>Ga0114931_10011552_pt1 | contig 10413 bp, 9 predicted proteins | sample 2SBtaG_FD_89579 | JGI IMG/M metagenome (GOLD analysis project Ga0114931, IMG submission 89579) | Deep subsurface microbial communities from Kolumbo volcano to uncover new lineages of life (NeLLi) - 2SBTROV14_V59a metaG | ecosystem: Environmental > Aquatic > Marine > Volcanic | place: Kolumbo... | reverse complement strand
GTGTAACCTTGCTTGCTCAGATTGATGCTTTACGCCAATTATACTTCGGTTATAGGTATACTGATGACCTTGTTGTCTATGGTTTAAAGTTTGCCAAAAAACACTTTCAGGAAGTATCAAATATAGCAGGATATACCATACCGGTTCCTGAGAATGTTTTCAACTCTTTTGGCTACGAAGAACTGAATAAAGGAAATATTAAAGAGGCAATTTCAATATTTAAACGCAACATAAAACAGAGTCCATATTCTGCAAATGCTTACGATAGTATGGCTGACGCTTATGAAAAAGCCGGAATGTGGAGAGAAGCAATTGTATCATCTGAAAAAGCTGTTGAATTAGCCCAAAAATATAAGAATCCTAATCTTAGATATTTTGTTGAACACGCAAAGACGCTAAGGAAGCATTATAAATCAGAAGATAAAAAATAAACTTTCCCCTGACAATTAGCTCCACTTGCCCGCAGTGCCTGTGCGGTTTTTCAAGTTTTGAAGCCCGCATCAAGGTATTTAGTTATTCAAAGTTTGTGCCCCGCAATCCTGCGGCAAGTTAGCCGAAACGTTGGGCGTAAAAAAGAAGGAAATAATGAAACCAATTGTTTACGAGGCACAGAAGCCTCTTGATGCAAGTTATAAAAAAGAGCCTGAACTGGCGATGGGATCGATCACGCCATAAAATCGGGTATAAACGTCGTTCGCTATCGCTCACTCTGCACTTTACCGCGGTGATTTGCGAAGTTATGTGCAAAAAAGTCCAAATTGACTAAATATTACTGATGAAACATAAAACCTTATTCTGATATATCACGGATATATGAAATGACTTTTAACAACAACTAATTATTGAATTAATTAAAACTATTCCAACATTTCTGATTTCTACAATAGTTGCATATATTGCCAATAGGCAGTATCGCTTGGAAAAGGTTAATTTTAAAAAAGATTTGTTTCAAAAGCGACTTGCGGTAATTTCTGCATATAGAAGTATCGTGGCTATATATCAAACTCACTTCCTATTAAGTACAGTAGGCGAGATAAAGATTGAACCACCGATTGAGGGAATCAATGAGAGTATTGAATTACTTTCAAAACCTAAAAATCTTTTTTCTGAAACTCTCGGCAAAAAGATGTCAAAAAGACTACAGTTGCTATATGATTACTACAGATCAGATGAAACCTCATATTTTAAACTAGGGGAGAAGTTGGAAAAAGACGTTGAAAAAATGAGTGTCAAGGAAATGAGTTTGTCAGATTAATTAAAGTGGTTGTTAACATTTTGCATATAACACGGGCGTAGCTGGAACGCCTTATTTCCAGAAGTCAGATTAGGTAAGTTTTGTTAGGGTAGTTTCTATGCTATATTTTAATTTGGGGTGTTTACATCGGCGCCAGGTCATGCGCAATTTCGTTAGTCCGCAAAATTCAACTCCACCAAACCAAAGCAGGTTTCGCAGGTAACAAACAAACTATGAAGGGGGTACCGCATGATAAGGAAGCAAGTAAGTTTAGTTCTCGGGTTGGCGCTCGCGTTGGTGCTGGCAAGCTGTGGGTCCAATAACAAAGACACAGAAGGAAAGTCGTCAGGAAAAGCCGGCGAGCAGGTGGTAAACGTCATCGCAAAGGGCCTGACGTTCGAAGCGCCCGGCAAAATTCCATCGGGCTGGACAACGTTCCGGTTCAGCAACAAATCGACGATGGTCCATTTCGCGCTGATCGAAAAGCTCCCGGAGGGACAGGGAATCGAATCCCAGCAGCGGGAAGTCGCGCCGGTCTTTCAGAAAGGCATGGACCTGCTAAGCGCCGGAGATACTGACGCGGCGATGGCCGAGTTCGGCAAGCTCCCGGCCTGGTTCGGGCAAATTGTCTATCTCGGCGGTCCCGGCCTCACCTCGCCCGGGCATGTCAGCGAGGCCACCGTTAAACTCGAGCCGGGAACGTACCTCCTGGAATGCTATGTGAAAACCAACGGCGTTTTCCATAGTTACAACCCGGACTCGACATCGTACGGAATGGTGCACGAGTTCACGGTAACAGCGGATTCTTCGCAGCAGCAGGAACCCACGGCCCAGATTGCCGTCGAGATCTCGTCCAAGACCGGGTTCACCATGTCCGGAACTCCCGCTGCGGGCCGGCAGACTTTCTCCGTGACCTTTGTTGACCAAATCGCCCACGAGAACTTCGTCGGGCATGATGTCCACGTGGCCCGGCTGCCGGAAGATGCAGACATAGATAAATTGGAGCAGTGGATGGACTGGCGCCAGCCGGGTGGACTCCAGACACCGTCACCCGTGGAGTTTGTCGGAGGCCTGAACGAGATGCCTTCCGGGAGCCGAGGATACTTCACCGTGAATCTTAAGCCGGGGCGGTACGCGCTGGTGTCGGAAGTTCCGGGCATACAAGCCAAAGGGCTTCTGCGCACCTTCACCGTTGAGTGAGGGTTGCCACGCACATTTATAACATCCCAACTGCCAAACAGCGCCAAACGAGTGCAGGATTGAGTTGGCGGAAGTAACACCAGGGTGACAATTCTGCGTGCTGAAGCAAAAGCGGCTGCCCATCGTCGGGCTGCCATGCTGAGTTTATTTCCCCCGAGGAGTCCCGTGGACCGCGTCTCCGGCCTGGATTTCCATCCCCGATCGGACTCGAGGACAAGCTTCCGCGGGAATGACGATTCGTGCCGGTGGTCGCAGGTTAAAGGATGCCCGTTAGAGTTCGGCATCTCATATCGTTCCATAACTTTGCCATGAATGGTAGGATATCCAATTTGATTTTAATAAAAATTATCCCTAAATTCATTCGGTTCGGAGAATGAGGACATTGTCTCCTTCCGATTGCTTATGGATTATGAAAACAATGGCCAAATACATCCTGATATTAATACCTTTATTCTTGTTAAATTGCGGCGAAAAAGGACCCCAATTGGTGGATGGGCCGAAAACACCAAAAGAAATTAAATTGGAGGTCTTTCCCAAAAGTGTGTTTGTTGGCTACAAAATAATGATAACTGCCTCTGACAGCGTTGGTTTTATGCTTAACGCCAGCTATCCGCAGATCATATTCCCCGATAGTACATATGTTTACCCCGACAGTTTACGAAATGATACACTGTACGCTACTGTTCCATACACCAACAAATCCGGCATTCTAACGGTGAATACGGGAACATCTCGACTTTCAACGGATTCATTAACCATTATAAACAATTGCCGGACAGAAAGCTGCGTTACTGACTGGGACTTGAATTATACCATCAACAAAGAAAATTCGTATGATAGTTTTACCCAAACTGGATGGCTATATCAAATAAACGGTGACACTATTAGCATAAGCCTGGAAGCAAACGGTCCAAATTATACCATCCGAAAATATTTATATTTCGAACGGAATCCGTTATCTCCTCTACCAAAGTTTATCAGCGGGAACTATTTTATTTTTACCTCGGGTATGTGGAAATTTGAAATCGATTCAGCCATCGTTAAAATATTTCGTTGGAATGATAATGGCGAGTTTGCAGGGAAGATATTTACGGTACCAAATAAACGCTCACCGGTTTCAGATGTGTTTTGGGCGGATTCTTTAAAGCACTAATCGTTAAACAAGACGCACCGTCTGTTGAATTCATTCGCCCTGAGAAATTCTGCGGACCGCGTCTCCGGCCTGGATTTCCATCCCCGATCGGACTCGAGGACAAGCTTCCGCGGGAATGACGATTCGTGCCGGTGGTCGCAGGTTAAAGGATGCGGCCGGGCGAACCGGTCATTAACGGCCGGCTCGGAAAATTTGGCTATTTAAAAATTTATTCCTATATTCCGTTGCCCCGGAGAATGAGAGCATCGTCTTATTCCGATAACAGATGTCAGATAAGCGCACCGCCGCCTTCACCCAAAGACTGTGTTCCCTTCCCGAAAAACGCAGGTTGAAATTAAAAGCAGGGGAAGAAGTTCGCTCCGGGAAGCAGGTTCGCGAGCTTACGGCAATCCCACCGGGCGTTTCGGTATGGTATCCTCCGGTTATTATTGATGTCATCATTTAATGAAACCGGAGGCATTGTGACCATGCTTCACCTGGAACCGACCTGGCGGAGCTGCATTACCAATAAGTGAGATAGCGGGGAATCCCGTTCCGGCCCACATCTTCGGAATGTTTTTTGTGATGGAAAAAGATAAAGCGTTTAATCCGCTTCAGATAAGCCTTTTCGGTACGGACACTCTAATGATTCACCGGAATCGGAATTATTATTGAACTTAAATGCTTTTATTTAAGGAAATTCAGGGCCATTGCCATTCTCCATTTTTATTAGAACAATGGTTAAATGATATACAATCCAGAAGAATCCGGAGTGAGAAACATCCAGGAAATTATGACATTTGCCGGCTAACGCGACGGCTAAGTTCAACCGGTGGAGATAAAATGAATGATGAGAATTTACGTTTTAGGCGATAGCATATCGATTCATTATGGTCCGTATCTTCGGACTCACTTGCACAATATCATGGACTATTCAAGGAAAGAGGGGGAGGAAGATGCTCTGCTTAATCCGGACAATCCCCAGGGGGCAAACGGTGGGGATTCATCCATGGTTCTGTCCTTTCTGAATGAGAAGGCGAAATCGGGCGGCATTGATGCCGACATCCTCCTTGTCAACTGTGGACTGCATGACATAAAAACCGACCCAAATACAGGCGCACGGCAGGTTCCCATTAGTAAGTACACAGAAAACTTACGAGCCATCGTGCAGACTGTGGCGGGAATGAAACCCGATTTGGTCTGGGTTTGAACGACGCCCTGCGATGAAGCGGTACACAACAATAAAGAGAAGGGTTTTTACCGGTTTAAAGCCGATTGTCTGGCTTACAATCAGGCGGCTGATCAAGTCATGAAAGAGGCCGGGGTGCCGTCAATTGATCTATACAGTTTTACGTTGAACATGGGACCGGACCTGTATTGCGACCATGTCCATTTTCACGAGCACATTCGGGAGAGGCAAGCCGCTTTCATTGCCGGATGGCTCACGGCATTCCGGCAAAGCAGAGTTTTCCAACGGCGCCAGGCAAAAACGTGCGGCTAAGGGCGTTCACAAATCCAAACTATTAAGATAGCGGGAAATCCCGTTCCGGCCCGCATCTTTGGAATGTTTTTTATGATGGAAAAAGATAAAGCGTTTAATCCGCTTCAGATAAGCCTCTTTGGTACGGACACTCTAATGATTTACTGAAATCCGCCGAGCAGTTTTGGATTGTTTGTATTGAAATATGTGAAACCGAATGGCATATTGCAATATGGATTATTTTCTAACATATCGTCTTTGTGAACAATTTTTTGCCAGTCATTGTGGTATTTATTTCAGTTGAGTGCTAATATGTGAAATGGTTTTTATATTGAAATATGGTTAAATAATTGACATATAACGTGTTATGTGCTATTTTTTGTAAGTAAAGCGTATGTTAGCCAGTAATAAAGGATAACAAATATGAATAGAAAAATCGAAAAAGAGATAAGAGAACTAAATAGACGATATTGGAAAGATTTAATTTCTATTTTGAGAGAGTATAATTTAACAGAAGAAGATATTTTTGAATTTGGAGAATTATTTCCACCTTTCTATCCCCCTTTTCCACCATATAAATACTACATCAAGGAATTTGACCAATTTCAATATAACATGGAAAAATTTAACAATGAATTTCAAGAAAGAAGTTCCATGATGCTAATGGATATGTCAAAATTATCAGGAGCGATAAGAAATGTTGGAGATAAACTATTTAAAATCCCTCTAATTGGTAAACTCGACCTTAAGAAGTTTCTGAAAGTCGCATCAAGAAAGTTTTGGGAATTAAAAGTAGTTTGGATAATTCTTACTTTTACTTTCTTATTATTGGCTTCAATTTTTCCTACAAGTTCTACAAACCATAATTTTTTGAGCTCATATTTTGATAATTTATATACAATCCTTATGGCATTTACGACAATTGGATTTGGAGATATCCATCCTGTTACAGCATTTTCAAGGTTTGTTTCAGTATTTTTGGGAGTAATAGGAGTTGTAACAATAGGATTGTCAGTAACAATTTTTTGGAGTGCAGCAATAGAAGCAAGTAAAGAATAGGCATGGCTAACAATTGGCTCAACTTGACCGCAGGGGATGAACGGTTTTTTAAGATTTGTAGCCCGCGTCAACTTTTTTGGTTGCTCAAAGTCTGTGCCCCGCGATCCAGCGGCAAGTTAGCCAAACCGTTAGCGTTAAATCTGTATTTCCCCACAGATGAAAGAGATTGAGTCTGGAAATGGACAAACAAAAAATATATAAAGGACAACTCAGAGCAACAAAGGTACCTTGCTGTGCAATTGAATTATCTCACATGCAGAGATTATTCGATTTTATCAGTGATTTTAATGAAAACGCTGTTAAGCGGCAGATCGATGCTCAAGTTCAGAACACAAATGAGTCCGACGATGATTTTGAAAAACGAAAGGAACTGATTAAGCAGTATCTAATCGTGACTGTACAAGTTCTCAGTTCAAAAGGAGATGTCAGATTTGGCTTCGACAAATCAATATTCGTGGAAAGCACTCTTCCAGACACTGTTGAGAAAGTTATTATCGATAATTATTCGCTTTATCAAAGCACATTTAACTTAATGCCTACCAACACTATTAAAATAGAATTTGATTTTAGCAAACCTAAACTTTTTGACTTCACTACAAGCCCCTCGTATGCCACAGCAAATCAGAGTTCTCTCTCAATGCAGGGAGAAGGTGACAACGTTGTTGGAACATTTGAACAAATCATGTCCTCATTGGAAGACCGAACAAGCAAATGGGCATGGTTGCATAAGGCTAATACTTATGATTTAATATTGTGGTTCTTCATTGCTCCAATAATGTTCTGGAATCTTTACAAATTAGAACCGGCAATCGGTAGAGTATTAACATCATCGGCGGTTTTTAACGGGGCAGTTTATGTTTACTTATTGATAGCCATGCTCTGGGTTTATCGAATTTTCTTTAATGCTTTCCGGTGGCTTTTTCCATATCTTGAGCTAAGAATGCCAACTAAGAAGGGACCTACCGCTCTACGAGCACTTCTTGGAACAGTATTTTTGGCTGCAGTTGGCCCTTCGCTCTCGGGCTTTTTGAAATTTCTATTTCATCTTATTTTTTGAATGATAAGCAATGCATAGTAACAATTCTAATCTGCAATAAAAATGACGCTAACGTCAGCTGGTGCCGACAGCGAGGCTGTGAATTCTTGGGTTGTTTGAAACCTACCGAAAGTTTATTTTTATTAGCAAGTTAAGTGCTCTGAAATCCCGCTGCGGCTGAGGCGCACGTTAGGCCTTAAAAAAACACATCTTCAGTTAAGTGGAAGGATATAGTGAATGGATTACAACCAATTCTGTGAAAGATGTCAACATTACGACTTTGACCTCCAAAAGGGTATCTTGTGTGGGCTAACGAATGAAAAACCGTCGTTTGTAGATACGTGTAACGAGTTTGAATTAGATCCTAAAAAAGACATCAGCCCAACGGCAGATACTAAAAGAACCTTCACATTACCAAGTGGCAAACCGTTGCCCGAAATGAAAGAGAGTCTCCGCAAATGGGGAATAGGTTTAATTGTTCTTGGAATAGCTCATCTGGTTCTAACGAACTTTTTGGATCCGCTTTGGGGTTCGATTATCATAATACTTGGAATCTTAAATCTCATTATTAAAAAACGCGGGATGTTTATCGCTAATGGTGCCGCACTTTTACTGGTTGGCATTATGAATATTCTCGGAACGATTTTGCCTGAAGGCGGTGGTTTTGGCTGGTTGATATTTGGTGTATTACAATTGGTTTGGGGTATTCAAGAAATCCGCAAGTTCAAATTGTATGCCAACGCTGTAGTCACAAGTTCCAATGAAATAAATAGGGACGCGGAGCAATTGGAAACCAGCAACCCTAATCAGGTGAAATCTCAAAATTCCGGATTGGGCATTTCATCATTCATTCTATCGATTGTAGCTTTCTTTACGCAGATTTTCGTTTACACTGTCACCACAATTAAACAATTCTCTGACCCGAAATGGTTAGAACAAGAGTCTATTGGCTCAAAATTAATCGGGTTTCTTATGATAGTCAGTATTTTCATTGTTCTTGTTGGTATTGGCCTGGGGATAGCTGGCCTGCTTCAAAAACAAAAAAGAAAAGTCTTCTCGGTGCTGGGTGTGGTGTTCAATCTATTAATGATAATGGTCTTGGTTTTTGCAATGATTCCAAGATAGCAAAGTAGTCAACCGTTCAAGACAAAAATATAACAAATTTTTGCAGCCGATTGCTGGGCTCTTGCGTGAATTCAGAGTTTTGTGCGTCCCCGAAGTTTTTTCTAAATAGCAGCTTTAGCGCTTCGAAACCCGCAACGGCTGAAACTGGCGTTATGTGCAAGGAGGGAAATATAAACAATTGTTGTTCTCCCTCGAATTTGGCGGTATATAAACAATGAATATACACAACTCCGGTCGGTAATCAGGAAGCGAGAGAGAATGAAGCAACTTTCAATGCATAAAAGTATCGAACCATTCGGAAAGGATATCTTTGTCCTGGAAATGGATGAACCTGATACCGAAAAGAAACTACCTTTTTACGCGGACGGTTTTGCAGGAATTATCTATTCTAAGTCAGCCAATCCATTTTACCAACAGCCCAGAGGTAAAAAACTGTCCGATTTCTATTTGTATGGCCAAACCGTTGAGCCCATCACTCTGGATGTAAAGGGAGCATTCAAATTAATTTGTATTCGATTGTATCCATTTGCTGTGCGGATTTTAATTGGTGTCGATCCTAAGACATTAAAGGATGATTGCTATGACCTCAGACTTGTTGAAAATGTAGATACTCAACATACATTAAAGAAATTAGAGCAACTGGATGACTGGGATGAAATTATAGACGCCCTCGCAGATTATTTTAATGAGTTACTGAAAAATGCATCGATTAATCCTGATTACAGAATAAAGCTAGCAATAAACCTCATTCTCAAGTCAAATGGGACAATGAGTATCAAAGAACTCAGAGACAGACTGTGCGTTACGGAAAGAACACTGGAAAGGCATTTTCTAAGAGAAATAGGAGTAACCGCCAAGCAATTTGCAAGGATTATTCAATTTCGCTCCGCCATGGAACGAATGACTGAAACAGATTATGTTAATCTAACGGAAATCGGCTATGATAATCGCTATGCCGATCAATCACACTTCATAAGAGCCTTTAAAAGGTACACCGGAAAAACCCCCAAAGAATTTCTGCAACAAATCTCCATTTGACCTCACCTTTATTTTAATTTTGACGGTTTTGTTCAATTTTATCCATTGAATGTTCTTTATTTTTGCCTTGTCAAAAAAATGGAGGCAAAATGAAAGTAAACACAATCATCCTAGTTCTAACAACGTTATGCTCAGGTCTAATGGCCGGACTATTTTACTCCTGGTCTATTTCTGTTACTCCCGGACTGAAAAGGGTAGGTGATGAGAATTATCTACAAGCTTTTCAGTCAATGAATCGGGCTATTCTAAATCCGGCTTTCTTTATCTTCTTTATGGGCCTGGTAATTCTACTACCCCTGCTCTGCTATTTGTACTACAAGCCATCCATATCCGCAGAGTTCTGGTACATTTTATCCGCTACCATTCTCTACATGGCAGGGATTATGGCCGTCACTTTCTTCGGGAATGTACCAATGAATAACACCCTGGAGGTTTTGCAGATTGGCTCCATGAGCCCTGAAGAGATGGCCTCTTTTCGGCTTGGATTTGAAGGTAGATGGAACAACCTCAACATGGTCAGAACCATCTGTTCTTCGCTCTCTTTTGTATTGTTAATCATAGCATGCTTGCAAAATGAAGGTAAGTAATTAATTATTAACCATCAATAAACTTTAGGAGAATTAATCATGCAAGAAAAAAAGATCTTAGTACTCGGAGGAAAAGGTAAAACAGGTCGTAAAGTAGCCGAAAGACTAACGAACCTTGATCAAACTATCCGCATTGGTTCAAGAAGTGAAAATCCACCATTTGATTGGGAAAATCAAGATACCTGGGCTGGTGCCATAGATGGAATGAACACGGTTTACATAACCTTTCAGCCCGACCTGGCTGTCCCGGGTGCCCGGCAAGCCATTGAGGCATTTACAGCCCTGGCAGTTAAAAGTGGAATACAAAAAATGGTGTTATTGTCAGGAAAAGGTGAAAAAGAAGCTGAGCTTTGTGAACAGGTCGTGATGAATTCGGGAGCAGCCTGGACAATTGTTCGGGCCAGTTGGTTCAATCAGAATTTCAGTGAAAGTTTCTTTTTAGATCCAATCCTGGCTGGCGACGTTGCTTTACCTAAAGGAGAAGCACTCGTGCCATTTGTCGACACGGATGACATTGCGGAT
>Ga0114931_10011551_pt1 | contig 10414 bp, 8 predicted proteins | sample 2SBtaG_FD_89579 | JGI IMG/M metagenome (GOLD analysis project Ga0114931, IMG submission 89579) | Deep subsurface microbial communities from Kolumbo volcano to uncover new lineages of life (NeLLi) - 2SBTROV14_V59a metaG | ecosystem: Environmental > Aquatic > Marine > Volcanic | place: Kolumbo... | reverse complement strand
CCTTTTTCTATGATTAGATAGGGAATGTTTTTCTTGTCTAATTCAACCCCGCAGGCCAATCCAATGGGACCTGCACCGATAACAATAACTTTTACAGATGTTTGATCTTTCATACTCAGATTGATTCTAATTCTGATACTGTTTCTTAAAAAATGATACGATCAGGCGGCTAAGATAGTCTGATGGATAGCCAAAATATCCGATATGGCCGCCTTCATTAGTGATTATAGTTTGTAAGTTTTTGTTGGTACTCATTTTTTTGACAGGAACTGCATCAATTGGACATATTGGATCCTTCCTGCTGTGTACAATCAATGTCGGGACTTGTATGCCAGAAATGAATTGTCCGCACGAAGCTCTGCTGTAATAGTCATCCACGCCCTTAAAGCCATGTAGCGGGGCCGTAACCTGGTCGTCAAATTCAGCCAGGCTGTAGCCATTGTATGATGGTATGGAGGGTATCGAATGACGTTTCAATCGAATTTTTCGTTTGAGTGATCTCAAAAAATACTGCTGGTATATATTGTTAAATCCCTTTCCAAGTGAATCCGAACACAAATGAAGATCATAAGGTGCCGAAACAGCTATTGCAAGTTGCAAGGGACATGTGCTTCCTGTCTCGCCCAACCATTTTAAAAGCATATTGGCACCTAACGAATAACCAACAGCAAACATGGGTCTGTCCGGATACAACTCTCGTAAGTGGGATACAAAAAGGGCTACATCGCCTGTTTCCCCGGAGTGATAGAACCGGGGGGTTTTATTCATATGGGGACCGCAACTTCGGAAATTCAAGGCTGCAGTCGAAAATCCATTCCGGGTAAGAACTTCTGTTGATTTAACAATGTAGTACCGCTTGCTCGATCCTTCCAGACCATGGAGTAAAACGACAATAGGTGATTTGCTGCCGGCATCAAACCAGTCCCATTCAAGAAAGTCGTTGTCTGGTGTAGCAAATGTACGCTCCTGAACGATGCCGATTGATTCACTGCCTAAGAGAGAAGATGCGATGGTCTGTATATGTCCACTATGACAGAACATACGCGGCGTGAAATCGGGTAGATTGGTCATCTGGGATTCATGATTTCCAGATTCGACTGAGTTTCCCGGTTTATTAGTTGTGATATCCATCTGCTTCTGCGACCAACCGTTATTCTCCCTGGTGCATGAGATCTGATTTGAACGATGGGACCATATTGTTTTCATCTTCATGAAGAAAACGAATACTGTATAAATCAGTTCGCCTGTCTTTGAGATGAGTTACCGTACCGTTGTATCGTACCCGGCGCAGGAGTTCCAGATCAACATCTGCAATGACTACCATCTCGGTGTTGGTTTCCGAAATAGAGGCAACCCCATCCCGGGCAAAGTAGAAATCTGAAGGAGTAAAAATAGCAGACTGGGCATACTGGATATCCATATTTTCCACAGATGGGATGTTGCCAACAGTTCCTGCAATAGCGGTATACACCTGGTTTTCAATGGCTCGTGCCTGTGCGCAGATGCGTAACCTTGTAAAACCATGACGTTCATCTGTACAGTAGGGAATGAAGATGATCTGCGCACCTTTGGCAACGGCAAGACGTGAGAGCTCGGGAAACTCTGCATCATAACAAATCAGGATGGCGATTCGTCCACGGTCTGTATCAAAAACCTGGAGTTTGTTTCCCGGTTGAATGCCCCACCAGCGGCGCTCGCTCGGCGTTATATGAAGTTTGTACTGGCGCTCAACACTTCCATCTCTTCTAAAGAGATACGAGATGTTGTAAACCTTGTCATCTTCTTCTGTAAAATGCGAGCCGCCAATGATGTTTACATAATAGCGTACCGACAGATCATTAAATAATTCGATGTATTTGTCTGTCAAATTGGCCAGTTCACGAGCCGCGAGTCCCGGTCGCTTCTCCGACTGATAACTCAGAAGCTGGGTCGTCAGCAATTCCGGAAACATTACGAAATCCGATTTGTAATCTGAAGCGACGTCTATGAAATATTCAATTTGCTGAGCGAAGTCGTCGAAGCTGGATATTTTCCGCATCTGGTACTGAACACAGCAAATGCGCGCTGGCTGTGAAGTAATGGTTCGTCTCGGGACCTTCTGACGATATTCAAGATTTACCCATTCAAGCAAGCAGGCATAACCGCACGATTCTTCATCTTCCCGGAGGTAATTTTTGATGATTCTTTTAATGACAAAGCCATTTTTAAGCTGAAATGTCAGTATAGGATCATGTAATTTTTTATTTGTTACAGCCTCGACATACGCCGTAATGCTATATTCATCCTTATGCTTGTGATATCCAGGAAGTCTTCCACCAACAAGTGTACGGCGCAGATTCAAACGAACGCATAACTCCTTTCTCAGTGCATACAAACGACGACCGATCTTCATATTTTGATACTCGGGGTCGACCATGACTTCGATACCGTATAATGTATCAGCCTCCGGGTCATGATTACGGATATAACCGTTGTCGGTCACTTCTTCCCATGTATGATCTTCAGCATATTCATCTATATCAACGATCAGGCTGCTGGCTGAACCAATTAGTTTATCGTCATAGAAAATCCCAATTTGTCCTTCGGCAAAACGATTCAGTTGTGATCGAAACTGGGCAGGAGTCCATACTTTCATACCGGGGAAGCAACGCTCCTGTAGAGCGATAACCTCTTCATAATCTTTCCATTGCAGTGGTCTTGAGGTGATGTTGCTGGAAGATTTTGTCATACCTGTTCTATCCTGTAATTCTCGTAAAAGTACCGCTTAAGTAACGGAATTTATTTGAATATAATATGAATCGATGCAACAGTGTATTTCATTCCAGTAACCTATAACGTTTATAACCCAAAGTGCAGCTATAGCCAGTTGTGTTTTGTAGCCCGGAGAGGCTCTCAGAGCTACGGATTTGTGTTGTAGCCAGGTATCAGATGTTTCCGGAAGCTCTTCGGCCAGCGAAACGATTGCCCAAAACAAAAATTCGTACGATTCAGCATCTTATGCTTATTTTCAGTAGCAAAGAAATGTAACTCAGACCAATATTATTATAATGACTGATCACTATAACGAATCCAGGGCCTTGCGTAAATCAAATGAAAAGCATACCGTTTCCGCATCGCGTGTCAGGATGAATGAACTGGTGATGCCCAACGATACGAATCCACTTGGTAATCTTATGGGAGGGCGCCTTTTGCAGTGGATGGATATTTGTTCCGCAATTTCTGCTCAACGCCATTGTAATCGCAACGTTGTAACAGTTGCCGTCGACAGCGTTGAGTTTTTGAATAGTGTGAAGCTGGGAGAAGTTGCGGTTGTAGAAGGGGAAGTTACGCGCACATTTCATTCATCCATGGAGATAGCCATGGAGGTCTGGGCGGAGAACCTGCGCACCGGCAGCCGCCGGCTCTGTACAACTTCATTCTATACGTTTGTGGCCGTCGATGCCGATGGGAAACCAGTCCCAGTTCCCGAAATTGTTCCGGAGACGGAATTTGAAAAACACCGCTTTGAAGAAGCTGAATTGAGGAGGAAGATTCGTCTTGAGCAGTCAAAAAGAAATGCTGAAGCTATGCTGCAGTTTAAAAAAGACGAAAGCAGGCAGGGTGGTGATTATTAATTTAGCGTGAGTTCGATATAGGCGCTGGTTGAAATCGTTAAAACGATTCGTTTTAGATCCATCTGCTGGTAACTTCATAACCGTTTTAACGGTTTATATAGGTCCGAGTATACTATTGTGTATTTGAAAACAGCGTCTGAACAGGCTTGTCTTATCGCGACCTCACGTTAATTTAACCGGATCTCAACGGCTAATTTACTTCAATAACGTCATTTTGCGGGTTTGCATCTGGCTGCCCGTTTTCAGAACCACCAGATAAATGCCGCTGCTCATATTTTGCCCGTCAAAGCGAACCTGGTAAGAGCCGGCTCGCTGGAATCGGTCAACCAGTGAAGCAACCTTTTGTCCCAGCAAATTATAAACCGTCAGATTTACATTGCCGGGCTTCGACAGGTCATAACGTATTGTTGTCGTCGGGTTGAAAGGATTGGGATAGTTGCCTGAAAGTCGTGTCTCGGTTGGGATCTCATTTGTTGTTTGTTCAACGCCCGTTGTCATAGTGGGCTGAGTGACCTTGAAAACCTGTTTGGAACGAGCCGCTTCAACCTGTGCTTGAAGATCACTTAGTGTATTGCCATAAGCAACAACGAATCCTACTACGATGCTCTGGTCTTTTTCAATGGTATACGGTCCGGAAGCCGTAGCGACTGACACATCAGTATTATTTAGAGTGTGAATCGAATCTCCCGCAACGAGAGAGTTTTCTTTTTCTTTCACAGTATATCCGTCATAAGCCGGGTTGCTCGGATCGTAATATATACTGAAACGATAATCGGATTGCGTACCGCTATATCCGTTGTCGATTGCAAGGTTACTCGACACGTTCCCAAGCTGGGCAACAGCTATGTATGGTTGATTAGCATCGTTGGTGTCATAGACATACAACAGGCTATCCGTTTGTAAATAACCGGTGCTGTTTACGGCTTTTCCCAAATCCCAGTCGTTGTGCAGGCCCACATAAACATTTGTTGCCTGCGCTAATGACATATTCGTAATCGTATACTTCAGAAATAGCGTTTTATTAACAGATTGATCTGAGAATGAATAGGTATCCAATCGAACCTCAAAATGGGGGAAATTTGCATCATTCAGCGTGCTGAATTGTGCTGTACCGTCAACTGCAGAAACAGCTCCTGGTGTGGTCGTGGAAAATACATTTCTTGGTCTGAAATCGTGATCGATACTATCGGTACTTCGAACAGCATCGGCAAGCTCTCCATTTGCCATAATCATCAGGCCGGATGAAAAGAGATAGTTGCCGGTAAAGTTACCCGTCCCGGAGTCCATGATATTGAAGCCGACTCCACCCGGTGCGAAGGAGTCGTAGGGATCCTGGTATGCTATGGTACCATCACTCGCGAGGGAAACCTGGATATTATTTCCCTGAGATACATCATACAGTAGTTTCTCATAAGTCACATACAGAAAATCAGAGTAGTTGAAGGCCTGATCCGACATATCCAGACGAAATTCCGGCATAGTGGATAAATCGTAATTCAAACCAATGGAAACCGGGAAATCAACTTCGACGGTGTCTCCGATAGCAATGACGGTTGGAAGATTTGTCGCATCACCTATTGTGATATTCGCAAGGTTGGTTGAAAGGGAGAACTTGGCATTCTGAGTGGTGACATTATTATTGGTCACGAAAATCTTAAGCGTACCTTGCTCTCCGGGTACGAGTTTCTGACCATTCTGATCTACAAACTCGTGACCGGTAATCGAAAGACCGGGTGTGCTGGCGGTTAGTGCCTTATAAGCATCGATGCGTCCATGGCCTAATTTGTACTTATAAGCCAGGTTGTAGCTATCAATGTTTGTTGACGTAGCCCTGATTTGAGACTCAATGCGATAAGCGCTCCATGCTGGATGTATGCTCTTGATCAAACCAGCTAACCCGCTAACCACAGGAGCAGCCATGGATGTACCGCCTTTATAACCGTACAAACCGTTAAAGACCGTACTATAGATTGAATAACCGGAAGCTGTGACGTCGATATGGGTACCGTAATTTGAAAAATCTGATTTCAGGTTATAATCTACACCACTTGACCCGGGAGCGCCGACAGATCCGACTGACAGCACATGACGGTATGATGCCGGAAAGAATGGAGTGTCTGAATTGTCGTTGCCGGCTGCACAGACAACAACACTCCCCATCTTCGTCGCCTGATCGATCACATCCTGCTCAGCCAGAGATCCTCCGTTACCTCCCCAACTGCAGTTTATAACATCGGCTCCGTTCATTGCAGCGTACATGATGCCATCGAATCCAAATCCTATATCATTTGGATGATCTTTGGTTCCGCCGACTTTAACAGCCATAAATTTGCAGTTATATCCTGTCCCGGCGATGCCCGTCGTGTTGTTTGTTTGGGCTGTAGCTATGCCTGCAACATGTGTACCGTGATCTGAATATTCCCCGATGGGATCATTATCCTGGACAATGTTAGAAGAGTTATCCCCACTTTCCCAGAAGTCCCAGCCTTTTACGTCGTCGATATATCCGTTGTGATCATCGTCGATGCCATTGCCGGCGATTTCTCCAGGGTTGGTCCACATCTTGTTTTTAAGATCGGGATGAGTGTAATCAACCCCACTATCAACTATCGCGATAATGACCGATGCCGAGCCTTTGGTAACATCCCAGGCGGCCGGGAAATTTTGTATTTGCATATAGGCAGCTTCCCTGGAGTACAGGGAGTCATTGGGAACCGATGTTGTGTGCCGGATATATCGCGGTTCAGCATATTCAATATCAGGCAGACGAGATAATCGCTTGGCAATCTGGCGCGGATCTATTTTTGCATCGTAATGAATTTGATAAATCCTCGACAAATTACCTTTGATCTCATCAAGCACAGAGGCCGGTTTGTTATGACGGGCAAGAGCCTTTAATGCAGCCTGATTATAGGCATTGTCCCAGACAGAGTGCATGGATTTCATATCATATGCGTTCAACAGCCGGGTAATGCGTTGCCTCGCCATCGATGGGCTTTGGGAAATGGCGCTTAAGGCTTTTTCACTGCGGATTTTGATGATGAGTTCACCGGGTATCACATCTGTACCTCCACCCTTCGCAACGACAATCGTTGCAGGCAGCATAAAAAGCATACAGATAACGAATAACCGCAGTTTATTTAGTAGCATTTTTTTCTATAAGAAAAAGCCCTTTTTATTGATCAAATTAATGGTCGCTTAATAAAATCACCCACATGAAAAAATGACATAAGTAATCATGATATTACTAAGCATTTATTTTAACCTTAAAAGCAAAATAAACGTTTAAGATGAAAGGTTCTTAAAAATATTTACGAGATTTGAATTATTGTGTATGGAAATGAGAAATAATACACATTCCAATGCCGGATGCGGAGACGATAGTAAATTTGTACTTTACCGGTGTTAGCAATAAAACCAGATTCTGCTCAAATATGTATTCAGATAATACTTCTGATGGCAATCCAAAAAAACGAATTGCGGCGATCGATTTGGGAACCAACTCCTTCCATGTGATAATCGTCGACATTTATCCGGATGGCAGTTTTCGCACCATCGATAAAATTAAAGAACTTGTCGGTTTGGGTGAGGATGTGGCTGAACATCGTTTATCGGATGCTGCCATGGAACGTGGACTGGATACGATGCGCCGTATCAAAATACTGTGCGAGCGGCAAGGTGTTGAGATCATTTTGGCTTATGCTACCAGCGCCATCCGGGAGTCTTCAAACGGCGGTGATTTCATTCAAAAAGTTATCGATGAAACGGGTGTCAAGATTTTAGCTATTCCCGGTGAAAGAGAAGCAGAGCTGATAGGTTATGCTGTGCAACACGCCATTCGGCTGAATGAGGCGCCGGTACTCATGATGGATATTGGCGGCGGCAGTGTTGAATTTATCATAGGCAACAAAGAACGCTTTATTGCACTGGACAGCCGCAAAATTGGGGTTTCCCGAACGGCTGCGCGTTTCATTAAACACGATCCTGTCTCCTCGAAAGAGATAAAAGCTATTCAAAAGTATTACGATGAAGAACTGACCGGCATCGCCGAAACGCTTAAAAAATACCCCGTTACAACGTTGGTCGGGTCGTCGGGTACGATGGAAAATATTGCTGCCATGGTGGCTTCGCATATCTCAAAAGACACTTCGGTTACACTAAATGAATTTGAATACAAACCGGATGATTTTTTCCCGATCTACAAAAAGCTGATAAAGATGGATCGTGATGAACGTCTGAAAGTCACCGGGCTCGATACCAAACGGGTCGATTACATCGTACCAGGTTTGATCCTTTTGGAACTGATAATCAAAAAGTTCAGTATCCAGAATGTAAAAACATCGACCGAAGCGCTGCGTGAAGGAATGATCCTGAGTTATGTCCGTAAGGAAATGAGAGAGATTCAGATGGTAGGGCATTATCTGGACCCGCGGAGACGCAGCGTCTTCGAGTTACTGAGGAAATGTGACTGGCACCAGAGGCATTCGAAACATGTGGCACAACTGGCACTTAAAATTTTTGATGCCACCCAGCCTTATCATAAAATGAGTGAAAATGACCGGGAGTTACTGGAATTTGCGGCGCTCATGCACGATATCGGCTATCACATTTCTCACAGGAAGCATCACAAACACGCGCTTTACCTGATTTTGAACGCTGATCTGCGTGGATTCAAACAAGATGAAATCCAGGTGATGGGACATGTTGCACGGTATCATCGCCGTTCCACGCCAAAGAAGCGGCATTCATCTTATGATGAATTAAGTGATATTCTCAAAACAAAAATCGATAGGTTGTCCGGCATTATGCGGGTTGCCGATGGTCTCGATCGTTCGCACTATCAAAATGTTCGGGATATTCAGCTAAAAGTCTTCAAAGACAAGATGATTATCACTCTTTTCCCGAAGCATGATGCCGAGCTTGAAATCTGGGGCGCGTCACGAAAAAAAGAACTCTTTGAGGAGACCTTCAAATGCAAACTTGAAATCGTTGAAGCTCCTGCACTCGATACGCACCAAAGCTCACTGGCATATAATGATAATCAACCGAACTGATCGTTTTTTATCAATCGCCATGTGCTGCGATACCTATGACGCCGCATCCTACACGAGCACCAGCGTTACCCATTGGCTGTGAGTGCAGATCGTCCTCACCCTCATGAATGATGATTCCACGTCCGATGATTGAGTGTGCCCCGGTAAAGGATATCACAGAGTCGACGCGCTCATAGTAACCGACACCATTATCATCAGCTACGATATTTCCAAGATCCCCGACATGCCGGACTGAATCCGTCGGCGCACCGTGGTTCTGATTTTCCGGGTTGAAATGTCCGCCGGCAGACGTGCCGTCACTGGCCGAGCAATCTCCCCACTGATGAATATGAAAACCATGCTTGCCGGGTTTCAGTCCTTTAAGATTGGCCACTACCTTAATTCCACCGGGTTCTTTGGTAAAGGTAACGGTTCCGGAGACCTTGTTGTTTTTCGTTGGTTGAATAACCGCCAGTGCTTTCTGAACTCCGGACATAGAGTCCGTAGGCTTGTTCATTGCCTGATCAGTTTCCGGCATTTGTTGTGATTGCTCTCGTGAACAAGCGATAAATGTGGCGACAGCAAGTAATAAGACTAAAACTATCTTCGAGTTCATATTCCCTCCATCGGTCAGTTAATAGATACTCTACTTAAGGAAAATCTCAGGCAAGTTAAAAACCCTGCCTGTTATTATCATCTGAACGTTCGAGAGGATGCAGTGATGCCAGATTAAAATAATGAAATGCGACGGCTATCATTGGAATACTGTACAGAAGGTAACTCAATGATGAGATGACCGATGTAAGCAACAGCCAGATTTGGTAGTTTGCAGGGATACCACTCGAGGTCATGGCTGCTGTTGCGTGATCGCTGACAATGCTCTGTGGGATCGCAAGGATCAGGGCCAGAACCGACTGAAGTACGATCAGGATCAAAAGCATCAGGAATGTGTTCCACCAGTTGCCGTTAATGAGACGGAAACAACGAATAAATGAATCAGAGACAGGTAGCTGCTCATAGAGTATAACCATAAAGATCGGAGCCAGCATAACCGAAGCATAAATGCCCGGTATTATAAAGAGAAACATTCCAAACATCACGAAAACACCGCTGACAAAGCCCGCGGCTAATAAGTGCAGGAAATCATGCATAAGATGATTGAAAAGGATTGGTAACCTGACAGGTGCCGGACCGTTTTCGATATATAAAACCACATATTCATACACAATGGTCGCAACGATGATACTCGTTATGAATATGAAGATGTAGTTGTACAACACATACGATTTCAAATTTTCCAGGTTGGGTATAAGCGCTGCTTGAGAATCCGGTGGAGTTGTGGTCAGGATTTTGATCAGAAATGTACTGTTGTATAGGGCGGTGAGCAGCAAAAAAGGACCTGCAATCACGATCAAAGCAGTGCCTAAAGGAATAAAGTGTTCTTTCAGAAATAGAGACGTATCAGAGAATATCTGCCTGAATGATCTGGTCTTGTTGAACTCCAGTGGTGTTTCCGAACTCATTGCGATAATTGGTTGCCGGTTTAGTGACTGCAGAAAGATAGAAAATCCAGTGACAGGAGAAAGTTAAAAATTAGCTTTAATTTGGTATGCAGCCTGTCAGTTTTGATTGTAATTATCGTCAATACGTAATATTGAGTGAGAAGCCGAGCGATCTTCAGCAATCGTCTGCGTCGTTGAATCGGACGAGGGGTTGAGCTCGGCTACCCAAAGAGCGATGTGCTGGTAAAAATCATCCAGGTTCTGG
>Ga0114931_10011550_pt1 | contig 10415 bp, 11 predicted proteins | sample 2SBtaG_FD_89579 | JGI IMG/M metagenome (GOLD analysis project Ga0114931, IMG submission 89579) | Deep subsurface microbial communities from Kolumbo volcano to uncover new lineages of life (NeLLi) - 2SBTROV14_V59a metaG | ecosystem: Environmental > Aquatic > Marine > Volcanic | place: Kolumbo... | reverse complement strand
CCCTTGCCGCCCGGCCCGTGACAGGTGGAGCAGTTGAGGTAGTATGCCGCCTTGCCGGCGACCGGATCGCCGCCTGCGAAGGCAGCGGGTGCGGCCAGCGCGGCCACGGCGATGAACAAGCTGAACTTGCGAATCATGATGCGTCTCCTGGTTCGGGCCCCGGCCACTGCGCGGGGCGTCGTCGAGCGGCGGGATCGCCGCAAAATCGAAGGGATCGGTTGCGGCCGGCTCGCGGGCGCGCGCAGCGTAGGAGCCGACGCGGAGAGCGTCAAACACCTCATCGCCGCCGCTGCTCGAGCCATGCGACGAGCGCGCGCACGCCGACGCCGGTTGCCCCCTTGACGTGATAGCCCTCGGCGCGTGTGCCCCAGGCCGTCCCGGCGATGTCGAGGTGCGCCCAGGGCCCGTCCCCCGCGAAGGCAGACAGGAAGCCCGCCGCCGTGGAGGCGCCCGCGTTGCGACCGCCCGCGTTCTTGAGGTCGGCCACGTCGCTGCGCATCTCGCGGGCATGCTCGTCGAGCAGCGGCATCGGCCAGATCCGTTCGGCCGCCGTCTCGCCGGCGGCAACGAGTTCGTCTCGCAGCGCGAGGTCGTGGCTGAAGAGCCCCGTTGCCCAGGGGCCCAATGCCACGACGCAGGCGCCGGTCAGCGTGGCGAGGTCGACCATTGCATCCGGCTTCCAGGTCTTCGCGGCATAGAAGAGGGCATCGGCGAGTACGACGCGGCCCTCTGCGTCGGTATTCAGGATCTCGATCGTCTTGCCGGACATCGATCCGACGACATCGCCGGGCCGGTAGGCTTTCCCCCCGGGCATGTTCTCGGCGGCGCCGACGACGCCGACCACGTGGGCGTCGAGGCCGAGCAGCCCGGCGGCGCGCATTGCGCCGACCACCGCGGCGGCACCCGACATGTCGTGCTTCATCTCGTGCATGGCGGCTGCGGGTTTCAGCGAGATGCCGCCGGTGTCGAAGGTGACGCCCTTGCCGACGATGCACAGCGTGGGCGTGCGCCGCGTCCGGCGCTTCGGCAGGTGTTCGAGCACGATCATGCGAGGCGGTCGCGAGCTGCCGCCGCCGACGGCCAGGATTGCTTCCATCCCGAGCTTCTTCATCTGCGGCACGTCGAGCACCCGACAGCGCAGCCCGGCTTCGCGCGCGACCTTGCGGGCGGCGCTTGCGAGCGCTGCCGGCGGCAGCTCGTTCGGCGGCTCGTTCGAGAGGTCGCGCGCGACGTTCTGGGACTCGGCCAGGGTCCGTCCGCGGGCGGCGCCGGCACGCGCCGTGCGCACTTCTCCCGCGTCGAGCAGCAGGGTGAAGCTGCGCAGCGGCTTCGACTTCTCCTGCTTGTAGCGATCGAAGCGGTACGCGCCGAGCACTGCCCCCTCGGCGAGCGCCTGCGTCGCCTCGGCCCCGCGCACCTTGCGCACCCGCGGAACCAGCATGGCGACGGTTGCGGCCTTCGAGTCGCGGGCGCGACGTGCCGCGGTGCCGGCGGCCATGCGCAGCGTGTCGGCATCGATCTTCGAAGCGTCGCCGAGCCCGACGAGCAGGATGCGCTTCGGCGCGCTGCGCCCGCTCGGGTAGACCACCACGCACTGCCCGGCCGAGCCGTCGAACCCGCCGCGCGCCACCACCTCGCGGACGATGCCGCCGTGGGCGCGGTCGAAGGCCGCGATGTTCCGGGGCAGCCGGGCGGAGTCCTTCTCGAGCTTGCGGAGCGCGATCACGACCTGGTCGGCGCGGACTTCGGCGAGCGGGGTGGTGCGGACGTGGACCTGCATGGACTCTCCCTGGTCGGTCGATCGGGTGCGATCGGCTTCGGTGACGTTCCTTCGTTCCTTGATGGGGTAGTGCGGGCCGCTAGACTCGCGCCGTTCGTCGAGCTTCGCATCTGCGAGCCGGCGGACGGGCGCAGGGGCGGCCCCATCGCCTTCGGGTCCGGTCGGTTCCGGACCCTGCGTCGCCGAGGCAGCTGGGGGGCTTCTCGTGGACCTCGACGTCTTCGGCCTGATCCTTCAGGCCAGTCTCACCGTCAAGCTCGTGCTGCTCCTGCTGGCCGCGATGTCGATCGGCTCGTGGGCCGTCATCGTGTTCAAGCGGCGCGAGCTGCGACGCGCGGCGCAAGATAGCGAGGCCTTCCTCGAGATCTATCACGACGGTGACTTCAGCAGCGCCTTCGAGGCGGCGCGTGAGCTCGAGCACAGTCCGCTGGCGGCGGTCTTCCTGGCCGGCTGCACGGAGCTGCAGCTGCTCGCCAAGACGGACGGCGGCGGGCCGCTGCGCCGTCTCGAGGTCGAGCAGGTGCGCCACGTGCGCAAGCGCCTGGCCTGGGTCGCGTCGCGCGAGGTGCGCCGGCTCGAGCGCGGCCTGTCCTTTCTGGCGACCACCGGCAGCAGCGCGCCCTTCATCGGCCTGTTCGGCACCGTGATCGGCATCATCGTGGCTTTCGAGGGCATCGGGCGGGCCGGCAGCGCGAGTCTCGCCGTCGTGGCGCCCGGCATCGCCGAGGCGCTGATCGCGACTGCCGTCTGCCTGTTCGCCGCGATCCCGGCGACGGTTGCCTACAACGGCTTCGTGGGTGGGATCGACGCGGTCATCGGTGACATCGACCTGTTCCGCACCGAGTTCGAAGACGATCTCGACGAGCTGGCCGTACAGGCGAGCAACGCGCCCGCTGCGCGGGGCTGAGCCGGGTGGGAGCCTCGCTGCAGCGAAGCCGCCGCCGGCGCGTTTCCGACATCAACGTCACGCCCTTCGTCGACGTGATGCTGGTGCTGCTGGTCATCTTCATGGTGACGGCGCCGATGATGCAGCAGGGTGTCGACGTCGACCTGCCCGAGACGAGCACGCAGCCGCTTCGCGTGACCGACGACCCGCTGATCCTGAGCGTCAAGCGCGACGGCCGCTACTACCTGGGCCGGAGCGAAGTCCCGCTCGACGAGTTGCGCGAACGGATCGCCGCGATCTTCGAGGCGCGCGGCTCGCGCGACCTGTACCTGCGGGCAGACAAGCGCGCGCCCTATGGCACGGTCGTCAAGGCGATGGCCGCGGCGCGCGAGGCGGGCACGAAGCACCTAGGCGTCGTGACCGAGATCGAATAGTGGCGCGGCAGAAGTCGGGCGACGCGGCGGGGGCCGCCCGGGCAGGCAGGTGCCCCCGGTGAGCGCGCGCGCAGTGACCCTCGACGACTGGGCGCGCGTGCGGGACGCACACGAGCGCCGTGCGCTGCGCGCCGCCGTCGCGGTGTCTCTGGCCGTGCACGCAGGCGTGCTCGTCGGGCTCCTGCTCACGCCCGGGGGCGAGCCGACGCCGCTGCCGGCCGTCGTGTCGGTCGACCTGGTGGCCGCGCTGCCGCGACCGGCGCCGGCTGCGCCACCGCGTGCGGCCCCCGCTGCAAAGGCCGAAAAGGCGCCCGCACCCGCGCCGAAGGCCGCGGCGCCTCGCGTGGCGAAGAAGGTGCTCCCGCGCGAGGCGCCGAAGGCCGCGGCGCGCAAGCAGCCGAAGGTCGTTCCTGCGCCGCCGCGCCCCGAACCGCTCGATTTCGACGAGGCGCTGGCCAAGCTGCGCGGCGAGGCCGGCGAGCCGCTGCGCGAGGTCGCGCCGCCGGGGCCGGCGACGCCGACGCGCGAGGCCGCGGCGAGCGGCGCCGGCCGCATGGACCCGGAACTCGCGCGCTGGCAGGCGGCAGTGCAGGCTCGGATCGAGCGAACGTGGGTGATGCCGACGGAGTTGCGTGAGCGCGACCTGCGCACGCTGCTGCGCGTCGGCGTGATGGCCGACGGGCGCGTCATCTCGGTCGACGTGGTGCGTTCGTCGGGCAACGCCTACTTCGACGACAACGCCGTGCGGGCGCTCCGGCAGGTCGACGTGCTGCCGCCGCCACCGGAGCCCGGCGACCACCAGATCCTGTTCGCGCCGAGCGGCGTGGACTGAACCGGACCACCCGGGCGCCCGGTCCATCGCGGCCGGGAAGCGGGGAAGAGGGGGCGGAGAACGTGAGCCGAAGACGTCGGGTACCGCGCTGGCGAGGGGGTGCCGCCTGCCTGGTGGGGGTCGCGTGCTTCGGGACGCCGCCGGCTGCGCGCGCCGATCCGCCGCCGACGATCGTCGTCCATCCCGGGGACAGGGTCGCCCACCGGATCGCCGTGCAGCGCTTCGCGGACAAGGTGGGCACGCGCGCGGGTGAACTGCGCACGGCCATCGAAGCCGCCATCGCCTTCACGCCGTCGACGCGGCCGCTCGACGAGGCGGCGTTCCTCGGCCCGGTCACCACCGAGCGCCTGCACGACCGCACTCGCACCGACTGTGCCGACTGGCGGACCGGCGGTGCGGAGGTGCTCGTCGAGGGGGTCTTCGGTGATGGCCGCGCCGGGCGCGTTCGCATCGAAGTCGGCGTCTGGGACGTCTCGCGTTGCGTCCGCCTGCTGCGGCGGGTCTACACGCAGCCGGCCGCTTCGCTGCCGCGTCTCGCGCTCCGGATTGCCGACGACGTCGTCGGCGCCGTCACGGGCGTGCGCGGCGCCGCTTCGACCGAGATCGCCTTCATCTCGACGCGCACCGGCCGCCGCGAGGTGATGGTGATGGACGCGAGCGGCGCACACGCGCGCGCGGCGACGCACAGCGATGCCGTCAAGGCCTTCCCCGAGTGGCTGCCGGGGGGTGGCGGCGTCCTGTACACGGCCTACGTGACGGGACTGCAGCCGGGGCTCTACGTGGCCGCGCGGCGAAACGACGTGCGTGCCGGCGCCTTCCTGCCGCGTCTGTTCCCGGACCGGCCCAAGTATCGCGGTGTCTTCGACCCGAGCGGTGAGACGCTCGCCTTCGTCAGTCCGGTCGACGGCTCGGCCGAAATCTACAGCGTCGCGCGCAACGGTCGCGGTCTCGACCGCCTCACCCACAGCCCCTCCATCGAAGTGGCTCCCGCCTGGTCGCCAGACGGCGAGTGGATCGCCTTCGTCTCCGACCGCTCGGGCTCGCCGCAGATCTTCGTGATGCGGCGCGACGGCAGCGACAAACGTCGGCTCACCTTCCAGGGCAGCTACAACACCGCGCCGCGCTGGTCACCCGACGGCAACTGGCTCGCCTATCAGTCGCGCATCGGCGCCCAGTTCGACATCTGGCTGATCGACGCGACCGGCAGGGCGAACTTCCCGATCGTCGAGCACCCGCGCAGTGACGAATGGCCCAGCTGGTCACCCGACGGACGGCGCATCGTGTTCAGCTCGACACGTCGGGGCCGCGCAGACCTCTACACTGTCGATCGCAGCGGCCGGAACCTCGAGCGCCTGACTCGCGCAGCGGGTGACAACCTGCAGCCCGTCTGGGGCCCCTGGCCCGACTGAACGCGTCGACCCGAGCGCCGCGATCGGGCGCGATCGGGCTGCTAGAGTCTCGCGCCAGCTCCGGGCCGGGCGCGGGCCGACGGCGTCGCCCGCCGCTGCGCGTTGCGCACCCCGGTGTGCGGTGTCGTGACCGGTCGCGATCGGGAGAGGGGGACCGATGTCGATCTGCCAATCAACGCGCTCGATGGACTCGCGGCGGCGCGCGCTGCGCCGTCTCGCCGGGGCCGCGGCCACGGCACTGCTGGTGTCGTCCCTCGGCTGCGCGACCGTGGCCGAAATGCGCAAGCTCGAGCGGCGCGTCGCCCGCGCGGAGGCCGCCGGCGGCGGGGCCGAGCGCCGGGCGGTGGCCGACGCGGTGGCGGAGATCGATGCGCTGCGCGCCGATGTCGACGCGTTGCGCGGTCGCCTCGAAGTCGCCGAGAAGACGGCCGCCGACGCGCTCGGCGAGGCGCGTCGCGCGCGCCAGGAGATCGCCCGTCGCAGTGTCGGGGGGGGCGATGCCGCGCAGCCGGAAGCGGCGGCGCAGGAGCCGCCCGAGCAACCGCCCCTGTCGGCGGAGCTGCGCGACTACCGCGAGGCCTACGCCGCCTGGCGCGGCGACGACCTCGACCGCTGCATTGACCTGTTCCGGGCCTTTCTGCAAACTCATCCGTCCTCTTCGTACGGGGATGACGCGACCTTCTGGGAAGCGGACTGCCACTTCAAGAAGGGGGACTTCAAACAGGCGGCCATCCGCTTCGACGACGTCGTCCGCTACTTCCCGGAAGGCAACAAGGCCGCGGATGCGCTCTACCGCGAGGGCGAGGCGTTGCTTCGGCTCGGCTATCAGAAGGCGGCCAGGAAGGCCTTCGAACGCGTGATCGACGAGTACCCGGATTCCGGTCGGGCGCAGGAAGCGAGCCGGCAGATCCAGGTGATCAACAAAGGTTAGTTGCTCCTGCAAGCTGCGGGTGCCCGGACTCCGAGGGGAATGGCGTTGAAGAAGCGCGACAGGGAAAAGCTGAAGAAACTCCTGCTCCAGCAGCGCGAGGAGCTGCTCGGCAAGGCGAAGCAGACGCTCGCCGGCGACATCCATCTCGACCCCGACGACTTTCCGGATGAGATCGATACCGCGTCCTCCGAGATCAACCTCGCCTTCATGGGCCGCGTGCGCGAGCGTGAGCGCGGCCTGCTCAAGAAGATCGACGAGGCGCTCGCGCGCATCGACGAGGGCGACTACGGCGAGTGCGAGAGCTGCGGGGAGGACATCGGCGTCAAGCGCTTGATGGCGCGGCCGGTCGCGCAGCTGTGTATCGACTGCAAGAGCGAGCAGGAACAGCTCGAGCGGCGCAACGGCTAGCCGCCTTGCCTCCACCGACATGCCCGTACCGGAGCGCCGCCTCGTCCTCGGCATCGAGAGTTCGTGCGACGAGATGGCCGCCGCGGTGGTCGCCGTCGCGGCCGAGCCGGGCGCGATCGAGATCGTCTCGAGCGTCGTGCACGGCCAGGCCGAGGTGCACGCGGCCTACGGCGGCGTCGTGCCCGAACTGGCCTCGCGCGACCACGTTCGCGCCGTCAGCGGCGTCGTCGAGGCGGCGCTCGGGCAGGCGGCGGTGGCCCCGTCCGGGCTGGCGGGGGTCGCCGCGACCGCCGGCCCCGGGCTGGTCGGCTCGTTGCTCGTGGGTCTGTCCTTCGCCAAGGCGCTGGCCTTCCGCTCGCGCCTGCCCTTCGTGGGCGTGCACCACCTCGTCGGCCACCTGACGTCGGCGGAACTGGCGGATCCGTCGCTCGGCGTGCCCTATGCCGGGCTGGTCGTGTCGGGCGGCCACACGGCGCTCTACCGGGTGGACGCCGGCGGGCCGCCGGTGCTGCTGGGACAGACGCGCGACGACGCCGCCGGGGAGGCCTTCGACAAGGTCGCGAAGCTGCTCGGGCTGCCGTATCCGGGCGGGCCGAGCGTCGCGCGCGCGGCGGAGTCGGGCAGCGCCACAGCGGTGGCCTTCCCGCGCCCGATGCAGCGCGACCCGGGCTACGACTTCTCGTATAGCGGCCTCAAGACCGCGGTCGCGCTCGAGGTCGAGGCGCGGCGCGCGCGCGGCGGGCTCACGGAGCGCGACGTCGCCGACCTGGCCGCGTCCTTCGAAGCCGCCGCGGTGGACCCGCTGGTCGCGAGGGCCCGCCGCGCGCTTGCGGCCGAGGGGCTGTCGACGCTCGCCGTCGTCGGCGGCGTGGCTGCCAATCGCCGCTTGCGCGCCGAGATGGCGCGCGCAGCCCGTCGCGACGGTTTTCGCGTGGTCTTCCCACCCACCGAATTGTGCACCGACAACGCGGCCATGATTGCCGCCGCCGGTGCGCAACGCCTGCTGCGCGGCGAACGCGACGGTTACGACCTGAACGCCTTCTCTCGCGCACCGCTCGCGAGCGCAGACTGGCGCGCTGCACCGCCGGCAGGGCGGCGGTGACGCTCTCCCGAACGCGCGAGATCCTCGCGCGTCGCGGTCTGCACCTGCGTCGCGACCTCGGTCAGAACTACCTGGTCGAGGAGGCAGAGGGCCGCCGGCTGACCGGGCTGGCGCGCGTCGGCGCCGGGGACCTCGTGGTCGAGGTGGGAACGGGGCTCGGCGCGCTCACCCGGGCGCTCGCCGAACGGGTTGGCGATGCGGGCCACGTCGTCAGCGTCGAGATCGATTCGGGTGTGGTGCGCGCGCTGCGCGAAGAGCCGGGGCTGCTGCCTGCCAACGCGACGCTGGTGCACGACGATGCGCTCCGCGTCGACCTCGCCGCACTCGCGGGCGACGCGCCGCGCGAGCGCGTGCACCTCGTCGCGAACCTTCCCTACTCGTCGGCGACGCCGCTGTTGCGGCGCATGCTCGACCTGCGTGAGCACTTCGCCGACTGGTCCGTGATGGTGCAGCGCGAGGTGGGTGCGCGGCTGGTTGCCGCGCCCGGCTCGCGCGACTACGGCTCGCTCGCCGTGCTCCACCGGCTGGCGGCCCGCGTCGAAGTGCTGGCGGAGCTGCCGCCGGCGGCGTTCTTCCCGGCGCCGCGCGTGGTCTCGAGCTTCCTTCGCATCGAGGCCCTTCCCGAGTCCGAGATCGACGGGCGGACGTTGCGCGCCGTCGAACGCGTCGTGCGCGTGCTCTTCGGCCAGCGGCGCAAGACCATCTCGAACGGTCTGCGCGCGGCGGGCTTCCCGGCGGCGGTGCGTGCCTCGGCGCTCGCCGCCTGCGACATCGCGCCGCGTGCGCGGGCCGAGACGATCGCGCCGGAGCGCCTGCGCGAGCTTGTGGCGCAGCTCGCCGCGCAGGCTGGCCCGGCCGCCTGATCGGCGGCAGCCTGTGTCGGTGGATCCGGCGCAGCAGCTCGAAGCCCTGCTCGAACTCGCCGATGCGGCGGGCATCGAGGTGCACAGCCTCGGGAGCGGTGCCGGCGCTGCCGGCGAGTTGCCGCCGACGAGCGCCGTCTGTCGCGTTCGCGATGCGGTCTGGGTCGTGTTGTGCGCGGGCGATCCGGTCGAGCGACACATCGACGTGCTTTCCGCAGCACTGCGCGAACATGCGGCCGACTTCCTCGAGCAACGCTTCATCCCGCCGGCGCTGCGCGCGCGGCTCGAGTGAGCGGGTGGGTGCCGGGCGACGACCGGGCGGGCTCGGGGGCGTGCCTCCCAGGCGTTTTCCCGTGGGGCCGACGAGCCGCGGCGGCCGAATCGAAGGTTGACCGTACGTCAGGCCGCCCGGTACTCTTGGCGGCGTTTGAGGGCAATCGCAGGTCGCGATGTCCATCGAAACGAGGAAGCCGGGTTCTTCGCACCCGGGAAGCAGGAACACGCCCATTCCAGCCCGAACATCGCTCGGATCCGGCAGGACCGAGACGGGGGCGGAAGACGGGGTGAAGCCGCCCGCAGCGGCGCGCTGCGGCCGATCGGGTCGCAGCACGGCGCACGCGACGACAGGGTGGCAGCTCCGATCGCGCCTCCGGTTCACCGGATGGCGCGTTCTTTGTTTCCGACATCCATCCACCGGCGATTCGGCGCGAGGTCGGCCGTCGGGGGTGAGAGCGGGGGCGGGGTGCACCGGTGGGACCGGAGGCACGCCTCATGTCGACCGTTACGGCCACGTCTTCCCGCGAGCACCGCGTCACCGTGCGATCGCTCGCCCGCGCCAAGCGCAAGGGCGAAGCCATCACCATGCTGACCGCCTACGACTACACCTTCGCGCGCATCTTCGACGCGGCGGGCATCGACCTGCTGCTCGTCGGCGATTCGCTCGGCAACGTCGTACAGGGGCGTGACACGACGCTGCCCGTCACGATGGACGAGGCCGTGTACCACACGCGCCTGGTCGCTCGTGGCGCCGAGCGGGCGCTCGTGATCGGCGACATGCCCTTCGGCAGCTACCAGGTCTGCCCGCAGGAGGCCGTCCGCAACGCGATCCGCTTCGTCAAGGAGGCGGGCGCGCAGGCGGTCAAGCTCGAGGGTGGCGACCACGTGCGGCCGACGATCGAGGCCATCGCGCGCGCCGAGATCCCGGTCATGGGCCATGTCGGGTTGACGCCGCAGGCGGTCCACCGCATGGGCGGGCTGCGTGTGCAGGGGCGCGGCGACGCCGAGCGCGCGCGAGTCCTCGACGACGCCGTCGCGGTCGAGCAGGCGGGCGCCTTTGCGTGCGTGCTCGAAGGCGTGCCGGCCGAGCTGGCGGCCGAGGTCACGCGCACGCTGCAGATCCCGACGATCGGGATCGGTGCGGGCGTCGACTGCGACGGCCAGGTGCTCGTGATGCACGACCTGCTCGGCCTGTCGGACTGGACGCCGAGCTTCGTGAAGTCTTTCGCCAACCTCGGCGCGCAGGCCTCGCAGGCGGCGCGCGCCTATGCGGACGAGGTCCGCAACCGGAAGTTCCCCGATGACGCGCACTCGTACCGCTAGCGGCGCCGCGGCGGCCGGACGGAGCGCGCGGATGCCGGCGTCGACCCGGGTGAGCGAGGTGGTGCGCCGCACGCGCGAGCTGCAGCAGCGCGCCGAGCTCGAGCGCGCGGCGGGCCGTCGCATCGCGCTCGTGCCGACCATGGGCGCCCTGCACGAAGGGCACCTGTCGCT
>Ga0114931_10011549_pt1 | contig 10416 bp, 13 predicted proteins | sample 2SBtaG_FD_89579 | JGI IMG/M metagenome (GOLD analysis project Ga0114931, IMG submission 89579) | Deep subsurface microbial communities from Kolumbo volcano to uncover new lineages of life (NeLLi) - 2SBTROV14_V59a metaG | ecosystem: Environmental > Aquatic > Marine > Volcanic | place: Kolumbo... | reverse complement strand
TTCGATCAGCGGGAGAAGGAAGGCAGCGGTTTTACCAGTGCCGGTATTGGCGACACCAACCACGTTCTTGCCTTGCAGTAAGACAGGAATTGCCTGATCCTGAATGGGTGTGGGAATGGTATAGCCTTTTTGGTGAATATTAGTTTTGATCTTGCTTGAGAGAGCAAAATCTTTGAAACGATGCTGGGCGATGTATGGTTGCTCGGCTTCTGTTTGTGTGGCTTTTTGGACTAATTGCGAGGGGTCGAAACCGGCTTTGCCTTTACCACGACCGCGGCGACCACTGCGACGAGTAGAACTACCTGGGTTGGAATGCCAACCACGACTGCGTTTGGGACGACGGGAACGGGAATTGCGGCTCATAATTTAGTAATTAATAGCTAGTAGCGAGTAACGCAGCAAGCTTGGAAAGTGACAGTTTAATAATATTTTCTGATTAGTGGTTAGTAGGTTATTGCTTATGTCCACAACTTGTGCTGGTTTGCATTCCAAGATAGAAACATTAACATGTATATCTTTGTTGCCATGAACACTAAAGGCGAGTTGTGTACCTATTTGTATTTGTCCAGAATGGAGGTCAATTTGATGCTGGACTATTTTGAAGAAGTCTTTAGAGCCTCTATTTTCTTGGGCTCTCAGTAAAAAATAACCAATTACTAAAAAGTAATAAAGATAGTGTAACACAGGTCACCAAACCTGTCAAACTATGGGCCGGCGAGGCAAGATGTGTATATGATCCCGCATTCGCAGTTGAAGTGCACCACTTTGAAATATATGGATGATAGCAGACGCTGGCAGATGGGGCGATATCGCTGAGCTGGAGGAATATCTGCTGTTCATTGCTGTAAAAGTTGGATATTTGGGAATTTTTTCAGATATAAAGTTGAGTTTTCCCCGCGCAGGTGGGGATCCGGTTGTTGGGTGAGAAATAAATATGTCAAAATTATTCAACTCAGACGGTTGGGTTGATTGTTCTGGGTCCCCGCCTGCGCGGGGAAGGCATGGGGGCGCGGGGAAGGCATGGGGGGCGCGGGGAAAAGTGTTGGGTTGGTGCCGGAGGAAGCGTGGATGAGTCCGAGGAAGCGTGGGAGAGCGGGGAAGGTGTGGAGATACCTAATAAGGCATTGGGTGGATATTCGAATACTATTATTGAAGAATTACTAAACCTTTATGATGTGATTATTTGGAGGATTTGGCTGGCTGGGGGTGGGGTTTGGGAAGCTTTTTGGCAGCTTTGGCTTCAAGCATTTGCTGCTTAGCTTCGAGGCGTTTTTTGGTTTTGTGAGAGCGAGTTTTCTTTCGTTTCCCGACTCCGGTTGCGCGCTTGGCCATAATTGAATTAGTTAGTTTTGGGTTCTGATTCTAATTCTGGTTCAGTTTCATCTGTTGGCTGGTTATTTTCCGATTCGATGATGTCGGTTTCTTCACTTACTTTTGTTTCGTATTGATCGTCATCTCTGTCAAATTCCTCTTCATATGAATTGAGGGCATCGATGATGCTATCGAGTTTGGCGTTGATTTGGTCAACTTTTCTGGTTAAGTTTTCAATACTTTGCTGGTTGGGACCGCTGTAGGAGGAGCTGCGTGACCTGCGACCTGGTGAGCGATCGGACGATTGACGAGATTTGCCTCCATTGGCTTCAAAGCAGTCGCTGCAGTATACCGGTCGATCACCAGTGGGGTTGAAGGGGACTTGGCAGTCATTGCCACAGCTGGAGCAGACGGCATTGTACATTTTTTTGGGGCGAGAGTCGCGACCGCGACGACCGTGATGATTGGAATTGTAGTGGTTCATAGAATATGAATTGCTGAAAGGAAGTATAGGGGCAATGGTTGAAAATAGCAATAGAGGTGAAATATAGGCAGTCTGACCTTCTCCTACCGCAGTACTTGCAGTTGGAGAAGGTCTGTTGGAACTACTGGGCAAGGGTGCCGATTTCGAAATTGGTCAGGGAATTTCGAGCTTTGGCAGAATGAGGACCGCTGCCATTGGGACGATCGTTGTAGAGATTGGTGGCGTCTTTGCCGCAGCCGAGCAGGATGGCTTCGCCGCCTGGGTGGAGACCATTAGCGATGTATGATGTGACATTGTAAACTTTGCCTTCGATGGCAAACCAACAATTATCTTTAGAGGCATGTTGGGCGATCTGATCCAGGGTATATGACTGGGTGACAGCATCGCTCACGCTGCTTGATTGAGTGGTCTTATCGGTAGCAGCCAGGTCGTCCTTGTGATTGTTATTAATGGATTTCTGAGCAGTGCCAGTTACGACCCCCTGCTGTGGGGCGGGGTTACAGGCGGTGACCACCAGGGCGGCGATGAAGATAAATACGATATATTTGAGTTTGGTCATAGGGTGTCACCTCCTTTTGAGGAGCGGATAATTTGTCATGTTTCTGTTATTGCGATTATTTGAAATTTACTCAGGATTCTATCTAGATGTCAAAGTGGGACAATCTCTGAGTTACTACAAAGATCGCCAGATGTTGAAATTTGATGTTGTACTTAGGTTAATTGCAAATACTGGCGATAATGGAAGGCTTTAGAATCCAAATTCTTCAGAGTAGATCCGAGATTGGTCAATTCCGAGTTCGGTGAGTAGGGATTTGATGCCGGTCATGAAGGCAGGACTGCCACAAATAAAATAGTTAGCTTGGCTGAGCAGAGCCTGATCGACGTATTTTGTGAAAGTTTGTTGGGTGAGGCGGCCTTGGACGATGTTTTTGCCTGTAATTTGTTCTCTGCTGATAACGTCGAAGTAATTTTGCTCGAGCTCGTGTTGAAATTCTTGCCGTAGAACTGCGTCTTTGAGTTGTTTGTTGCAGTAGAACATACGGGTGTCAGGGCCTGAGAATCTCTGAATGAGTTCAACGAAAGGAGTGACACCGATACCACCGGCAATGATGACTTTGGGCTGGTGGTTGTGGGCTGGGTTGGTGAAGACACCATAGGGGCCATCGAGATAGATGGCGTGGCCGATGTCTAATGATTCTAGTTGTGAGGTGAAGCGGCCGACGGCTTTGATGCCAAAGGTGATCTCCCCTGTTTGGTCGTCGAATTGCATGATGGTAAAGGGATGGGCTTCACCGAAAAATGAGGGTCTAATATAGGCGAATTGACCGACTTGGGGAGTGATGTGTTTGCCAGCGGGTGTGAAGGTATAACGAGTGATGCCGTTGGCGAGGGTCTGTTTGTTGGTCAAGCTATAGCGGGGTTTGCCTAGATTGAAGAAAGCGGTCAATCGACCGAGGACCAGCCCCCAATAGACGAAGATGAGGAAGAACCAGTAGGCTTGGATGAAGGGATAGTGATTGATGGCAGTGCCGATTTCGGTGGCATGAAAAAAGATAAACAGCAACAGGGGATAGGTCAGGTAGTGAATGTAGAGCCAAGGGCGGTAGTGGATCTTTCTACGGAGAAAAGCGGAAGTGATCCAGACAATGAGCAGAAGGTAGAAAGCCAGACGGCCCAACATAACCTGTTGGTAAAATTCAGTACTGAGGTCAAAGTTGATAAACAAGGCCCAGCTCATGCCATAGGCAAAGAACTCTAAGAGCGGATGGGCCAGAGCAAAGACAATGCCGTAAAGACCCAAGAAAATATGGGTTTTGACGAGGGATATGCGATCGGGTGAGAAGCGTTTGACCACGAAGCGATTGCCGAGAGCAAACTGCCAGAGGATGAGAACTGCGCCGATGAATCCGAAGAGGTTGGCAATGGTGGCAGTCCAACCACCCAAATACGTACTTTGGGTGAAGAGCCAGAGGAAGGGAGTGATAGACAGGATGATGGCGAGTTGGAGACGGCGGTGGCGGAGGAAGTGGTGCATTGATGGAGGTGGCTCAATTTATTAACTGATTTATATTACTCTAGATTGACGATTTTTGAATGAGAAGAGGCTGAGAGTGTCGGACGACTGTCATTTTTGGTCTATGTACTGTTGTACTAGTTCTTGCTGCCAATCGAAGCAAGTTTGAATATCTACAAGTTTGTCGCAGGCGCGGAGGCATTGGGGATCGAGATCGATGTATTGATTAAGTACATTAACGAGGTCTTGGATCAGTCCGCCAACTGTACCATTGGAGTCATCGACTCCCCCATCGGTGAGCTTGCGATCAAGACGGAGCATGAGATTGACGAGTATCTTGGCGGTCTGGAGACTGATGGGCAGGTGGTTGACAAGTGTGGAGATTCGGTAGCAGCCTTGCTCGAGGGAGGCTTGATAGGCAAACCAGATGCGTGATGGTCCATCATATGGTTTGATGTATCGGAGAGCTGCCGTAATTTGCTTTTTGGTTTGAGTGAGTTGAGTGGAGCTCAATTCACCTAACTGGCCACTGGATTGGGGTTGGTAGTAGATTTCAAGATCTTGATCGGTGAGGGGCTGGCCTTGTTTGACGAGGTGAATTGAGAGGGCAACCAGGTGTTTGCAGAGTTCATCTTGCTGGCCGATATAACAGTTACATTGACCATCGGCAAATTTTTGTGGGTAAAGTATGAGTTTGTATGGAGAGGTGCCTTGCACAATGGCAGTGTAGGTGAAACCTGTGTCTACTACCTGCTGAACTTTGCCGGATTGATAGAGTTTGACGGCGCGGTTGAAGGTGGCTTGGTCTGTACCATATTTGATGTCGTCGAGGGTGTAAGAAAGTTTGAGTGACATGTTTGTATGGTGATAATATCACATGTTTATAGGTGTGCGGCAAAGCTTAGGTGATATTTGTAGTGGGCTGGAATTGGATATCATGAGAAGTGTAAGCGGAGATATACTAAAAATTTACTGGCTTTTGGAAACACCATGTGATTGTGAATACTAGAAATTTACCTAAAATACAATCTAAATTTCAAGATACGGCGATGTCTGCATTAAGAATAAAGATTGTATAGATCCCCAATCAAGTTGAGGACGACGTCTGTATGGATCCCCAATCAGTCCATTCGACAAACTCAGGAGAGCGCTGAGAACGACGTTTGTAAAGTAGTCCGTCATCCTGACCAACGCGAAGCACTTGAGAAGGATCTCACTCGATATCAGGTGATTTACAATAGAATCCTCTGAGGTCGATGCCTCATCAGAATGACGAAAATGGAACAGGTGATTTTTTGACTGCGAAGACTCCGTTCAGGGGAAAAACAAGTGATTGAGATCTTTCTGGCATTATTTTCAGAATCGGGGTGTATGTTGGTAGGTAATGAACATAAAGAGAGTTTCTAAGAAGGAGAAAGAGACGATTCGGATAAAGAAACGGGTGATCTTGATGGGGATGTTGATGGTGTTGATGATGTCGGCGGCACAGATCAGTAATCCTCGGAGAGTGGATGTAAAAACAGCTGGGGGTCGGACAGTTCGACCGATGTCGCTGAAGTCGGAGGAGTCAGTTGATGAAATTGAAGCAGACTTGTATGCTCAGGCAGCGACAGACTTGGATGAGGCAGTCGATGATGGACTGATGGATGATGCATTGCGAGAAGTGAAACTGAATGTGCTGGATGCATTGAGCGAGGTAGAGATGTTGGATTAGGAGGTACCCATTTAATACTCCGGTGAAGATCATGCTTCTACTTTGGGTGGCCCAAATGGATCGGTAACCTATGAGAAAGTGTTGTCTGTCGTAATAGTGAGGAGAGTCTCACCGGTGTCAAGTTGGATAAGAATGACTTGTTGCTGATAGTTAATGCAGGTATAGAGGGCGACATAATCGTTGATCGCAGAGATGCGGAAGTCGATGCTTTTGTTTAGGAGAAGAGTCGATGTTGCTGCTGACCAGTAAATTTCCAGAGTTCGTCACTCCAATTATCATTGCCCTTTGTGGCGCTCACAGGTCGAAGGACAGAGAGGCTACCATTGTGTCATTCGATAGAATGATAGTGGCTGACATAAAAATCAGTGATGGTGCCCCACAACTATTGTTCACCTGGGTTGTGCTTCTAAATCGACTGAAACGTAGTTGAAACCCTGCTGTACTGGATTGAGATGGACGTGATATTCGACGCTAGGCTCAAGTCCATTTCTGACTAGTTGATTGGGTAGTTCTGCTGGAGCGATTTTGGTTGTCATCGTTTCTGGCATAACTGAGGGTTGGGCTATGAGCCAGGACAATAAGGATAACGGTCTATTTCGCGGAAATCAGATACCACAAATTGGAATTATTTATCGATGGTGAAGGACTGAATGTCGAGTTGCCGGCCATTTATCAAGCTAGTAAGACGTGAATCGCAGATCGGACAAAGAGGGATGTAGGGATCGTCGGGAGTAACGTCTTTTTTGCAGGTGGGACAGGGACCAGAGACAGGATGGTAGTTGAGGTGCAGTTTTGATCCTGACAAGGGGGTGTCTTGGGTGGCGGAAGTCCAGACAAATTGTAGGGCCTGGGGAACGACTCCGGTGAGAGCGCCAATGTCTATGGTGACTGCGGTGACGGTTTGCTCAGGGGCAAGTTTTTGGGTGACAGCTGAGATGATGGATAGGGCGATGGTGAGTTCGTGCACGGGAGGATAATTAGCTTAAGCTTAAAGGGTCATAGTTCAAAGTTCAGAAAGCAGAAGAGTTATCTGGTTAAAATTTGAGAAACTGGATCCCCGCCTGCGCGGGGAATGCGCGGTGGTGAAATCGAAAAATGTTGCCGAAATATCTTCTATTTATAGTATTGACGGACTTACTTGGTTGCTTACAAAGAGGATCGTTTGGTTATTAGAATTTTGGTGAGGTCGGTGACTCCCTTCCCTGTTTTGGCGGAGGTATGGAGGATGGGGATGTCGGGTACGATTTGGTGGATGTTAGATTCTAAGAGTTGGATGTCACAACCAACTGCTTGGGCGAGATCAATTTTGTTGATGACGACCAAGTCGGCAGTGTGAAACATAGGGGCGTATTTGAGGGGTTTATCTTCGCCTTCAGTGGTGGAGACCAGGACAATTCGCAGATGCTCGCCGAGGTCGAAGTTGCCGGGACAGACGAGATTGCCGACGTTTTCGATGAACAGGAAGTCGAGAGAATCAAGGTCGAAGTTTTGTAGGGCGGTGCTGATCATATCTGACTCGAGATGGCACATGGTACCGGTGAGGATCTGGTGAGACGGCGCACCACTGACAGCAAGTCGATCAGCATCATTTTGGGTAGCCAGATCGCCGGTGATGGCAGCAGGACTGTATTTGGGTTGAAGTGATTTGAGGAGTTGGGATAGGAGTTCGGTTTTGCCAGATCCCGGGGAGCTGACCAAGTTGGTGGTGAATATATGGTGCTGGTTGAAAAGGGCACGTAAGTCTGAAGCGAGCTGGTCGTTTTTGGAAAGGATTTTTTGTTTGAGGGGGATTTCCATATTAATTTTTTATTTAAAATTTTTAATTAGTGCAAAATAAGTGAATTATAAAGTTATAAATTAAGGTTTTCTGTTTGTTTCTCGTTGATATGAGGATACTGACTCGAAAGTCAGAGATCATGCCCTGGCCATTTTGGTCTCGGTTTCTTGCCAGGCGGTGAGGACTTGGTCGGCTTCTATGGGGGTGAGGCGTTTGGATACAATGCCCATTTGAACCATGACGTAGTCCCCTATTTGGTAGTCGGGATCACCGAGCATTGCCTGTCGAGTTTGTCCAGGGTACTGGACAGTGGCGCGGTGGCCGTCGATGGCGATGAGTTTTCCCGGGATGGCGAGGCACATGGAGTTAATAATTTTGAATTTGTAATGGTTGGAAAATTAATTAGTGATTATTACGTTATAGAGAGTATAGCAAGGGTTGGAGGGCATGCCAAGCGGAGATGTTGTGATTATTATCATATGATTGGTCGTTGTGCTGGTGGCGATGAGAAGCTATAAATAAAGTATGAGTGAGTCTGGAGATGCCCAAAAGAAGTTGGTAGTGGGATGGTTTTCGTTTACCTGCTGTGAGGATAGTACGATTTTGTTTTGTGAGTTGTTGAATGATCATTTTGATCAGTGGAAGGATTTGATTGAGTTTCGACATGTAAAGGCATTGAGGACGGATAATAAATTGGAAGGTCTGGATGTGGCTTTCATCGAGGGGGCGGCTTCGTCTCCGAGTCAGGAAGCGGAGATGAAGGAAATTCGCGCCAATGCAAAGGCAGTGGTGGGGATCGGGAATTGCGCTTGTATCGGTCAGCCGAGTAATGCGCGAAATCTATTTACTGACGCCCAGATCGATGAGCGGATTCAGTGGTACTATGACAATTTTGATTATGGTGAGGTAAAGAAATTAGCAGATGTGATCCAGGTGGATTTTAAGGTGCCTGGGTGTCCGATGAAGGCGGAGACTTTTTTGCAGACGGTGGATCTGGCGTTGAAGAAATTTGGAATTATCCCTGATGAGGCTGGAGAGGCAGCCACGGCAGGAGCATAACCAAACTATGTCATTTTGAGAGAAGTCTGAAACTGTTGTGGAAGACTAAATCGAGAAATCTGGAAATTATTAAAGTCCAGATCTGTCCGCTCTACTACCGCTGCGGTCGAGATGACAAACGTTTTATGATTTAATATATATAAATACTTATGGATAATGGAACAATCAGTCTGGATCACATTACAAAGATCGAAGGTAATGCTGGTTTGGAAGTGAAGGTGAAGGATGGTCAGGTGGAGGATCTGAAGTTTATCATCGGTGACTATCGACGATTCTACACCACTGCGGTCCAGGGTAAGCCGATTGCGATGGTGCCGTCATTCCTGTCCCGGATTTGCGGAACCTGCTCGGTATCGCATTTGTTTGCATCACTGGAGGCGGTCGAGAAGTCCCAGGGCATTGAACTGAGCGAGAATAGTAAATTGCTGCGGCGATTAAGCTATGACGCACTGATGATCCGTGATCATGCGCTGCATTTGTACTTCTTTGTGTTGCCGGATATTTTGGGAGTGGACTCGATCTTGGATGTATCGGATGATCCGGAAGATGAGGGTTATGTGTTGCTGCATGATTCATTTGATATCAAACGGACGGGGACTGATCTGGGCAATATTGTGATGGGGGCGCCGATCCATGCACCGATCCCGACGATTGGTGGATTTAATAAACAGCCTGATCCGAGTCTGTTCCCGGAAATGATCGAGCGTTTGGAAAAAATACGACCGCAGGTGATCCGAGGAGTTAAAACGTTTTATGGTTGGGATATCCAATTTAAACGCAGCTCTGATTATCTGGCTTTGCGCAATCCGGATCGGTTTGATTTCTTGGAAGGCAGCGTGGTGAATAGTGATGGCAAGTCTGTGAGCGAGGAGGAGTTTTATAGTTTCTTAGAGAAGGTAGTGATCCCCTACTCTCAGGCAGAAGGGTATCAATTCTCTGATACACATGCGGATTATTTGGTGGGTTCGTTGGCTCGGTTGAATTTGAATATGGATCAGCTGCATCCACGGACACGTGCAGATGTTGAAGAATATTTGCAGTTCTTCCCAAGCGATGATGTGCATGATAATAATTTGGCTCAGGCGATCGAGATCTTGCAGTGTGTGGATGAGGCGATTGATATCATGAAGACGATACAGATCGATCCAGAAGAAAAGCCTGTTCGAGTGCCGCCACGAGCAGGGCGAGGCGTGGGAGTGGTGGAAGCACCACGAGGAATTTTGTATCATATGGCTGAGGTAGACGAGAAAGGGATGATCGTAGATTATGATGTGATTGTGCCGACGGCTCAGAATCAGATTAATATAGAGAATGATCTAAAAAAGTACTTCAATGAACATGTGGCCGATATGAGTCGGGAAGAGCTGGAGCATGAGGCTGAGGTGATCATCCGGGCCTATGATCCGTGTATGTCATGCGCGACGAATTTCTTAGAGGTTGAGTGGGTGGAGGTCTAAGGGAAGTATGTTGTATGTAGTAAGTAGCTAGAATAAAAGGTCATTTTTGTGTTGTCATCTGGGCCGGAATGAGGAGGTCCCGGCAGAGCGGAAGAGATGAACGAATGTAGTGGAGAGACCCCAGCCGAACAGCCAGAAGCTATGGCCAATTCCCTCGGGGATCCCTAGATTTCATTGTGTTCGGGATGATGGCAAGGCCAATGTCTGAAGTATCTGCTCAACTTCGTCAATTACATTGGGTCCTCCTTCAATTGGTATCCCTATGATGTATACGGTGCCAAGTTGCCCGAGTTTTTGGAGGTATTTGAGTTGGAAGCCGAGGTCGTAGTCATGGACGGTGGCAGAGGAGGCGGTGACGAGTTGACTGAGGTGTTGGTCGGAGATGATTTGAACAGATGGGAGGCCTTTGACGACGTCGAGGATGTAGACCTGATTGAGGCCAGCAAAGGGGACTTCGTGATTGAGTGGCAGGAAGATGAAATTGAGCTCTGGTAATTTTAATTGCAAGGCTTGGGCGATTTGGATGGCGAGGGCGTCGGGTTGGTAGTCGGGGTTGCCGAAGACGTAGATGTCCATATGTTTAGGATGTAGGAAATAGGA
>Ga0114931_10011548_pt1 | contig 10417 bp, 14 predicted proteins | sample 2SBtaG_FD_89579 | JGI IMG/M metagenome (GOLD analysis project Ga0114931, IMG submission 89579) | Deep subsurface microbial communities from Kolumbo volcano to uncover new lineages of life (NeLLi) - 2SBTROV14_V59a metaG | ecosystem: Environmental > Aquatic > Marine > Volcanic | place: Kolumbo... | reverse complement strand
ATTATGGTGCGTTTTGAAGCTGCTACCGAGGGTAGTGAAGATCTCCAGGAAAAACTGGTGGCCGTGCGGCGCGTCGCCAAGGTGGTCAAGGGCGGCCGCATCTTCGGCTTTTCCGCGCTGACGGTGGTCGGTGACGGCAAGGGCCGGGTCGGTTTCGGTCGCGGCAAGGCCCGCGAGGTGCCCGCCGCCATCTCCAAGGCCATGGAAGATGCGCGCCGTAACATGCGCCAGATCAACCTCAAGGGCGTGACCCTGCAGCACTCCATCACAGCCCGTCACGGCGCCGCCAAGGTGTTCATGCAGCCGGCCTCGGAAGGAACGGGGATCATCGCCGGCGGCGCCATGCGCGCGGTGTTCGAGGTATTGGGGGTGCGTGACGTGCTGGCCAAGTGCATCGGTTCCAGCAATCCGGTGAACGTGGTGCGCGCCACCGTCAAGGGGCTGAAGGCCATGGCCGACGCGGAAACGGTGGCGGCCAAACGCGGCAAGACCATCGAAGAGATTACGGGGTAAGCCATGGCCAAGACCGACAAAAAGATCAAGGTGACCCTGGTGCGCAGCCGTTTCGGCCGCGGTCCGATACATATGGCCTGCGTGGCGGGTCTGGGTCTGCGCAACATGCACCAGAGCGTCGAGGTGGAAGACACCCCCGCCGTTCGCGGGATGATCAACAAGGTCTCCTATCTGTTGAAGGTTGAGGAACAGTAAAATGCGCTTGAATACGTTAAAACCGGCGCAGGGCGCCAAACAATCTCCGAAGCGTCTGGGGCGCGGCATCGGCTCGGGTCTGGGTAAGACCAGCGGCCGCGGCCACAAAGGGCAGCACGCCCGCGCCGGCGGCTATCACAAGGTGGGTTTCGAGGGCGGTCAGATGCCCTTGCAGCGGCGCCTGCCCAAGAGAGGGTTCCGGTCCCTCATGGCGAAGAACAGCGCGGAAGTCCGCCTAAATGAGCTGGCCAAGATCAAGGTCGAGGTGATCGACCTGGCGGCTTTGAAGGCGGCCAACATCGTGCCGCAACAGGCGACGCGGGCCAAGGTGATCCTCTCCGGTAAACTGGAGTCGGCCGTGAGTCTGCGCGGCGTGGCGGTGACCAAGGGTGCGCGTGCCGCCATTGAGGCGGCGGGCGGCAAGGTCGAGACTTAAGGTCTTCCTTAAGAACATCCACCATGGCCAATCCCCTCGGCGATATAACTAAATGGGCTGAGCTCAAGCAGCGTTTGTTGTTTGTGTTGGGGGCCTTGATAGTGTTCCGCATCGGCGCGGTTATCCCGGTGCCCGGCATCAATCCCACGGCGCTGGCGGCCCTGTTCGATCAACAGCGTGGCACCATCCTCGACATGTTCAACATGTTTTCCGGCGGTGCCTTGGCGAGGGTGGCGGTGTTTGCACTGGGCATCATGCCCTACATTTCGGCGTCCATCATCATTCAGTTGTTGTCGGTGGTATGGCCCAAGTTCGAGCAATTGAAAAAAGAGGGCGAGGCGGGTCGCCGCAAGCTGTCGCAATATACCCGCTACTTCACCGTGGTCTTGGCCACCTTCCAGGCCCTGGGTGTGGCCATCGCCCTCCAGAAGCAGCAGGTGAACGGCGTGTCGGTGGTGATCGATCCGGGTCCGGCCTTTCTCATGACCGCGGTGATCACCCTGGTAACCGGCACCATGTTTCTCATGTGGCTGGGGGAACAGGTGACGGAGCGGGGCATCGGTAACGGTATCTCCATCATCATCTTTTCCGGTATCGTGGCCGGGCTGCCGCGGGCCATCGGCGGCTCCCTGGAGCTGGCCCGCACCGGGGAATTACAGCCGCTGACGGTGTTGATGCTGTTTGCGGTGGTAGTGGTGGTCACCGGCCTGGTGGTGTTTATGGAGCGCGGACAGCGGCGAATTACGGTAAACTACGCCAAGCGCCAGCAAGGGCGGCGCGTCTATGCGGGCCAGACCAGCCACCTGCCGCTCAAGATCAATATGGCCGGGGTGATTCCCCCATTTTTGCCTCCAGTATCATACTGTTTCCGGCCACCCTGGCGGGGTGGTTCGCCGGCAATGGCGGGGGCATGAGCTGGTTGCAGGATTTGGCCTCGACGCTGTCACCGGGGCAGCCGGTCTATGTGCTGATTTACGCCACGGCCATTATATTTTTCTGTTTCTTTTATACGGCCCTGGTATTCAATCCGCGGGACACGGCGGATAACTTAAAGAAATCAGGGGCTTTTATCCCGGGGATACGTCCGGGTGAGCAGACGGCGAAATATGTGGACTCGGTGATGACCCGCTTGACCTTGATAGGCGCGGTGTATGTGACCCTGGTGTGCCTGTTACCTGAGTTCCTGATCGTGTCCTGGAACGTGCCCTTTTATTTCGGCGGCACGTCCCTGCTGATCGTAGTGGTGGTGGTGATGGATTTCATCGCCCAGCTTCAGGCCCACCTCATGTCCCATCAATACGAGGGGCTGATGAAGAAGGCCAATTTGAAGGGGTCGCGCTAGGGAACGCCGGTCGGTTTAGGCAGAAGGCTGGATTTAGCAGTCTGCTGATTTTTCGTCCCCTCTCCCTGTGGGAGAGGGACAGGGTGAGGGTGAGGAATTTAAGCTTTTGTAATCACCCCCTCACCCCTAGCCCTCTCCCGGAGGGAGAGGGGGATCAGGCAAGAAGATATTGGAGATTGGAGATGAAAGTGCAAGCTTCTGTTAAGAAAGTGTGCCGTCACTGCAAGATCGTGCGGCGCAAAGGCGTGATCCGGGTGATCTGCTCGGATGCCCGCCACAAGCAGCGCCAGGGTTGAGCCTGGGGCATATAGCGGTTCCGGAAGGGTGGGTCGTCTCACCCTGTTATTGAAATTTGCAGTAAAGACTCGTACACTTACGCGTTTTTATACTGCGCTTTGGGTGGTTTGAGGAGAGTGCTGAATGGCCCGTATTGCTGGGATAAACATTCCGGTTCATAAACACACGGTGATTGCCCTGACTGCCATTTATGGGGTCGGAAGGTCGAGCGCGCGCGATATCTGTCAAGCGACGGGTGTGGCGCCGGACGCCAAGGTGAAGGATTTGACCGAAGCGGAGCTGGAAGCGCTGCGCGGCGAAATCGGCAAGCGTAAGGTCGAAGGTGACCTGCGCCGTGATATCTCGATGAACATCAAGCGCTTGATGGATCTGGGCACCTTTCGCGGCCTGCGCCATCGCCGCGGTCTGCCGGTGCGCGGTCAGCGTACCCGGACCAATGCCCGGACCCGCAAGGGCCCGCGTCGCATGGTTAAGAAATAAAGGATACCCTCACCCCTTGCCCTCTCCCGCTGGCGGGAGAGGGGGAGTCGGTAAAGAGATTTGAATTGATCGATCACTAGGAATCATTCTGTATGGCTAAAGCGACAGCGCGCGCCCGTAAGCGCGTAAAGAAAAGTGTGGTGGATGCCGTGGCCCATGTCCAGGCGTCGTTCAACAATACCATTATCACCATCACCGACCGCCAGGGCAATGCCCTGTCATGGTCATCCGCCGGGTCCTGCGGGTTCAAGGGTTCGCGGAAGAGCACTCCCTTCGCCGCTCAGGTGGCGGCGGACAAGGCCGGCCAGGCGGCCGCCGAGTACGGGGTGAAGAATGTGGATGTACTGGTCAAGGGGCCGGGGCCGGGTCGGGATTCCGCGGTTCGCGGACTGCATTCGGCGGGATTCAAGGTCAATAGCATTACCGACGTGACCCCCATCCCGCATAACGGTTGCCGGCCGCCGAAGAAGCGCCGCGTCTAGGTTCTGGAGGTTTTATAGTGGCGAAGTATATTGGTCCGAAGTGTCGTCTCTGCCGTCGCGAGGGAGAAAAGCTCTACCTCAAGGGCGAGAAATGTTTTACCGCCAAGTGCGCGGTGGATAAGCGCAGTTTCCCGCCTGGCCAGCACGGCCAGCGCCGTACCCGCTTGTCCGATTACGCGCTGCAGCTTCGTGAGAAGCAGAAGCTGCGTCGTACCTACGGAGTCCTGGAGCGCCAGTTCCATAGTTATTACGGCGAGGCGTCGCGCCGCAAGGGTTCCACCGGCGAACGCCTGCTGCAGTTGCTGGAGTGCCGGTTGGACACGGTGGTGCATCGCATGGGCTTCGGTGCTTCCCGTTCCGAGGCGCGTCAGTTGGTGCGTCACGACGGAATCTTCGTCAACGGACGCAAGGTCAATATTCCCAGCTATCAGGTCAAACCCAGCGATGTCATCGCGGTGGCGGACGGGGCCAAGAAGCAGTTGCGTATCCAGGCCGCCCTGGAGTTGGCGCAGCAGCGCGGCATCGCCGATTGGTTGGAGGTTGACGTGGAAAAAATGCAGGGCGTCTTCAAGGCCGTCCCCGAGCGGAGTGATTTGCCGCCCGAGATCAACGAACATCTAGTGGTTGAGTTGTACTCGAAGTAAGGGTGTCGTTGTAAGCCCGGCTGGGCAACGGTGCGGGGTGATTCGCACATAGATTTTTAGAGAGGGTGTTTCATGCAAGTCTCAATTGCAGAATTTTTAAAGCCACGGTCGGTGGATGTACAGGTTGCTGATCCAAGCCGCGCCAAGATCAGCATCGAGCCCCTGGAACGGGGTTTCGGTCATATCCTGGGCAACGCCCTGCGCCGCATCCTGTTGTCGTCCATGCCCGGCTCCGCGGTGACCGAGGTGGAGATCGACGGTGTGCTGCACGAGTACACCACCATCGAGGGCGTCCAGGAGGACGTCATCGAGATCCTGCTCAACCTCAAGGGCGTGTCGATCCGTATGGACGGTCGCGACGAGGCCATGGTGACCCTGAAGAAGAAGGGCGCCGGACCGGTGCTGGCCAAGGACATCGAGCTGACTCAGGAGATCGAGATCATCAATCCCGATCATGTCATCGCCAATCTTAACAAGGCCGGTGAGCTCAATATGACGCTCAAGATCGAGCGCGGCCGCGGCTATCAGCCCGCCGTAGCCCGACAGATTCCCGGTGAAAGCACCCGGCCCATCGGCAAGCTCCAGTTGGATGCCTCCTTCAGTCCGGTGCGCAAGGTCGCTTACGTAGTGGAGAGCGCTCGCGTCGAGCAGCGCACCGACCTGGACAAGCTGGTGCTGGAGCTGGAAACCAACGGCAGCATCGATGCGGAAGAGGCGGTGCGCCGTGCGGCCTCCATCCTGCGCGAGCAGTTGTCGGTGTTCGTCGACCTGGAAGGCAAGGAAGAATCCCGTGCCGCGGCCCCCGAGGCGGAGATGGATCCGATCCTGCTGCGCCCCGTAGACGATCTGGAGTTGACGGTGCGTGCCGCTAACTGCCTGAAGGCGGAAAACATCTATTTCATCGGCGATCTGATTCAACGTACCGAAGTGGAGTTGCTGAAGACCCCCAACCTCGGTAAGAAATCGCTGACCGAGATCAAAGACGTGCTGGCCTCCCACGGTCTGTCCCTGGGCATGCGCCTGGAGAACTGGCCACCGGCAGGCTTGGCGGAAAAGGCCAACAAGGAGCCGATTTCCGTCTGATGCCCTTCCTTCTCCCTGTGGGGTTCATGTGTCCTTTAGGGTAGAAGGTGGCCCGAAGAGCCGGATGAGGGTGAGGTGGATAAGTAGATTCTTTTGATTAGGGTGGTTTGCATCAACAACCCTCACCCCATCCCTCTCCCAAAGGGAGAGGGAGAGTAAGCAAAGAGATTTGGAGATATTTCCATGCGTCATCGTAATAGTGGGCGGCAACTCAGCCGCAACAGCAGCCACCGCAACGCAACCCTGCGCAATATGGCGTCGTCGTTGGTGCGCCATGAGGCCATCAAGACCACCCTGCCTAAGGCCAAGGAATTGCGTCGCGTGGTGGAGCCCTTGATCACCATGGCCAAGCGCGACAGCGTCTCGGCGCGGCGTCTGGCCTTCAATCGTACCCGTGACCGCGAGGTGGTGACCAAGCTGTTCAACGAGCTGGGTCCCCGTTATCAGGCGCGGCCCGGTGGCTACCTGCGCATTCTCAAGTGCGGCTTCCGTGCCGGCGACAAGGCGCCCATGGCCTATGTGGAGCTGGTGGACCGACCCGCCCCCGAGGCTGTCAAAGGGGAATGAGGTCGATTCAAAGAGTAAAAGAGAGCCGGGCACTGCCCGGCTTTTTTTATTTGGGGCACGGCGTGTCTTACAATCCCGTGGGGGAGGGTGATCATGAATGAACCGGCGATGATCGCGCTGTTCACGGACTTCGGCGCCGCCGGCCCCTATGTGGGTCAGATGAAGGCGGCGATCTACCGTGAGCTGCCGCATGCGACCCTCATCGATCTCATGGCTGATGCCCCTGTCCACAATCCCCGCGCCGCCGCCTATCTGCTTGCCGCCCTGCCCCGGGAATTCCCCGCCGGCACGGTATTCCTGTGCGTGGTGGACCCCGGCGTCGGCGATCCCTGGAGGCGGCCGGCGGCAGTGGCCATCGACGGCCGATGGTTCGTCGGCCCGGACAACGGATTGTTCAACGTCCTGGCCATGCGCGGCACGGACGTGCAATGGTGGGATATCACCTGGCGGCCGCCGCGGCTGTCCGACTCGTTTCACGGCCGCGACCTGTTCGCACCGGTGGCGGCGCGCATCGCCCGCGGCGAGGCGCCGCCGGGGACGGTCTGCGCTTTGCAGGATCGCCTGTTGCCCGGCTGGCCGCGGGATCTGGCGGAGATCGTCTACATCGACCATTTCGGCAACGCCATCACCGGTATTCGCGCCTCGGAACTTTCCGATGAACGGTGCCTGCAGTTGCAGGATCGCAGGGTGGTCCGTGGGCGCACCTTTTCGGCGGTGCCGGAGGGGCAGGCGTTCTGGTACGAGAACGCCAACGGCTTGGCCGAGATTGCGGTAAATCGAGGCAGGGCCGATGAGGTATTGGGTGCGGAGATCGGCGCCAAGGTCCACATTGTGTGAGATGAGAATGCTGTTATGATGCGGCAAAGGGAGATCTTAGCGCGCCTTCAGGAAATAGCGGGGGCCTTGCCCAGGGAGGATGGGCAGACCCTACTGGCCTTTGCGGAATTCTTGGTTGCACGCAACGCTGAAGGGCAAACCCCGGCTCCCCTGCCTCCCCCTAAGCCGGGGCCAGGGCCGGAGGGAGAGAGCGTGGTGGCGGCGATGAAACGCCTGTCGGCGCAGTACCCCATGCTGGATAAAGCCAAGTTGTTGGATGCCGCTTCCCGGCTGATGGGCGAGCATGTGTTGCGCGGGCGCAAGGCGCCCGAGGTCGTCGCCGATCTGGAGAAGTTGTTCGATAATCACTATCAAACCCTCTTGCAAGGAGAGCATCGCGATCCATGACTGAGATTCTCAACCGCTGGATCAAGAAATATTTCTCTGACACCGAGGGCGTCATACTCGCCATGCTGTTGGTGGTCGGTTTCGGCGTGGTGATCTTTCTCGGAGACATCCTGGCGCCGGTGCTGGCCAGCATCGTGATCGCCTATCTCCTGGAAGGGGTGGTCAATGTCTTCGAGCGCCGCGGCGTCCACCGCATGGTGGTGGTGGTGTCGGTGTTCTTCATGTTCCTGGCACTGTTGCTCCTGCTGTTTTTCGGACTGATTCCACGGGTTACCGCGCAGGCCGCGCAACTGGTGGTGGATCTCCCCGGCATGATCGACAAGGGTCAGCAGATGTTCAATCGCCTGCCGGATCTTTATCCCCGCTTCATCAGCGAAGATCAGGTGAGACAGATGATGGACGCGCTGGAATCCGGTGCTGCCGCCCTGGGAAAACACGCCTTATCCTTTTCGCTCACTACCATTATGAGTGTTTTCACCGCGCTGCTTTATCTGGTGTTGGTGCTAGTGCTGGTGTTTTTTCTGCTTAAAGATAAAAGAAAGATTCTCGATTGGATGTCGTCGCTGTTGCCGCGGCAACGGGCCCTGGCCACCCGGGTGTGGCTGGAGATGGACAGGCAAATCGGCAATTATGTGCGAGGCAAATTCGCGGAGATCGTCATTGTCGGCGATGTCGCCTACGTGGCCTTCGCCCTCATGGGATTGAAATACTCCATGTTGCTCGCGGTTTTGGTGGGCCTGTCGGTGATAGTCCCCTACATCGGTGCGGTGGCGGTGACCGTTCCGGTGCTGCTCATCGCCTTTTTTCAGTGGGGATGGAGTCCGGAATTCGCCTATGTGATGGCCGCTTACACCATCATTCAAGCCCTGGACGGTTATGTGCTGGTGCCCTTGCTGTTCTCCGAGGCCGTCAATCTTCATCCCATCGCCATCATCGTGGCGATCCTGATGTTCGGCGGGATATGGGGGTTCTGGGGTGTATTCTTCGCCATTCCCCTCGCCACCCTGGTCAAGGTGCTTATTGCCGCCTGGCCACGCAGAGAAGAAGAGGCGGTTAGCGGCCAATTTTGATCGTTACGTCGTTTGCGCGATCGCCTCGACGGGAATTCGTTTGCGGTATGCCCGAGTATGCCCGGTTATGATTCGAAACGAACCACATGCAAGCTAGTCTCATAAAGCTCAGGCGCAAGGCCGAGGCGCTATTCCAGCAAAATCGATTGGTAGAGGCCAAAGCCGCGTTTCGAAAGATCTGTAAGGCCATGCCGAAGGATGCCGAAGCCTGGTTGAATTTCGGTGCGGTGGTCGGCCTGCTCGGGGAGTTTCCGGAGGCCGAGGCGGCATTCCGGCGTGTAATAGAGATTAATCCGCATCTCCCTCAAGGCTACTTCAATCTCGGCAAATTGCTGGTCCTGCTGGGAAGGATGCACGAGGCGGAAGCCTGCTGGCGAACCTACGTGGGGATCGAACCCGCGCTGCCGGAAGGGCAGTATCAACTGGCCAAGGTGTTGAAGAACATCGGCCGCTTCGCCGATGCATTGCCTTTCTATCGCGAGGCATTGCGCTTGAACCCCGGCGCGGCGGAGGTGTTGCTTGACTACGGCGAAGCGCTGCAACTCCTGGGCCACTTCGACGAAGCCGAGGCCGCCTACCGGCAGGTGCTTGCGCTCAATCCGGCCAGCAGCGATGCAAATGCCTATCTAAAGCTGGCGCATCTTTACGGCATGAGCCATCGCTTCGAACAATCTGCAGAGGCCTTGCAGCAGGTGCTCAGGCTCGATCTCGGGATGAAGGGAGCCGTTTCACGACAGTTTGCCACCACCGCCGTATGGCAGGGTAAATTCCAGGAGGCTTTGGCCCATTACGATGAAGCTCTGGGTTTGCAGCCCGAGAACATTGAGTTGCGCTGGGAGCGTTCATTGCATCTGCTGAGACTGGGCCGCTATCAGGAAGGGTGGCGCGAGTACGAGATACGCACCCGATACTGGAAATGGCTGGACGTGATGCATTTCTACAAGTTCGCGCAGCCGCGCTGGGACGGCAGCCCCTTGGAGGGACGCACCCTCCTGGTGTATGCCGAACAGGGATTCGGGGACAATATCCAATTCAGCCGTTACCTTCCGCTCATTTCCCGAGGCGATCTTGGCTTCGACGTTCATGGCGATTAGAGATTAATGCCTGTTTTTGATAGGGTATGTCGGGCCATGTGCAAGTTCTTGATATTCGGCGGCATGCTGTCGCTGGTGGCATGCTCTCCTGTCGGCGACGCCGGCCACAGGACGGTGGTGAGCGTCTGGGCGCACTCCGGCCAGGCGGCGGAGCGGGAGGTGCTGCAGGGACAGATTGCGCGCTTCAATCGGCGGCAGGCAGGGATCCAGGCGAGGCTCACAGTCCTACCGGAAGGTACCTACAACGGCCAGGTCCAGGCCTCGGCGCTGGCGGACGATCTGCCCTGTGTCCTGGAGTTCGACGGACCTTATGTCTATAACTATGTGTGGCAAGGCAAGCTGATTCCGCTGGATGCGTACATCTCGCCGGCGCTGCGTCGGGAATTGCTGCCCTCCATCCTGGCGCAGGGCAGCTATCGCCATAGGCTGTACACCGTCGCCGCCTTCGATTCGGGCCTGGGCCTGTATGCCAGCAAAGAGGCGCTGCGCAGGATCGGCGTCCGCATCCCGCAAGGCCCGGATTCGGCCTGGTCCACGGCGGAGTTCGATGCCATTTTGAAGCGGCTGCACGAGTTCGACACGGACGGGCGGGTGCTGGATCTGAAACTGAACTATAGCGGCGAGTGGTTCGCCTACGGCTTTTCGCCGATACTGCAATCGGCGGGAGGCGATCTCATCGATCGTTCCAGTTACCGCTCGGCGGACGGCGTGCTCAACGGCGAGGCGTCGGTAGGGGCCATGGGTGAGTTGCAGAGCTGGATCCGCGATGGCTATGTCGACCCGGATATCGACGACGCCGCCTTCGTGCAGGGGCGGGTGGCCTTGTCCTGGGTGGGGCATTGGGAATATCCCCGCTACCATAAGGCATTGGGTGACGATTTACTGGTGCTGCCCTTGCCGGATTTCGGGAAGGGCATGCGCACCGGTCAGGGCTCCTGGAATTGGGGGATTACCACCAGTTGTAAACAGCCGCGGGCCGCGTGGCGGTTT
>Ga0114931_10011547_pt1 | contig 10417 bp, 7 predicted proteins | sample 2SBtaG_FD_89579 | JGI IMG/M metagenome (GOLD analysis project Ga0114931, IMG submission 89579) | Deep subsurface microbial communities from Kolumbo volcano to uncover new lineages of life (NeLLi) - 2SBTROV14_V59a metaG | ecosystem: Environmental > Aquatic > Marine > Volcanic | place: Kolumbo... | reverse complement strand
TGATCAAGTCGCCGCCAGGCCAGATCACGGAGGGTGAGATCCTGTTGCACCGCGACAACGGCGACGCGCCCGTGGACCTGGTCAAGCTCGACCCCAAGGGCGCGGAGATGCGTCGCATCCGCGGCGGTGAGATCGCCATGATCTTCCAGGAGCCCATGACTTCCCTGAACCCGCTCTTCACCATCGGCAGCCAGATTGCCGAAGCCGTCCAGTTGCATCAGAAGGTGGGCAAGCAGCAGGCCCTGGCTCGCGCAGAGGAGATGCTGCACAGGGTGCGCATCAGCGCGCCGGCCCAGCGGCTCAAGGAATATCCCCACCAACTGAGCGGCGGCATGCGCCAACGGGTCATGATCGCGCTGGCCCTCTCCTGCAACCCGTCCATTCTCATCGCCGATGAACCCACCACCGCGCTGGATGTGACCGTGCAGGCCCAGATTCTGGACCTGATGCGCGATCTGCAGGCCGATTTTGATTCGTCCATCATGATGATCACCCACAACCTGGGCGTGGTTTCGCAGATGGCGGATCATGTTGCGGTCATGTACCTGGGCAAAGTGGTGGAGTACGGCTCAGTGCGGGCTATCTTCCACCGGCCAGCCCATCCGTACACCCAGGGGCTGCTCAACTCGGTGCCGGTGCTGGGCAAGAAGGGCAAGACCCTGGTTCCCATCGAAGGCATGGTGCCCTCCTCCAGCGAGGAGATTCAGGGCTGCGCCTTCGCTTCGCGTTGCCCCCATGTAATGAAAATTTGCCAGGAGAAGGAGCCGCCACTTCAGGAGATCGAGAGCGGCCACCTGGGTGCGTGCTGGCTCCATCAGCAATGACAGCGTTGTTTGCGGGGCGTTCACGGTGAATCAGAAGGGAGGTAGGGCAAGATAATTTACACCGGACTTGGGTTTATGTTCTTTTGATGTTCGTTGTGTATCCGCTCAATAAACCGGGGATAGCGGCAAAAGAAGTTCGACTTTTCGGCAAAAGTCGAACTTCTACCCCCGGCATATTGAACAGATACCGTTGCACCACCAATACACTATCTGGAGGGAATATGAAACGCAAAATTGCTCTGAGCATCTTTTTAGTCATGGCCCTACTGCTGGTCGCGGCCTGTGGCGGGGCGCAGCCGGCGCCGGCTGGAGAATCTGCTGCCCCAGCCGGAGAATCTGCTGCTCCAGCCGAGGCGGCCGCGCCGGCGGAAGCCGCCACCGGCGAATTGCAAGGACCCATCCCCTATGAACCGGGTCCCGTGCCTGAAGGCGGCGGCGGCGACATCGTCCGCTACCCGCTGGACCAGATCCTGACCTACAAAGCGCTGGATTCGTACAGCCAGCCCGAATGGATGGACAAGTTCGTGGAAGACGGCACCCTGCCTCCTGTGGAAGAACGCCTGCCCAAGGAACCCCAGGTCATGCTCACCTCCGCCATGTCCGATGGCATCGGTGAATACGGCGGCAAGTGGCGCGACTTCTCGGCCGTCCAGACCGAGGGCTGGAATCTCTGCGCCGGCCAGACCCAGGGTTGGTTCGGCATCAACTACATTTTCTCTGAAAGCCTTACCAAATCCGGCCCCACCTTCATGCGTAGCGACGCAGTGGAGCCTCTGCCCAACCTGGCCAAGAGTTGGGAATGGTCGGAAGACGGCAAAGAGTTGACCATGCATCTGATCGAGGGCGCCAAGTGGTCCGACGGAGAGCCGTTCAACGCCGATGACGTCATGTTCACCTGGAACGACATCATCCAGGATCCGAACGTCAACTCCTGGAGCTCGGCCTCCACCTGGGAGATCGACGGCCAGCCCATCACCCTGGAGAAGATCGACGAGAACACGGTCAAGTTCACCTTCCCCACAGAGAGGCCTGTCGCCTTCCTGTTTAAGATGGACTTTCTGGACTTCACCGTCTGCCCGGCCCATGTGTTGAAGCCCTTCCACCCCGCCTATAATTCAGACGCCGACTACGAATCCTTCGAGGGCGCGTTGCCCGCCGACGATCTGCCGGCCGTCACCATGGGACCCTGGGTGCCGGTGGAATACAAGACCGACGAATTCATGGTGCTGCGTCGCAATCCCTACTACTGGAAGGTGGACGAGGAGGGACGCCAGTTGCCCTATCTGAACGAGGTCACCTTCGAGAAGGGCGAGACGGGCCTGGGACGCACGCTGGGCACCCTGGCCGGCTCCATCGACCACACCAATCTGGAGAATCCCAGCTCCTTCGTGGAGGCGACCAAGCGCGCCCAGGAGCCTGACGCCCACTTCTACATCGCCTGGGGTCCTGAGATGCTCAGCTTCCCGCTGGAACTGAACCTCTCCACCACTTTGGGCGTGGAGAGCGAACGGGACGCAGCGCTGCGCGAACTCTTCCGCAACTTCGACTTCCGCCGCGCGCTGAGCCATGCCATCGATCGCGAGGGCGTGGCCCAGGCTATCATTCGCGGCCCGTTCCTGCGCGAGTTCCCCGGCGGCCTCTATCCGGGCGCGTCCGAGTTCGACTATGACTCTGTCGTCTACTACCCCTATGCGCCGGACAGCGCCAAAGCGTTGCTGGCCGGTCTGGGCTTCGAGGATACCGACGGCAACGGCATCCTCAACTGGACCAGCGGTCCCCTGAAGGGCGAGGACCTGATCATTTCTGTGGTCTACTCCGAGGATGTGGCTGCCGCCGGCCAGATCGCGGAGGTGCTCAACCCGCTGCTGGCTGATGTTGGCATCCAGATCAATGTGCGTCCGCTCCAGGGACCGGCATTAGATGACGCCGTCCAGACCGGGACATGGGAGATGCGGGTCAACCGCTCTGGCCAGGAGTTCGCGACGCCGTTCACCTTCTGCGATCGTCTGGCGCCCATCGACAACTTGCGCCCCGAATGGCATCGCGCCAGCGCCGAAGGACGCGAACTGTTGCCTTTCGAGCAGGAACTAATTGATGTCGTCAACCAATTCTGCGCCGAAAGCGATTCCGCCAAACGCGCCGAGTTGATGAAGGAATACAACAAGACCTTCACCGAGAACATCTACATCGTCGGCACCGTTATCGGACGCTACGGGCTGGCCCTGGCCAAGCGCTTCCGCAATGTGCCCGTCGGCGCCCCGCCCTTCTACTATCAGTGGACGTGGGGCAATGTGCAGCCGGATCAGATCTGGGTGCCGGCCGACGAGCAACTGGATGAGACGTTGCCCGATACGATTCCGATCTACAACAAGTAATGATTGTGAGGGGATTCGGGATTGTTGAAGATTGAAGATTAAAAATTGAAGATTGGATGGGCGGGATTGGCGTCGTTTTCTCCCGACGCGCCAACGCCGCCTATCCAATCTTCAATCCTCAATCTTTAATCTTTAATCTCCGATCTTTAATCTCCGATCTCCCTGATAGCCAGCGAGGTTTCAACGATGGTCAACTACATTATCCGTCGCTTGATCGCCGCCGCGGTTACGCTGCTGGTGGTGAGCGCCGTGGCTTTTTTCATCATCCAGTTGCCTCCCGGCGATTTCACAGACGTCTACCGATCTACGCTTATCAACCAGGGTGGGCTTTCGGCGGCGGATGCGGAAGATCGGGTGGAGTTCATGAAGGCCCGCTACGGTCTGGACAAGCCTGTGACGGTGCAGTATTTCAACTGGATCAAGGGCATTGTGACGGAAGGCTCGTTTGGCTATTCGTTCCGCTATAAGCAGGACGTAGGCGAAGTCATTGGCCAGCGGCTGTTGCGCACGATCTTCATCGCCCTGAGCGCGCACCTGATCTCGACTTTTTTCGGCATTTTCATCGGCATCTACGTGGCCCAGCGCCAGTACAGCTTTTCGGACAACCTGGCGGCTGTGTTGGCGTTCACCTTCACCTCGCTGCCCCGCTTTTTCATCGCTCTGTTGATCATCTATTGGCTCGTCTTTGGCATGGGACAACAACATGTCAGCTCGTTGTATTCCCCCGAATATGTGGTCGCGCCCTGGTCCTTTGCCAAATTTATCGACCTGCTGAAGCACGTGTGGCCTATCATCCTCATCGCCGGGCTGGGCGGCATCGCCCGCAACATGCGCGTCATGCGCGGCAACCTGCTGGACGTGCTCAATCAGCAATACGTCACCACCGCGCGCTCCAAGGGGCTGCGCGAGCAGACGGTGGTCAACAAGCACGCCGTCCCCAACGCCCTCCATCCTATCATCATGTATCAGGGCACGGCCGTTCCGTACATGGTGCAGGGCGAACTGGAGGCCGCCATCGTTCTCGGCATCCCCACCCTGGCGCCCATGTTCTATGCCTCGCTGGTGACCCAGGATATCTATCTCACTGGCGCGATTCTGATGCTCTACGCGTCTCTGCTGATCGCCGGCAATCTGATCGCCGATCTGATGCTGGCTGTCCTGGACCCGCGGATTCGATATACATAGCCGCTCTTCCGGAGGGCGTGCGGCTACAGGCCGCGTCTACGATTTTGTCGAGTTGACGTTACTAGAGGTGGAAAGAGTTACATGACTGATTCAAATGCGCCAACGACCCCTGTTGGCAATGACAATGAACAAACATCGAGGCCACTGGTGCTGGCGCCGGAGAAGTCGGGCGACGACGTCCATGAAAGCTACGCCCAGCTAGTCTGGCAGCGCTTCCGGCGCAGCAAAATATCGTTGGTCGGTGTGCTCATGGTCTTGGCGTTAGCCGTTCTCGCCATTTTTTCCGCCTTTTTTTCGCCCACCGATCCTAGCCAGATCGATCTCAAGAACTCATTTATCCCGCCTCAGCGGGTTCGGTTTATCGATACAGAGGGCGTTTTTCATTGGCGGCCTTTCACCTATCTCCAAGTGTTGACGCTCGATCCGCAAACCTATGCGCCCATCTGGGCAGAGGACACCAGCCAGCGGTATGACATCCAATTTTTCGTCAAAGGATGGGAATATAGAATTTTGGGGTTCATTCCGATGAAGATTCATCTCTTCGGCGTCGAGGAAGGAGGCTCCATCTATCTGCTGGGCACGGACAAATTTGGACGCGATCTGTGGGGGCGATCCTGCGAGGCCGGCCGCATTTCCCTGTCCCTTAGCCTTTTCGCCGCCTTCATCAGCATCGCCATCGGCTCTTCCATCGGCGTAATCTCCGGCTACTACGGCGGCTGGACCGACAACCTGCTCCAGCGACTCATCGAGGTGCTTCAGTCTATCCCCGCCCTGCCCCTGTGGATGGCGCTGGCGGCCATCGTACCCATCACCTGGAGCCCTCTGCGCGTTTTCATGGTCATGGCCCTGATCTTCGCCTTGCTGAGTTGGACGGTGCTGGCGCGCGAGGTGCGGGGCAAGATCATGGCCTTTCGGGAGACTGACTTCGTCATGGCCGCCAAGGAGATGGGGGCGTCGGACCGACGCATCATTTTCACCCATCTCTATCCCCAGTCCCTCAGCCACATCATCGTCATCCTGACCCTGGCCATCCCGGAGATCATCCTGGCCGAAGCGTTTCTCAGCTTCCTGGGCCTGGGCATTCAGGAGCCGCTGATCAGTTGGGGCTTTCTCATGCGCGACGCCCAGAATATCGAAACCCTGGGGTCCCACCCATGGATCATGACGCCGGCCTTTTTCATTGTGGTGGCGGTGCTCGGCTTCAACTTCCTGGGCGACGGCCTGCGCGACGCGGCCGACCCGTATTCGATCGTGTGAGGGGATCTATTCAGGCGGGATCTGTTGGAACGCGGATTTGCGCTGATAAAAACAGATTTTCACGGATTTTTTCTGGAAAACCCGTGAAAATCCGGCTCCATTCGGTAAAATCCGCGTTCCAATCGTAGTCGCTGAATAGACACGTGTAAGGAAAGAGTGAGGACGCAGAGAGCCGCAGAAACTGCGCAGAGGGGTACAGAGATTTTTGAAGGGACATAGCGCAGGAGACCCATGAACGACAACAACGTGATTCTGGAAGTCAATCATCTGAAAGAATACTTTCCCATCAAACAGGGGTTCTGGCAGCGCGTCGTCGGCTATGTCAAGGCGGTGGACGACGTGAGCTTCGTTGTGCATGAGAACGAGGTCCTGGGCCTGGTGGGGGAGAGTGGTTGCGGTAAGACCACCACCGGGCGCACCATCCTGCGTCTCTATGAGCCGACCGGCGGCGAGGTCTGGTACACTAAGTCCGACGGCCAGCGAATCAATGTGGCCGACCTTTCCAAAAAGGAGATGAAGGCCCTGCGCCGGGAGATGCGCATGATCTTCCAGGACCCCTTCAGTTCCCTCAACCCGCGCATGACCGTCAAGGACATCAACGGCGAGCCGCTGGTGATCCACCACGTGGCCAAGGGCAAGGAACTGGAGCGGCGGGTGACCGAATTGATGCGTCGGGTGGGGCTGGACCCGGCCTATATGAGCCGCTATCCCCACGAGTTTTCCGGCGGCCAGCGCCAGCGCATCGGCCTGGCGCGCACCCTTTCTCTTAACCCGCGCCTGATCATCGCCGACGAGCCGGTCTCTGCGCTGGATGTCTCGATTCAGGCCCAAGTGCTCAATCTGCTGCAGGAGTTGAAGGAGGAGTTGGGTCTCACCTTGGTCTTCATCGCCCATGATCTTTCGGTGGTGGAGCACGTCTGCGATCGCATTGCGGTCATGTACGTGGGCAAGATCGTGGAGATCGCAGACTCCGAGGAGTTGCTGCGCAATCCTCGTCACCCCTACACCGAAGCCCTGGTCTCCGCGGTGCCGCCCGCGGACCCGGACATCCGCCTGCAACGAATCATTCTGGAAGGGGATGTGCCCAGCCCGGCCAACCCGCCTACGGGCTGCGTCTTCCACCCCCGTTGCCGCTACGCCAAAGAAATTTGTAGTCAGGAGCCGCCTCACCTGACGGCGGTGGCCCCCGGCCATTATGTCAGTTGCCACCTGGCCGACGAACTTCAGTTGACGGGAATTGGATAAACGCGATGACACTCAGCAGCCGAATTTCAGCTTTTGTCGCCTATCTCCTTCTGATCGTCGGATGGTTGTTCGTGATCGTCTTCCGGCGCAACGACCCGTTCGCCCGCTTCCACGCGCGCCAGTCGCTCATGTTGACTGTGGTGGCTGTCATCATCCCCCTGGCGTGGGCGGTCTTTGCCTGGGTCATCACCTGGATCCCCTATGCCGGCTTCATCCTGGCCGCGTCCGCCTTCGCATTGGTCATCGCATTGGCTATCGTCTGGACCGTGGTCTGGGTCGTGGGCATGGTCAACGCGCTACGCGGCGCGGAGAAGCCGGTTCCCATCTTTGGCTCGCGAGTGGATTGATAATAGAACCTCCGGGAGGTGGTTAGTACAGTGCGGCGTAAGTAGGCAGACAGTTCGTAGTATGCGCTTTAGCGCAGTCCCGCCGCCAACTGCGCTAAAGCGCATACTACGAACTGTAGCGTTATTTACGTCGCTGTGTATTAGACAGTCTGACCTTCCAGAGGTTGAGCCTAATGGAGCACATCTCATGACCAAAATCGCATTCATCGGCGCAGGTAGCCTCGTCTTCACGCGCCAACTCTGTAGCGACATCCTGCTGACGCCGGCGCTGGCCGACGCCGAGATCGCACTCATGGACATCGATCCGGCGCGGCTGACCCAGGCCCGGGAGATGGTCCGGGGCCTGGCGGATCGGTTGGGCGCGCCGGCCACTGTCACCGCCACTTTGGACCGGCAGGCTGCGGTTTCCGGCGCGGACTACGTGATCACCACCTTTCAGCAGGGCGGGCTGGCGGCCTACGAACTGGACATCGAGATCCCGCGCCGGTACGGCGTGGAGCAGTGTGTGGGCGACACCCTGGGTCCCGGCGGCGTCTTCCGCGCCCTGCGCACTATCCCCGTGCTGATCGACCTCTGCCGTGAGATGGACGATCTGGCGTCCGACGCGCTGCTGCTCAACTACGTCAACCCCATGGCCGCCAACTGCTGGGCCATCGACGCCGTCACCGGACGCCCCCATGTGGGCCTTTGTCACAGCGTCCAGGGAACCAGCGAGATGCTTGCCGGGTGGATCGGCGTTCCCTATGACGAGGTCAACTTTCACTGCGCAGGCATCAACCACCAGGCCTTCTTTCTGGAATTCCGCCGCGGCAAGGAGGACCTCTATCCGCTGATCCGGGAAGCCGTCCAGCGTCCGGAGGTCTACGCCCAGGAGCCGGTGCGCATCGAGTTGATGAAACATTTCGGCTATTTCGTCACTGAATCCAGCGGCCACGCCAGCGAGTATCTGCCCTATTTCCGCAAAAGCGCGCAGATGGTGGAGGAGGAGCTGGTCCCCCGCTTCACCGACCCGGTCAATGACTGGTTCGACTATGGGCGCACGGGTGGCTATCTGCGTCACTGTCAGCAGCGGTTGGCCGACTATCCGCGCGAATTCGAGGAGATCGTCGCCGCGGGTCCGCCCGCTGAGCGCTCCCACGAGTACGGCTCCTGGATCATGGAGGCCATGGAGACCAACCGGCCCATCCGCATCAACGGCAATGTCCCCAACCGGGGGCTGATCGACAACCTGCCCACCGGCTGCTGTGTGGAGGTTCCCTGTCTGGTGGACGGTAGCGGCGTGCAGCCCACCGCGGTCGGCGCGTTGCCCGCGCAGCTGGCCGCGCTCAACCGCACCAACATCAATGTCCAAAGCCTGATCGTGGAGGCGACCCTCAGCCATGATCCCGCCAGATTTACGGATGCCGTGCGCCAAGCCGTCATGCTCGATCCGCTGACCGCGGCCGTCTGCACCCTGGATGAAATTCAATCTATGACCGATGAAATGCTCATGGCGCAACAGCAATGGCTCCCTCAGCACATACTGGGACCGGGCCTGCATCGCCCGGTTGCCGATACCCATATTTTTCAGCCAATGGAGCGAATAACATGACGAAAATCACCTTTATCGGCGCAGGCAGCACCGTCTTCGCCAAGAACCTGATGGGAGATATTCTTAGCTATCCCGAGTTGCAGGATATCACCCTGAGCCTCCATGACATCGACGAGGAGCGGCTGCGCACCTCTGAAATCGTGGCCCACGAGGTGGCGAAAGTGTTGGGTGCGACGCCCACCATCGAAGCCACCACCGATCGCCGCGCGGCCCTGGCCGGTGCGGACTACGCCATTTCTATGTTCCAGGTGGGCGGCTACAAGCCCAGCACCGTGGTCGATTTCGAGATTCCGAAAAAGTATGGTCTGCGCCAAACCATCGCCGACACCCTGGGCATCGGCGGCATCATGCGCGGGCTGCGCACCATTCCCGTGCTGCTGGAGATGACCCGGGACATGGAGGAACTCTGTCCGGACGTCACCTTCCTCCAGTATGTCAACCCCATGGCTATGAATTGTTGGGCCATCGACCGGGCCAGTAGCATCAAGACCGTGGGCCTCTGCCACAGCGTGCGCCACACGGCCGGCGAACTGGCCAAGGACCTGGGCCTGCCTGTGGACGAGATCGACTACTTGGTGGCGGGCATCAACCACATGGCCTTCTATCTCAAATTCGAGCGCAACGGCGAGGACCTCTATCCCCGCCTGCGCGAGATCATGGAAGCGGGGACCTTTCATCACACTGGCGGACGCTGGGAACTATCCAACAAGGTGCGCTATGAGATGTTGCGCCGGCTGGGCTACTTCGTCACCGAGTCCAGCGAGCACTTCAGCGAGTACGTGCCCTGGTTCATCAAGCAGGATCGACCTGACCTGGTGGAGGCGTACGAGATTCCGCTGGATGAATACATTCGCCGCTGCGAAGAGCAGATCGCCGGCTGGGAGGCCGCTAAGGCCGCGTACGAGCGCGGCGAACTGGAGATCACCGTGGAGCGCAGCGTGGAGTACGGCTCCCAGATCATTCACAGTATGGAAACGGGCGAGCCGGCCGTGATCTACGGCAACGTGCCCAACCGGGGGCTGATCGACAACCTGCCCGACGAGTGCGTGGTGGAGGTTCCCTGTCTGGTGGACCGCAACGGCGTCCAGCCGACGCGCATCGGCTCCCTGCCGCCCCACCTGGCCGCGCTGATGCAGACCAATATCAACGTCCAGGCGCTGACGGTCGAAGCGGCCTTGACGGGCAAGCGCGAGCACATCTACCATGCGGCCATGCTCGATCCCCACACCGCTGCTGAGTTGGACCTGGATCAGATATGGAACTTGGTGGATGATCTGATCGAAGCCCACGGCGATTGGCTCCCCGAATATCATTGATATAAATTGTAGGAGCGGCTTGCAGCCGCACTTCTTCGCATAGATTCATTGGCGGGGGATGTGCGGCTATAAGCCGCGCCTACGGCGGGAGGAGGCGTTGCATCTCCTGGGGTGGTCTGTTGGCGGGGATGTGCGGCTGCAAGCCGCGCCTACGTGTGTGTGGGCGTTGCATCTCCTGAGGTGGTCTGTTGGTAGGGGATGTGCGGCTGCAAGCCGCGCCTACGTGTGTGTGGGCGTTGCATCTCCTGAGGTGGTCTGTTGGTAGGGGATGTGCGGC
>Ga0114931_10011546_pt1 | contig 10418 bp, 10 predicted proteins | sample 2SBtaG_FD_89579 | JGI IMG/M metagenome (GOLD analysis project Ga0114931, IMG submission 89579) | Deep subsurface microbial communities from Kolumbo volcano to uncover new lineages of life (NeLLi) - 2SBTROV14_V59a metaG | ecosystem: Environmental > Aquatic > Marine > Volcanic | place: Kolumbo... | reverse complement strand
TGTCCTTATTTTTCACTTTGAAAACAGTCATTATATCAACATAACTCTTGTTTTCAAAGCAAAAACTAAGAACAAAATAATCAACCCAAAAACCTCAATTTATTTATTCACCGTTCCTAATTAACCATTGAATGAGATTTAATTTAGCATTTTGGATACTCATGAATTTTTATTTTTTTAAAATTTCAAAGAAGGTTTTTTCCCTATTTCCAATTATAGTTTTCAAAAGTAAAAACAATAATTGAGAACCACAAAATGATAAAATAATTTTACAAAAACACAATCAAAGAAAATGAATAATACAAAATCAAAAACAGTAGCCGAATTAGTCGCCGACAATTACAAAGCAGCCGATGTATTCAAAAAACACGGAATAGATTTTTGTTGCGGCGGGGGTGTCAGCGTAGCTGAAATATGCAAAAGAAAGAAGCTCGATTATTCAACAATCGAAAGCGAATTGCTGGCATTGGACAGCCAGGTTCCCAAGTCGCACGATTTCAATAATTGGGAGCTCGATTTCCTGGTTGATTACATCATCCAAACGCACCACGGTTATGTGAAGGAGAGCATCCCTTTGCTTTTTCAATATGCCAAAAAAGTGGCGAGGGTGCATGGGCATCATTACACGGAGACGATTGAAATCAACGATTTATTCCAAAGCGCGGCGGAGGAATTGACTGCGCATATGCAGAAAGAAGAAGGCATCCTATTCCCTTTTATCAAAAGGATGGTGGCCGCCCATAAAGAAGGTTTGGCAATGCCGAATCCGCCATTTGGAAAGGTTCAAAATCCAATCCGAATGATGGAGATGGAGCACGAAAATGTCGGAGATGTTTTCAAAAAAATTGCTGAATGGAGCAACCATTATCAGCCGCCGGAGGGTGCTTGTAATACGTTCAGAGTGCTTTACGCCAAATTGAAAGAGTTCGAAGAAGATTTGCACCAACATATTCATTTGGAGAATAATATTCTTTTTCCAAAGGCTATTGGGTTGGAAGGTTGACGGGTTTGTGGTGCGCAGATTTTCCAAATTTAAAAAATTTGGAAAATCTCTGCTCTGATACGTCTGTCACACTTTTAAATTTTTCATTTTAAATTTTAAATTTCTTATGGATGTACGTGCCCAAATTTCAATGGTTTTTCACCTCGACAAATGTATCGGTTGTCATACCTGTTCCGTAGCCTGTAAAAATATTTGGACAGACCGGAAAGGCACTGAATACCAATGGTGGAACAATGTAGAAACCAAACCCGGAACGGGCTATCCCACCAAATGGGAAGACCAAGATATTTACAAAGGCGGCTGGGAAAAAAAGAACGGAACGATTGACCTGAAAGGCGCGGGAAAGAAAAAGAGCTTGCTCAACATTTTTCACAACCCGCACCTGCCTGTCATAGATGATTATTACGAGCCGTTCACCTACAAATACCTCGATCTCATTGAGTCGCCGGCGGTGGACGACCAACCCACTGCCCGCCCGGTTTCCCTCATTACCGGTAAACCCATTGATATTAAGATGGGCCCCAATTGGGATGACGACCTTAGCGGTACGCCCGATTACGCTCGTAAAGACCCTAATTTGAAGGACTTGTCTCCTGCTGAACAGGAGGCCATGTTCCAATTGGAAAGGATAGCATTTTTCTATTTGCCGAGAATTTGCAACCACTGCCTCAACCCTGCTTGCGTAGCTTCTTGCCCTTCCGGGGCGATTTATAAAAGGGGGGAAGACGGCATCGTGCTAATAAATCAACAGGTCTGCCGGGCTTGGAGAATGTGTGTCACGGCTTGTCCGTATAAAAAATCTTACTACAACTGGCATGCCGGCAAATCGGAAAAGTGCATCCTTTGCTATCCTCGTTTGGAAGCCGGACATGCACCTGCCTGCATGCACTCCTGCGTGGGAAGAATCAGGTATCTCGGTGTTCTGCTTTATGATGCTGACCAGATAGAAAATGCCGCATCCGACAACGAAGGAGATTTGGTAGATCGCCAATTGAATATGTTGCTCGACCCCTTCGACCCTGAAGTCATTGCAGCAGCCAAAGAAAATGGTGTTCCGGATTCCACTATCAAATCGGCGCAATATTCACCGACCTATAAATTTATCAAAGAATGGGGTTTGGCGTTGCCGTTGCACCCGGAATTCCGAACCTTGCCGATGCTGTTTTACGTTCCGCCCATGCTTCCGGTAATGGCATCCTTGAGCGAACAGAATACTTCACAGGGTGAAAATATGGACCCAATTGCAAAATTTTGGAACGACAACTGGCTCTACGATACGAGTACGGAAGACCTTTGGGGCACGATAGACCAAGCCCGTTTCCCACTGAAATACATGGCGAACCTGTTCGCCGCAGGAGATGAAGAAAAAGTCAAAGTGGTCTTGAAAAAACTGATGGCAGTGCGCATCTACCGAAGGGGCGTAACAGTCGGCGACATCGCACAAGAGAAAGTGGATGCTGCCTTGAAAGGCGCTGGAATGGATGCCGAAACCGCCGATGCTATTTACAAACTGACCTCACTTCCCAAATTCAATGAACGTTTCGTGATTCCACCCGCGCATCGGGAACAGGCCATCGAAATGCTTGAATTTGCAGGCGATACACGAGGGAGTGTCGGGTTCGGATTTAAGGAGAAACCGGCAAGGGGACTTTGATGAATGTAAAATTTAAAATGATAAATTTAAAAATAAAAAGCGATTTAAATGAAGAACTCTATAAAGCATTACTCCTCGGTAGCCAACCTGTTTGAATATCCGGGCGAAGATTTCTTGGTCAAAGTTGGAAAAGTTCAAACCTTTATGGACGAGCATTTCCCGGAAGCCGGAAAGATTCTTTCGCCTTTCACCGATTTCATGTCGAAGTCGGATTTAAAAAAGCAGCAAGAATTGTTCATCCGTTCTTTTGACGTGCAGGCCGTCACAACGCTCGACTTGGGTTACGTCATGTTCGGAGATGATTATAAAAGAGGGGAGCTTTTAGTGAACCTGAACAGGGAACACCGGGAAGTCGAAAATGATTGCGGCGTAGAACTGTCTGACCATTTGCCGAATGTGTTGCGCCTGCTTCCGAAAATGAAGGACGATTTCATTGTCGAAGAACTCGTCAAAAAGATTATCGCTCCCTCCTTGAGGCGTATGATCCGAGGGTTCGAACCGGAGCAAATCGAATTAAAAGACAAGTTTTACAAAAGAAAACACAAGACCCTCATTGACCGACCCGATGAACACTACACCATTTACCAAAAGACCCTGGAAGTTCTTCTTTTGGTGCTAAACCAAGATTTCGGTTTTGCGGAAAGTGAACCTCAAGAGAAAACTTCCGATTTTTTGAAAAATATCGTCACGGAAGTCAAATTGGAAGGTTAAAAGGTTGATACGTTGATTTGTTGATAGGTTGAAAAGTTGAGATTGTCTGAATTATTCAACTATCTCAATCAATGAATCAATCAAACTAATCTATCACGTATCAACGTACCAACGTATCAACATATCAACAAATAATAATTATGGAAAACTTTTTCAACGCATTAAATAATTTTTTCCTGATTGCCCTACCCTACATCGCTTTGTTCGTCTTCGTGATAGGGTCCATTTGGCGATACCGTTCCACCAAATATAAATTTTCATCGCTGTCTTCCCAATTCCTGGAAGGCAGACAGCTTTTCTGGGGTTCCGTACCTTTTCATATTGGCATTCTATTTTTGTTTTTTGGCCATTTGACTGCCTTTTTGATTCCAAGCAGCGTATTAGCCTGGAACAGCCAACCAGCACGACTAATAGTCCTGGAGGCAACTGCTTTTATTTTTGCCATTGCCGTTTTAATCGGTTTGATTAATCTCGTTTACAGAAGGCTGACCAATGCACGCATTAGCATCGTAACTACGAAGACGGATTATGCTATTTTGACCATCTTATTAATTCAAATCGTTTCGGGTCTTTGGGTGGCTTATAATTTCAGATGGGGTTCTTCCTGGTTTTCTTCGGTATTGACCCCTTATTTGCGGTCTATCTTTGCTTTGCAACCCGATACTTCAGCCGTTGTCGCCCTGCCGTGGATAGTCAAATCCCATATCGTGGGGGCCTTCCTCATCATCCTACTCATCCCCTTTTCGAGGTTGGTTCACTTTCTTGTTCCGCCTATTAATTACTTGTGGCGTCCTTACCAACAGGTAATTTGGTATTGGAACAAAAAAGAAGTGAGAAAATCCCGCACTCCCTGGTCAATGAAGCGACCGAAGAATACTTAAAGCATTCAAAAAGCCCGTCCAAAACCTCGCCTTGAAAGTTGAGGGTGCTAAGGGCTTGTGGAATAACCCCTGATTTTTTATTCCCACAGAAGTCGTATTAAAAAACTACCGATGAATGGCAACTATTTTTTTAACGGTAACTGACCTCGAACTTCTTGCATCCCAGACAGTCAAGTTTATTCTGCTTGCTTTGCTGGTGTTTGGTGTTGGCTTGAACCTGTTCAAAGCATGGAAGGAAAACGAAAGGGGAAAAAAGGTCATCAGGGGTGCCATAGTGATTGCTTTTATCGCATTGTCAATTCCAGTCATCAGATGGATACAGATCGAAGGAAATCTTTTGAGTTCAAGTGAATATGCAATTGGCACCACTATCGGTCCTTGCCAGGTTTTTGCCAAGGGCAAAGGCCTTGAATTCGAATACGAGGTGGACGGTAAAAAGTACAAAAATTGCAACACATACCACCCGATTCCAATTGAAAACATTGTCGTTCCGAATGGGAAATATTATGTCCGGTTTTCTAAAAAATATCCGGGAAAAGGAAGAATTAATTTTAATAAACCTGTGAATTAATGGAAGCAAAAGCGACATCTAAATCACACAAGGCTCTATTTTTCAACACTTTAGCATTTACCATTTGCTTTGCGGCATGGATGCTGAACGGCGTGTTGGTAACCTTTCTGACAGATAACCAGGTATTTGATTGGGGGCCAGTCGAGATTGGCTGGTTGATGGGGATTCCCGTATTGACGGGCGCTCTTTTCAGGCTACCCGCAGGAATTCTAACGGACAAATTTGGAGGCAAACCGGTTTATGGAACTTTGCTATTGCTTTGTGCCATACCGATGTTTCTGCTCTCGCATGCCAACAGTTTTTGGGAATTTGCTGTGGCCAGTTTTGGATTTGGATTCGCGGGGGTGAGTTTTGCCATCGGCATTGCTTTTTCCTCCGTTTGGTATCCCAAACATCAGCAGGGAACCGCATTGGGGATATTTGGTGCAGGCAATGCCGGGGCTGCCCTTACTACCTTATTTGCACCTACCTTACTGAATCACTTTACGGATAATGGGGCAAATATTGAAGGCTGGAGAATGCTGCCGCAAGTTTATGCCGCTGCTTTGCTCATTATGGGCATCCTGTTTCTCCTTTTCACCGAAAATAAAAAGCCGACGGGCAATGCCAGAACGCTGAAAGGAATGCTCCAGCCTTTGAAAAATATACAAGTTTGGCGTTTTGGCATATATTACTTTCTCGTATTCGGATGCTTCGTAGCCTTCTCACAATGGCTAGTCCCTTATTTCGTGAATGTCTATTACCTGCCCTTGGTTACGGCAGGGATTTTTGCTGCCGCGTTCAGTTTTCCTTCGGGGGTCATTCGCGCCTTTGGCGGTTGGATGTCCGATAGGGTGGGCGCCAGGAAGGTGATGTATTGGGTCTTGGGGTCTTCCGTAGTCATCACTTTTTTGTTGATTATTCCAAAGATGGAAATTTCTTCCCCGGGCAGAGGTGTTATGGCAAAACGGGCAGGAGAAGTTACGGCAGTTTCAGATTCTGAAATCAGGGTTGATGAAAAGACCTATGGCTTGAAAATACGAGATGCCTCCACCTTAAATTATGACGAAGGCACTTTTGTTTTTCCTACCAAAACCGTCTGGCAGGAACCGGTGGTAAAAGTCGGTGACAAGGTCTCCAAAAAACAATTGTTAGCCAAGGGGGTCACCCGGATTTATTTCCAGGCAAATGTTTGGATTTTTGCTATTCTGGTCATTCTCATCGGCAGCATTTGGGGAATTGGCAAAGCCGCCGTTTACAAACACATCCCCGATTATTTCCCCAACGAAGTTGGCGTCGTGGGTGGGATGGTAGGCGTACTCGGAGGCTTAGGCGGCTTTTTCTGCCCGATCATTTTCGGTTATCTGCTCAAAGGCACTGGTCTGTGGACAAGCTGCTGGATGTTTATGCTGTTGCTCTCTGCCTTGTGCCTGATTTGGATGCACCGGGTAATTCAGAAAATGATGCACAAAGAAACACCTGAATTGATGCGGAAAATAGAGTATTCTGAGTTGATGCGTTGATACGTTGATTTGTTGATACGTTGAGATTGTCTGAATTACTCAACTAAGTAGTCGGACAAAATTATCTTAATAACATCCCCGATAGAGGAGAATTTATTCTCCGGTCGCGAGCAGGAGAATATAAATTCTCCTCTATTTAGAAATGTTAAGAAATGTGTCAAAATTAAATTCAGATTCTTTTATTTTTAGTTCACTGATTTACAGCGAATTATGATTTAAAGAATGTAAATTTATTTTGTCACCGTTCCTAAGTTAAAATTGTCCAAGTACTTTTCTCAATCAATCAATCAAACTAATCTATCACCTATCAACGTATCAACGTATCAACAAATCAACAAATCAACGTACCAACTTTTCAACTTTTCAACGTATCAACGTACCAACGTATCAACGTACCAACTTTTCAACGTATCAACAAATCAACGTATCAACGTACCAACGTACCAACAAATCAACGTACCATCTTAAACCACCAACCTATGCAAGTGAATCTTTCAAACTGGAGAGTTGATGACCCAAAATTTTGGGAATCAACGGGAAAAAAAATTGCCACCAAAAACCTGTGGATTTCCATTCCGGCATTGCTGTTAGCCTTTGCGGTATGGATAATGTGGAGTGTGATTGCCACCAAACTGAAGGAGTTTGGATACAACTTCGGAATGATCACCTCGACTATGAGTCCTGGTGAAATAACCGAAAAATTGAAAGAAATAAACAGCCTGTATTATACATTGCCGGCCATTGCAGGCTTGGCAGGGGCTACCCTGAGAATCCCAAATTCGTTTCTCATCGGCATCGGTGGCGGCAGAAATGTGATTTTCATTACCACCGCCTTGCTTTTGATACCTGCGGTAGGTGTTGGATTTGCTCTTCAGGACATCAATACCTCCTACATCACCTTTGCCATTCTGGCGGGTTTGTCGGGTTTTGGGGGCGGAAATTTTGCTTCTTCCATGAGCAATATCAGTTATTTCTTTCCGAAAAAAATGCAGGGTACCTCGCTTGGGCTTAATGCGGGCATCGGCAACTTGGGTGTTGGGGTCATGCAGAAAACCATTCCTTTGGTAGTCGGACTTTACTTGTTTTCTGCCATTGGACAAGATGGAAAGTCCATAAGTGGCGAATCCTTAGCTGGCATTCAAAACGCAGGCTGGGTTTGGGTGCCTTTGTTGGCAATTTCAGCCATTGCCGCCTTTTTTGGAATGAATAACGTAATTACCGGCACCCCCAAATTGCCGAATGCCATACAAGGCCTAGGTAAGAGCCTTTATTTGATAATCCTTGGTTTAGTCTCCGCCGGCATCGGTTCTTATTTGTTGGTAAACCTCAAAGTCAATATGTGGATAGTCCTTCCGGTCGTAATTATTTTGACGGTATTATTGATGAAATTCGCTACGCCGGGAGAAATAAAAACCAACCTGAACAAGCAATTTGCCATTTTCGGTAACAAGCACAATTGGGTCATGACGATTATTTACACCATGACCTTCGGTTCTTTTATCGGCTTTTCGGCCGCTTTTCCCAAATTGTGCCAGGACATCTTTGTCTATTCCGACCCGGCAAATCCCGAATTCATCAACCCCAACGCACCAAATTTCCTGATGTGGGTCTTCCTCGGTCCGGTAATCGGCGCCTTGATTCGCCCCGTCGGGGGTTGGTTGTCCGACAAAATCGATAGCGGTGCAAAAGTGACGGCAGGCAGTACCATCGCGCAAATCATCGCAACTTTAGCCGTTGCGTATTTCATTATCCTCGCAAAAAACAGCCCCACCCCTGAGATATATTGGTGGCCATTCTTTGGTTGTTTTATGATATTGTTCCTGACCACCGGCATTGGAAATGGTTCGACATTTAGAAGTATCCCGAATATTTTCAACAAAGAACAAGCCGGTCCGGTACTTGGCTGGACTTCTGCAATCGCTGCCTACGGTGCTTTTATCATTCCAAAAGTATTTGGACAACAGATTGCAGCAGGTACCCCCGAATACGCGCTCTACGGATTTGCCATTTATTACTTCGTCTGTTTGGTACTCAATTGGTGGTATTATCAAGGTCCGAAGGCAGAAGTGAAGAACCCCTGAGGTAAATGTGAGAATTGCTTCCAATAATCAATTAAAATTGGTAAATTCGTGAGAATCAAAACCTCGAAATCATGCTTGCGAATTTAGATAAGGAAGGTATCATCTTAATGAGTTAAGGTAACTTTTTGAAAGTTTGAAATTTTCAATTCTTTAAAGATTGTTTATCAAGGATTTATAAATTAAAAAATTATAAGTATTCAATTTTTACCATGTCTTATTAAGATGATACTAATGAAGTAATTTTTAAAAAAGCTTTCACCGACAAAATAGTCTTCGAAGCCTTTGTGAAGGACATTTTGGATATTGAAATAGAGGTGGGTAAGATTGAAACGGAAAAGCAGTTTGAACCCAAAATCGGGCGCATAGATTTCAAGCTCGATATTTTTGCGGAAAGCAAGGATAAGCGCGTAATTATTGAAATTCAACGAATCGATTATGATTATAATTTCGATAGGTTTTTGCACTACTTTTTGATGGCTATCGCCGAGTTGCAACAGAGTTTCCAGACTTATAAAATTGATAAAACCGTCTATGGAATTGTGGTGATGACGGCCCCTTGCAAAGTAATTGATAAAATGGGGAACGCCGTTTTGGACGAGGTGATGGTTTCGAAATTGAACCCCAAAAATCTAAATGGCGAAGAAAAATGTATTTTCAATCATCAACTGGTTTTTCTGAACTCTTTCCACAAAGATGATTCCACTCCGACAATAATTCGAGATTGGTTGGACTTGATTTATGAATCCATTCACAACCCAAAGGAACCGAAAATAAACACCAAAAATAAAGGAGTTGAAAGAGCCGCCGGAATAATTGACCAGGACAAACTTACTCCCGAAGAGTGGCGCGAAAGGAAAATATCGGAAAGCAGAAAAGTGGCTAAAAAAAAGTATGAAGAAGAAGCAAGAAAAGAAGGAGTGAAAAAAGGGATGGAAAAAGGGATGGAAAAAGAAAAAATCGAGACGATTTTAAAATCGCATGAAGCAGGGCTTGATTTGGAAACAATTTCAAAAATAAGTGGAAAATCAATTGCAGAAATCAAAAATATCATCGACGAGTAAGCAAATTAAGGAACGGTGTAAAAAAAACTAGACATGAAAACACCAAAAGATAAAGTCCCTGGAAGATATCTGCGGTTTTTGGAAAAATACCCGGACATTGCGCAGGCTTATGAGTCATTGGGAACGGCTGTTCATCAAGCTGGCCCTTTGGATGATAAAACCCGCGCGCTGATAAAAGTCGCCATTTCTGGAGGTGCGATGATGGAAGGCGCTTTTCATTCGCACATCCGAAAAGCCTCCAAAGAGGGCGTCACTAAAGAAGAATTGCAGCATGTGGCTTTGCTGGCTTTGCCAACGATTGGTTTTCCTTCCATGATGGCTTTGTTGTCGTGGATTGATGATATTTATTGACCTGTGCAAGTACTTCGACAATTTTATCGCAACATCTTTACAAGTTCAAATTCAAGAGCAAGTTCAAGTGCAAATTTGCACTTGAACTTGCTCTTGAATTTGAACTTGAAGAAAAGTTGTCATCATAATTTTGTCCGACTACTTACCTGAAAATAATTAAACAAATCCAATGCCCGACTTTAAAGACTTAAACAAGATTGACCCCCTGAAAAGGAGGGTCGAAAAGCAAACGCAGCAGGAAGAATTTTCGCCGATGGACCCTCCCGATGCTTATGCACCGCCCAATGTGGAAACAGTACCTTACGACGAAATGCACCCCTTTCTCCAACAACTGGCAGATGAGCATAAGACCGCCATCAAAGAACTGGAAGCCTTCGAAGAAACCTTGCTCGACATTCAACAAAATGGCATAAATAAAGTGGCGAATGAGAAACTCACCGCCTTCTTCCGCTTCTTCGACAACAACATTGTCAAGCACAATCAAAAAGAAGAAAAGGCATTGTTCCCCTTACTACACCGACGGCTAATAGAAAAGGGAGAGCACAGTCATGGATCGGTTCCCCTTACGTCCGTGGATATAGTAAGGGGAACAATGCCTTTTCT
>Ga0114931_10011545_pt1 | contig 10418 bp, 5 predicted proteins | sample 2SBtaG_FD_89579 | JGI IMG/M metagenome (GOLD analysis project Ga0114931, IMG submission 89579) | Deep subsurface microbial communities from Kolumbo volcano to uncover new lineages of life (NeLLi) - 2SBTROV14_V59a metaG | ecosystem: Environmental > Aquatic > Marine > Volcanic | place: Kolumbo... | reverse complement strand
GGCATCCGGCGGCTCTCGTTAACGTGAATGGAACTTTCGGGCGTGGAACAGTGGGGATTGATTTGAACTCGATTCCACAGGCAGCAATCGAACGAGTCGAGATTTTGCGCGACGGTGCGGCGGCACAGTACGGCTCCGATGCGATTGCGGGTGTTATCAATATCGTGCTGAAAGAACAAACAAAAGATATTCAGGTGAACTCATTGGCAGGGTCCACCGGCGAAGGGGATGGCGATCAGGTTCTGGTCGATGCCAATTACGGCTTCCCCATCGGTGACCGCGGGTTCATCAATGTCACTGGCTCATTCCTCAACCGCGGTCGCACCAACCGATCGGATCCGTTTCAAGGCCCGCTCTTTTTTAGTGACCGTGCCGCTGACGATGCCGAAATCGCGCGCCGCGGCCTCACCCGCAGGCAGCTCTCCATGAAGACAGGCCAAAGCGAAGCGGTTTTCGGCGCTGGTTTCTTCAATGGCTCTTATTCAATTTCTGAAAACGCCGAGTTGTATGGCTATGGCGGCATTTCCCATCGCAATGGCGTTGGCACAGGTTTCTACCGTCGGCCCATTCAGGAGCAAAAAGTCGTCTTCGAGTTTTTCCCAAACGGTTTTCTGCCCGAGATTCATACGGAAATCAGAGATGTCGATTTTACTGGCGGATTGCGGGGAAATCACAAAGGTTGGGACGTTGATTTTAGCATGAACCGCGGTAAGAACACATTCACGTTTGACATCGAGAACACGGATAATGCCTCCTTAGGAGTGGCCAGCCCAACTTCGTTTGACGCAGGCACGCTTGAATTCGCTCAAACGGTCGGCAACCTTGATCTCGTAAAGCCCATCGACACCAAGGGCGCCATCAACTCTCTTTCGTTCACGCTTGGCGCTGAATTTCGCATAGAGAATTTCAAAATTGGAGCCGGACAATTCGAATCATACTCTCTGGGGAATGGCGGCGACCGGCCAGGCGTCGATTTTGACACAACCTCGACCGGCTCACCTAAAGAATCAGGCTCTCAGGTATTTCCGGGATTTCAGCCCGCCAACGAAATCGACCGTTTCAGAAATAGTCTCAGTGTCTATACTGGTTTTGAAGCACAGATATCAGACCAATGGCTTGTCGATGTTGGCGCGCGGTTTGAAACGTACAATGATTTCGGCGAAGTATTGATCGGCAAGGCCGCTACGCGGTATGAAGTGGCCAAGAATTTCGCGCTGCGCGGCGCGGTCAGCAGCGGGTTCAGAGCGCCTTCATTACACCAAGTCTGGTTTAATAGCATTAGCACGCAGTTTGTTCTCGACCCCACCAGCAACGAACTGGTCGCGACGCAGGTCTTAACGGCCAATAACAAGAGTCCGGTCACCAGAGCATTTGGTATCCCAGGGCTCAAGGAGGAAACATCGATAAACGTTTCCGGCGGATTTACCGCACGGCCACACCCGAAGCTGTCTTTGACTGCTGACGCCTACTATATAGCGATCGATGATCGTATCGTACTGACCAGCCGTTTCACCTCTTCGAATCCGACATTTGCAAGAATCCTGGAGCCTTTCAAGGACGCTGGCGTAACCTCGGCGCAATTCTTTGCAAATGCCGTGGACACGGAGACAAAGGGCGTCGATATTGTGGCGGCTTACTTCACGCCACTCGGACAGGGGAAATTGAATGTCACTGCCTCGGCTAGTTTTACGGACACCAATGTCGATAACATCAATGTTCCGAGGGCGCTGGCGGAGCAGGTTCTCAGTAGCGAATCGATCGATGGGGTGAAGAGTACACTGTTCAACCGGGAAGAGAGGAATCGTTTGGAAGACGCGCTGCCAAGAACGAAAGCTAACCTGATGGCACGATACTCTATTGACAGGTGGAGTCTCATGAGCCGCGCGTCCCTGTTTGGTAATGTTAAGTACAAACCAACGAATCCCGCAAACGACGAAACTTTTGATGCCAAAGTCCTTTTTGATGTCGATGTTGGTTTTGAGGTGTTGAAAGGTGTGAATGTACACGTTGGGGCGAACAATGTCTTTGACACGTTCCCGGACAGGCAACAAAAAGCGGCAAATATTAGTAATGGCAATTTTCCATTCAGCCGGCGTGTAACGCAGTTCGGCATGAACGGCGGTTTCTATTACGGCAAGCTACAGTTTAATCTGTAAAATCCGATAGTCTTGGAAATTGAAAACCCCGCCTGGTTGCTTGGGCGGGGTTTTTCTTTTATGCCATCGCGGTTACGGGTTAAGAATTACGGTTTCACAGCGCCAGAGTTTCCAATTTCAGAAATTTGAAACAATACTTTTGGAGTTGTTCAACTTGCTTTCACGCAGAAAATCCGTCTTCCGCTCTGCCTGGGATATGAACATCCTCCTCACGAAACAGAAACGACAACAGTGCGAAGCGACAACCCCCTGTGACCTCCGTCACTTCGTGAAGATGCGAGCAGGAGAACACCACCGAACCGCCTGTTTCCGGGCGGTAGAGGTGAGGTCCGTACTCCGGAAACCTCAGGTATCCCCCTTCGTAGTCCTGGTTCAGATTCAGAGTCAGTGCAAAGCGGCGGTGAGCGGTAGAAGGACTCAGGTTGTCGCGGTGAGCGTCGAAAAAACCTCCCGCTGCTGCATCGTAGCAGGCGATCTTGAAACCTTCAAAGCGTGTGGCCCTGAATGCAAAAGATTTCTGTAACTCCGGCATGACGCGGCGGCCGATAGTCAAGGTCAAGAGTTTCAAAAGCTCCTTGTCCATTACGATGTGGTCGCGCCGCCGTTTGTGATCATGGTTGACCGTGTCCTTCCGCTGGCCACCGTGAGATTGCTCTACGCCGGTTTCCACACTACCTTGATTCTGCCAGACGTCGATGAGCTGCTTGCATGTTTGCGGATCTAGTATATTAGAAATCAGAAGCACGGGGGCCTGGGTCGCGATCTCCAGAGGTTCAACTGTGAGCAGAGAGGTGTCGAGGATAGAAAGGACCTCTTGCGCCGCGATCTGTGCGTCTTTTAAGCAGAATGATGCGAGCGCACGCAGGTTGGGATCCAGCACAAAAAGGACGGTCTTTTCGTCCTCATCTAGACGGTACATTGTCCGCACCTTTCCGTGGACATCTGAAAAAATCGGAAACGGAGCATTGTCCTGGGTGGAGTTTTTCTGGGCGCCTTCATGTTTCACGGCAAAAATCGATACACGGTTAGGGGCGCATGCCTGAAGTGCCTTAGAGAAGCGCAGCAACACGTCTATATCATCGGCACCGCAGAAGAGGAGTACTGCCGGTTGCCCGCCGGCCCTGGAGTAGAACCGTGTGGGCGTACCGTCATGCAATGGCAGAACAAAATCGGGAGCGCGCTCGCCTCGAGCGAGTCCTGGCGTTTCTTTATTCATAGAACTTTACGACGTGTTGTTAAGGTTTTTATAAACAAAAGCCTAATGTTACAGCTAGACTGTATTGACTTGAATCAAAGCCCGCTGTCCCTGTCATGCCCCAAGTCTTTTAATCTGGCATCCATCCATGTGTTATTTGAAGTGGATGCCTGCTAAAAACATGCAGGCATGACATTCTTGGTATAATATAATCAAATTAACTGAAAACCATATCGCTTCTTAACCTGATTAATTCATGAATTTGGCCACAGACACAGAGGACATTGAGAAAGTGTGACTTAGACAAGCTGTGAATTGCGAAACTTGGTTTCGAGCAAGAACAAACTGATATTTACTCTGAATAATTCATGAACCACGATACAAGGGCATGAGTTACACAATTCAAATTCACAGACTTCGACTACTTCGACTCATTCAGTTCCGTTCAATCCGTCTTATCCGCGTTCTCGGCTAACTCCGCGTTAAATTTTTTAATGAATATCAGGCTAAATTCTACGAATAGGACGCTAACAGTTTTTGTCGAATTTCTTCAATTTGTTGCAAAACCTCCGGATTCGCTAATGCGTTACGATTTGAAATTGTTTTTTTAGCCAGTGTTGCCTTGACACTCAGCTCGACGGTCTTGCCGCTTCTGGTTACCGGAATTTCTGAGATTTGAAAAATTTGCTGCGGCACATGCCTCGGTGAACACTTCTTGCGAACGGTTTGTTGGATCAACTGCTGAGTGCCTCTATTAATAATTTGCCCGGATGCCAAAACCACAAAAAGGACGATCACCTCATCCGACTGATTTGGCGGCCGCCAGCCAACTACGACAGAGCCGGTTATATCTTTGATTTCATCCAAAGCGGAATAGATTTCCGCACTGCCAATGCGAACGCCACCGGGATTCAAAGTGGCATCGCTACGACCAAAAATAACGATGCCGTTATTCTTAGTGAACTGGACAAAGTCTCCGTGTCGCCAAATTCCCGGATAAACATCAAAATAGGCCTCGTGATATTTTTGACCGTTAGGGTCGTTGAGAAACTCGATCGGCATTGAAGGTAGAGGTTTGCGACAAACGAGTTCCCCAGGCCCATTCTGGCTGCTCTCTCCATTTTCATTAAAACTAGCGATATCCACGCCGAGACCTTTGCACTGAATCTCGCCGGCGTAAACTGGGAGGTTGGGATTTCCTAAAACGAAACATGAAACAATGTCGGTGCCGCCGCTGATGCCAGCAAGGTGCACATCTTGTTTTATGTTTTCGTAAACCCAGCGGAAGCCGTTTTCAGATAGCGGGGAGCCGGTATAAAGAATAGCGGCAAGATGTGGTAAATCACCAAGAGTCTCTTTCGACACGAGCATCTCACTTTTCATACAGCTTTCCAGGAAACGGCCGCTGGTGCCGTAATGGGTGACGTCAAGTTCTTTGACGGTTCGCCAGATTGCCGTTAAATCAGGATAGCCCGGATTCCCATCGTAAAGGCAAACTGTGGCACCGAGAGAAAGGGCCGAGAGCTGCCAATTCCACATCATCCATCCGCAAGTGGTGAAAAAAAGCAGCTTGTCGCCTTTGCGTAAGTTAGAATGAAGCTGCAATTCTTTGCGATGTTGTACTAACGTGCCACCAGTTCCATGAACGATGCACTTCGGTGCTCCCGTTGTTCCGGAAGAAAATAAAATAAATAATGGATGCTCAAATGGTAGATACTCAAAAGTTAATGGCGGCACATCTTCTGTTCCAAGAAATTGGTCCCAGGTCAAATCTCCAGTAAGATTGGCGTGACCTTTTGGGTAGGGGATCGTAATGATTGTTTCGATTGCAGGAATCCTGGATTTCAGCATTTTAACGACATCATCAGTACGGAAGGTTTTGCCACCGTAAGAATAGTGGCTGCTGGCGAAAACCAGCTTCGGCTGAACCTGAGCAAAGCGGTCGCAGAGTGCCTCCAGTCCGAAGTCAGGAGAAGCACTGCTCCAAACCGCCCCCATGCTGGCACATGCCAGGCAGGCAATAATGGCTTCAGGCACATTCGCGAGATAGCCCGCGACCCGGTCCCCCTTTTTGATGCCGTTTTGGCGAAGGCCTCTAACACATCTGGCGACAAGCCGTCTCAATTCATCGTAAGTAATTTCCACTACATTTTGTGACCCACCGGTGTCGTTTTCAATGACGGAAATGATTGCGTTACCAGAATGCTCTTGGAGCAGATTTTCGGCATAATTCAATGTCATGCCGGAAAACCAACGTGCTCCCGGCATTCGTTTGGAGTCCAAAACCTGCTCATGACGCTTGCTGTAGCGAATATTTGAATAGTCGAGATAAGATTCCCAGAAGGCTTCCAGGTTGTCAATGCTCCATTGGTGCAGGCTGCGATAGTGTGGAAAAGATCGTTTTTGTTGTCTCTCAAGAGTACGCGAGAAGGCGGTCATTTCAGAATTTGTGACCACCTTCTCACTGGGTTGCCAAAGAATTTCGGACATGCCAGGGCCGATGATATGGTGAATAGGGACAGAGCTGTTCAGTTCTATATTGACTTGAGACGTCTTAAACAAATGCTCGAGTTCTTTGAAACCCGGCTTTGGGTCGGGCACGGGATCGCATCATGTAATTATTCGAGCAAGAAATTTTGATGTTTTTCGTGTTGTTTGTTCGCGACCTCCGACCGAATACCTTCTTTCAACTGAACGCCGGATAGCTGCAATCGGTCGGCTTCAGCAATTAAGAAAAGAAGTTTCTTGAGAGCCATTTTGTAGCTCAGGCCTTGAGCATGAATGTTGGAAATGCAATTTCTGTGGGCGTCGGTGAGACCGCGTTTTGGCCCATACGTGAAATAGATCCCCATGCTATCGGGTGAGCTGAGTCCGGGTCGCTCTCCGATTAAGATAGTGATCATTCTGGCTGAAAAAATTTCTCCCACATGATCCCCCACGGCCACTCTTCCCTGGTGTACTAAACAGATAGGAGATAGAATGTATTGCCTCTCGTGAAGTGCGGGAATGAGTAAGTTCAAGAAAGGGAGTGCATGCCGTTCAACTGCCTTTGAAGACAATCCGTCAGCGATCACGATAGCAATATCGGGTGATTGGACTTGCCCTGCGATTTGGTCCAGTTTTTCTGCACAGGGTGGATCCAGAATACGACCTTTATCCGGATGTTGAAGATAGGACGGCCGGTTAGGCGCCTGACTATTCAACTGAATAGTCTGCAAACCTTGCTGCGTTAATTCGTTTTCCAGTCTAACGAAATCGAGAGGAATCTTCACCGCATCTCGGGCGCGGGCATGGGCCAACTGAAATTCCAAATGCGCCCGGGTCGTCAAGCTCATTCCCGCCCGGCCCAAAGCGATTCGAGCAGGGGTGAAGTGTTTTAAGGCTTCCCAGGGATCCGTTGTGCTGGCTGATGGGATTTTTTTCGACATCTTGTTCTGCTTCATGAGTGTCAGGTGAAGGTTCAATGTAAACGGCTATTCCTTGAGAAATGTTAGTTGTTACTTATTTGCCGGAACCCCGGTCCGAATATTTGAGGTAACTTACTTCTTGGCAAGAGATGGTTATTCCCGTCAAAAATTTGATTCTCTTGCAACCATTTCTCGAATTCCGGTGCTGGTCTTAAGCCAAGAACTTGACGTACATAAAGCGCATCATGAAATGAAGTTGTCTGATAGTTCAACATGATGTCATCGGCCCCTGGAATCCCCATAACAAAAGTGCCGCCGGCGACCGCAAACTGCGTGAGTAGCATATCGACGTCATCCTGGTCCGCCTCCGCATGATTGGTGTAGCAAATGTCGCAGCCCATCGGCAGGCCGAGTAGTTTGCCGCAGAAATGATCCTCGAGGCCGGCCCGGATAATTTGTTTGCCGTTGTAAAGATACTCCGGCCCAATAAATCCCACGACTGTATTGACCAGCAGAGGTTCAAATTTTCGTGCTACCGCATAGGCCCTCGCCTCACATGTTTGTTGATCCACCCCTTCGTGGGCGTTGGCGGAGAGTGCACTGCCTTGCCCGGTTTCAAAATACATGACATTGTTGCCCACCGTTCCCCGCTTTAAATCGAGGACGGCTTCGCGTGTCTCCCGGAGAAGGCCCAAAGTAATGCCAAAACTTTCATTGGCCTTTTGCGTTCCCGCGATAGATTGAAACGCCAAATCAACAGGTGCGTTGTGTTCCATTGCCTTTAAGGTGGTGGTAATATGAGCGAGCACGCAGGCTTGCGTTGGGATCTGATATTTGTCGATAACCTTGTGCAACATGTGCGTCAAAGTGAGGATGGCTTCAAGATTATCGGTCGCCGGATTGACGCCAATCACCGCATCGCCATTGCCATACAGCAGCCCGTCCAGAAGACTGGCTGCCACCCCGGCCGGATCATCCGTTGGATGATTGGGTTGCAGTCTGGTTGACATTCTGTTCCTCAGGCCGATCGTATTTCGAAACCGCGTCACGACCCGACATTTCTTCGCCACGAGAATTAGATCCTGGATGCGCATAATCTTTGAAACGGCAGCAACCATTTCCGGGGTTAATCCACCTGCGATATTTTTGAGGACGCGAGGGGATGCCTGGTCTGACAATAACCAGTTGCGAAAATCGCCCACCGTGAGATGACTTACAGGTGAAAAAGATTCATTGTCATGTTCATCGAGAATAAGACGGGTGACATCGTCCTTTTCGTAGGAGATTAGGTCTTCATTTAGAAATTGCTTCAGGGGTACCTCGGCAAGCACCATTTGGGCGGCCACTCGCTCAATGTCATGAGACGCAGCAAGGCCTGCCAAACGGTCTCCCGAACGAAAAGGAGTCGCTTTGGCCATTAGATTTTTCAAATGCTTAAAATCATGGACCTCATTGTCAAGTAAGGTTCTGTATTTCATCGTAATGGATTATTTGTGACTAACATGGTTTACTTCAAGAAACACACGACATGCGTCAATCCGTTTTCTCCAACCACTCACAAATACGGTCTGTTGCTGCGAGCAACGCCGCTCCACTCGTTTCTAAGAACGCCTGCTCATCTTTCTTGTTGGCGCCGGTGTGCGCGATGGCCGCCAAAGCGTTCGTGCCGTCGAAATCGACATAGGCCAGCCTGGCGCAGAGGATTTCAGATGAGAAGCCAAAGCACGTGCCCGGTAATGTGGCTACGCCTGTGTCCTGGAGAAGTCGTTCACAAAGCTGCGTACTGGTATCAATTTTCCTTTTGTGCATCCGCTTGGAAAAGGCTGAAAAATCGGGAAGTAGATAAAATGCGCCTTTCGGATGCGGCATTTGGACTCCCGCTGCCTGCAAGCGCCGCGCCATTGCCTGGCCGAGGAGTCTAAGAACTTGCCGTGAACGGGCAAGATAATCCTCGATTTCCGCTCCACCTTGAAACGCGCGAATGGCGGCATATTGAATCGGGGCGCTTGTGGCTGTGTAGGTTTCGCTGGCGACGACCGCCATCGCTTCCAGCAGCCAGGACATCGATTTTGGAAAGGTGAAGGTCCCCAGCCGCCACCCGCCAGCGCCACACCACTTGCTCAAACCGCTGCTGATGATGGTTCCCTGCGGGTAAAAACGCGCGATTGAAACATGCTTGCCGGTGTGATCAAGCTCGCCATAAATTTCGTCTGACAAGAGAAGGATTTTATATTTTCTTGCGATCGCCGCGATGGCCTTCAGTTCATCAATTTCATAGGTCGTACCGCCTGGATTATTGGGGTAGTTGAAAATCAAAAGGCGTGGGCGGTTTGGATCATCATGGCAGATGGCGTCCAGTTCTTCCGGGGTCAACCGCCACTGGTTTTTCGCGTTGGTAGTCACCCAGCGTATGTTTCTGCCGATTATAGTTGCTTGCGGCGCATAGGAAACCCAGCTTGGAATTGGAATAATCAATTCGCCATGATGAACAAGCTGTAGGATAAACATCAATTCCTTTGAGCCCGGGCCGATCAGAATTCCGCCAGCAGAGCAGTCCAGACCCTCACGACGGCAGTGATAATTCGCCACGGCTTGGCGCAACTCTTCTAGCCCTTTGACCGGCAAATAGGCCTTCTCATGTGCGTGTGCTTGCAGGGCCTGCACGACGGGTTTGGGTACCGGAAAGGGGGATTGCCCAAGCCCTAGTTTGTAGATTGTTCGGCCCTGGCTTTCCAGTTGCTTACTGCGCTCATTGATGTTGAGCGTAGCCGACTGGGAGAGGCCACGAACCCTTAGATTAAGGCTGACATCGGGATGATTGGCTTTTGGGGACATTTGTGCGCTTTCGAGTAAGCGTGTATTCTAACGGACGAAGCCGCGCTAAAGCATGATTCTTTTGGCCCAATTTGCCCACCCTGAGTGCTGAGCCGATACTGAAATGGATGAGGCTGCACAAGCATGTGCACAGCCTCATGTTAAAGCGAGTGGGTGCGCTACTTCAGAAGATCCTTGACCACGGACCGTTCGTGGCGGAGCTCTTCCAGGGTCACCGCAATTTTTTCTTTCGCAAAATCACTCCACGGCAGGCCTTGTACAACGGAAGGGTTCCCGTTGCCGTCACTGGTTACCGGGAAGGAGAAAAGTAACCCCTCGTCTATGCCGTAACTACCATCTGACGGAACGGCGGCCGAAAACCAGTCACCTGACTCGGTCGGTGTGATGCAACTCCTGACATGGTCCAGCGCGGCGTTGGCGGCGGAAGCGGCGGAAGAGAGTCCCCGTGCCGCAATAATGGCCGCCCCGCGTTTCTGCACCGTCTCGATAAATTCGCCACGCAGCCACGAAATATGTCCGATGACTTCCGTCACCGGCTTGCCCTTGATTTTAGCGTTTTCCGCGTCCGGATATTGCGTGGCGCTGTGGTTGCCCCAAATGGTCATGTTAGTGACATCCGGGACCGCCACGCCGGCTTTTTCAGCGAGTTGCGCCTTGGCGCGGTTTTGGTCCAGACGGGTCATGGCGCTGAACCGTTCTGCGGGAATATCTTTCGCGTTGTTCATGGCGATGAGGCAGTTGGTGTTTGCCGGATTTCCGACGACGAGAATCCGTACATCGTCCGCGGCGCGTGCGGCCAATGCCTTGCCCTGTCCGACGAAAATG
>Ga0114931_10011544_pt1 | contig 10418 bp, 6 predicted proteins | sample 2SBtaG_FD_89579 | JGI IMG/M metagenome (GOLD analysis project Ga0114931, IMG submission 89579) | Deep subsurface microbial communities from Kolumbo volcano to uncover new lineages of life (NeLLi) - 2SBTROV14_V59a metaG | ecosystem: Environmental > Aquatic > Marine > Volcanic | place: Kolumbo... | reverse complement strand
GGTGAGCTGCCGCCGCCGGCCCAGAAGGCGCTGCTCGAACTGTTGCACGGCGGCATGGGCAGCGCGGACGTGCGCGTCATTGCCGCGACTCGCACCGACCTGGCCGATGCCGTCGCCGACGGGCGTTTTCGCGAGGACCTGCTCTTCCGGCTCGAGGTGCTGCGGCTGCGGGTTCCGCCGCTCGCGGAGCGCAAGGGCGACGTGCGCGTGCTCGCGCAGTCGTTCTGCCACGACGCGGCCCTGCGCCGAGGTCTCGCGCCGATCGAAGTGGCCGCGGCGGCGCTGCACGCGGTCGAAGCCGCCGAATGGACCGGCAACGTCCGCCAGCTCGCGGACCGGATGGATGCTGCGGTCGAGCGCGCAGCGCAGCAGGGGGCTTCTGCCGTCGGTCGGCGGCACGTCTTTCCGGAGCCCTCGGGCCGCCCTGGCGACGACACTGCGGTCGGCTTCCAGGACGCGACCCGCCGCTTCCAGGCGGATTTCCTGCTCGATGCGCTCGAGTCGACCGGCTGGAACATCGCGCGGACGGCGCGCGAACTCGACCTCGCGCGCTCGCACGTCTACAACCTGATCAAGGCCTTCCGCTTGACTCGTCGCGACGGCTAGGTCGGCCGTGTGGCGCGCCGAAATCACCGGGAACCAGCGCCGCAGCAATGCGCTCCGGATCCGTCACGTGCTGTCGGCGACTCCAGCCGAGTGCGCGCTCGAGCGCATCGCTGCCGCTGTCGCTCTCTGCATGGATGCGCAGTCGCGTCGCCGCGAGGTGCATCGACATGTCGAGGGCCTCGAAGCCTGCTGCGGCGCGCTCGAGCGCGGCGAGCGCGCGCGAGTGCTCACCTCGAGTGGCAAGGACGCCGGCCTCGGCCGCGTCGGCCAGTGGTGCGCTGGCCGGACAGTGCAGCCTGCGCAATCGCTGCAGCTCGCGTTGCGCTTCGCCGAGCAGCTCGTGTCGCGCTTCGGGCGGGCGCTGGGCCGCCCGCGCGATTGCGCCGCGAGCTCGCAGGCCGCGCATCTCCGCCTCGCTGAAGTCGGCGAAGAGCAGCCCCGAACGAAGGAGCGGGCGCCACTGGTCGCGAAGGCGAAGCCACGCGCCCGCCGGGTCGCCCTCGAAGAGGTCGAGCTGCACACTGGCCAGCAAGCCGTGGTAATGGGGCAGGCCGAACGAGACGTGTTCGAGGCCACGCAGCGATTGTTCGACGCGGCGGCGTGCCGAGCCGGCATCGCCGAGCGCGGCCCACACCAGGTTGGGCATGCCGAGCTGGTAGCCGCGCAGGGCCCGCTGGTCGTCCCATGCTTGCGCATCGGCCAGCGCGGCCTCCAGGCGGCGTTCGAGCTCGATGAGCTCGCCGGCATAGGCGAGCGAAACGAAGGACGCGATCTGCGCACCCACGAACTCCCAGGTGCCGCTGCGTGCCTGGCCGCGCCAGATCTCGGCGCAGCGGTCGGCGTGCGCGACCGACTCCCGCCAGCGGTTGCCGTAGAGGGCGGCGGTCGCGGCGTTCATCTGCAGGTGCATGAGCAGCGTCGCGGAGCCAGACTGCTCGGCGGGTCTGCGGGCTTCGAGGCGTCGCTCGTGGGCGCGGCGGCGACGCCGCTCTCCGCCGCGCATCTCCAGCAGCGTGGCCTCGTTCGAGAGCACACGCGCGACGTCCACCGTGTCTCCGCAACGGAACGCCGTATACGCGTAGCGCGCCTGGATTCCGGCGGCGCGCACGACGTCGAACCCCGCCATGCCCAACGCGACCGACCACAGCGCGTCGAGTCGTGCCCGGGAAGCCGTTGTCGCTCGCGGCGCACGACCGCAGCGGCGAAGCGAGCGCGCGAAGATCGACAGCGGCGTCCACAGCGCTGCGCGCAGGATTCCGTGCCGCGGGTTCTCGGGGAAGGGCACGCCCACGTGGCGCAGCACTTCGCGGCTCGCTGCGATGCCTTCGGCGTAGCGGCCGGCGCGCATGTAGGACTCGGCGGCCCGACGACGAAGCTGCTGAAGTTGCGCATCGTCTGGAGGCCGAAGGACGGCCAGCTCGCGCGCGGCTTCCTCGAAGGCGCGCGCGGCCCGATGACCCCGGCCCGCATCGGCGCAGACGCGGCCGAGCGCCGCGAGCAGCGCCCCGCGTTCCATTTCGCCGCCGCCGAGATCGAGACCGCGCTCGTAGAGTTCGATCGCGAGGTCCAGCGCCAGCGTTTCCTCGGCGTGGCGCGCCGCTTCGATCGCATGGCGGGCAGCGCGGGCGCGCTCGCCCGCGGCCTCGAAGTGGTCGACGAGGCGGTGCGGCCCGGCGTTGGGATCCGCTTCGAGCGTGATCGCGAGCCGGTAGTGGTGGCGTCGCTGGCGTTCGTCGTCGGTCACTTCGAGGACGACCTCGCGCAGACGCGAGTGATAGATCTCCCAGCGCGTGCCGCGCTCGGAACTCGACGCACGCGCGAGCGAGTGTGCCTCGAGCGCGCGCAGGGTCGCGGCGGCGCTGTCTCCCGCGATCTGCCGCAGTGTCGAGATGGACGTCGGGCTGCCGCTGACGGCCAGAGTCTCGAGCAGCGTGCGTTCGCGGCGCGAGAGCGAGGCCAGGCGCCCAGCGACGACTGCGCGCAGATCGCCTGCTCCTTCTTCGTCGTCGCTCGCGCATTCACGTCGCACGTGCGCGAGTTCGAGGGCAAGAAAGGGGTTGCCGCCCGATTGCTGCGAGATGCTTCGAGCACGCTCCGGAGCGATGTACTCGCCACGTCGCTCGAGCAGTGTTCGCACCAGCGACTCCGTCTGTGCTCGAGCCATCGGCCCGAGTTCGATGCGCTCGGTCGGCCGCGCCAGCGGCGATCCGCGGCGGCGGTCGAGGAGCCGCCGCAGGGCCGGGCTCGTCGAGCGTTCGTCGCTGCGAAAGCACAGCAGCAGCAACAGGGCGGGGGTCGTGTCGTTCGCGAAGAGATCCTCGAGCAAGCGCATGCTGTCGACGTCGCCCCACTGGAGGTCGTCGATGGCGATGACGATCCGATGGTCACGAGAGACGCGTGCGAGGACGCGTGCGAGCGCGTCGAACGCGGCGCGTCGCAGCTGCGCCGCGTCGGGGGCCCGCAGCGCGGGTGCGCTCGCCTCTGCCCCGCGTGCGACGCGGCCGAGCACCGGGAACAGGCGGGTCAGCGCCGCGAGCTGCGTCGTGTCGAGCACGTCGAGGATCTCGTCGGGATGGCGAAGCAGGTGACGCGAGAGTTCGTCGATGACGCCGTCGAGGGCGCGGAAGGGGAGGGTCTCGCGCTCGAGACAGCGGCTGTAGAGCAGCAGCGTTCGCTGCCGTCCCGCGAGTTCGTGAGCGAAGCGTTCGAGCAGCGCGGTCTTGCCGATGCCAGAGCGGCCGGCGATGTGCACGATGGATCGGCGCCCGCGCGCGAGCGCGGTGTGGCCGCGGTGGAGCGCGGCGAGCTCGGCGTCCCGTCCGACGAAGATGGGCGCGTGCACCGCGGCGGGCGCGACGTCGTCAGCGAGGTCTCCGGGCGCTGTCGCGGCGGGAGGCCCGCCGGATGGGTCGTCGACCTTGGTGCGGTGGAGCACTTCCCAGTGCGACGGGCGGCGCGCCGGATCGGGATGGCCCAGCTCGCAGGCCAGCGACTCGAGGTCCTCGGGGCAGTCGGGCACGATGCGCGACGCCCGCGGAATCGCGTCTTCACGCCGCGTGGCGAGTTGTCTGCTCGCGTTGCCCGAGAAGGGCAGCCTGCCGGTGAGCGCCTCGTACAGCAGCACACCGACGCTGTACCAGTCCGAAGCCGGCCCGAGCGCTTCACCCCAGCACTGCTCGGGCGAAGCGTAGGCGAGCGTTCCGACGAGGTGGCCGCGATCGTCGCCGCCGGCGTGTCGGCCGCGGTACTCGCGAACGAGGCCCATGTCGAGGAGGACGAGGCGGCCGCGCGGGTCGAGCAGCACGTTCGATGGCTTGATGTCGCAGTGCAGCTTGCCGGCAGCATGGAGGGCCCCGACCCCGCGCACGAGCTGGCGCAGCGCGTGACGCAGACGCTGGTAGCCGGCGGCGGACAGCGCGTCGCCGGGGCCGGCATCGCCGCGGATGGACGCCAGGGCGTCGCGGCCCTCGACCAGTTCCATGGTGTAGAAACAATCGTCGCCTTCGACGACGAGGTCGTGCAGGCGCACCAGGTTCGGGTGGGTCAGGGCCGAGAGCGCGCGAAACTCGCGCTTGAGCAGGTAGCGCTGCTCGGGACCGAGCGAAGCGACGCGCTTGAGCGCGACCTCGCGGCGATGTTCGAGGTCGAAGGCGCGATAGACGGAGCCGCTCGCGCCCCGACCGATGCACTCGCGCACCTCGAAGCGCCCGCCCCCGCGCTGCGACTCCGCCATGCGCGCAGGGTATCAGGCGCCGGGCCCGGGGTGCTTGCTGCGCGTCCTGCCCCTGTTGCACGATGCGACGGCGGCGGGTGCCGCGCCACGGCGCGGGGCGGGGAGGGAGTCGCGTGCGAATGCTGAAGGATCGGCTCGACGAGGAGGGCATCCTGGAGGAAGCGCGCCGCCGCGCCGGCAGCGACGACTTCGGCGAGCCCGAGACGCTCGAAGGGCTCGGCGTGCTGCTGCGCTCGCTCGAGGACGAGGCGCGCCTCAACGCGCAGGGTCGGGCGCTGCACTTCGAACGCATCGTGGGCCTGCTCACCAACCGCGCGCGGGCGACGGCGTGGTTCGCGGCGTATCCGGAGATCGACGACGAGGTCCTCGACGACCCGATCGTCGTGGTCGGCCTGCCGCGCACCGCTTCGACCATGTTGCACAGGACGCTCGCCGCGGCGCCGGCGCTTCGCGCACTGCAGTGGTGGGAGAGCCGGAACCCGGCGCCCTGGCCAGGGTGGAGCCCCGAACGCGCCGCCGGCAGTGCGGACCCGCGGATCGCGAGCGCCGAGGCGGAGATTGCGACGATGCTCGCCGCCAACCCGGAGCTCGCGGCCGTGCACCCCTTCGAGGCGAACAGTCCGGACGAGGAGATCATGCTCCTCGAGCATGCCTTCATGAGTGGCACGCCGCCGGCGTTCGCGCGGGTTCCTGGCTACTTCGAATGGCTCGAAGGCCAGGACAACGCGCCGGCCTACCGCTACATGAAGCGCCTGTTGCAGTTGTTGCAGTGGCAGAAGCGTGCCCGGGGCGAGTCGGGCACACGCTGGGTTCTGAAGGCACCGCACCACCTGATGCACCTCGATCTGCTCTTCGCGTGCTTTCCTCGCGCGACCGTGATCCAGACACACCGCGACGTGCTCGAGGTCGTGCCCTCCTATGCGAGCATGATCTCGGAGATCCACAGCATGTCGAGCGACGCGGTCGACCGTCGCGAGATCGGCGAACGGTGGTCGCGGCGCTGGTCGCGGGCATTGTCCCGTTCGCTGGAAGAGCGTGCGCATTTCGGCGAGCAGCGCTTCGTCGACGTCTGGTACGAAGACGCGGTGCGCGACCCCATCGCCGAGGCCGAGCGCGTGTACGAGCGCGTCGGGATGTGTTTCACCGGTGCGACGCGCGACGCGATGCTCCGCTGGGCCGAGCTCAACCGCCGCGAAGCGCGACCCCGTCACCGCTACACGCTGGACGAGTACGGTTTCGACGCGGATTCGCTGGCGCGGGATTTCTCGGCCTACCGCGAGCGCTTCATCCTGCCGCGTACCGCGGCGGCAGACCCCAGGCAGGGCTGATTCTCCTGCTCCGCGCGCGGGCTCCGCGTCAGCGGGTCGCGCCGTCGGAAGGAACTGGAGCATCGAGCAGCAGCCGGGCGGCGCGCTGGCGGTGCCAGCTCGCGTCGCCGTGGAGGCGCTCCAGCACCAGCACGCGCTTCATCCACATGTGCGCAGGATACTCGTAGGTGTAGGCGATCGCGCCGTGGCACTGCAGCGCGGTGCGAAAGCACAGATGCGCGGCATCCGACGCCAGCGCCTTGGCGGTGGAGACATCGAGCGCACGTGAGGGCAGGTCGTGCGCCAGCGAGTTCGAGGCGTAGTAGGTCGGTACACGTGCGAACTCGAGGCGGGTCTTCGCGTTGGCGAGGTGGTGCTTGACCGCCTGGAAGGCGCCGATCGGCTGGCCGAACTGCACCCGTCCCTTCGCGTACTCGACGCTCATGTCGAGCAGCTCGCTGGCGAGTCCGACGAGCTGTGCGGCGGCTGCCCAGGCGCCGCGGTCGAAGGCGCGTCGGGCGATCGCGGCGCCTTCGGTGCCGGCTGCGATGCAACTCGCGGGTGTCGGCGTCCAGGTGACGTCGTAGATACGCCGAGCGCCGTCGACGGAGGGCTTCGCCTCCAGGCGCACGTCACCCGGCGCGAGCGCGTGGAGCTCGTCGCCGTGTTGCAGCAACAACAGGTCGGCGGCAGCGGCGTCGGCGACGTAGCGGTCGCCCGCGAGGCCAACCGCCACCCGCGCCTCTCCCGCCGCGATGCGCGGCAGCCACTGCGTGGCGACGTCGCCGCCGACCTCGGCGAGCAGCGGTGCCGCGATGCCGGCGACGGTCGCGATCGGCTCGGGGCAGGCACGCCGGCCGCTCTCCTCGAGCAACAACACCAGGTCGACTTCGTCGAGGCCGAGGCCGCCGGACGCTTCGGGAACGGTCGCACCGAGGATGCCGAGCTCGCCCAGCTTCTCCCACAGCCCGGGCACCTGGCCCGACTCCGTCTTCCACGCCTCGGCGACCGCTTCGTGGGGACATTCGTTGGCGAGCAGGTCGGCGACGGTCTGCTGGAAAAGGCGCTGGTCTTCCGAGAACCCGAACTCCATCGTGCTCGTCCCTACTTTCGCGGCAGGCCGAGAATGCGCTCGGCCACGATGTTGCGCTGGATCTCGCTGGTGCCGCCCCAGATGGGGTTGGCGAGCCCGAAGAGGTAGCCCTTCATCCACTCGCCATTTGCGACGGCGGTCTCCGCTTCACCGCCGAGCAGGTCGAGCGCGGTTTCGTGGATCGCGATGTCGAGTTCCGACCAGTGCAGCTTCATGAGGCTCGACTCAGCGCCGGGGTCCTCTCCGCGACGGATGCGCGTTTCGGTCCACAGTCCGACCTGCCGGTAGGCCTCGGCTTCCATCCAGTGGCGGGCCACGCGCTCGCGCATGCCCTCGTCACAGACGTCGCGACGTTCGCGCGCCAGGGCACGCAGCCGCTCGGCCATCGCCGTGAAGCGTCCCGGGCTTCGCAGCGTCAGGCCGCGCTCGGGGCCGGTCGTGGCCATGGCGACGTACCAGCCGCGGCCGACCTCGCCGAGGACATCGCGATCGGGCACGAAGGCGCCGTCGTAGAAGACTTCGGCGAAGCCTTCGTCGCCGTCGAGCTTGTGGATGGGACGCACCTGCACGCCCTCGCCGTGCAGGTCGACGAGGAAGTAGGTCAGCCCCTTGTGGCGCTGCGAATCCGGGTCGGTCCGCCACAGGCCGAAGCTCTTGTCGCTGAAGGTCCCGCGCGTGGTCCAGGTCTTCTGGCCGTAGAGCTTCCAGCCCCCTTCGACCCGCTCGGCGTACGAGGTCAGGCTGGCGAGGTCACTGCCGGCGCCTGGCTCCGACCAGCCCTGGCACCAGAGTTCGTCGCCACGCGCGATCTTGCGCAGCAGGCGCGACTTCTGCTCGTCGGTGCCGAAGTGCAGCAGCGTCGGGCCGAGTAGGAAGATCCCGTTCTGCGTGGCCCGCTGTGGCCCGCCCGCGCGGTAGTACTCCTCCTCGAAGATCAGCCACTCGAGCAGCGAGCAGTTGCGCCCGCCGTATTCCTCGGGCCAGTCCACGACGGCCCAGCCAGCGTCGAAGAGCGTGTGTTCCCACTCGAGGTGGAGGGGGAAGCCCTCCGGGCTGTCGAGCGGCGGGAGGCCGCTGGGAACGTTCGCTTCGAGGAACGCGCGTGCCTCGGCGCGGAATGCGTCCTGGTCCTTCGTGTAGTGCAGGTCCACGCTTCCTCCGGTGGGACGGGTGTGTACGTCTCGCGTGCGCTGAGGCACCGCCGCGAGGGGCGCGACCCCGCGCTGCGCTCGTTGGCGGGTCGGCCGGCTGCCGCTTGCCGTGCGCGCAGGCGACTAACGGCGAACGATGGTGCAGGAGCCATGGCCGAACAGGCCGTAGTTGATCGCGAGCCCGACGCGCGCGCCCTCGACCTGGCGCGCACCCGCCTGCTCGCGGAGCTGCCAGGTCAGCTCGCAGACCTGCGCAATCGCCTGCGCCGGCACGGCTTCACCGAAGGCTCCGACCCCACCGCTCGCGTTGACCGGGATGCGCCCGCCGAGCGTGGTGTCGCCGTCGTTCAGCAGCTTCTCGGCTTCGCCGCGCTTGCAGATGCCGATGCTCTCGTACCAGTCGAGTTCGAGTGCGGACGACAGGTCGTAGACCTCGGCGAGGTCGAGGTCCTCCGGCCCGAGACCGGACTCCTCGTAGGCTGCGTTGGCGATGCGTTCCCGGAAGCTCGTGTCGGGGTCGCCGGGCGTCGCAGCGGCCGAGTCGCTGGCGAAGTAGGGCATCTCGATCGTCTGCTGCGGGAACTTCGGCAGCGGCGTCGACAGGCCCGCGATGCGCACGGGGTCCTTCACGCCGAGCCGGCGAGCGTAGTCGAGGCTGCAGACGACGAGTGCGGCGCCGCCGTCACTGGTGGCGCAGATCTCGAGCAGCCGGAGCGGCGAGGATACGACCGGAGAGGCCTCGATCTGCTCCATCGTGAAGACCTTGCGGTAGCGGGCGTTCTCGTTGAGCGCGCCCATGCGCGAATTCTTCACCTTGACGCGAGCGAAGTCGTCGGGCGTGGCTCCGTAGAGGTCCATTCGCCGCCGCGCGGAGAGCGCGAAATAGGTGGGGTTGGTCATGCCGATCAGCTTGAAGCGGAGCCAATCGGTGTCGTCCCAGCGCTCGCCCTTGTTGGGCGCCAGGAAGCCCTTGGGCGTGGTGTCGGCGCCGACCACGAGCGCGCACTCGGCGGCGCCTGCGAGGATCTGTGCGCGCGCCGACGAGAGCGCCTGTGCGCCCGAGGCGCAGGCCGCATAGCTGCTCGACACGTTGACGCCCGGCCAGCCGAGCGCCTGCGCGAAGGTCGAGCCGGAGACGTATCCAGGGTAGCCGCAGCGCACGGTATTGGCGCCGGCGACGAAGTCGACGTCGGTCCACGCCACTGCGGCGTCGGCGAGCGCATCCTGTGCCGCCTTGACGCCGTACTCGACGAAGTTCCGGCCCCACTTGCCCCACGGATGCATTCCGACGCCGAGGATCGCGACTTCTTCCATTGGGTACTCCTGCTCCGTGGCGTTCAGGCGCTGGTGTCAGCGGCGGGGCCGCTCGTGTTCGGGACCGGGCGCCATTTCCAGACGGTATAGCGGCAATCGTCGTCTTCGTAGAGCGTGTCGACGACGAGCTCCACCTCGTCGCCCACGCGCAGCGTGTCGGGAGGCACGTCGAGCGGCATCTGGCCGAGCACGGTCATGCGCTCGCGCTCGAGTTCGACGGCGGCGATCGTGTAGGGCTCGAAGGGCTCGGTCACGACGTAGGGTTCCGGCGGTGCGTACTGGTTCTCGGCGTACGACCACAGCCGCCCGCGCCGCGAGAGCTCGACCTCGTCGAGGTCCGTCGCGCCGCACTCCGGGTTGGCACAGCGCGCCACCGTCTTCGGGAAGTGGTAGGTGCCGCAGGCGCCGCAGCGGGCGCCGATCAACGCCGGTGCGTCGCCCTGCGTGAACCATCCCTCGATCACGGGCTTGACGAGCTTGCTCATCGACGTTCTCCGTGTGCGGTCGAAGCGCGACGTGCGCGTTTCCGCCGTCTGGGTCGGGTCGCGCGCCCTGCCGGCGGGCGGCCCCGAGAATCGCGCATCCGCGTCCGGGGCTCCAGCCGCGGGCCGTACGCAAGCGCGTGCCGTCGCACGGCGTCAGCGAGCTGCCGGCGCGCTCTCCGGCGTGCGCAACAGCGGCTCGAGTGTCTGCCAGACGCGCTCCGCCACGAGCGCGTGTCCCTGTGCCGTCGGGTGGATGCCGTCGGGCTGGTTGAGCGTGCGCACCCCGGCGACGTCCTCGAGCAGGAAGGGGATCAGCGCGGCATCGAAGCGAGTGGCCAGCTCCGGAAAGACGGCGTCGAAGCGCCGCGCGTAGGCCTCGCCAAGGTTCGGCGCCGCGCGCATTCCGGCGATCACGAGCCGAGCGTGCGGGAAGCGAGCGCGCGTGCGGGCCAGGATCGCGGCCAGGTTGTCGCGCATCGCGTCGGGGTCGAGCCCGCGCAGCATGTCGTTGGCGCCGAGCTCGAGCACCAGCACGGCAACGGACTGGCCGAGCAGCCAGTCGATGCGCGCGCGACCTCCTGCCGAGGTGTCGCCGCTGACGCCGGCGTCGACGACGCGGTAGTCGAGCCCGGCGGCGTCGATTCGCCGCTGGACGAGCGCCGGGAAGGCCTGGTCGGAAGCGAGCCCGTAGCCGGCGGTCAGGCTGTCGCCGACGAACAGGACGACCGG
>Ga0114931_10011543_pt1 | contig 10419 bp, 10 predicted proteins | sample 2SBtaG_FD_89579 | JGI IMG/M metagenome (GOLD analysis project Ga0114931, IMG submission 89579) | Deep subsurface microbial communities from Kolumbo volcano to uncover new lineages of life (NeLLi) - 2SBTROV14_V59a metaG | ecosystem: Environmental > Aquatic > Marine > Volcanic | place: Kolumbo... | reverse complement strand
GGGTTCATGGTTCCCGGATCGACATTGATATAAGGGTCGAGCTTGAGGATAGTGATTTTCAACCCGCAACACTCCAGGAGACTTCCCGTCGAGGCGGCGGCGATACCTTTTCCCAGCGACGAAAGCACCCCACCGGTAACAAATATATATTTTGTCTTTTTGCCCTTAGATCTTTTTTTCAATGACGCACCCAATGAAATCCCAACCAATTAATAATCGATCCCCACCAAAAATAAGGAAAGGAATTAAGGCAAAAAGCAATTCAGATTAACCGGACGATTGACTCAACGCCTTTTCCACCTCGATCAAATCCTCCTTCCGGTCTACGCCGATAGAGTCCTTCCCGGTTTCCACCACCCGGATGGGGGTCCCGTTTTCCAGAATTCGCAACTGTTCCAGTTTTTCTATCGTTTCCAAACGGGAAACCGGCAAACGCGAAAACTCCATGAGAAAAGGTTTCCGGTAAGCGTAAAGACCGATATGCTTGTACGCCGTCATCCCCTCGCACCTTGGCCAGAGCCCCTCTCCCTCCTTGAGATCCTGAGTCCAGCCTTTGCGGTCGAAAGGAATAGGCGCCCGCGAAAAATAAAGGGCGTTCCCCGTACGATCCACCACCACCTTGCAAATGTCAGGATCGGCTATTTGCTCGACCTCATGAGTTTTTATCTTCAAAGTGGAAACTTTAAGGGAAAGATCCTCCAATAACGGAGAAACAATGAGATCAATATTTTCCGGGGGAATCAAAGGCTCATCCCCCTGCACGTTGACCACAATTTCGCAATCCCTGGCCTTCGCCACCTCGGCCACCCGGTCCGTCCCCGATGCATGGTCCCTCGAAGTCATAACGGCGGTTCCGCCAAATTTCTTGACCGCCGCGAAAATCCGCTCGTCGTCCGTTGCCACGATCACTTCCGATACCGAACAAGCCTTGCCCGCCTGCTCCACCACCCACTGAATCATGGGTTTATCGCGTATGACGGCCAGAGGCTTTCCGGGAAACCGCGAGGAACCCCAACGGGCCGGAATGACGGCGATGACTTTCGGATCAGCAGGCATGCCAGTCATTAAAACCTTTCAGATAAAAACAGACAATATTTTCCAATGGGTTACCGTAGAAAGTCTTATCAGTAAGCGTGCCGATTGATAAAACCTTTCCATAGGGTCATCAAAAGGATCTTCAAATCAAACAGCAAAGACCAGTTCTTGATATAGTATAAATCACATTCAATCCGTTTTTGCAAAGACGTATTGCCGCGCCAGCCGTTTACCTGAGCCCAACCGGTCAAACCCGCCTTCATCTTCAACCGTAGCATATAATGGGGGATCGATTGCTTGAAATCCTCAATGAAAACCGGCCGCTCGGGGCGGGGACCCACCAGACTCATGTCCCCTTTCAATACGTTAAACAATTGCGGCAGTTCATCGAGACTGGTTTTCCGCAAAAAAGTACCGATCCGGGTTCTCCGGTCATCGTTTTCACTGGCCCAAACCGGACCGGTGGATTTTTCCGCTTCCGGTTTCATCGACCGGAATTTGAGCATCTGGAAAATCCGCTGGTCCAACCCGACTCTCTCCTGCCGGTAAAAAACCGGGCCTCGGGATTCCATTTTGACCAGCGCCGCTATCAACAGCATGAGGGGGGCGGTAACAATGACGGCCAGGCTCGACAAAATAATGTCCGACGCGCGTTTGATCACGACATTCCAACCGTAAAGCGGGGACTCCGCCAGATTCACAATGGGCATGCCATCCAGTTCCTCCACGCCCGAGTGAATATTCATGTATTTCAAGAGGTCGGGAACCACTTTGACATCGACGGTCTCCTCTCCCAGATGTTTCAGGACCTGTTCCAGTCTGTCGTGGGCTTTCAGCGGAAGAGCGATGAACAATTGATCCACCTCATGATCGCGGATCACTTTGGAGACTTCCTCATACTTGCCCAGAACCGCATGTCCTTTAAGAGTATGGCCGACTTGTCCCGAATCCTGGGTGAGATAACCCACCACCTGAAATCCAATTTCAGGGTGCAGATTGAGCTTTTCGACCACCGTCTGGCCCAGTTCTCCGGCACCGACGACCAATATCTTTTGTAAATTCCACCCTCGGCCACGGATCAGGAGAAGGATTTTTCTCACCAGCCAGTGAGAAACCAGCATAAATAAAGTAGCCAGAATCCAGAAATAAACCACCACAATCCGTGAATAGCTGAAATCCCGATAAAAAAAGGTGACGGCCGTCAATATCAAGACGGAAATGGAAGTGACTTTCAGAATAAGAAAAAATTCACCCGCGCCCGACTTTCCCCGTAAAGGCTGGTACAAATCAAAAATTTTGATATTGATCAGAAATACGATCCAGATGGGAACCAGGGCTTCTAAATAATTTTCCACCGGAGGAATCCCCTGCGTCACGGGAATGAACTGAAATTTAAACCGGATGAAATACGCCAGCAACCAGGAAGAAAAGATGGCGAGACTGTCGGAAATAAAAATTGCGGAGAGGAAAAGTTGACCGTGCTTTTTCAGCATTGATGTTTTCGATACCGATCTTCAATAAAATGCTGAATGCGATCAGAAAAAATATTTATATCAAACTGAAGCGCGTGGTTTCCAATCGGTTCAGGTTCAAGGAGTTTTATCAAATTTAAAACCGACGAACAACCAGGTCATCCGGCAGTGGTTTACCCGGCCGGATATCCGGGGCTTTTCATTTCCCTAGCTTCCGGCACTTTCCTGATAATGGCAAGAGAATAGCTTAATTCATTAAAAGCTTCAACCGTCAAATCCACTCGTTTTCAAGGGAATGGGACCAGGGCATCAAATAATTTGGTATAATCGGCCAAAAAAACAAGGAGATCATTTTGTCGTGGAATAAGGAAGAAGCGCGGTGGGTTGAGGTTTATAAAACGCTCCATGAATTGGGTTTATTGAGATTTAACAATTTGTCGACCGCCTCGCAATATTGGTTCGCTTATAAAATGTTCCTCAAATATGTTTCACCTCCGGATTCCCAGGTTTTGGATTGGGGGTCAGGCGATGGTCATTTCAGTTATTTCCTGCTCAGCCAGGGGTTTAATACCCATTCTTTTAATGTGAACACATCCGATGCCTACAACCCCGATGGTTTTCAAATCGAAGAATTTTTAGATTCCAGATTTAAAGATGCATTCCATTACAAAGTGTCTTCCGGGGACCCGGTTCACTTACCCTATGAGGACGAAGCTTTCCATGCCGTGGTTTCAATTGGAGTCTTGGAACATGTGAGGCAGGAAGGAGGGAATGAAACAGGAAGCCTTAAAGAAATCCATCGGATATTAAAAAAAGGAGGACAGTTTTTTTGTTTTCATTTCCCCAACAAATACAGCTGGGTGGAAGCTCTCGCCCGGAACATACCGTCCAAACACCATCATCCCTACCGGTTCACCAAAAAGGATATTTATTCTATAAATCAAGCGGCGGGGTTGAGCGTCGAGGAGATTGAAGGGTATGCAGTCCTTCCAAGAAATGAACTGTCCCGCATGCCGTCCCGTATTAAAGACAATCCATGTTTTGTAAAATCCTACAACGTAGCGGACCGTTGGCTTTCTTCTCTATTGCCGCCAATCTTTCAAAATTATTATTTCCTGTCAAGAAAACCGCATTGAAAATGACTTTTTAAATAGGATAAATTTGGCCGCGCTTCTTCAGCCGGAATGTTTTCGATACCGATCTTCTATGAAACGCTGAACGTGATCAGAAAAAATATTTATATCAAACTGAAGCGCGTGGTTTCTAATCGTTTCAGGTTCGAACCGGGCCTCTACTTTTTCAAAATGATTTATGGCGGATAACAGGGCCTCCGGCAATTGCTCATAGAAAAATACTCCCGTCGGGGAGTCTGCTTTTTCTTCGCTGATTCCCGTTTCCGGCTTCCAGGTTTCCCTGTCTGGAATCACCGTTTCCAATAGGCCACCCTTCGCAAAACCTATCACCGGCCGCCCCATCGACTGCGCCTCCAGGGGCGTGATTCCGAAATCCTCTTCCCCGCAAAAAACAAATGCCCGGCATCGAGCATAATAGGAACGAATTTCCTCATTAATCAACCAACCTTTGAATTGGATGTTAGGGCCGGAAATGCTCTTGAGATAATTCCCTCTTTGCCCATCGCCAATAATGACGAGTGGATAACCCAGCCGATTAAATGCTTCAACCGCTAAATCCAACCGTTTATAGGGTGCAAACGCGGAAACGATCAGGAAAAAATCTTCCTTCTGCTCCTCAGTCGGAGAATAAAACGAACTATCCACGGGGGGATAAATTACCGTAGATTCCTTATGGTAATATTTATTGATTCGTTTTTGCACATGTTTGGAAATAGCGACGAACTCATCCACTCTTTCACTCGACCCCACATCCCAGCGCCTGAGACGCGGGGCAACAAGGCGCATGGCGGTAGAAGTTAACAGCCCACTCGATTTTTTATTGAAATACTGGTCATATTGGTCCCAGATATATCTCATGGGCGTATAGCAGTAACAAATATGCAAACTTTTGTTTTCAGGAATGATTCCCTTGGCAACACAATGGCTGCTGCTCAAGATCAAGTCATATCCCTTCAGGTCAAATTTTTCTATAGCACACGGCATCAAGGGTAAAAAATGGCGGTATTTTTTTTCAACAAAAGGAAGGGATTGTAAAAACGAAGTGTGTATTCTCCGACTTTCTATGACGGGAGAAACGGAACCCGGAATGTGGAGAAGGGTGAATAGATCGGCTTCAGGATAAAGACGACAAAAGACCTCAAGGCATTTCTCCCCGCCCCGCATCCCGGTCAGCCAGTCATGAACAATCGCGATCTTCATTTACTGGGAACTCATCAAAAACTCTGAGGGGGGAGTTCGTGACGGGATAAAGACAGGTTATTGAATTTCATTCAGCTGGGCCAAAATCTTGCCTTTAACGTCTGAAGGGGGATTGTATTTCAGAGCGGATTCCAACACTTCGATGGCCCGGCTGGCCTCTCCTTTTTTATAGTAACTGATGCCCAGCATCAATCTGGAATCGTGCGCCTTGTTGCCGCGGGGAAACTGGTTGAGAACCGTTTCAAACTGCTTGATCGCATTGTCATACATTTCCAGCTTGACGTAATTGCTTCCAATCCAGAAAAGAATATTATCTTTCAACCCCATCGGCGGATTGTTCAAGGCATAATTCTGAAATAAAAGAATGGACTCATCGTAATTGCCCGCCCGGTAGGCATCCAGCGCCTTGTTATATTCAGCGGGGGTCCCGGACCCTTGCGTTGACAACCTGTTGCCGGCACTGCCTCCGGTAGACGCCATCCTCGTACCGCCCCTTTTCAACCTGGAAATTTCTTCGTTCAATTGATTCACCTTCAGCTTGAGCTCGTCCACTTCAGGTTGCAGAAACTCCGACTGGCTGGTGGCGGCGGACAGACTGCCTTCCAGTCTTTCCTGGGTTGCGCTCACTTTTGGTTCCAACGTGCTCAATATTTCCTCAAGCTCCCTGACCTTGCTGACCAATGCCTCCTGCTGATATTGAAGGCTTTCCACATCACCCTTCAATTCTTTAGAGTCCGTACCCTGATCAATGCTGGAGAAATCTCCACCACTTTTATCCGCCAATGCTCCGTCTTCGGCGAAAAAATCGTCATCCCCACCGGCATCCTTTGTGGCCTTTGCAGGCTCTTCGTCTTCAAAAGGAAAGTCTTCTTCGAAAGCAAGATCCTCTTCCTCACTGTCTCCTATCCAGGGGATATAGCTACACCCATTCAGGACTAATGGGGAGGCCATTAAAAAAATGACCAAAAGACGAAATAAAAATTTCTTTGGGGACATGCGTTTCTCCATTATTTTGAGAAAAGGATTGAATAACCCTTAATTATCAATGGATAATATTATACGATTTTATCATGCCAATACAAATAAAAGAAATTGGAGTTGCAATATTTTTTTCAATAAAGCATAAAAAATATTAGACGAAGCGGGCCATTACGGTATTTTTCCGGTTCAAGGTTACCAGGCGGCTGAGCGCTTGAGCCGCAAAGTCCAATTGTTCTTGGGTGTTGCTCCAACCCAGACTGAACCGGAGAGAAGATTTAATGCGACCTTCAGGGATTCGCATGTTTGTGAGAACGTGAGAAGGAAGCGAAGACCCGGAACTGCAAGCCGAACCCGTGGATACGGAAATCCCCTCCATATCCAAAGCGATCATCAGAGTTTCCCCGTCCGCTCCGTCAATAGAAAGGTTCAAAGTATTGGGAAGAGAAAACTCGGGGTCTCCCAACATTTCAACTCCCGGCAGCAACCCGGTTATCCGCTGGTAAAAATCATTGCGTAAAACTTCCAACGCCTTGGCGCCACCGCATTGCAATCGAACTCCCGCCAGTTCGCAGGCTTTGCCGAACCCGACAATGCCGGCCACATTTTCCGTCCCGCCCCGTCTTTTCTTTTCCTGATTCCCGCCGCACACCGGAGTAAATAAGGAAGGGCTCTTTTTTTTCACAAACAACGCTCCCGAACCCTTGGGCCCGTTTAATTTGTGAGATGACATGGAAAGAAAATCCACGGGAATTTTTTTTATATCGACGGGAATCTTTCCGACGCTCTGAACGGCGTCGGCATGAAAAAGAACGGAGTTTTCATGCGCGATTTCACCGATCATCTCGATCTGCTGGAGCGTTCCCACCTCACTGTTGGCGTGCTGGATGGAAATCAACACGGTGGAAGTTTTTATCGTTCGTTTTAATTGCTCAAGGTCAATGCGGCCCTTTCGGTCCACCGGCAATCGGTCGATCTGAAACCCCAGGCTTTCGAGTTGTTTGCAGGGGTTTAATATGGAGGGGTGTTCGATTTCAGAGGTGATGATATGCCTGCCTTTATCCTGTTGACTGAAGGCCGCCCCGAGAAGAGCCAGGTTGTTTGACTCGGTGCCGCCGCTGGTAAAAACAATTTCTCCCGGACGGGCTCCAATCAGACCAGCCACCTGTTCCCGCGCTTCGTCCAAAAAAACTCTGGCTTTTCTCCCCTCGGAATGGATACTCGAAGGATTTCCAAAAAATTTCTGCATGACCGGGAGCATGACTTCCAGAACTTCAGGATGCAAAGGGGTGGTGGCGTTATGATCCAGATAAATTTTCCGCAAAATAAAACCTCGGCTTTTAAAGCATCGCGCGCGGGCAAAAAGACGTGAACAAAGCCGCATTATGAGCAGGCCGTCCCTTCGGGGGATGTGTTGCAAGAGGGAGAAATGTTCAAGGGCGTGAAAAATTTCCCTCCCGCGAAAAAGTCAATCGTCCGAACTTTTAAGAGGGTGGGGATCGGCCAGTTTTTCCTTTTGCTCCTCGACGGCTTCTTTCAGGGAACGGATCTCTTTTTCCATTTTCGGCAATCTTTCCAGCATACATTCGATTGCCTGTGCAACCGGGTCCGGAAACGATTCCTGACCATCCTCACTTTCGAGGTCCGAAGAAATTCCGGAAAATACCACCCGGCCAGGCACCCCGATGACCGTGGAATATTCCGGTACATTCTGGAGCACAACCGACCCCGAACCGATTTTAGTATTTTTCCCTATCGTTACCGGACCCAACACCTGGGCGCCAGCGCCAATCACCACATTATTTCCAATGGTCGGATGCCGCTTGCCTTTCTTCATGCTCAATCCGCCAAGAGTAACTCCGTGATAAATAAAAACGTTGTCGCCAATTTCAGACGTTTCCCCAATCACCACCCCCATTCCGTGGTCGATAAAAAACCGGTGTCCGATTTTTGCGGCGGGATGGATTTCAATCCCGGTCAACCAGCGAAAAAAATACGAGAGAACCCGTCCTGAAAATTTAAATTCATGATTCCACAACCAGTGAGCAATGCTGTAGGCAATAAGAGCGTGGACTCCGGGATAACAAAACAGAACTTCCCAAAAATTTCTTGAGGAAGGATCTTTTTCCAGTGCCACCTGAACATCTTCTTTAATCTGCTTGAGCATGCCGCCTCAAAATTAGGTTCGTCCTACAATTAACTGATTGTAAAACCTATTATATAAGGACGGCAAGATGTTTCCAACCGCAAACACCAGGCAGATCAAAATAGCCTCTTGCTTTATATTGGCAAACCAAAGCCACTGGCCTCAAAATTCCCTATTGCCAAGAGAAGCCGGTTCCACCCTCCCTCGAGGGTTGAGATCAAGAAACCACCATTATTTTGCACCGTAGAAAAAGAAGAAAAACGAAGAAGAGGCAGTCCCAGCAAGGACAGCCTCTCTATCGAACCCTGTGAGGCTCCAAAGTTGCACGGAGCTTTTTAAAGACGGAGTATCAGCATGCCGTGGAACCTCTTAGCCCAGGGGGACAACAACTCCAGCTAATTGATGACCCGGTGGCCCCTGCCCCTCATACAATTTATATAAGCACGCTTGAAATCGTCTTCAGCCCCAAAACCCTGACGTGCCGCACCGCCCATGCCTCCCGCGGCGGCTCCAATCATGGCGCCCTTCCCCGGAGAGCCAACAGCCGCTCCGATGACGGCGCCGGCGGCGGCGCCGACTGCACCCCCAACCAAAGCCCCTTTACCGGCCTTTTGTGCGGTACCGCCTGAAGCATTTAATGCCAACTGTCTGCATTCCACCGTATCGCGGTCAATATTCGCCGCATTAGGGTCCCCATAAGAGTCTACGGTAGGACGCCAGTCTCCATAGCTGGCGCACCCGGTCAACGCCATTGCGCTCACTAAAACTACCGCTATAGTTTCCTTAATCATGTCTCACTCCTTATATTCTGTTAATAGCATTGAGTCCGGAAAACTTTTTTCAAAGGAAATCCAACCCGCTTCAAATCACATTATGACCCCGGTTCCGCATGCAATTAATAAAAGCCTGCTTGTATTGGTTGTCAGCGCCAAAACCCTGCTTGACCATGCCACCGATGCCGCCTGCCGCCGCGCCAATGGCCGCACCCGCCCCAGGAGAACCCGCCGCCGCGCCAATGGCCGCACCCGCGGCGGCGCCAGTGGCTCCGCCTACCAGAGCGCCCTTGCCAACTTCCTGAACGGGGTTTCCGGCGGCACGTTTAGCCAGCGTTTGACACTCAATTTGATCTCTCTGAATGTTTGCGGCATTCGGATCTCCATAGGGGTCCATCGTTGGCGTCCAGCCCGAATGATAGGCGCAACCTGAAAATACCATCGCCAAAACAAAAATAGTAAACACCGCCGCTTTTTTCATAATCTCGCCCTCAGTTTCCTGATTGACCTTTGAAAATATAAAACGAAGCCCCCACAACTTTCGGTCCTTAATCATAACGAACCCTATACTTTGCTATATTACCCAATGACCCTATTCCAAGGACCGCACATTAAATATATATATTTTAATACAAATCTGCAAGTAAAGTTAGCTTTAATTTTACAGATAAGGGTGATTCCCATCATAAAGATAAAGCCTTTAAAATGAACGACCCCGCCGCAAGCGGACGGGGACTCTCAATAAGGATTTTTACTTAAACGCAGTAGCAAGAACCCACTGGTGGGAATCAACCCTCGCAGGGCAGAAATCCTGAAGATTTTTCGCCATCAAAAAAAGCCGAAATAACCCCTTCAGCCAACGCCCGGTAACCCGTTTCGTTGGGATGCAACCAGTCTCTGGGCCCATGAATGGGTTCTTTGGAGGCGGCTTTTCTAAAAAATTTTCTTGTATCGACAAACTTAAAGTCATGCTTCCTGGCAATTCCTTCAATTTTATGACAGATTTCCCGGCTTCTTTTATGAATGTCAGCGGACGCGACGACAACATTGCCTTTTCCCGTCCAGATAGTAACTGTCGGAGATACCCATTGGTAGGAAGACAGAGGGGAGGGAATGTAAACCACTGCTATGGAAGCGTTCTCAAAATAATCCGATAAAAACAACACCGACTGTTCAAACATATAAATGGCTTGTTTTGTTTGCTCTGCAGTCAAGGTCATGGCCGGATGCTGACTGTTCACGGGAATCGGAAACTCCTTGCCATCGATCAGGGCGGTATCGTGATGCGCCGGCGCCGTTTTTGGCGGAGTGCCAATTCTCAACTCTATGACCTTATTGTTGACGGCCCGTTTGAGCTTTTTAACACCTCTCCTGATTTCATTGACAACATTATCGCTCACACTCTCTACAAGAAAGCGGGTAAACAGGAAGTTTTTTAGCACCCCTTCGTTTTTGGTTTTGTATAAAGGCTCAACCTACAGAACCGATTTCTGGATAAAGTTTTTAAAATAGGCCGTGTCATAAAACCTGTCCGGGTCAATGATGTCTTTGTACTTCCCTTGAAAGTCAATGACATTGTCGTTCAAATCATTGCCTTCAAAGAAATACACCAGAATCATTTCAGGATCTTGCAATTCAAAAGCGCGCAAGGAATTGATATGGACAAAGTGACCTATAGGCTG
>Ga0114931_10011542_pt1 | contig 10420 bp, 10 predicted proteins | sample 2SBtaG_FD_89579 | JGI IMG/M metagenome (GOLD analysis project Ga0114931, IMG submission 89579) | Deep subsurface microbial communities from Kolumbo volcano to uncover new lineages of life (NeLLi) - 2SBTROV14_V59a metaG | ecosystem: Environmental > Aquatic > Marine > Volcanic | place: Kolumbo... | reverse complement strand
TCCAATTTATAATTTTAAATTTGACAAAAAACTAAATGAATTAATATAATTTTTCAAAAAAATTATAGCTTCAATTTTAATTGTCGAGATGATTCCTCAGACACACAATTGTGGACACTACCCAATAATTTTTTAACTCCTGAATTAAGTAAAGGGTATTTTGGTGGAGGAAATAAGCCTCTTAACAGAACTGGTGAGGTAATGTTTACTCAAAACTTAACCCCTGATGTTGAAACTGGTATTGGTGGATGGTCTGAAGAAAAATTTATAAAAGCGCTAAAATTTGGAGTAAAAGAAGGTGAAGAAGTATTAAGGTACCCTATGGTTCCTTACTCACTCTTAAGTGATGCTGAAGCTAGAGCTATTTATGAATATCTAAAAACAATTCCTCCTATTAGTAACAAAGTGGAACGATCGGTAATTGAATAAAAAAAAGCCGAGACAAACTTGCCTCGGATAACATTAAAATATTCTCTCTTATTACTTTCCTTTTTTAGAAGGTGTTGCTGTTTTAGCTCCTCCTTTTGCTCCTGAAGTTTTTGGAGCAGATTTTTTTGCCGTTGGTTTTTTGGCAACTGCTTTTTTCGCTACAGCAGGTTTTTTCGTTGCTGCTTTTTTATCTGATTCCTTCTCTTTTTTAGGCTCTAACAATTTAGCACCTATCAAGATATTAAACCATTGAAACAACTTTTTCAAATCAGAATTGTATACACGCTCTTGATCAAAATCTTTTACTACTTCTTGTAAGAAGCCTCTCAGTTCTTCTGGAGTTGATTTATGATTAATGGCCTCTTTCCCTGCAGTTTTAGCATACAGTTTCTCATATACCTCTACCAATGGCAAATCACCATCTAGGGTATAGATACTAATATCACTTAATGCACTTACTTTCTCTGAAGAATAAACAGGTAACCGTTTTCCATCAGTAACTGTTTCTACAATTAAACCATTTTTAGTTTGTGAAACTACTTTATACAAACCGGGCTTTCCCGTTATTGAAATGATTGATTCTAAATTCATACTATTTTTTTATGAGAAACAAATGTAACAAAAATGTATAGCAATTTTCAGGAATTTACTGCTTCTTCAAAATTAGTTCTTCAACCAACCAAAAGCCATAGGTAAGTATTGAAGAATATCTCCTGCTATCATCGCATTCTCATCTAAATTCTCTTTAGCTATATCTCCAGCCACTCCATGTAAATATACCCCTAGCAAAGCTGCATCTTTGGGTTGATACCCCTGAGCTAATAATCCCGTTAAAATTCCGGTCAACACATCTCCACTCCCTCCAGTTGCCATACCAGCATTCCCAGAAGAATTAAAAAATATTTCTTTTTCAGGGCAAGTGATAGATGTATTCGCTCCTTTTAAAACAACATACACGCTATTAACATAAGAGAATTCTTGCTGCAATTCTAAACGCTCTTCATCATTACTCCACTTACCCACTAAACGCTCAAACTCTTTTGGATGAGGAGTTAATATTGAGCCTTGAGGCAAAAAAGCTAACCATGTTTTGTTCTCTGATAATATATTCAACGCATCAGCATCTATCACCAAAGGCGAGTTCACAGTTTGTATTAATAATTTTAAAGCTTTTTGAGTTTCTTCCTCTTTACCTAAACCAGGCCCAATACCCACTACTGAATAGGCATCTAACTTTGGTATTCCTTCAATAAAGTCACCCCCACTACTTTCTAGGCACATAGCTTCCGGAACTGAAGTTTGCATAATTTCTATACCAATCTTAGGAAGATAAGTAGTTAACAATCCTACACCACTTCTTAAGCAAGCTTTTGCTGACAATACTGCTGCTCCCATCTTCCCTTTGCTTCCTGCAATCAATAATGCGTGTCCGTAAGAACCTTTATGAGAAAATTTTTGACGATTATGTAAGATAGATTGGGCTATTGTTTTCGTGAAATAGGTTTTATTACTCTTTACTTCTTTCAAATACTGAGGATGTAAACCAATATCCAAAATCTCAAAATCACCAACATAATCATAATTCTCAGGAAACAACATCGCTAGCTTAGGCTGCTGAAATGTTAACGTATAATTCGCCTGAATTATAGCTTCTTTATCATTATCAATATTTGATTCTGAAAATAAACCTGAAGGCATATCTATCGCAATAGTGGTATTATTAGCATCATTAATTTTGCTCACTATTTCGGCTATAAACCCTCCTATTGGTTTTGATAATCCAGATCCAAAAATAGCATCAACAACAATCGAATTGTCTGGTAAATTAAAACCATTTTCATCCTGATTAAGATAAATTGGTTCGATACCAACTTCTTTTAGTCTGTTTAAATTAGCTTTAAAGTCATCTGAATAATTATCAGAAAACTTAACCACAAAAACTGTTACATCATAACCTTCCTTTTTTAGCAATCGGGCTATTACTAACCCATCACCACCGTTGTTTCCTACTCCACAAAATATTGAAAAAGGAAGCGTTTTATCGTACTTTTTCATTACCCATTTTGCACATTGATTTGCAGCTCGTTCCATCAAATCAACTGAACGGATTGGTTCATGTTTAATAGTATAAGCATCAGCTGCTCTAGTCTGTTCTATGGTTAATATTTTCATGGTTTGATTTCGATATTTTTATTATTTAAAACATCCCTCTCTCTCCCCTCAAAGGGAGAATTCCGCCCCACAACCCAAAGTCTTTTACAAATAATATCCCCTCGATAGTCTTGCCCCGAATAATGTCATCCTGAGCTTGTCGAAGGATTATTTCGGGGGGATTATAGGGGTGTTAATTTACCATCTTCACAACAAAGTTAATGACTACCACAGCAATTACAAAAAGGAATTGGTATTTCAACCAAACAGCACCATGTTTAAACTTAAATATAAGATGTGCTATCAAAAAGAAAAACATGAGCAGCATTGGAATTAAGGCCGGATAATAGGTTATACTTTCTATATATTTCCCCTTAAGTAGTGCTACAAAAGCCCGTTGCATTCCACACCCTAGACAATCCATATTAAAATAAGTTTGATATGGACAGGCTAACATGTGGTTTTCTAGCCAACTAATCAACCCCATCAGTTTGCTTTAAATTCTAAAACGTCATCTTCTATCTTAATAATTTTAATATCTTTCTCTAATTCTCTATAACGTTTCCGTGCATCTACAACATATATGCTACCTTGGTAATCAAACATCAACTTTTTATAGTACTCAGCAGCTTTTTCTTTATCATTTAATTGATTATCATAGATTAAAGCTAAATTATACAAGGCATCATCTGCTAAAATATCTGTTGAGTAAGAAGTAGTAATTTCTTTTAAGTAGCTTATTGCCTCATCATATTTCTGTTGTTTATAATAAATCTCAAAACGCTTGTAAAGAATATCATCTGCTATAACATGATAAGGGTATCCTTTTTTTAAAGAGTCTAACAGATTTAGAGCCTCTTCATTTTTATTCTGAAAAGCCAATAAATCTGCTTGAGCAAACAACATTAAAGGAGCCTTAGTTGTATCAATCCCAATATTATCAGTAATCAAAATAGATAATTGCATGGCATCGTTAGCAATTAATTTAGAGGTAGATGCTTTAAGTACATCTAACTGGGCTTTTGCCCATCCAAAATCACCTGTATAAAAGGAAATTTTCGCATTTTTAAATTTTGCTATTTCTCCCAACTGATCATATTTAAATGCTTTCTCCACCTGAGAATATAACAAAGAGGCATCCCATATTTTTCCCATAAACAAATAAATGTCTGCCAATTCTATCTTACTTTTTGCAGCATCGTGCGGCTTTAATCTTGGAATAGCTAACACGTCATTTAATGTGTTTACTGCTCTATTGGGTTGATCAAGATAAAATGCCTGTAAATGTGCCAATTGATTTAGCAATGAAGCTGTTTCAGGTGTTTTTCCTAATTCACTAATAGTTGATTGATAATTGCTCTCTAACGCTAATAAATCTTCTTTGGTATAATTTTTAGAAGAGGTTATTTTCTTGTTATAAACATTGACTAGTTCTATTTTGCTACTGATATAATAGTAGTTATCTATACCTTTATCAATAACATATTGATAACATTGAATAGCCACATTATAATCTTTATTAGCCATAGCTAATTTTGCTAAGGCAATAACTCTATTGCCGTGTTCCTTATTTCTTTTATCCAACGCCTTTGCCTGAATAAATGCTCCATTGTAATTTTTTTCTTGTATATACACCCAAATCAACATTTCTGCATATACTTTTTTATCTGGATGCTTTTGAATATTTTTTACTAAAAGAGATTTTAATAAACTTTTCTTTTCTCCATTTTCATCAGGAGAAAGAGCTGTTTGTAATGCATTTTGAACACTTTGAATATAAGATTCTTGATAAGCAAGAATATCCAAATATTCCATTAACATCTCCTCTGTTTTTCCTTGCAGGTTATAAACCTGAGCTAATGCAAAGTTAAAAGGATAAGACCCTTTTAGTAGTTTTCTTCCTTTCAAATACGTTTGAATGGCATAATCGTTTTGTTGGTATTTTAAAAACCCATTTGCCAACTCTATCACCTGAGTTTGGTTAGGAGAAAGTAATTTTAATGCTTTGGCATAAACTTGCTCCGACTTTGAAGATTGATTGGCTAATTGGTATAAATTTCCTAAATCAGCATAATATGCTAGTTGTGATGGGAAACGCTTAAGCTGTTTTTTAATTAATTTTTCCCCGTTTTTAAATTCTTTAAGTCGGGTAAAACAATCTAGTAGGTTATTGTAATAACTTGATTTATTATATCTATTAAACAATTTTTCATAATAGATTACTGCCTTATCGTATTCCTGATTGTTATAATATTGAATAGCTAGCTGTTCATCTGTTTTATTTTGCGCCTTTAACGATGAAGTAAAACACACAAATAGTACTGCAAATAATATGAACTTATAATTAAACTTCATTACTCATTGGCTACGGTAGTATCTTTTCTGTACTTTTCTAATATTTCCATAATGGCTGGTTTCTCCTCTATAAATTTATTAACTGTTTCATCTACCCCATTTATAGCATTACTAATTTTATCATTAAGCACTACTATTATTTGCTGTTCATTTTTAAAATATGCTAGAAACTTTTCCTTAGTAATTGCACCACTATGCAAATCTTTTTTTAAAGCATCTAATTGTGTTCGAGCAACATTAATTTCATTATTAAACTTTTGGTAATTATCAGTTAAAAAGTATAATGCTTTTTTCCCTCCATAATAATCAGCTACCTTAAAAGCTGCCTCTCTATCTAAAGTATCATATTTATTACCAAAAATCCACAGCTCTTTTTTAATATCTTTAACTGTATTGAATAGCTTGGCTGTATCTACAGAATTTAATAACTCTTCCGAACTATCTACTAACTCTAATAAACTACCCATTTCTTTATCTTCTTTATCGAATGAATTAACACAAGCCATGAGTATTAAACTCAATAAAAATATTACTGTAAAACTTAGTCTCATTTTATAAATTCAAATTTAGTATATGGAATTAATACGGCAGGAATTTTGATTCCTTCAGTAGCCTGGTTGTTTTCTAACAATGCTGCCATAATTCTTGGTAACGCTAAAGCACTACCATTTAGTGTATGTACCAATTGAGTTTTCCCTTCTTCATCTTTATACCTACATTTTAAACGATTTGCTTGGAATGATTCAAAATTAGAAACCGAACTTACCTCTAACCACTTTGTTTGAGCAGCTGAATACACCTCTAAATCATAAGTTAGAGCAGATGTAAATCCTAAATCTCCTCCACACAACCTTAACACTCGATACGGTAATTCTAATTCATCCAATAAACCTTTTACATGACTTACCATTTGGTCCAAAGTTTCATAAGATTTATCGGGGCGCTGTATTTGAACCACCTCTACTTTATCAAATTGATGTAGTCTGTTTAATCCTCTTACATCTTTTCCATAAGAACCTGCTTCTCTTCTAAAACAGGGTGTATAACCCACATTTTTTATAGGAAAATCTGCTTCTTTTAAAATTACATCTCTGTACATATTCGTAATAGGAACTTCTGCTGTAGGTATCATATATAAATCATCAACTGTCATATGATACATTTGTCCTTCCTTATCTGGCAGCTGTCCCGTTCCATACCCTGAAGCCTCATTTACCATTAAAGGAGGGATTACTTCTTCATACCCACTCTCAACTGCCTTATCTAAAAAGTAGCTAATTAACGCCCGTTGTAATCTTGCTCCTTTCCCTTTATAAACAGGAAATCCAGCACCGGTAATTTTAACCCCTAATTCAAAATCAATTAAATTGTATTTTTTGGCTAATTCCCAATGTGGTAATGCTTCTTCAGAGAGCGTAGGTATTTCACCTTGTTCAAGAATTACCTCATTATCTTCATCAGAATTCCCCTTTGGTACCACTTCATTTGGTACGTTAGGTATTTGATATAGCAATTCTTTTAGTTGTTCAGCAATTTCATTTTGCTTCTCCTTTAAGGATGCTACATTTTCTTTAAGGGCACCTGCAGCTTCTTTTGCTTTATTGGCTTCTTCTGTGTTTCCTGATTTAAAGAATTCACCTACTTTCTTTGCTAAACGATTGCTTTCTCCTAATTGAGCATCCAACTCCTGTTGTGTTAACTTTCGTTGATCATCTAACTCAATTATTTGATCAAGAATTGATTCCCCTTCAACGTTTCTTTTCTTTAGACGCTCTACAATTAACGCTTTATTTTCTCTGATAAATGTTGTTTGTAACATTCTTTAAATATTTTTTATAAATATCGGAACAAATTCCCGAATAGTAATTGATATAAACAAGAACTCCTGTACCTAAAACTTAGATACAGGAGTTATGTTATAGATTAAATAAACTTACAGTATTTAAGCAGTTATTGGATCAACTGATACGTAAGATCTATTGTTTTTCTTTTTTTGAAATGAAACGATACCATCTACTAATGCAAATAAAGTATGATCTTTACCCATACCTACATTTTCACCTGGATTATGAACCGTTCCTCTTTGGCGAACAATAATGTTCCCAGCAATAGCTGCTTGACCACCAAAAATTTTAACACCTAATCGTTTACTTTCTGACTCTCTACCGTTTTTAGAACTACCAGCTCCTTTTTTATGTGCCATTTTTATAAGTTTACAAGTTAAAAAGTTGAAAGTTAAAAAGTTTGAAAAAACATCAAACTATAAACATTGAACTTTAAAAATTAGTTTATTATTACTTTTTGTCTTTATTATCTGTTTTTTTAGCTGCTGCCTTTGGAGCTGCTTTCGAAGCTGCTGCTTTTGGAGCCGCTTTCTTAGCTGCTGCTTTTGGAGTCGCTTTTTTAGCTGCTGCTTTCGGAGCTGCTGTTTTTACTTCCGCCTTTGAGGCTGCTTTCTTAGCTTCCGCTTTTGGAGCTTCTGCTTTTGGCGCTTCTGCTTTTTTAGCCGCTGGCTTCGCTCCACCCTTCTCAGCTATTCCTTCTATTTGGATTTTTGTTAAATACTGACGGTGTCCATTTTTAACTTTATATCCTTTTCTTCTTTTCTTTTTAAAAACGATTACTTTATCGTCTTTAAGGTGTTCTAATATCTTTGCAGATACATTTGCACCTGTTATAGCTGGGGCGCCTACATTTACTTTTCCTTTGTTATCGATTAAAAGAACATTATCGAAAGTAACTTTAGCACCTTCTTTTCCTTCTAAACGATGTACAAAAAGCTGTTGGTCTTTTTCAACTTTAAGTTGTTGCCCTGCTATTTCAACTATTGCGTACATATTATTAATTTAAATTTTTAAACGGCTGCAAATTTATTATTTTTTTTGATATAATTTACTTTATTTCCCGTTTTATTCTAAAATGTTAAACTCATCCCAAAGCTTGGCATCAATGGTAATTGATAAACTTTGTCTGTTGTTACTCTATCTATAAAGAAAATGTTGTTTCTATTATAAGCATTTGTAACACTTAAATTGGTTTCTAAAATTGAATTTTTACCTAACACAAATTTCCTTTTAATAGAAAAATCTAAACGGTGATAGTAAGGCAATCTACCTTTGTTCAATTTAGCATACTCAATATTAAGTGTTCCATTTCCTGAAGTAAATGATTGATCGATAGAAGAGAAATCAAATCCTTCATAAAATCCTTGTGTTTGAGTAAACGGAAAGCCAGACCCTAAGTTCCAACGAGTATTAAATTCCCAGTTTAACCCTTTTCCAAAAATATAAGAAACTACTAAGTTAACATTATGCCTTCTATCAAACAGTGGCGAATAGGTTTGAACTCCATCCCAACGCGTAACTTTACTTAATGAATAAATAGCCCAAATATTAACATGTTTGTTGGTGTATTTTAATGAAAAATCAATTCCGTAAGCTTTCCCTGTTTCAATGATGTATTCTTTCTTTTGGACATCTGGTTTATCAGCAGCTACAGGATCATTTTCATTAAAAATTTGATTTCTATTGGTATTGGTTAATTGTGTAAATCTTTTGTAATATCCTTCTATATTTAACCCTAAATGGCGGCTTAAATCTAATTCAAATCCAGCGATTAAATGATTCGCTTTTTGTAATTTATGTTTCACATCTCTTACATTCCCATTTTCATCTGTAAATTTTTCTTGTAAATTGTCAGGACCTGATAAAAAGCCGTAAAATAGATTAACCACATCTCTATCGGAATTGGCACTTATTAAATTTTGTGAATACATTCCTCCTGCTAACTTTATTCTAAATTTATTACTTACATTATACTTATAGCCAAACCTAGGTTCTATTGAAGTATTCCCTAAAGAAGCATAATACTGCACCCTTAAACTAGGTTCAATTACCATTTTTCCCGTATTAATTCTATATGTCATGTAACCCGACATCTGAGTAGTATTATCTTCCTGTTGAATATGGGTTCCGATAGAGTTAGAAAACTCATAGTTGGTTCTAAACCCTAAAACCTCAAATCCATATTTAAATTGGTTATCTCCTGAAAAAGTAGTAAAATCCATACCTGCATTAAAACCATTTACTTCGCTCAATCTAGGTAGGTTGTCTGCAGCGACTAACTCAATAGAATATTTTGACATAGCTATCACTCCTTCAATCAACGTTTTTGATGTACTTGGCACCAACACAAAATTCATTCCTCCCCCACTAGAATTCCAGTGTATTTTAGTTACATCAGAATAATTGACATTATCTCTAAAATTAAATCCAAAGAGACTTACTTTATTACCATTACCACCATTCATAGAAATTTTCCCATAAATATCAGTAAAACCATAAGGTAATCCTAAAGTATCTACTCCTCTAGTATTGTCAGAACCTATTTTTTGAAAATAAGGTTTATACATTGTTGATGTTTGTTGTAAATAAGAATGTTTAGCTGATAAAACATAGGTAATACTACCACCTCCTTTTTTAGATTTTACTAAAGGCCCTTCTAATAAAAACTTAGTATTAAATGTACTTGCTGCAACCTTTCCTCGTATTCTTTTTTTATCTCCATCTCTAGTAGTAATATCCATTATTGAGGAAATTCTTCCACCGTATTCTGCGCCAAATCCTCCAGTATACACATCTGCTGATCTCATAATATCCGTATCGAATACTGAAAATAAACCAATTGAATGAAAAGGATTATAAATAATCATCCCATCTAACAATACTTTATTCTGAACAGGTGAACCACCCCTTATATATAATTGTCCTCCTTGATCACCTGTAAATGTAACACCAGGAAGAACTTGTAAGTATTGGGCTAAATCTGGATCTCCACCTATTGAAGGAATAGATCTAATCTCCTTAGGTGTTACTTTGGCAACCGACATTTTTACCTGTGTTTTAGATTCCTGTTTTTCAGCCGAAACGGTGAATGTTTTCATCAACTTTGCAGCTTCCTTGATTTCCACTTTTTGGGTAACAATTTGATTTTTTGCTACCGTTACTTTTACCTCAGCAGTATCAAACCCCACGGAGGTTACCATTAGCGTATAACTCCCTTCAGGTACTTTGGTAATAGAATAAAAACCATTAATATCTGTTGCTGCACCCATTGTTGTCCCTTTCAAAAAAACTGTAGCTCCAATCTCAGCCTCCCCTGTTTTCTCGTTATAAATAAAACCTCTCACTACACCCTTTTGGGCAAACAAGCAAGTATTAATTAATATCATAAACAGCACTATAAACCATTTATTTTCTTTTCTTTTCATCATTATTATTGATTTAAGGAAAAACTCCGTTGTAAATTGCAGTCGACAAATATAATTAATCTACCTTTTAATCAATTACCGTTCATCATTTTAAAAAGCTAGATTCAATTAATAAGTGCAACAGTTTGGTTAAAATTATTTAAAAATACTTCATTAGGGGTTTTATAACCTAATAATTTTCTAGGTCTGTTATTTAATTTGCTGATAATCATATTT
>Ga0114931_10011541_pt1 | contig 10420 bp, 6 predicted proteins | sample 2SBtaG_FD_89579 | JGI IMG/M metagenome (GOLD analysis project Ga0114931, IMG submission 89579) | Deep subsurface microbial communities from Kolumbo volcano to uncover new lineages of life (NeLLi) - 2SBTROV14_V59a metaG | ecosystem: Environmental > Aquatic > Marine > Volcanic | place: Kolumbo... | reverse complement strand
TTCGGTTCGACCGCGCTCATGGCCTTCTCCGTCGTTCTGGTGGGCCTGCTTCACAAGCCCGCGATCACGGCCGTGTCGGGAGCCAAGGAAGCGAGCAAAGAGAAGTGGCAAAAGCTCGGCGAGCGCAAGAAGCGGCCACGCTTCGTCTTCGTATGGGGCGGAGCCTTGCTGGTCGCGGCGGCGTTTCCCTGGCAGCTTCGGATTCCCTCCGAGCTCACCGTCTTGCCTCAAGAACGGCAAATCGTCCGTGCGCCCGCGGATGGACGCATCGCCACGATTCACGTCCGCGAGGGTGAGCGCGTCGAGGCCGGCGACCTGCTGCTCGAGTACGACCAGAAGGAGCTCTTGCTCCAGCGGAAGACGAAGCAGGCGGAGCTCGCGCAAGCCAGTGAAGAGCTCAGACTTCTCGGAAAACAAAACCCGTCGTTCCGGGAAGAGATTCGAGTCACGGAGCGCGCGCTCGAGACGGCGCGCGCCCAAGAGCACGCCGCGATTCAGGATTTCGAACGCTCGCAAAAACTCTGGACGAACGGTCTCATTTCGCAGGACGCGTTCGATCGCGACAAGAACGTTCTAGAGGAAGTGACGGCGCGGCGACGCGAGGCGGAAGCACAAATTACACTCGTCAAGAAACAGAGCCCCGAAAGCCGCAACGAACAGATGGAGGTCTTTCACCTGAAGGACCCCGGAGCGCAGCGCGCAGTCATCGACCGGCTCGAAGCCGAGCTGGCGCAGCTCGACGACCTCCTCGTCCGCACGAAGATCTACGCGTCCATCTCCGGCACACTCACGACCTACCGTTTCGAAGAAAAGGTCGGAGATTTTCTGGAGGAGGGAGCGGAGGTTTGCGAGATTGCAAACGATGACCAGGTCGTCGTCGAGATGCCGATCTCCGAAAAAGACTTCGACGTCATCGAGCTCGGCCAGCCCGTGAAATTCAAAGTTCGGGGATACCCGACGAAGAGCTTTCGCGCCACCGTCGACGAGATCGCCCCGGTCGCGACGCCGACGGGCCACTCGTCGTCCATTCTCTTACGGGCCTATGTCGACAACGAAGACCGTCTGCTCAAGCCTGGCATGACGGGCGTCGCCAAGGTGTACTGCGGGATGAGCTTCGTCGCCAACGTCCTGACCCGCGACATCGTGCGCTTCATCCGCACGGAATTCTGGTTGTAGTGAGTCTAGTCTGTTACACGATCCTCATCAGGAGATAACCATGGAACGACGTAGTTTCTTGAAAACACTGGGTACGGGAGTGGGAGCGGCGGGCATCACGACGCTCTTCGATCCCGCCACGATGGGCCGGCTCGAGGCCGCGACTCGCCGTGTCGCCGATCGGAGCGCCACGGAGCTCGCCGAAGACGAATCCTACTGGCGCGAGATCCAACAATCGTTCACCGTGTCGCGCCGCATGATCAATCTCAACAACGGCTACTGCTGCCCCTCGCCGCGGATCGTGACCGAGGCCGTCGTGGACTACGTCTGGCAGCAGGAAGAGGCCCCCGCCTATACGCTAGCCCGGCTCCTGCCGCCGTTTCGCGAGACCGTTCGGCAGGGGCTCGCTCGAGTCTTCGGGTGCGACCCGGAAGAAATTGCGCTCGTGAGAAACGCCTCCGAAGCGCTGGAAATATTGTTGTACGGTGTGGATCTGAGCTCCGGGGACGAAGTCGTGACGACGACACAGGACTACGGACGGATGCGCACCACCCTCGACCAGCGGCGCCGGCGCGAAGGCATCGACGTGAAGATGTTCGTAATCCCCACCCCCGCGAAGAGCGACGAAGAGATCATCGAGGGGTTCCGGAATGCGATCACGCCGCGCACCAAGATGATCCTCATGTCGCACCAGATAAACCTGACGGGGCAGATTCTTCCCGTCCAAGCCGTCTGCGACCTCGCGCGCGAGCGCGGCATCGAGGTCATGGTCGACGGCGCCCACTCCTTCGCCCAGTTCGCCTTCAAGCAGGGGGACCTCGGCTGCGACTACTTCGGCACGAGCCTTCACAAGTGGATGCTCGCCCCGAAGGGCACGGGGATGCTCTACGTGAAGCGGGACAAGATCGAGAAACTCTGGCCCTTGATGGCCGCGCCGGAGCGAATGAACGACGATATCCGCAAATTCGAGGAGATCGGCACCCACTCCGAGGCGCCCTACCTGGCCACGGGAGAAGCCATCACTTTCCACAACACAATCGGCGCCGAGCGCAAAGAAGCGCGGCTTCGCTACTTGAAGGACTACTGGGCCAAGAAGCTGATGGATTTGCCTGGTGTGCAGCTTCACACGTCTTTAGATCCGAAAATGAGCTGCGCCATCGCCAACGTGGAGCTCGAAGGTGTCGAGCCGAAAGCCTTCGAGAACTACCTCTGGGACCGGCACAAGATCATCGTCGTGGCCATCAACCACGCGGAGTTCAGAGGCCTCCGGGTCACCCCGAACATCTACACGACGATGGACGAGCTCGACTATTTCGTCAACGTCTTCGAGCACGTCGTGAAAAACGGCCTGCCCAAGTCCGCCTGAAGACCCGACGAAAAATCACACGTCGCGGTGGTTTCCTTTCTTCCCACTGGGATGCTACGCTTTTTTCATAGCTTCCCATGGCGAAAGATAGTCACGAGGGGAAGGACGCCCCCGACGCGCCGCTTCCCGAAGGCGGAGCCTTCGATCCATCCTCGGGCGCGCAACTGCTCGCGTTCCTCACCAAGTGGGCGGAGGGCGCGCTCGATCCGCTCACGGACTCGTCATCCAAGCCCGCCGTCCTGAGCACCTTCTCGGAGCTCGACTCCCTCGGTGACTCGAGCCCGGTCTTCGATCTCGACCCAGCGGAAGACCCGAGCTCCCGAGCGGCGAAGCCGGGCACCCGAGCCGACCGCTATCGCATGCTCGGCCAGCTCGGCGCGGGCGGCATGGGTGAGGTTTTTCTCGCCTTCGATCAGGATCTGAGGCGCAATCTCGCTTTGAAGTCGGTGCGCTCCGGCGTGGATCAGAGACAGCTCTGGCGATTCGTCAAAGAAGCCCAAGTGCTCGCCCAGCTCGGCCATCCCAACATCGTCACCGTTTATGAAATGGGGGTGACGCAAGCGAAACTCCCCTACTACACGATGCCCGTCGTCCAGGGCGAAACCATCCACCGAATCCTCCAACAAATCAAGGCAAACGACGCGGCCACCGTGCGCGCCTTCTCCATGACGCGCCTGATGCAGGTGTTCCTTCAGGTCGCGCTCGCGCTCGAGTACGCGCACGTCAGAGGCGTCGTACACCGCGACATCAAGCCCGCGAACATCATGCTCGGAGAGCACGGCGAGGTCTTGCTCCTCGACTGGGGCGTCGCCAAGCTGATCGGCGAGAGCGAGCTCGAGACCGAGGCGCGCGCCGACATCACCCAGTCCGGACACGCCGTCGGCACACCCACCTACATGTCCCCCGAGCAGGTCTCCGGCCGGCCCGTCGACGCTCGCTCGGACGTCTATGCTCTCGGGACGCTGCTCTACGAGATGTTGACGCTCTCCCCACCGTTCCGAGGCGGGCTCATGGAGGTGATGACGGCGCACCTGGAAAAAACACCGGTAGCGCCTCGGGCGCTGGCCCCCGATCGGCAGATCCCTCTGGAGCTCGAACGCGCCTGCCTGCGCGCCCTCGCCAAATCCCCCGAGGACCGGCCGCGATCGGCCCGGGCGCTCCACGACGAAGTCCAGGCCTGGCTCGAAGCTGCATCCGACAAGGCCAAGCGTGCCGAGCGTGCTTCCGAGCTCGCCGCGAAAGGCCGGAGCGCACTCGAGGAGTACTACGCTCTCAAAAACGCCATCGAGCGCGCGGAGGCCGTCGTCGAAGGGCTGCGTCGCCGTTTCCATGCCTGGCAGAGCGTCGACGAGAAACGGGAGCTCTTCGCCGCCGAGGACGAGGCGGCGAGGCTCCGCCGGCGCCTCGCGGAGAGTGCCTCCGAAATCGTCATGACCCTTTCCGCGGCCCTCGGTCAAGACCAGCAGCACGCCGAGGCGCGTCGCCTCATGGCCGAGCTCTACTGGGACCGCTTTTGCGAAGCGGAGTCCCGCCACGACGCGGAGGGGACGAATTTCTACGAAAGACTGGTAGCCTCGTTCCACGACGGAAAATACGAGAAGGAGCTCCAAGGGGACGGGTCGATTCTCATCGACTCGACGCCACCTGGCGCCCAAGTGACGCTCTACCGCCTCGAGGAAAGGGCCCTCGTCTCGCTTCCGGTCGACGGGCGCTCTCTAGGAGCAACGCCGGCGCGCCTCACACCCGTTCCCATGGCGAGCTACCTGGCCATCCTCCACAAAGACGGGTTTCGAGATACCCGGTGCCCAATCTGGATCTCGCGAAACCGCGCCTGGGAGACCTCGGTGCGGCTTTTCGCCGAAGGTGCCGCACCCGACGGCTTCGTGCTCGTTCCGCGCGGCCCCTTCGTCGCCGGCGGCGATCCAGAGCTTCAAGGATGGGCTCTCCCCGCTTGCGAACCCGACCTCGACGATTTCTGGATCGCCGTTCACCCCGTGACGATGGGGCAGTACCTCGATTTTCTCGACGCGCTGGCGCGTGAGAACCCCGATGCCGCGCGCGCCCGATCGCCGCGGCGAAGTCCGGACGGCGGCTATTATCTCAGTCCCGGCGCGGACGGCCGCTTCGTTCCCCTCGAAAGGCCGGATCGATCGCGATGGCGTCCGGAGCTTCCAGTGGTCTCCATTTCCTGGCATGACGCCGTAGCTTTTTGCGAGTGGCGCTCACGACAGGAGGGACGCCGTTATCGCTTGCCGAGCGAGCTCGAATGGGAGAAAGCCGCGCGCGGCGTCGATGGTCGCTGGTACCCGTGGGGCGATCGTTTCGATTCGAGCCTGTGCAACATGGAGACCTCTCTCGAGAAAGCCATGGCCCCACAGCCAGTCGAATCCTTCGAAACGGACGTGTCCCTCTATGGTGTTCGAGGCATGGCGGGAAACGTCCGCGACTGGACCGCCACCCGCCTCGATGAAAACGCCGCCGGGGCAAGGGACACACGAATCATTCGTGGGGGTGCTTTCAACCTTCCCGCAGCCATCACGCGCTCCGCCAACCGTTTTTGGCTCGCGCCCAACTTCGTCCTCAACTACGTCGGCTTTCGGCTCGCGTGTTCGCCGGAGTAGGCGTTATCCGGCAATTCGTGTGTTAACATTTATGAAGCTCCACACAATTTAGTTTTCCGCCGTTAGCCATCTGCCGGACGTTCTTGCCGTCCCCCTCGTCGAGGCCCGAACAGGTCGGCGATGTCGAGGCCAAGGAGTACGTAGATGCAGCGAAAACTGACTCTATCCAAGAACGCGTTTCTCTGGGAGGAAGGCGATCAGGTTTTCCAAGCCGAGCGAGAGCGCTCGGAGTGGCTCGAGAATTGAGCGGAAACGACCGTTCCGCCAAGAGCCTTCGTCACGATCTCCGCACGCCCATCAACCAGATCCTCGGCTACGGCGAGATGCTCGAAGAAGAAGCGGCGGCGGACGGGCACGAGCACTACCTCGACGATCTCAAGAAAATCGGACTCGCCGCCCGAAATCTCCTCGCGACGATCGATGCGCTGCCACTCGACGGCAACAACGCCGCGCCGCGGGTCCCCGCGAACGCGGTGGCCAGCGAACGCGTCAAGAGCGGAGAGTACGTCGCGCCCGCCGGGAGCGTCGACCGCGACGACGCCGAGGCGCCGGAGAGCCCCGCTCGAGTCCTCGTCGTCGACGACGTCGAGCTCAACCGGTCGATGCTCTCGCGCCGGCTCGAAAAACGCGGGTTCGACGTCGAGCTCGCGGAGGGCGGTAACGAGGCACTCCAAAAGATCGAGGAGAGCGCCTTCGACATCGTTCTCCTGGATATCATGATGCCGGAGGTCAGCGGCTACGACGTCCTCCAGGAAGTTCGCAAAGACAAGACGCCCCTCGAGCTTCCCATCATCATGGCGACGGCCAAAGATCAAGGCGAAGACGTGGTCAGCGCGTTCAAGATGGGCGCGAACGACTACATCACCAAACCGATCGATTTCCCCGTCGCGCTCGCGCGCATCGAGACCCAGCTTTCGAGAAAGCGGGCCATGGAGAAGTCCCGCCGGCTCGCGAGCGAGCTCGAAAGACACAATCAGTTCATCCGCAAGACGTTCGGCCGCTATCTCAGCAAGGACGTGGTAGAGAGCCTCCTCTCGAGCCCGGAAGGGCTCGCCCTCGGCGGCGAGAAGCGCACCGTCACGATCATGATGTCCGACCTCCGCGGCTTCAGCTCCCTCTCGGAGAAGCTGGACCCGGAGCAAGTCGTCACGATGCTGAACGGTTACCTCGGCAGGATGGCGGATATCGTCACCCAGCACGACGGGACGATCGACGAGTTCATTGGAGACGCCATTCTCGCTCTGTTCGGCGCGCCGATAGCCCGGGAGAACGACGTGGAGAACGCCGTCGCCTGTGCACTCCAAATGCAGCTCGCCATGGAAGAGGTCAACGAGGAGAACCGCAAGAACGGGTTTCCCGACCTTTCGATGGGAATCGCCATCAATACCGGTGAGTGCGTCGTCGGCAACATCGGCTCGCAGAAACGGGCAAAGTACGGCGTCGTGGGAAGCCACGTGAACCTCACCGGACGCATCGAGTCCTATACCGTGGGCGGTCAGATTCTAGTTTCCAAGGCGACGGCGAACGCCGTCGGGGAGGATTTGATTCTGGGCGATGAGCTCAAGCTCGGCGCCAAAGGGTTCAAGGACCCGGTCACCGTTTACGAGCTCACCGGACTCAAGGGCTCCGACAATCTCCGGCTTCCGAAACGGACCGAGGAGCTCGAGAGACTCCTTCGAGACGTCTCCGTCCACGTTGCCGTGCTGGACGGCAAACACGTGGCCGAGGACGACATCGACGGCGCCCTCGTCGAGCTTTCGATGGACGAAGCCGTCATCACCTGCGATGAAGTTTTCGAAAAGCTCGACAACCTGCGTCTTCGGTGCATCGGACTGAACCAGGTCATCATTCCCGGCGATCTCTACGCAAAAGTGACCGCCGTCGACGGGCACCGCTACACGCTTCGATTCACTTCCGTCCCCGACGAAGTCAAGAGCTTCCTCCGCAGCACCCTCGCCAACGACGTAGGTTAGTCTACGGCTACTTGTCGTTCAGGAGTGCGTTGATCTTCTCGATGAGGCGGGGGAGCTCGATCGGCTTGGTATCGTAGTCATCGCAGCCGGCCTCGAGTGTTTTCTCGCGATCGCCCGCCATCGCATGGGCCGTGAGCGCGATGATCGGAATGTGCCGGGTCTCATCGGAAGCCTTCAAACGGCGGGTCGCTTCCCACCCGTCCACGATCGGAAGACTCATATCCATCAGCACGAGATCCGGGCTCTCCGACTGAGTCAGCTCCATTCCTTTTTGCCCATCCTCCGCGATGACGACTTCGAAACCGCGCCGACTGAGACGACGCGACAGCATGTCCCGATTCATTTCGTTGTCTTCGACGAGCAAAATTCTCGGCATGGACCTCTTCCCGGTGTAGGAATCGAAACCTGATTCGATTGTGATGCGGTTCACCCACATTGTAACCTGACTCCCCTTCCTTTCTCAATCGCTCTCCGAACACTCGCGGCATCGAGCGGCGTCGATCGCGAGATGGAGTGTGCTACACTTTTGGGTAAGCCAAACAATCATCGTTACCGGTTGGGAACCCCGGAGCTCGGTGTGTTTCCTCTGGACCCGAAGCCTCGTCGCGGCGTCGCGCACGCGACCGGGATCACTATCGCCGTACGCGGAGGGACGTTGAAATGCGACTCGAGTTGGTGGCAACGCTGGTTGTCATGTGCCTCGCCTGCTCCGAAGGAGCCCACGCTCAAGGTCTCGACAGCCTGACGATCAACGGATACTCGAGCTTCGAGTTCGAAAAGCAGATCGAAGAGGAAGGTGGCGGCGACCCGAACGGCTCGTTCGATGCGGACCTCTTCGATCTCGTCTTCAACTTTCAGGTCAACGACAAGATCCGCGTTTCGGCCGACCTCACCTGGGAGCACGGAAGCGCCACCGAGGACGAGCTCGGCAACGTCGCCGTGGAGTACGCCTTCGTGGAGTACGCCTTCGCGGATCTCGTCAAGGTCCGTATGGGAAAGATGTTTACCCCTTACGGAATCTTCAACGAGATCCATACCGCCAAGCCCGCCTTCCTGAGCGTCAAGGAGCCGGCGGCCACGAACAAACCCGAACGTATCGTAGAGAACGCCTTTCGCTTCTTTCCACGATGGGGAACCGGGATCGCCATCCGCGGAGACGGCGTCATCGCCGAACGGGACTTCAACTACGACGTGCTCGTCGCGAACGGTTTCCAGGAAGATACCAATCCCTTCGAGGAAGACAACAATCTCTCGAAGTCGGTCACGGCCCGGTTCCGGTTCGAGCCGACGGAGACCATTTCCGTCGGCAACTCCTTCTACTATGACAAAGTCGAATCAGACGGCGTGGACAATCTCGTCAGCGAAGGCCTCGAGTTTCACTACCAGGGCAACACGTGGCGTCTCCTCGCCGAGATTGCCTTCGGCTGGCTCCAGCCGACCGACGGCGAGAAGATCCATCAAGTGGGGTGGATACTCCAGCCATCCTATTCTTTGGACAACGGAGTCACGCCCTACGTGCGGTTCGAGCGCATCGACCCGAATACGAGTCGCGACGAGGACCACGGATACAACTTCATCGCGGGCGTGAACCTCGAGTTGACCGGAGGATTCATCATCAAAGCCGAAAACAACTACTTCAAAGGGGCCAGCGAGAGCACCCTGGCCCAATACCCGAACGCGAGCTACAACGAGATCAAAGCCGCGGTCGTGCTCGGATTCTGAGGGACGCCATGAGAATTTCGGGATTCGGAACCTACATCGTCGCCGCGCTCACACTCGTCTCTGCGTTCCTGCTTTCCGTAGCCTCGGGGAGCGCAGCGCAAGAGACGATAAGAATCATCGTCAACCCCGAAGTCGACGTGAGCCGCCTGAGTCAAGCCGAGATCGCTCGAATCTATCTCGGCAAGAAGACGTTCTGGGAGTCGGGCTCCCGTATCGCGCCGTCACTTCTGAATGAGAAGTCGCCTCTCACCGAGGCCTTCTTGGAGGTGAACGTCCGTAAGACCGTGCGCCAGTACCGTGCCTATTGGAAACGTCGTCTGTTCTCCGGAAAAGGCACCGCGCCCAAGACGTTCGGCTCCTCCAAGCAGGTCGCGAACTACGTCGTGGACAACCCGGGGGCGATCGGCGTCGTAGACGCCGTCTTCGCCGACGAGCGAGTCAAGGTCGTCGAGCTTCGAAACTGATGGGCCCATGCGTCTCACATTGAAGTGGAAGTTCACTCTCTTGATGGCGGGATTCTTCCTCGCCATCAGCGTCATCCTCTTCATCAATTTCCGCTCCGCGACGAGCGTCGGGAACGAGCTGAGCCAGGTCCAGGCGCAGTACTTCCCCCAGTTCTCACGGGTGACGTCGATGCAAGCCCGCTTTCGCACGGTGAGCCGACTGCTCGAAGACACCGTCGTCATGGGCGAACGCAGCTTCCTCGAGCGGGCCGGCGAAGAACGCGAGATGTTCCTGCGCGAGCTCGAGAACCTGGAGCAGCTCCTCCCACCGGAGGGGGATCGCGAAGTGGTGCTGATCCGGACGCTGTTCACGAACTACTACGCGCGCGCTTCAGAGCTCGCGGAGCAGCTACTGCTTCCGGAGGCCGATCCCGAGGGTGCGGGTGATGACGAGGGCCTGGACGCTCTCAACGACGAGACCGTGGCCGCGCTCTTTCAGGAAGTCGGTGCCTACAAGAATCAGCTCGAAGAGGACCTGAGCCATCAAGTCGAGCAGCGGCGGGGCGAGCTGACGGCTTCGCTCTCACGAACCGTCGACGACGTGCGGCTGCGCTCTCAGCGCGCGCTCGCCATCGGAAGCGTCTCCTTCCTCGCCCTGTTCTCGATCCTCCTGAGCTTGAGCCGACGCATCACCAAGCCCATCGCGGCGCTTTCGCGGGTTACCCAGAACGTCGCCGAGGGGCAATTCGACGCGAAGATCGAGATTCCTATCGAGGGCAACGACGAAGTAGGCGATCTGGCCAAGTCTTTCCGGGCGATGACGCGGAGCCTCGAGCAGACGACGGTATCGAAATCCTACGTGGACAACATCTTGGGCTCCATGGAGGACGCGCTCATCGTCACCGACCCCAAGTGGAGAATCCGCAGCGCCAACCAGGCCGCCGTCGAGATGCTGAAGTTCAGCGAAGACGAGCTTCGAGGCCAGAGGCTTCTGGATCTGATGGCGGACGCAGGCAAGGTCAAGAAAGCCACGGGTACCTCGGTCGCCCTTCCTTCGATCGTACGCCTCGGCACGACGGAGACTTCGGTACGGAACTTGGAGACGACGCTGACGAGCAAGAACGGCAAGAAGATTCCCGT
>Ga0114931_10011540_pt1 | contig 10421 bp, 10 predicted proteins | sample 2SBtaG_FD_89579 | JGI IMG/M metagenome (GOLD analysis project Ga0114931, IMG submission 89579) | Deep subsurface microbial communities from Kolumbo volcano to uncover new lineages of life (NeLLi) - 2SBTROV14_V59a metaG | ecosystem: Environmental > Aquatic > Marine > Volcanic | place: Kolumbo... | reverse complement strand
TCAAAAATAACTTGTACAGATTGCGCCGGATTTTAATCCGCCCGCAAGGCGCGGCAAGGGGCGCATAGTTGCGCTATGTAACCCTTTCCGCAACGCCGCGCGCGGGTGAAAAGACAAGCAGGATTTGCAAGTTATTTTTGAACGGTCCCTAAGTCCGACAGACTCCTAGCTCTGCCCCCCCTCGGTCCCCGCGGTGGATCGCCCCGACCCGCCGGGAAGCACTCGGGACGGGCGTCGTGCGCCCGGGAGGACAGGGCCTGTCTCGCCCTTCCTGCGCCCGCGAGCGTCCTGGCGGACCCTCAGCAGGTAGACGCCCAGTGCGCCACCGGCGGTGGTCAGGGTGAGCATGCCGATGGTCACGAACTGGGTCAGCAGCATCATGGCCCCGAGCGCCAACACCCCGGTAAATGCCGCTCCGACCTTCATACTGGCCCGGGCCTGGGTCCGGTGGGTCTGGCGCATGACCTGCTCGTGGCTCTTCTTGATGACCCGGTGCTTCTCCCGCTCGGCACGCACCCGGATCTTTTCCCGCTCCCGGACAAAGCCCTCCCGGGTACGCGCGACCGCATCCTTCTTGGCGTTGTCGGCGATGGCCCCGAACCACAGGGCGACGATGATGCTGATCAGCACGGCCACCAGGGCAAAGGGCACCCAGCCGCCCCTCGGCTCGCTGTGCAGGGCAGCGACCACCAGGCTGGCCGTCACGGCCTGCACCATGAGCGTGCCCAACAGGAATTTGGCCAGAGTGGTGATACGGAGTCGGAACATGTTTGACCGAGAGTGTGTACTGGGCACCGGCGTTCATGATATCAATAGCGGGCTGCGGCCGACAGGGCGCCCCGCCATGGAGGGCAGATCTGATCTATTCCAGGTCGAACAGGTGGTGAGGCGCACTCGCCGGAGGCCCTCACAGACGAAGGGAGGGACCCTTGCCGAGCGATAGATCACAGCGCGGAGAGACGGCCATGAGGTGTGGCTCGACGATTGGGGCCGCGGTGCTGGCCCTGGGGATCGCCCTGGGGGGCTGGTTCGTGGGCGAGGGCTTCGTCAAGGGCCGCACCGCCGATCGCTATGTCACCGTGAAGGGGATATCGGAGCGCGACGTGGAGGCCGATATCGCCCTGTGGGCCCTGGGCTTCGTGGCCACGGACAACGATCTGGCCCAGGCGCAGGCGCGGATCCAGGAGAACCGGACCCAGGTGATGGACTTTCTGGTCCGCCATCAGATCGCTGCCGAGTCGGTGCGGATCCAGGGGCTGGAGGTCACCGACACCCTCGCCGATCCCTACCGGAACAACCAGAACAAGAGCCGCTACATCGTCAGCATGACCCTGATGGTGCGGTCCGAGCAACCGGAACTGATCGAGAGGGCCAGCCAGGCCGTGGGGGAACTCGTCCAGGCCGGCGTGGTGCTGTCGTCGTCCGGTGGCGCGGCGCGCGGCCCGACCTACCTGTATACGGGGCTCTCCACACTGAAGCCGGAGATGATCGCCGAGGCGACGGCCAACGCCCGCCGTGCGGCCGAACAGTTCGCCCGGGACTCGGGGAACCGGGTCGGTGATATCCGCCGTGCGAACCAGGGGATCTTCGTCATCCTGGCCCGCGATCGCGCCCGGGGCATGGATGAAGGCAGCCAGCGCTACAAGACCGTGCGCGTGGTCTCCACCGTGCAGTACCTCGTGGAGGACTGAGCACAGGACTCGCGACCGGGCAGGCCCTCAGGGGTACCGAAAGGCCGGCACAGGGCCGCCTCCCACAGGGGCTCCGCAAGGATCGGCCCGCGGTGACCGAGCCGGGATCGGACCTGTCCCTCCAGGCATGCCCCGTAGACGTCTCGCACGGATACCCTACACTATGGAGAGGGACTCGGCTCGAGACCGCCACCGGACCAGGAGACACCCCGTGCGACCCAAGCCCTTCGAGCGACCGGGCATCATTCGCCACCTCACTCGGCACAGGGGCGGCCGATGGCTGCGCGACCTCGTTCTGGGTGCGCTGGCCGCAGCGTCGATCCCGGTGGCCTGCGCCGGGGACGGGTCCCTGGAGCGGATCCGGTTGCCGGCGGGGTTCGTCATCGAACCCTATGCCGACCACCTGCCCGATGCCCGGACCCTGGTCTTCGGTGAGGGCGGCACCCTGTTCGTCAGCACGCGCAAGGCGGGCGCGGTCTATGCCCTGCGTGACACCGACGGGGATGGCCTCCCCGACACCCGCCAGGAGATCGCCAGCGGGCTGAACATGCCCAACGGGGTGGCCTTCCGCAACGGGGACCTCTACATCGCGGAGGTGAACCGCATCCTGTGCCTGAAGGGGATCGAGGCCCGCCTGGCGCGCCCCCCGGCACCCGAGGTGGTCTACGAGGGGCTCCCCTCCGACCGTCACCACGGCTGGCGGACCATCGACTTCGGGCCGCAGGGGCGGCTATATATCACCATCGGGGCCCCGTGCAATGTGTGCCTGCGGGAGGGTTATGGGCAGATCCGCCGCCTGGACCTCGCCACCGGCCGCTCCGAGGTCTTTGCCCGCGGGGTGCGCAATTCGGTGGGCCTCGCCTGGCGGCCGGGCACCGGCGAGCTGTGGTTCACGGACAACGGCCGGGACTGGCTCGGTGACGACCTCCCCCCCGATGAACTGAACCGCGCCCCGCGCCCCGGGCTCCACTTCGGATTCCCCTACTGCCATGTCGGAGAGGTCCCCGATCCCGAGTACGGCCCGGGACATCCGTGCACCGAATTCACCCCGCCGGCCCTCAAGCTGCCCGCCCATGTCGCCCCGCTGGGGGTGGTCTTCTACACCGGCACCCAGTTCCCGGCACGCTATCGGGGCCAGATCTTCATCGCCGAACACGGCTCCTGGAACCGCAGCCGGAAGGTGGGCTACCGGATCGGCCTGGTGCACCTAGAGGGGGGCCGGGTGACCGGCTACGAGCCCTTTTCCCAGGGCTGGCTCGAGAACGACAGGGCGTGGGGCCGCCCCGCCTATCTGCAGGTCGCCCCCGACGGCTCCCTGCTGGTCTCCGACGACCGTTCCGGGGCCATCTACCGGATCCGCTATCGCCCCTGAGACCCCTTCGGCCACCGACTGGTATACACTGTTGCCATGACCGGGACGGCCGGTTGGCCGGCCTGCCCGGACCCCAGTCATACGAGGACAGCGACCCATGAGACCACTCTTTTCCCTGCTGGGCATCGTGGCCCTGACCACGACCCTGACCCTGTTGAGCATCGGTGACGCCGATGCGCGGCGTCTGGGCGGTGCCCGCTCCTTCGGGGGCAAGTCCCTGTACAGTCAGCCCTACCGGCGTGTCGCACCCGCATCGCCCACCCGCCAGGCCACGACCCGGCCCTCTGCCGCGCAGCAGAAGAACGCCGGGCTGAGAAACTCCCTGTCCAGACGCGGGGGCCTGTGGGGCCTGCTCGGGGGGCTCGCCCTGGGCGGCCTGCTCGGTGCCCTGTTCTTCGGCGGCGCCTTCGAGGGCATCAATTTCCTGGATATCCTGATCCTCGCCGGCCTGGCCTTCCTGGCCTACAAGCTGTTCACGGCCTGGGCCCGCCGCAACGGGGCCCAGCAGGCCACGGCCGCGGGGCATGGGGGGAGCTACCGGGCCCCCGCCGACGATCCCGAGCCCGCCGCGCCACCCGGCGCGCGCGGACGACGCGCCTTCGACACCGACCTGCTGTTCAAGGACCGGGGCCCCTCCGGATCCGGGCCCGGCGAGGCGCCGCCCCGGCGCCCCGCGGACTTCGACGAGGCCGCATTCCTGGCCGGGGCGGAACGTGCCTATCGCAGGCTCCAGGAGGCCTGGGACGCAGGGGACCTGGAGACCCTGCGCGGCCTCAGCACCGATGCGGTCTACCGGGAACTCGAACGTCAGATCAGGGAACGGCGGGGGAACGATCACACCGAGATCCTGAACCTGCGAGCTGAGCTGCTGGAGGTGCGCGAGGGGGATGACCAGGACGAGGCCACGGTGCTCTACGACGCCCTGCTCAAAGAGGGGGATCCCGACTCCCCCGGCTCGGCCCAGGCCCAGCCCGTGCGCGAGGTCTGGCACTTCATCCGCCCGGCGGGCAACGACCACCCGACCTGGTACCTGGACGGCATCCAGCAGCTCGAGGAGTAAACACCTGTCCGGGTCCTGGCGCAGGACGAGGCAGGCGCCACAGGCGTGTCGTTCGCGGGGACTAAGGATGTGCAATGCCGCCATGTGCCTGGAGATGCGGGCCGCCAGACTCGATACCGAGTATGGCGGGTATCACCGCGGATTCGGCGCGGCCATGGCGTTTCGCAGCCGGGTGCAGGCCATGGTGACTCCCCTGTTCAAGGGCTGTGGCACGCCACCGGCCGCATCTGCATCCGATTGATATTTCGCAGTGCGGTCCCCATCTGATTCCATTAGACTGAGTCTAATTCGCATATACACCCGATGTCGGCGAAGGGAAGCCCTGATCTATTCCGGCTCGAGCTGATCGTGAGCCGCGGCGGTCCAGTCCGAGTCCCTGCTGTGGGCAGGAGTGCAGCCCCGATCCGGGCGATTGTGGCCGACAGCCGTCGGCCCACGAACAGGCCAGAGCCTCTCTGACAAGCGCCCTGCCGATGTCTCGACCGATACCTCAGGAGTCAGCCATGCAACAACATCGCCGCCGCGCAGGCCGCGGGCCGGGCCGTGACCCGGCCCGGCGCCTGCGCCATGCCCACGACCAGGACACCTTTCACCGCCTGCTGGAACACCACGAGGCTATCCACCGCGAGGTGAGGGATCTGCCCGATGGCATCCATTCCATCACCCGCAGCGCAGACCCCTAGGTGGTCCGTCTGCTCCACGACCACGTCCCGTCGATGCACGAGCGACTGCAGATCGATCTGCCCCTGCGCCGCTGGGATCCCCTCTACGCGGAGTTGTTCGAGCACCGCGATCGGATCAGAATGGAGGTCCACCTGCTCGAGGACGGGGTCGAGGTGGTCGAGACCAGTGACGACCCCTGGGTGGCCAGCCTGATCAAGGCGCATGGCCAGGCAGTCAGCGCCTTTGCGAGAGAGGGCTTCCGCGCAGCACAGCGCCCGAGCCATGCCCGAACGGGTGCCAGGGGAGGCCAGATCATGAGCGACGAGATCACCATCATCGGGGCCGGCTTCGCCGGCCTGACCGCCGTGCGCAAACTGCGCAGGGCGCGCCCCGAGGCCCGGATCACCCTGATCGCCCCTCAGGCCGAATACTTCTATTTTCCCTCCCTGATCTGGATCCCCTCCGGGCTGCGTCACAGCGACGAGCTGCGCACCGACCTCCACGGGTACTTCGAGAAAAAGGGGGTGCACTTCCACCAGGGGCGCGTGCAGTCCGTCCAGGACGGCGGCAGGCGGGTGATCACCGATCGAGGGGAGGTCCGCAACGACGGACTGATCATCGCCAGCGGCGGGCGCTTCATCAAGAGGCTGCCCGGGATCGAGCATGCCATCACCATCTGTGAGGGGGCCGGTGCCGCCGAGGCCATCCGCGACCGCCTGGCCAAGCTGGAGGGCGGGACGATCGCCGTCGGATTCGCAGGCAATCCGAAGGAGCCCTCCGCGGCGCGGGGCGGACCGATGTTCGAGCTCCTGTTCGGGCTCGACACCCTGCTCAGGCGCCAGGGTCGCCGCGACCGCTTCCGCATCGTATTCTTCAACCCGGCCGCCCAACCGGGGGCACGCCTGGGCGAGCGGGCGGTCAAGGGGCTGCTCAAGACCATGGCCAGGCGCGGCATAGAGACCCATCTGGGCCACAAGATCAAGGGCTTCGAGGGAGACAGGGTGATCACCGAGGGCGGAGAGATCCCGGCCGATCTGATCCTGTTCATGCCGGGCATGACCGGCCCGGAGTGGGCGACGGACAGCGCCCTGCCGCACTCGGAGGGGGGCCTGATCCAGGCCGACGAACACTGCCGCGTGCCTGGCCTCGAGCGGGTCTACGTGGCGGGAGACAGCGGCAGCTTTCCCGGACCGGACTGGATGCCCAAACAGGCCCACATGGCCAACCTGCAGGCCGCGGCCGCGGTCAGGAACCTGGTGGCGGAGCTGGCAGGAGGGCCGGTGGTGGCCACCTTCCGCACCGAGCTGGTCTGCATCATCGATTCGCTGGACGGCGGCACCCTGGTCTATCGTGACCCCAGGCGCGTCATCGTCCTGCCGGGTGGCCGCCTGTTCCACTGGATGAAGCGCTTCTTCGAGTGGTACTACGTACGCCAGTATCGCACCCGAAGGGCCGGGCATCGATCACGACTCAGCAGCAGCTGAGTCGTGGGCCGGGCCGGGTCCGGGTGATCGGGCCGGATGCAGCCGGACTGCTATGCTTAAGAGGCCAGGGAGACTCGCCCCTTGCCAACCAGGAGAGAGAGCCTCATGTATGAATTCCACATCGAGCTGCAGGGTGACTTCGAGGTCGTCCTCGATCACTTGAGAGAGGCACTGCAGGCCGAAGGCCTCGGCATCGTCAGCCAGGTCGACGTGCAGCAGATCGTCACGGACAAGCTCGGACAGGAGATCGGGCCCTACCTTATCCTCGGGGCCTGCGCCCCCGGACTGGCACTGCGTGTCATCGAGGCCGACCCCAATGCCGGGACGCTCCTGCCCTACAACGTGGTGGTGCGGGAACCGGAGGCCGGGCGGATCGTGGTCAATTTCATGGATCCGCAGGAGACCTTCGCCATGGCAGGCAACGAGGCGGTGGCCGAGGTGGGGCGCGAGGCCCACCAGATCATCGAACGGGTGGCCGACCGGCTGGCGGCCATCTGAGCCGGACCGGGCCCAGGCAGGCCACTGCGTAGGACATGGGCTCTCCGCGCACCGGCCGGATCTATGTCTTCGCCCATGGGCTGCTGGGCTTCAGCCAGTTGCGGCTGGGCTGGAAGAAGATCACATATTTCCGCGGGCTCCCAGAGGCCCTCCACGAGCTGGGATATGCCGCCTCCTTTGCGCGCACCCCCCCGACCCGGGAGATCGCACGGCGCGCACAGGCCCTGCACCGGCACATCCAGGGGCTGCGCGGCGAGATCGTACTCATCGGCCACAGCATGGGCGGCCTCGACTGCCGCCACCTGGCCACTCATCTCGACGAGTCACACCGGATCCGCGCCGTGGTGACCGTGGGGAGCCCCCATCGCGGCTCCCCTCTGGCGGTTCGGGCGCTCACGTCTCCCTGGGCCCTGTGCCGGATCGCCAGGGCCATCGCCCGTCCCGCGCTGGCCGATCTCACCACTGCGGCCTGCGCCCGCTTCAACGAGCAGACCCCGGACCGGGAAGATGTGCGCTATATATCCTATGCAGGGGCGCGTCCGGTGGAGGAGCTCCCGCGGATATTGCGTTACTGGAGCCGCCTGATCCAGGAACGCGAGGGCGACAACGACTGTATGGTCTCCGTCAGTTCGGCCCGCTGGGGTGAGTTCAGAGAGGTCCTGCGCGCCGATCACTATGAGCTGGTCGGGTGGTCACTGGCGCCGGCCGACCCGGCGATCCAACGCCCCTTCGACCACTTCGGCTTTTACCGCGCCCTGCTCAACGAGCTGGACGCCCTGGAGTTCGAGCCGCCATGAATGACCATGCCCCGCATGCCACAGCCCCCGAGCCGGCCCCGGCACGCAGAGGCGCTTCGGATCGCCTGCCGATACTGGTCACCGCGGCGTATATCGTGCCGTTCCTGGCGATCGCCGGCACGCTGTTCTATCTTACCGGCCCCACGGCGTTCATGAGCGTGACCCGGTGGCTCGATCCGGTCCTGTTCCAGTACAACCTGCTGCTGTTACTCGTCGGCGTGCTGATCATTCCATCCCTGACCTATTTCTACTGCACCCGGATGCGCGGCGAGAAGAAGCGCCGGCTGCGCCTGGAGCTCGGCCCGGCGCTGTGGGAGAGGCTCAACTCGGATACGGACCCCGCCTCGAGGATAGAGAACCGTATCGAACTCCAGTTCTCCATGCGCCACTACGCAGGCACCATGACCCTGGTCACCGTACTCGTCACCCTGGGGGCCGCCATCATCCTGTTCCTCAAGCCCATCCCCCTGGAACGCCTCCAGGCCCCGGGCACACAGGACCTGCCCATCCAGTGCCAGGGCCTGAACTTCGGCCAAGGGGCGAACTTCCTCATGCTCGGACCCTATATGGAGTATTTCATCGAGGGCAACCCGGTCTACTATCACTATCTCATCAGCAGTCTGACCGCGTTTCAGTTCGGCTTCCTCGGTGCCTACCTCTACTTCATCACCCAGCTGGTGCGCGCCTATTTCACCCTCGATCTGAGACCGAACACCTTCGTCGACAACAGCGTGCGTATGAGCTTTGGAAGCCTGCTGGCAGTGGTCCTGTCCTTCATGTTCCCGGCCCCCGCCTCCGGCGTCGCCTCGGTGAGCGCACCCGACCCCTCCGGGTGGATACCCGTCCTGAGCTTCTTTGTCGGCTTCTTCCCGAGCCGCGGCCTGCTGATCCTGGAGAAATACGCCACGGCTCTGCTCAACGTGCCCATCGCCAAATACGAGTCGGTCCCCCTGAGTGTGCTCTCGGGGATGAGCTATGCCCACGAAGTGCAGCTGAACCGGGAGGGGTTCGACAACGCAGAGAACCTGGCCCATGCGGACCCGGTGGAGCTGGTCCTGCGCACCGGATTCCTCTTTGCGCAGCTCCGGGAGTGGATCGGTGAGGCCTGGTTGCGGGTCCATATGGGCAGCGACTACCCCACCTTCAGGGCCCAGACCGGGATCACCGGCGCGCATGAACTGGTGGACCTGCTCGCCGGGGGCGGCCAGGCGCAGGGCGAGGTGAACCCCTGCGAGGCCGGTGACAGACCCTATGCCGACAAGCTCAGGCTGGTCTGCAGGCTGCTGCCGGAGCGCCGCACCCTGTGGGACACATCGGAACAGCGGTGAAGACGGGCCCGGCTCGTGGCAATCCATCGTGGCCCCGGATGGCGTTCTCGATGGGGAAAGCGCCTATCCATGACGCTTGCTGTACTGGCCTGCACGGGCACCGTCTCCGCGGCGGCACCGGCTCCGGATGGCACGCGCTGGCAGTCGTGGATCCAGGCCATGAAGAGCTCTCCCAGGGGGCCGTTCAGCCGCATCCGCTGGTTCTGCAACGATGGGACGGTGCTCCCGCCCAGGGCCTATGCCTGCCGCGAGCACGGGGGTGGCCATCAGCACGGCGAGAGGACCCCCACAGGTCCAGACCCTGCGGGCCCACGGCTACAAGATCGCCAACCTCCTGGCGGGAACGGATCCCGCCGAGATCGCCGGTGCCGCCTCGCCGCCGGCGGCCGACACCCTGAACCAGATCCTGATCGAGCAGTTCCTCATTCAGGCCGACGACGGCTGGATCCTGCGCAAGGCCCAGTACTACAGGGGCGCCCTGCAGGCCGAGGAGGAGAGCGCCGCCGCCCGCGGCCTGCTGCTGTATCTGCTCTCCGATCCGGGCTGGATCGAGCGCGGCCTCCTCCCCCTGCGCATGGGCGCACGGCTGCTCCCCCATGGGACGGACGCCGGGTCCATCACCCGTGTGCGCCAGCGCTCCCTGGCACTGTCGCAGCGGGATCCGGGATTCCTGCCCCTGCGGATCAAGATCCACAACCGGCCCGGCCCTGAGGACGCCGACCGGGTCCGCGACTACGCGGCCGGGGTCCGTGATCCGGCGCTGGCACAGTCGTACCGGGGGCTGGCCGAGGAGATCGCCCAGGCCTACACGGTATCGGCCTCCAGGGCACTCGCCCGGCTCGCCTCGCGGTTGGATGCCCTTCCGGCACTGGCCAGTGCGCTGAGCGAAGGGGCAGGGACCCTGGCCGGCAACGCGACGGCGCAGACACGCTACCGGCTCACCGGCCGCCTGCTCGCCCGGTTGCGCGAGGCCCTGCCCCGGATCCGCCGGCCGGCGCAGCGCCTCCAGGCCCTGGACACCGGCCTCGCCGTGGAGATAGAGCACTTCGTGGCCGCCACCGGGCTCAGGGCCCGCCTCGGACGAGCCAGCCGCCGCGAACGGATCGGATGGATACGGGCGGGCATCGATGCCAGCTATGGCGTCGGCCTGATCTCCCCACGGGAATACCAGGCACTGGATCAGGCCCTGACCGGTCTGGAGGGCGCGGACACCCTCCCCCTCAGGACCTACCGGGACACCCTGAGCTATCTGGCGCGGGTGCCGGGCTGGTCCAGCCAGTGGCTGCGCTACTATTTCCGGGCCAGCACGGACAAGCTGGCCCAGATCGAGCCGCTGGCCCGGCGCTTCATCCAGGACCAGTTGCGGGCCAGCCCCCTGCTATTCTATTCGGCAGTCCTGGACGGCCTGGCCCGGGACGCGAACCACCTGGCCGGGGTCCGCTATCAGTTCTTCGGCAGGGAGAGGGGCAGCGGCCTGCGCGCCCTGAACCCTGGACTGGCGCGCGGTACGCTCCACGCCGGCGCCGGC
>Ga0114931_10011539_pt1 | contig 10422 bp, 8 predicted proteins | sample 2SBtaG_FD_89579 | JGI IMG/M metagenome (GOLD analysis project Ga0114931, IMG submission 89579) | Deep subsurface microbial communities from Kolumbo volcano to uncover new lineages of life (NeLLi) - 2SBTROV14_V59a metaG | ecosystem: Environmental > Aquatic > Marine > Volcanic | place: Kolumbo... | reverse complement strand
CAGGTGCAGCTGTCTTTTTTGAAGCGTTTCCAAAAGAGAAACAACCAGAGAAAACTATTACGCCAACCAACAGAAATATTAATGTTATTTTAGATATTGATACCATTCTACCTCTAACCCGCGTATTACTAATATTTAAAGGTTTCCCCAAGTCTCAAGATAAAACATATTTTAAACTGTTGAGAATCTTTAAAAATGAATTTGCACTCCCAAAAATTATGACTCTATATATGATAGGACTTGGACTTGGGGATATTAACGATTTAACTTTAAGAGGAGCAAACGCAATTAAAAAGTGTGAAAAAATCTACTTGGAGAGTTATACAGGAGTATATGGCTCAGGTTCAGATGATTTTTCTGAATATTTCAAAAAAGACATAATTATAGCATCAAGGGATATGGTTGAAAAAGAAGTAGATTCGATTTTAGGTTTTGCCTTAAAGGAAGATGTTGCATTTTTAGTTGTCGGGGATGTTTTTGGAGCGACAACACATACAGATTTATTTTTGCGAGCAAAGGAAAAAAATGTTGAAGTAAAAATAATTCATAATGCTTCAATAATTAATGCAGTTTCTGATTGTGGTTTAGATTTGTATAAATTTGGTGCGGTAACTTCAATTGTTTTTGATGATAATAACTGGTTACCGAAAACACCTTATGATGTTATTAAAGAAAATTTTAAGAGAGGTCTTCATACTTTATGTTTACTTGATATTAAAGTTGCAGAACCTAGTCGGGAGAATTTATTGAAAGGAATAAATAAAGCAGAACCTCCTCGTTTCATGACTGTGAATAAGGCAATTTCTATTTTGAAAAAAATTGAAGAAAAAGAAAAAATAATTTCTGATGATTTGTTTGTTATTGGAATTGCAAGACTTGGCCATTCTGATGAAATAATTAAGGCAGGAACTTTGAAAGAAATTTCTGAGTTTGATTTTGGAAAAGAAGTTCATTGCTTAATTATTCCAGGAAAATTAAATGAACTGGAAAAGCAAATGATGAAAACCAAAGGTTTTAAGCAGGATATTTGATGTTAGAAAATTAGAATCTTCTTGATAAAAAGAAACATACATTCATAACATTTAAAAAAGATTATTTTATGCACTTCTTCTGTTGTTTATGTTCATAAAATAGTTGCGAGGGATAAAATGAATAAGGAAATAAAGGAGTTAAACTCTAAAGCGGAGAAGTTCGCAGAGAAACTAACAAAAGTTCATTCTGAAATAAACAAAGTAATTGTAGGACAAGAAATAGTTATTGAAAAACTTCTCATTGCACTTATTTCAAACGGTCATGTTTTAGTAGAAGGAGTTCCAGGACTCGCAAAAACTCTTACGATTAAAACATTATCCGAGTGTTTAGACTCAAATTTTGTAAGACTTCAATTCACACCTGATTTGCTTCCAGCAGACATTACAGGTACAAAAATTTTCAACAATAAGGATAACAGTTTCAAGACAATGAAAGGTCCTATTTTTACAAATTTTATTCTGGCTGATGAAATTAATAGAGCTCCTCCAAAAGTTCAATCTGCTCTTCTTGAAGCAATGCAAGAAAGACAGGTGAGTATTCAGGGAGACACTATATTGCTCCCTGAACCTTTCATGGTTCTAGCAACACAAAATCCGATTGAAAGTGAAGGAACATACAAGCTTCCGGAAGCACAAGTTGACAGATTTATGTTCAAAGTTCTTATGACATATCCGAGTAAAGAAGATGAAGTTGAAATAATAGAACGATTTACCGAAGGAATAAAAATATCTGTTTCTAAAAATTTGACTGTTAAACAAATAATTGAAATGCAAAAATTCAATCAAGAGATTTATGCAGACAAAAAAATAAAGGAATATGTTGCTGAAATTGTTGATGCAACAAGACATCCTGAAAAATACAATTTAAACATTAATGAGTATTTGGAATATGGGGCTTCTCCAAGAGCATCACTTTGGCTTATTCTTGCATCAAAAGCCCACGCAATGATAAATGGAAGAGGATATGTCAAACCTGAAGATGTTAAGGCAATTGCACACGACGTTTTAAGACACAGAGTGCTTGTAACGTATGAAGCCGAAGCTGAGCAAAAAACAAGCGATGATATAATTACTGAAATACTTGATACAATAAAAGTTCCTTAAAATGATGAAAGAAAATGCTTCAAACAAAAGAGGTTATAAACCAAGTAAGGAAAATTGAAATTACAACGAAACAATTAGTTGATGGACTTATTGCAGGCAATTATCATTCAATCTTTAAGGGACAAGGAATTGAATTCTCAGAAATAAGAGAATACAAACCGGGAGACGATATAAGAGCTATTGATTGGAAAGTTACTGCAAGATTTAATCATCCATTCATAAAAGAATTCATTGAAGAAAGAGACTTAAGAATTTATTTTGCATTTGATTTTTCTGCCTCAGGAAATTTTGGCAATACAATTGAAAAGAAGAGAAAAGCAATCGAACTTTCCGCAACACTGATGTTTTCGGCACTAAGAAATAATGATAATGTAGGATTATTTATTTTTACTAATGGAATAGAAAAATATATTCCCGCAAGAAAAGGAAGGAGACATATATTAAAGTTAATCAGCACACTTGTTATGTACGAACCGGAATCAAAAACAACTGATTTGAAGAAAAGTCTTTCATACATTGCAAACATAATAAAGAAAAGAAGTATACTGTTTGTAATATCTGATTTTTATTCTGAAGATTTTTCAAAGCCTCTTTCAATATTAAAAAACAGGCACGATGTTATTGCTATAAAGATAAATGACAATAGGGAAAAAACAATTCCAGATATAGGATTCATCCAGCTCGAAGACGAAGAGACAGGTGAGCAAATTTTGATTGATACATCTGATGAAGAATTTAGAAAAAATTATGCAAAATTAATAAAAAAAAAAGACAATGAAACAGATTCTTTGTTCAAGAAACACAAAATAGATTCAGTTACAATAGCTACTGATGATTCATACGAAAAACCTTTAAGGAAATTCTTTAAGACAAGAAAAAAGAGGGTGGCGTTCTGATGGCAGGATTTGATTCGCCCTTGATACTTGTATTTCTGATTGCAATACCCATATTATTTTATTTATACAAAACCATAATTGATAAGAAAAAAAAAGATGCTATAAAATTCAGTAACATTGGTTTTATCAAATCCGCATTAGGAGACAAAAAAAAATCAAAGCGAAACGATTTACTTTTCTATATTTCTCTTTTAGTATTGATTTTCATGATTATTGGTTTTGCAAATCCGCACATACCATTAGAGCAATCAAAAGAAGGAGTGAATGTTGTTTTGGTAATGGATGTATCAGGTAGCATGCAGGCAACTGATTATAAACCATCACGACTTGAAGCTGCAAAGGAATCAGCAGAGATACTTCTAAAATCTCTAAAAGACAAAGATCATGCCGGAATAGTAACTTTTGAAACTGGCGCAACAACAGCTGCATATCTTAGCCCGTACAAAGATAAGGTCATAGAAAAATTAAGAAGTATTGCGCCAAAAAACGGACAAACTGCAATAGGAGACGGACTATCTTTGGGAATAGATATGGCAACCTCAATTCCGAACAAGAAAAAAGTTGTAATCCTCCTTTCAGATGGGGTAAGCAATGCTGGAGTAATAAGTCCTTCAGAAGCAATTGCATTTGCAAATGCAAACAACATACAAGTTTACACAATCGGGATGGGTTCTAAGGGAAAGGTTGTTTTGGGATATGATTGGTTTGGAAATCCTCAATATGCTGAACTTGACGAAGCTACACTTCAAACAATTGCCGAGCAAACAGGAGGAAAATACTTCAAATCAGTGGATGATAAAACTCTTGACAAAATATACAAAAATATTAGCAAAGACATCAAACGAGAAAAAGAGGAGACAAACATCAAGGATTGGTTCTTCCTTGCATCCATGGCTACACTTCTATACTACTTATTTTTGAGATATGGAAAAAGGAGGATAATACAATGAAGCAGAAATATACAATTTTAGTTTTGGTATCGTTGTTATTCATTATTTCTATTCCTTTAGTTCACGCCCAAAATATAACATTCTCCTTAGACCAGTCAGAATATTACTTCAAAGTAGGAGATGACGCGGTAATTAATCTCAAATCAAATAGCGATTATAATGACACAATAAACGGAATACTTAGCTACACAATTACACAAACAGTTAATCAGGGAAATCTGCAATATTCAAGTTCGAATACAAAATCAACTTCTTTCTCAGTTGAAAGCGGAGAAAAAATTATCGCAATAAACTTTGGTACATCGGATTCTCCAATAACTTTAACAATCAATCTTAAATTTTCTTATAACGACCCAGACTCAAAATTTATCAATCTTAACAATATAAAAATACATTTTGTAAATAATGATTCTAAAAAAAACAATCAACAAAATCAAGTTTCAAGTTCATCTCAGACTCAGAGTCAATCTGCACAACAGCAAAATCAACAAAACGACCCTTTCACGCAACAAATGCAACAAATGATGAACCAAATGAACCAAGGACAGCAAACTCAACAACAAACTGCTGAGCAAAAACTCCAAAATAACCAACTTTCACAAGATAGTTCTGCACTTAAGCAACAAATGCAGAATCAAATTCAAAAACAACAGCAGACAAAAAATGAGTTTCAAAAACAACTCGCGCAAAATCCTGATTTTCAAAAAGAACATCAAAATCTTTTGAATAAAGGATATAATTTGACCGATGCAAATCTAAATCCTACAAATAGCAATACAGGAGATTTTGAATTAAATTACCAAAAACCAAATGGTGAACAAGCTTCAATTAGCGGTCAAATGAACAACGGAACTATACAAAACATGCAGTCAGACACTTCAGAGAACAGGCAAAAAATGCTTGATGAACTTGAAAAAAATAAGCAGTTTCAGGAATATCAAAAACAGCTTGAAAAACAAGGTTATCAAAAGCAAAATAATACAGATTTTTCTCATGAACAAAATAAGACAAACATCCAGTTTAACTACCAAAATAAAAACAACGAGACTGCAAAGATAAATGTGGCAATTCAAAACGACACAATTAAGAATATTTCAATGATAAAAAAAGAGGATGAAAATAAAAAAAGGAGCTATTTGTGGGTTATTATAATTCTTATTTTACTCATTTTAGCATATTTTGGATATAAAAAATTCTTCAAAAAAACAAAATCGGAGCAAATAATGGCTAAAAGGACTAGAGTTGACAAACCATTTGATTATATGAAAGAAAGCCTAAAATTACTAGAAAAGTCAAAAAAAGAATTCATCAAAAAAGAATATAAAAATGCTTATGGAACTGCAGGTCAAGCATTAAGGCTTTATCTAAGCTATGAAAATCACCTAAATAAGGAAATAACAAATGACGAAATTCTTAATCATCTAAGAAACAATCATAAGGAATACAAGGATATAAAAAAATGCTTTGATCTTTGTTCTCTTGTTGAATTTGCAAAATATAAAGCAAATAAGAAGGATTTTGATGATATTGTTAATCATTGTGAAAAAATCATAGAAAAACCTGTCGACAGACAAAAAAAAACTCAGCGTAAAAACAGATAAAAAAACAATTAAAAATTACTTTTGGAGTTTCAAGACAACATATAATCGTTGTAAATAGCACATTTGAAAGTTTCTATTAACCCCTTAATACCCCTGTACAATAGTTACAAAGTCATAAGATTTATAAATTAATCAGATTTAACACTTAAAAAATTGGAGGAAAACACATGAAAATCATGATTTTAAGCACAATTTTATTTTTGCTTGCAGCAAGCATAGTAGCAGCAACCCCTGGAGCTGTTTGGACAACAGATGTAAACGGAGTAGTTCAGAATCAAAACAAATACTATCAAGGAGAATTTGTGTATGTAGAAGCACAGAATTTAGCTGGAAATGCAGTTTGTCCTTATGAAATAATTGATGTTGGACAAGGAAATTCTGCTGTTTTCAACGGAAATGTCTCAACAGACAGTCAAGGAGCAATAGATCCTGCACAATTTGTCTTTGATACCTCGAACGCAGATAGTGGAGAGTACAAATTGGAAGTCACTTGTCCGGGCGAAAACAAGAAATCAGACAATTTCAAAGTTGTAGAATCAAATTCAAATGATGTTCCTGAATTTGGGACTATCTCTGCAATAATGATTTTGGCGGCTGCAGGTCTGTACATATACAGAAAGAGAAACTAAATCCTTCACTTTTTCTTTTTCATTATTTGTTTATATCTCAAGAAAAAAATAATTTTAACACCAAAACCTTTATTAATGGACATCTTCTTCTCCAGTGAAGATATTAATGAAAAGAAAAGATAGAATACATAAGAAGTACAGTTCTCAGAAATCAATTAGAAAGGCTTCTGAAGACTTAGTAGAAAAGGAAGTACATAAACCAAAAGCTTCTACATCTTTTTATCATACCCACTACAAAGAAATTCTGATAATTCCTTTCGCAATTCTTCTGATAGCAATAATATTCATTATACTAAATTTCAATTCAACAGGCGAAATTGTTAACAGAGGAATAAGCCTTAAAGGAGGAACATCAATCCAGATTCCTACTACAACATACAGTGCAACTGAACTAAATCAAAAGCTTAGCGCAAGTTTTCCCGAAAAAGAAATCGTTGTTAGGGAACTGGAAGAAACAGGAAGACAAATAGGACTCACAATTGAAAGCAACATTCTTCCCTCAGAAGAAGCCGAGACGGACGCATTAAGACTTGAAATATCTCAATTAACAGGAATTTCTAAAAAAGATATGAGTATTCAGGGAATAGACCCAACACTCGGAGAAAAATTCTTCAAACAAACACTTATAGCAATTTTAATTGCATTCACGTTCATGGGACTCGTAGTTTTTTTTTACTTCAAAACATTTGTTCCAAGCGCAGCAGTTATTCTTTCTGCGTTTTCAGACATTGTCGTAACACTAGCAATTGTTAATTTACTCAATATTCAAATAGGAACTGCGGGAATTGCAGCTTTCTTAATGCTTATTGGATACAGCGTAGATACAGATATTCTTCTGACAACAAGAGTTGTAAAAAACAGGGAAGGAACAGTCTACGAAAGAACAATCAATGCAATGAAGACCGGTCTGACAATGACATTCACAACATTTGCTGCAGTTCTTGTAGCATACATTGTTTCTGACTCAGATGTATTAAAGGAAATAATGTTAATAATAATAATAGGACTGTTAATCGACCTAATTAATACATGGCTACAAAACGCAGGAATATTAAGATACTACATGGAAAAAAGAGAGCAAAAAGAGTTAACACAAAATGAGTAAATTAAAACAAATATTCAAAAATAAACGAGTGATTATACTAATCATAGCTCTAATTATATCGGTTTATGCTATAAATCCTTCATTCACTGAAGGTGTAATTATAAGAGGTGTAGCAAAAGATAGTGCTGCAGCTCATGCACAACCAAAAGGATTCATTAGTCCAAGTCCAACTGCGAAACCTATGAGTCGTGAAGTAATAAAGACAATAAATGGAAAACCTATTTTGACTGTCGCTGATTATTTTGATGCTACAAAAAATCTTGAAATAAACCAAACCATTACTATTAAGACAAACAGGAATTTATATTATGTTGACGTAAAGCCAGATATACTAAACTTAACACTAAACAAAACAGAGACACTGGAATACAATAAAACAATCTTCAATACTACAATCAACGACACTCAAGTTGTAACAATTATCGAACAAAAAAATAAAACAAAAGAAATAGTTCTTGGACCAGAGGACATTGGTCTAACTGTTTATCAGAGACCTTCAAATAATATTCAAAGAGGAATTGACCTTCAGGGAGGAACAAGAGTTCTTCTAGAACCTGAAGATAAACTTACAAAAGAACAAATGGAAATTGTTCTTGAAAACATAAACCAGAGATTAAACGTCTTTGGAGTAAGCGATGTAACTGTAAAAACAACTAACGATTTCCTGGGTAATACTTTCATAACTGTAGAAATTCCTGGTGTAAATGAAGATGAAGTAAAAGCACTTCTAAAACAGGAAGGAAAATTTGAAGCAAAAGTTGATGGTCAAACAATTTTTGGTGGCGGAAAAAAAGATATCTTATCTGTTTGTATGACTGGTCAGTGTTCTTATGTAGACCAGACATGTCAGGAATCAACTAATTCAGATGGTGAAAACGAGTACTCATGTGGGTTCTTCTTTTCAATGACAATAAGTCAGGCAGCAGCAGAAAGACAATATGCGGCATTAGTTAATTCAATTGACCTCGGAACACATCTTAACAAAAACATATCACTTTATCTTGATGGAGAATTTATAGAGGCATTGACCTATCAGGATGAATTTAAGGAAGCACCTATTACTAATTCACAAATCAGAGGAAGTGCTCAGGGTCCCACTGCAAAAGCAGCAAGAGAAAACGCAGTTAATGAAATGAAAACACTTCAGTCAGTTCTTGTCTCTAGAAGTTTACCAACAAAACTAAAATTTGCAAATACTTATACTATAAGTCCAATTCTTGGAGCAAAGTTCATTAAGAATGCGACATATGCAGGACTTTTGGCAATACTTGTAGTTATTATGTTTGTCGCAATAAGATATAAGGAATGGAGAATATCTCTTCCAATGGGCATATCAATGATTTCAGAAGTTGTTATCTTGCTTGGATTTTCGGCATTAATCAGCCACAAAATTGACATAGTTGCAGTTGCAGCAATCATAATCGCGATTGGTTCAGGAGTTGACGATGCAGTTGTTATTACTGATGAAACTCTTGCACAAGGCAAAAAGAAACTCGAAAACTATGACTGGCAACAGAAAATAAAGAAAGCATTCTTTATCATATTCGCTTCATATTTCACACTTGTTGTAGCAATGGTCCCACTGGCATTTGTTGAATCAGTTAAGGGATTCGCAATTACAACAATTGCAGGAGTAACAATAGGAGTTCTAATTACTAGGCCTGCATTCGCACAAATGCTTGAAATAATCATAGGGGATTAAATTGGCAGGACCAATCACTTGAAAGATATGACTAAAAATCCTTCTGTTTATTCTGCTGAAAATGTTTATGATATTCTAAATATTTAAATCATAGAAATAATGCTAATTTTAATTTAGACGATTTCATTAAAGTAGTAAATGGAGTTAAATTTGATATTGAACTTTTTTCTTTAATGCATGAAGAGTTAGAAAAAAAGAAGAAAATAAATAGGCGCGTTTGAGGAATATTCAGAACCAAAAGTATTGGATAGGGGAATTCTTTTTGAATCTTATGACGCTGCATCACAATACTTGTTCAAAAAGATAAAAGAAACTTAAAGAAAATATTTCGTCAAAAAATATTTTCAAATTAAACTTTCTAAGTCTGCATAAACAGGATAGTGGTCGGATACTAAAGGATCTTTGATTATTCCTTTTTCTTTTACTTTAAATATTTCAATATTAGTTATTTTCAAATCACATATGTATGGATCTTTAAATGGTATGTTAAACCTTGCTTTTGCATAAGGATTATTTGGACTTCTAGTAGATTCATTAACTGGACTTACAATTTCAAATCCTGTTGGAACCACATCATTAAAATTACCGTAAGTGTTGAAATCGCCAGCAATTATAATTGGGTTTTCATAGTCCACGAAACTTTCTAAAATTATTTGTTGTGCTATTTGTTCATTTGATAGTTTATCTCTTTTGGAATCAAATTTTTTATTCTTTGTTAATGAACCGATATAATGCCAAGGAATTGACCAACTATTAAACGCCTTATGTGTGTTAATAAAATTAATTTTACTTCCATCATGATTATTCAGTTTTATATTGTATGCCCCCTTTACAATTCCAGATATAGGAGTAAATTCTTTGTAAGAAATTCTTTGCACGCTACTGAATGAAAATAAGTTCTTGTCTGTCATAACTAATAATCCATTTCCAAACTCATTATTATATTTAGTTGGATAAACAAAACTATAATCCTTTGCAAATATTTGTGTTAAAACATCCTTAGCTTTTTCTTCCCATATTTCTTGAAAAGCAATAAGATTAAATTTTCCTTCTTGAATTACGTCTACTAATGCATCTAAACGAATGTCGTTATGTTTAGATAAAATGTCACTTTTCATTTGCCACGCATTTATTGTTGCAACTTTAACCATGGAAATTGGGAATTTGATAAACTATATAAAATAAGTCATCTTCTTCTAACAGATAATAATCGCAGTACAAAAAAAATGGTCTAGTGGCTTCGACTAACGGTTTCGTCCGTTAACACCAAAGTGCGCTTCACCAAAGCTCAGCAGCACAAACAACTCAAAATGGGCCTGTGGTCCAACAGTTACGCCTGTTGACCTCATGGTCAAGTGCCGTACAAGACAGCACGAAAAAAACAAAAAACAAAAATGGTCTAGT
>Ga0114931_10011538_pt1 | contig 10424 bp, 7 predicted proteins | sample 2SBtaG_FD_89579 | JGI IMG/M metagenome (GOLD analysis project Ga0114931, IMG submission 89579) | Deep subsurface microbial communities from Kolumbo volcano to uncover new lineages of life (NeLLi) - 2SBTROV14_V59a metaG | ecosystem: Environmental > Aquatic > Marine > Volcanic | place: Kolumbo... | reverse complement strand
TCTTTTATAATCCATCTTGATCAAACTCTGGATTTGGGTACGAAATCGCTAAAAATAGTAAACGAGTTATTTTCTACACTAAAAGATATCACTCAAAAAGATATCGATTTCATAAATTCAGTTGAGCGAGGCTTACATATTAAATGTATCTGGGACGGCAGTGTTTGGATATTAAGTTTTATGGATGAAATTACACCAAAAGGTATAATTTCAATGTGGTCTGGTGCAATTCTCGATATTCCTTTAGGATGGGCTTTATGCGATGGTTCAAACAACACACCTGATTTGAGAGAGCGGTTTATAGTTGGAGCAGGCGGTACTAACACAACCAATCCAGTTGATAACTCGACGCCTTATAGTGTTGGGGATGTTGGTGGTGAAAATAAGCACCAATTAAGCGTAGGAGAGCTTCCAAGTCACACACACAATTACACACTACGAGTTGTTAATCAACCTGGAAGTGGTTCAGTCACTGGAGGCCCTACTCCTGACAATAATATAACGACAACTACAAGTTCAACTGGGAATGATGAAGCTCACGAGAACAGATCACCTTATTTTGCATTAGCATTTATTAAAATTATAATATGATATTTTATTATACAAACTCAGTAGAACCAGGAGGTATTCAAACAGTAGCGAGATTATCAACAGGCGGATTTGTAAGCGGAAGTATTGTACCCAATGATGTTTTGAATGAAATATTTTCAAATATCTCTTTAAATACTGAAACTAATACTCAGTATAGGTTATTAGCTTTAAAAAATACATTACCTAACACAGTAGATAATATAGTAATGAAGTTTTATTTGAACGAAGATATCATCTCCCAGTTTGAAGTAGCGTTAGTGTTACCGGCGTTAGACAAATGTAACGATTACGTGTTTGAAAAAATAGCGTCTCAATACTCTAAACCGATGACAGGGCAATTTCAAATAGTAAGCGACGGTCTTCAAATAGATGGCGGTTCATTAGATCCAGGAGCTGTATTGGGGGTATGGTTGTGTAGAAAATTCGATGTGGAAGGTAATCCGGTAAAGTCTTGCGAGGAACTTGGTGAAGATTATAATAATGAGGTGGTTGTAGAGAAAGAGGATGATATTCAAATCAATGTAATGTGGGATGATGCGGAAAGCGTTTCAAGTTCAGCGTCAGTTTCTGTTTCTGTTTCAAGTTCAGCGTCAGCATTATAAGATTTCAAAATAATTTGAACATTCGTATAAAATAAGTTTATTTTAAATAAAATTTGTTTATCTTTATGCTCAAATAAATCGGGAATCGGAAATGTATAATAAAGTAGTAATTCTATACGAGCTTTTTTATCGAAAGCTTTACAGTCAAGAATCATATGAGTATATTCCCTCAAAGAGCGCTGAGAAACAGATAAGGAACTTTATTAAACTTCTCGATAAGAATTACACGATTGAGTCAATCGGAGACAATTTCTTAGTTACGTATTTTATTTTTCAATTCGCTTATTGGAGTGAACTAGATATTTCGGCATATAATAAGAATATTGTCATCTCTTATATAATAGGGCCAAAAGCATTTAATAGATGGTACAGTAGAGATACTGAGTTTGATTATTGTATAAATTCAATTAAAGTTAAGAAAGCGAAGGTAACGAGAGGAGAAGCTATAAATGTTATCAAAGACTCAAATTACATTAGACGTGATAATTTGAGACACGAAGAGTTTGAAAAAACAAGATTTATAGGAACAAGTAGACAATTAGTTAATTGTATAGAGAATACTACTTTATATAATCCAAGGTCAGTAGCCTGTTTATCGTGTAAAGAAAAGACAACGTGTAAAGAAGTATTGGAGGAAAGATTTCCGCAAATATTTTACCACAGATTTAAAAGAAAAAAGTAGATGCAACTATCAGAAGATTTTATAGTCGAGTTTTTCAAAGCCTGTATAACAGGAAAAACAGTCCTTGAGCTAGGATTGGCACACTTAAAGGATAATTTTCTACCAACAGACGCACATAAAAAGATTTGGAAAAATATAACACATGTCTATGAATTAAATGAAGTAGTACCTACAATAGGTGTTCTGAGTGAAAGAGTTAAGGGGGATGAAGATGCTGAAACTTTATTAGTTAAGATAAAACAATGTAGAGTTACTGACAAAAAAGAAATACTTGTTAATCAATTAGAATCTTTCTTGAAGGAGATGAGATTCAAGGAGCTATATAAAAAAGTAGGTACTTTATATAATCAAGAAAAAACAGAAGAAGCCATTGAATTATTAGCTAGGGAGAGTGAGGAGATATTTATGTTCAATTTCAAGAAAGACCTCCACTCCAAAGTATTCGCTCATTTTGAAGAAAGACAAACAGAAAGAAAACAAAGTGCTACTAATATAGACACAAGTAAAGTACCAACTGGCATACATCCACTTGACCATTACACAAGAGGTGGTATTTCAGCCGGGACATCTGCTTTATTTTTAGCAAGGTCAGGTGTTGGTAAGTCAACATTGTTAAGATGGCTAGGGTTACACGCGGCTAGATTAGGTTTTAGAGTAGTACACTTCCAAGCAGAAGGAACAGAGAGAGAAGCTATGGATGCTTATGATGCGGCGTGGACATCCATAGATTTGGAAGAAATGGAGTTAGGGAGTATTCCTGTTAGCAAGAAAGTAAAGATTGAAAAAGTAAGAGCAGACATTGTAAATAGAAAGGGAGAGATATTTGTTATCGCATCCGAACAATTTGAAAGTATGTCACTCAATGACTGCAGAGACCATATTATTGAGTTAGAAAAACTTCACGGAAAGATACACCTAGCATTATTTGATTACTTAGAAATTTTTACAGTAAAAGGGAAGTATTTTAATAATGAGAATAGTGAAAGGAAAAGAAGAGAGGATATTGCCAATAAGATAACAAATATTGCAACTGAATTTAAACTCGCTACAGCGACTGCAACTCAAGCTAATGACATTAAGCCTGATAAATGGAATAATCCTGACTATATTATGACACGAAGTGATATTAGTGAATTTAAAGGCGCATTGAAACCATTTAGCTATTTTGTTACTTTAAATCAAACACAGGATGAATATGAAGCTGGAGTAATGAGGCTGTTTAATGACAAGTTCAGGAAATACAAATCAGGCCAAACCTATAGAATCTTTCAATCAATGAGGAATAGTAGATTTTATGATAGTAAAAGAACATTAGAATCATTTTGGGACGAAAATTCAAAAGCACCAAGTAAATGAAGTTAGATTTAGATATATTAAAGTCTTTAATAGACGGAGGTCATTATGATAACGATAAGAACAACATCTATGGAATTTGCCCATACTGTGGAGGTAATGAGTTTGGTGTATCGACTAAAGACAATCATTTATTTGGCTGTTTTAGAAAAAGTCAATGTGGTGTTACAGGAAATATTTATAAGCTATTAAAGAAAATAGACAGAGAAGACCTACTCGAAGCAGAGGTGATTAGATTAGGTGAAAAATTAGATATAGAATTAGATAGGAATGAGAAAGATGAAACAGACTATGAACTAACACTTCCAACAATAAATCCACCAATAGGTTTTAGAAGAGTCATATCAAACAAGTATCTAGAAGAAAGAGGCTTCACAGACTTTGATAAATACAAAGTCGGTACAACAATGTTAGATAAAGCTTATAAAGATAGAATAATCTTTCTAGTAGAAGAAGATGGTGAAGTTAAGGGTTATTTAGGGAGAAGTATAAATAAAGACATTAAACCAAAATATAAGAACTCAAAATCTGACTTTGCGAAGTTATTGTTGGGCATAGAAGAAATTGAAGAGGAGACACATACACTCGTATTAGTAGAAGGTTTATTGGATAAAGCTAATGTAGATAGGTTATTAAAGCTAGACCGGCAAAGCGAAATCAAGTGCTGCTGTACTTTTGGGGCAAAAATGTCTCTTTTTCAAATCATAAAGATGAAGATGTTTAATGTAAAGAATATCATTTTATTTTATGAAAGCGACGTTATTGGTGTAATTCAAAACCATGCATTCAAGCTTGAAAAAGAATTTGAGAAAGTAGATATAATTTTACCCCCAGAGAATGAAGACCCGGGGAGTATTAATGAAGAGGAAATTCAAAAAAGTCTAGAGAAAAAATATAGCCCGATGGATTTTTATAGAAAAAAAGTAAATATTATTAAATTAAAATAAAATTTTTTATATTTTTAGAAAATGAATAGGATGAGTAGAAAATTAAGCGTCCACGAATTATTTAATATTCTTCAAGAAGAATATATTATCTGTCGACTTAGAAGCACAATTTATTTAAAGAGCCACCTGAAAGAATATTGGGGAAGAGTGGCTGATGGTAAGAAGAGAAAGATTTTAGATATAGCTAAAAAGAACTCCCTCCCCTGTATTTTTGACCATAAAGACATTGAAAAAGAGTATAGTAAAAGGGTATTTAGAGTAAAAGGTTATCCTCATTTTTATTATACCTCTAAAGAAGCAAAAGGGCGGCAGGAGTACTGGGATTTGTGGAATTATTATTATAAAGAATCTCCCGTTAAAGTTTTTTTTGATGATAAAGAAGCTGAAAAAGGAATCGTTGTTGAGAATAATATAGAGGAAAAGAAAGTAACAGTCGAAATAGAAGGTAAGAGATATGTACAATCTATGGAGAAAGTGACTCGAATATTTTAAAATCAGTATATATGAAAATCGAAAATTGGTGTGAGCTGAATAAGCTCGATTTCTCTTTTATAGAGAAAAATTCTTCCCTAATACAAGTTGACCAAAGATCATTTGTTATTATTAAAAGTAAAGACGGAATTCTATTTAATGACGACTTTACATTACAATTAAACAAGTATGAGATTGACTTAATCAACCAACACGCTGTCGAAAATTATCTCCTTGAATTTGGAGGTAAGTGGTATTATAGTTTAATTGATGACGAACAGGTAACACTAAAACCTTTTAAATACATCGGAAAAGCTAAGTTGTCGGACAATTTCGACTTCCCTTATTTAGGTGTGCACGGAAAATATGATTTGTGTAATGGAAGTAGAGATTATGAGGATTGGATTATAAAAGCACAATTTTTAGGAATCGATACAATAGGTTTATGTGAAACCAATACACTTGCAGGAACATTAGCTTTCCAAGTCGCTTGTGAGAAAATGGGTATCGATTACATTATTGGAGAAGAAGTTTTAGTCAGAGATACAAAGCTGAACGAAGAATTTTTCGTAAAACTGTACGTAAAAAATGATAGAGGGTGGGAAAACTTGCTCTTAATTAATTCAGAAGTTAATGTACACAATGGGGAAAAATTTATAGAGCTAGACAAATTAATAGAGCTATCAAAAAATCTTGTCTGCACAACCACACATCTGAATCCAAAGCATATTAAAAAAATGAAAGACAGCTTTGAACACCTGTACTTTCAATTCGATACTGTAAAATATCTTTCAGATGAAAAAGATAAAGAACATCTCTTGAATTTAAAGAACTATATGGATAATTTTCTAGATGTAATTGACCCTGTGTTAATTTGTGACAGTTATTATTTAGACGTAGAAGATAGCCACATACGTCATACTTTAAATAAAATAGGTAAAACTAATTTTTATAATCAATCAGCAGATCAATATTTCAAATCAACTGATGATATCTTCTGTCAAATCATTCCATTATTCAAAGAAGAAGATGATAGATTAGAAGCGTTAGTAGAGAAAAGCCTTTTAAGTTTACAAGAGATTAAAAGAGTCTGTGGTTTTACTATCGAAACAGGAGTCTTTCATTTACCTCAATATGAATTAACTGAAAAAGAAAAAGAATCTTTTAAAACCAACGAAGACTTATTTTGGCACTTAATATCAACCTCCGTTGAGGAGAAAATAAAGGGAAAGGTAAAAGACATAAATGTTTATTGGGAAAGAATCGAGAAAGAAGCGGATGTATTACAAAGAGGGGGTTTTATTGATTATTTCTTAGTATTGTGGGATATAGTAAATTGGTGTGATTCTCAAGGTATAATGTCAGGGGTAGGCAGGGGTTCAGCCGCTGGGTCGTTAATTGCATATCTATTAGGCTTAGTAAAAGTAGACCCAATTAAATACGATTTGATATTTGAAAGATTCTTGAATGAGTCCCGTATGAAAAGTTCAGCACCGGATATTGATATGGATTTCCCGGGAAATAGAAGAGATGAAATTAAGCGATATATAGAACAACGATATCAGCCTGAATATGTAACTTCAATAGGAACATTCGGTACTCTAAAGATGAGAGCTGCGATGAAAGATTTAGGTAGACAAAAAGGATTACAACCTCAAATTGTGAATTATTTCACTGCTATGATTAATCCGGAGTCCTCTTTTACAGATATATTCAGACAGGCAATGACAACTCCAAGATTAAAGCAATTTGTTCAAGACAATGCAGATTGGATTAATACAATACCATTATGCTACGGTCAGCCTAAAAATCAATCAATACACCCCGCAGGAGTAGTAATTGCACCAAAGCAAGACCAACACGGAAGGAAGAGGAATGTGTATACCTGGATGCCTATTAAAAAAGTAGACGGAGTATTGGTTACTGAATGGGAAGGGTACTATATAGACATGGCAGGATTCCTGAAAGCAGATATTTTAGGTATTAGGCAGCTAGAGAAATTCCAAAGTATCATTGATTTAGTAAAAGAAGAGTGTAATAAAGAAATTAACTTTGAAGATATACCTTTAGATGAAGAACCTGTATATGAATTATTTAGAGAAGGGTTAAATGAAGATGTGTTTCAATTTGGAGCTGCAGGTTTAAAAGGATACTGTCAATTATTAAAGCCGGATAATATGGATGATTTAATTGCAACAGTAGCACTGTATAGACCAGGCCCTATGGAAATTGGTGCTCACAAGAAATATGCCAAGATTAAAAATGGAGAAGCTTTTCCTGAATATCTTTTAGGTACAAAAGAAATTACACTACCGACACATTCTAATATAGTATATCAAGAACAGGTAATGAGTATTTGTGTGGCCGTGGGTGGTTTTAGTTTAGCAGAAGCCGATGATGTAAGAAGAGCAATGGGTAAGAAAAACATCGAGTACTTGAAAAATTATCAAGGCCAATTTATTACTAATGCTATTAAAATAGGGTACAATAAAATAGAGGCAATTAAGTTATGGAATAATCTAGAGAGTTTTGCATCTTATGCGTTCAACCGCTCTCACGCTACAGCTTACGCATTCACAGGATATTACTGTCAGTGGTTTAAAGAAAATTACCCGTTACAATTTTGGTTAACTTCATTAAAATATGCTGACGCAGATAAGGTACCTTCAAGGATTAATGAGATACACAAGACATCCCCTATAGAAATATTACCTCCTGATGTAAATTATTCTCAACCAGGCTATATAAGTGACACAAAAAAGAACTATATATACTGGTCTCTAACATCCGTTAAGTTTATTAGTGAGCAAACATCTGAGTCTATTATAACAGAAAGGGAACACAGCGGGGAATTTGATTCATTAGAAGATTTTTATGCAAGGGTTGAGAAGAAAACTGTAAATAAAAGAGTAATTTTAAACTTGATTTTATGCGGCGCTTTCGACCAAATCTATAAGATAGATTCAAGTCAACCCGAGAAAAGATTTAGTTTAATCAAAGAATACTGCGCCTTGACAAAGAGTGATATACCGGGGGAATTTAATGAAGATGTTAATTGGAAAAGTTATTTCTATACTTTAAAGCAAAAACAATTATGTGGATTAGGTTATCTCAATTACACAAAGTTATATGAATCTATAGATATCCAAGACAGTCTTGTACCTGAAGATATTTTCTTTTCAGAAGAAGCAAGAGGTATTCGTAAATGTATAGGTGGAGTTATTTCTGAGGTGATAGAAAGAAAAAGTAAAAAAGGGCCGTTTGCCATGATATCGCTGGATTGTAATAACGAAATGATTACTTGTATTATGTGGGCAGAGATATGGCCTGAATATAAAGAACAATTATTAAATAATAAAGAAAGAATTTTATTTATAGCTGGTGAAATAAAGCATGATACTTATCGTCAATGCAATATATTACAAACTAATAAGTCTACTAAAATAAAGATAATATAAATTTAAAAATTCAAAGAAGATGGATGTAAAGCAGAAAACACCTTGGGGTGGAATAGGATACATTACGATGAAGAGAACTTATGCAAGACGTTTAAATGAAAGTGATGCTAATTCTCCCACAGAGGAATTTTATCAAATAATTCAAAGAGAACTTCAAGCCTGCGAAAAACAATTAGGTCTACCATTCACTGAGAAAGAGAAAGAAACATATTTTAACACAAGAATGCAATTGAAATGGTCAGTGGCAGGTCGCTTTATGTGGCAGTTAGGGACAAAAACAGTTGATAAGTTAGGCTTACCTTCTTTACAGAATTGTGCAGGAGTAGTAGTCGATGAGCCTATAAGACCTTTTACTTGGGCAATGGAAATGTTAATGTTAGGCTCAGGAGTCGGATATAACATTCAAAGGGAGCATGTCTATCAATTACCTAAATTAAAAAGTAAACTTAAAATTAAAAGATTAGATACAGCTGATGCTGACTATATAGTACCTGACACACGTGAAGGGTGGATAAAACTAGTAGGTAAAGTACTAAAAGCTCACTTCTATAGAGGACAAGGGTTCTCCTACTCGACACAACTTGTACGTTCAAAAGGAGCTCCTATTAGAGGTTTCGGCGGATTAGCATCAGGGCCTGAAGATTTATGTTGGGGTGTAGCTGAAATACATAAAATACTAAATGATAGGTCATCGCAAAAGATACGCCCAATTGATTGCTTGGATATTATGAATATAATAGGAGCAGTGGTTGTATCAGGAAATGTAAGAAGGTCAGCTCAACTCGCTATTGGGGATTCAGATGATATAGAATTTTTAAAAGCAAAAAGATGGGATTTAGGGAAAATTCCAAATTGGAGGAATATGAGTAACAATTCAGTAGCCTGTGATAATGTCGAATCACTACCTCAAGAGTTTTGGGATACATATGAGCAAGGAGAGCCTTATGGATTAATTAACTTACAATTATCTCGAAAAATAGGTAGAACAAACGAATACAAATACCCTGACCACGATGTAGTAGTTTATAATCCGTGCGCAGAACAATCACTACATAATTTCGAAACTTGCTGTCTAGCAGAAATCTTCCTACCAAACATATCATCTTATAAAGAATTGATTGAAGTGATAGGGTTATCTTATAGAGTAAACAAACACTCTCTTGCATTAAAATGTTCTTTAGAGGAAACTGAACGGGTTGTTAATACCAATATGAGAATGGGGATCGGTGTAACAGGCGTATTACAAGCTACTGAAGAACAGAGAAGTTGGTTGAAAGATGCATATACGTGGCTAAGGGGATACGATAAAGAATATTCTGCAAAGAATAATTTTCCTGTATCTATTAAATTAACAACAGTAAAACCAAGTGGAACTCTAAGTCTATTAGCAGGAGTAACTCCAGGGATTCATCCAAATCCTGCAGGACCTTATTATATAAGAAGGGTAAGAATTGCTACAAATAGTAATCTACTATCTGTCTGCAAGTCTCACGGCTATCATATAGAACCTCAACGAAAATTTGATGGTTCGGCTGATAAATCAACAATGGTGGTAGAATTTCCTTGTATGGTGCCGGAGGGAACTCCTGTAGCAGGGAATTGTAATTGGAAAGAACAATTAGAAATGATAAGAAGGATGCAAGCAGAATGGTCAGATAATTCCGTTAGCTGCACAGTCTATTATAAGAAAGAAGATTTAAAAGATATCAAAAAGTATTTAGCTGCTCATTATAATGAGAATTTTAAGACATTAAGTTTTTTATTAGAACAAGAACACGGATTTGACCAAGCACCTTATGAAACAATAACTAAAAAACAATATGATAAATTAATAAAAGGAGCAAGACCTATTACATCAGTCGAAGTTGAGGAAGAAGATTTTGACGTAGAAGATTGCGAAACAGGGGCTTGTCCCGTAAAATAAAATTAGTTTATCTAAAATAAAATTTTTATATTTACAGAAAATCAGAACACTATGTTTGTATATATGACCACATGTGTGATTAACAACAAGAAGTATATTGGAAAATGGGGGTAGGGTAAAATTAATAGCTAAATTGAAAGCAATAAAATTATAAAATGATGCAAATAATAAGCCGAAAATGTACATTCGACTCTGGGCATAGAGTAATGAATGAAAAAATGAAATGTTTTAATATCCATGGGCACACGTATCTATGTTATTTAAAATTTGCATTTACTGAAATGGAAGATATAGGATACGCCATTGATTTCAAAGAAATTAAGAGAGTAGGGTGTCAATGGATTGATGACATACTTGACCATGGAATGATTTTAAACCCTCAAGATTATACACTTA
>Ga0114931_10011537_pt1 | contig 10424 bp, 4 predicted proteins | sample 2SBtaG_FD_89579 | JGI IMG/M metagenome (GOLD analysis project Ga0114931, IMG submission 89579) | Deep subsurface microbial communities from Kolumbo volcano to uncover new lineages of life (NeLLi) - 2SBTROV14_V59a metaG | ecosystem: Environmental > Aquatic > Marine > Volcanic | place: Kolumbo... | reverse complement strand
TGCTTGGATGTGACCAGAACCGGTCGTTTTTTGGCGGGCGCGAGCTTCGGTGCGGCGGCGACTACGGGAACCGCCGCCACCCTGGCAACGGGGGCATCGTCATCTTCTTCAGGGTCGGCCGCCGCCTTCCGTGCTTTTTTGAAAAGCTCCATGGCCTGGCTTGCGTCGGTCGGACGGTCATCTGGTTGTCGGCGAATCAGTTTCATGACCCAGTCCGCCAGGGGTCCCGGTACATCCGGACTAATTTCCCGGAGATGTTTCACCTTTCCCTTAAGATGATTTTGCATGGTCGAGGCCAGGTTATCTCCCTCGAAAGGCGGGTTCTGGGCAAGGGTGTAATAATACACGCACCCGAGCGAATAGAGGTCCGTTCGCTGATCGAGGGGCTCCAGTTCGATCTGCTCCGGCGCTATATAATCGATCGACCCCAAAAATGACCCGCTTTGGTCCAGAGTCTGCGTGGACGGCGCATGGCTGAATTTGGCCAGCCCGAAATCCAGAATTTTTATCTGAAAAGTTCCCGACGGCAGCCATTTCATCATGATATTTTCCGGCTTGATATCGCGGTGAAGCAGTTTCAGCTCCTGCGCTGATATCAGCGGGTCCAGAGTCTGTTCCACCAGTTTCTCGAAATCACCCGGAGTGAGGGCGCCTTTTTCGACGACTTCCTTAATGGTATCGCCCTCGATCAATTCAAAAACCACGTAGGGACCTTCTTCATCTTCGGTGAACTCGTAAATCGTGACAATGTTCGGGTGCTGGAACTTTGCCAAAGCCCTGGCTTCGCGCTCGAGCGAATCGTCAACCGCTTCGTTGAGTCGTGTTTTTTCCAGCGGCAGGAGACGTTTGATCGCGACATCGCGCTGCATTCTGGTGTCGAGGGCCCGGTAAACAGCGCCGATGCCGCCCCGGCCAATTCTCCCTTTGATTTCATAACGATCCGCCATCTTGAGTCACCCCATGGAAACATAAGCGGCATAGTGCCTGTTTCCAATCCCCAATTGCCGGAATTTTCAAGCTTCCGGGATCGGAACAGGAGAGACAGAAACGAAATGGACTCCCGGAGAAGTTTCCCTTAGCGTGGCTACTTTGCCGAAGAATGGAAAATCAATTTTATCAGGAATTTGACTGGGCCCAGTTGAAGAAATCCGCCCGGCCGACAAAAGTCGATTATCGGACGCCGTTTCAGATTGATCGAGATCGAATCATCCATACTTCCGCATTCCGAAGTCTGCAAAACAAGACCCAGGTGTTTTTCTCCGGCGAATACGATTTTTACCGGACGCGCCTGACCCACTCCATTGAAGTCGCCCAGATTGGGAGAAGCATCTGCACTCGTCTTCTGAGGACTTCATCTGAGTTGGATGCCGGGTTTTACATCGACCCGGACCTGGTAGAGGCGGCCTGCCTATCCCACGATATTGGCCATCCGCCTTTTGGGCACACCGGGGAACGGACGCTGCATCGTCTCATGAAGCCTTACGGAGGTTTCGAGGGAAACGCCCAGACTCTTCGCATCCTGACCCACACGATTTTCACCAGCGGCCGGGGGATGAAACCGACCCGTGCCTTGGTCGACGGTGTGTTGAAGTACAAGACTCTTTTTGGGGAAGTGGACGATCAGCAGAATCACTTTCTTTATCAGGAACAGGCTGAATGGCTCGATTTCATTGTCGATGGCGAGCCTTTTCCCGCGGACCTTCCCGCTGGAGAACACCGCAACGGTTTTCGATCCATCGAATGCCAGATCATGGACTGGGCCGATGATACGGCCTATTCCGTTAACGACCTTGCCGACGGAATTCACGCGGGCTTCATCAATATCGAGAGAATCGAAAAGTGGGCAGAAAACCAGGAACTGGATGAGGACGGAAGCAAACAGTTGGAGGTGCTGATTCAGGCGATCAGAAAAGACCGGATCGAAGGCGCCATGGGAAGAAAAATCGGTGAGTTCATCGCGGCTGCCGATTTGGTAAAGAGCGACGGGTTTCTGGGTAAACAGAGCAATCGTCATGGTTACCGATTGGAGATTGATCCCCGCGTCGCTACCATCTGCGCACTCTACAAAAAGCTGTCCCGCGACCTCGTCTTTCGGAGTCAACAGCTTCAGCAACTGGACCGGAAATCCGATTTTATTCTTTCCCGGCTGTTTGAGGCATTTGCCGAAAATTACATGGAGCCATCATCACCCGATGCGGGGCATTTTTGTTTATTATCTCAGGAAGATGAAAGACAAATGGCTTCCGCGGATTCTGAGGCGGTTCGGGCCCGTCTCGTCTGCGACACACTGGCCCGCATGACGGATGGGGTCGCGACCCGAACGTATAAGCGGCTTTTTGATGCGGATTTTGGTTCGATTGTTGACCTCGTATAGCCCTTGCAATGGAAGCTGTCGACTTCGCTGCGTTTCAGGAACGCGCTGATGAGTTCGAAAATGCGGTTTGCCGGGAAACAGAAATTGCCACCTTCTGCTCCGGCCCCGTATGGCAGATCGCGGCCTTGCGTTCGCTCCACGGATGCGAAGAGGAATCCAATTTCGTCATTCTGAATGAAACCGACACATGGCTGGTTTTCGTGGAGAGGGAGGAAGGGATCTATTTTCCACTGGAATCCGCCTGGATGTTTGGCTGTCCCCTCATCGGCGATCCTGACAGGGCCATCGAAATATTGTGGAGTGTTGCTCGCAATACATTGGAACGACCAAGCGGATTTATGGTTTCCGGTGTTTTGAAAGACGGGCTGATGCACCGGAAGCTGAAGGATCTGGAGAAAACCGCCTTACGCTTTGAGGAATTTCCAGCCACCGACTGTATGACGATCGATCTGAGTGAGGGCTTTGATGCATGGCTGGTTCGACGATCCCGAAAATTCCGCAAGTCGATTCGTCAATTGAAACCGCCAGAGGGATTGGAAGTGGTCGATGCGAGAGCCGATGACCCCGATTCGCTCATGGATCGTATCCTCGCGGTGCAACAAAAGACCTACAAATGGAGAGAGGGAATGGATATTTTCCAGGGGGAAAATTATGTGAGATTTTATCGGGACATCCTGGAACAACTTCACGCCCGGGGTGAGGCGCGAATTCTCTTTGGCCAATTGGACGGGCAGGATATGAGCTACATTTTCGGAGGCGTTTCAGGGACGGTCTATCGAGGTTTTCAAATGAGTTACGTCGAGGAATTGAAAGAGTTCGGAATTGGGAATTACCTTCAGATCAACAATATGAAAGCCTCAGCGGCGGAGGGCATTACCCACTACGACCTCGGAATGCATGCTGCCTATAAAGAGCGATGGGCGGATCATCGGGAGCGATATGTGGGCGTTTGGGTGGTTTTGTGAACCAGTATTCCAAACGACACCCTCCTTTTTTGATCGAAGACGAATTTTTTCCCTTGCACCATTCCGCATCCTGAATTAATAACATATCAATAAACAATGATATGTTGATTCGTATCGTATTTTTAACGGTGAGCTGGGGCCTTTGGGTTTCCTTTTCTTTGGGACGGGATTTGTATGACACCTTGTCTGAAGAGGTTGTTGTCCTTGATGTGACCACTGTTGTGGCGACGAAGACCTCGAAAACGGAAGAGGACTTACTGCCTTCCGTCGACAGCGTTTCGGGGGCCGAACTGAAATTGCATCAGCAGTACCAGGTGGCCGACACGCTGCAACGTTCCGCGGGGACTGCAATCGTGCAGGCTGGTCAGGCAGGTGGACAGACTTCGATTTTTATTCGGGGTATGGAGAGCAATCATGCCGTTGTTTTGTTGAACGGGCGGCGTCTTCCCCCCGGGCTGGCCGGAAATTATCAGGTGGAGTTTCTCGACACCTCCTTCCTCGACTCCGTTCAGGTCATCAGGGGGTCGGTAAGTTCGCTTTACGGTTCCGACGCCCTGGCGGGCGCGATTGATTTGCGCACGGTCGATGCTCGTTTGATAGACGATGATTCTTTCGCGGTTTTTACCGAGGGAGGTTCCTTTTCCACTTTTCGGGAAGGCAGTCAAGTCGCGGTCCGGGACGGTCGATTTGGCCTGGTGATTGATTCCTCCTATGTCACCACAGAAAATGACCGTCCCAACTCTGATTTTGAAAATGCCACATTCCGGGCGAACGCGGCTTATGAGTTAGGGGATGGCGTTTTTCTGGACCTGCTGAGCTATATTCAGGATGCCGATCTCACTGCGGCGGGTTCGAGCAGAAGTCCCCTGTTCCCACAATCGCAGATCAATCAGAATCAATCGAGCCTGTTTTCTCCCCGCTTCACCATCGAACGCGATGACTGGAGCGCGTCAGTTTTCTACAGCTATACCAGGAACCAACTGGAGGCGACCAGGGATCCGTTCTTCAATGACAGTCTGTTGAAACAAGATGGCCACGAAGTGGAAGCAGTGTTTCACTATCATCCTACGAAAGCGGCGACAGGGACGCTGGGAACCGGGTATTACGACTATGAGTTTGAGCGCATTCCCCTCATTCCCGGGCTCTTCAATCTGCCGGCGGCTCATCAATTCGCTTACTGGAGTGTCTTTGGCCAGGCCGATATGAATTGGCCCGGCGGTTTCAATGTTCTGGTATCGGGTCGGTATGACGGGCACGACTCTTTTGAAAGCAAAGCGACCTATTCCCTGCAGTTAAAAAAGGAAATTGAATCCACCGGAACGACCGCGTTCGGGAAAATTGCCACGGGATACAAGGCACCTTCCGGGCAGGATTTTATTTTTCTGGCCCCCACCGTTGATCCCTCCTCGATTTTACCGGAGGAAAGCAGAACCTGGGAACTGGGGTTGAGACAGAGCCTTCCCGACGGACTGGGCAGCGTCGCCGTCACCTATTTCCAGGCCGACATCAAAAACCTGATCGATGTCGATCCCTTCACTTTTGTCCTGCCTGCGATAGTGGATACGGAAACAGAGGGAATCGAAGTGGAAACGAGGCTGAGGCCCAGCGATTGGCTGGATCTGTATGCCAACTACACCTGGTTGAATGCCCTCATTGTAAACGGGCAGTATTTGGGAGGGTTTGGAGGCGGGCCGGGAGACAAACTGCCCCGCCGACCCGAGCATACACTGTCCGTCGGGATGGTGCTACACTTTGACAAATGGAGTGCCGGGGCCGACTTGCAGGGCGCCTATCAGCGACTGGATTCTCCCGGCGTGATGCTCAACGATTACGCGCTGTTGCGAATTTTCGGAAATTTTCAACTCTGCGAGAATGTCGAAATTTATGGGCGGGCGGAGAATCTCCTCGATGAACAGTACGAAACAACTCGCGGATTTGCAGGCGCCGGGACTGGCCTGTTTGGAGGGGTCAGGATTACGTTTTAGAAGAAGTCACCGATCATGACAATGGACATTGAAGAATGGCAGCGAGTGACCGAGGCTCTCCCCAAAATCACCGAGTTTTTCAGGAATCAGCCTCATCCTGACCAAGCAACTCTATTTTCATGACCGATCTAAAACAGGAACTGACGACCAAACTGCAAAAGCGAATTCTGGTGCTCGACGGCGCCATGGGGACGACCATTCGTAGTTATGGACTTACCGAAGAGGCAGCCCGGGGAGACCGATTTTCGGATAACAGGAAAGACCTGCTGAACAACGGCGACATTTTATCGCTGACCCAGCCTGATATCATAGGTGATATTCATAAGCGGTTTTATGAAGCGGGATCTGACATCGTGGAAACAAATACCTTCTCAGCCACGACCCTGGCTCAGAGCGAATTCTTTGTCGAAGATCCCAGGGAAAAAGGGAAGGGACGCAAAGATCCGGAATTTTTTCAGCGGGAAGTGTGCCACAACGAGCGTCTCGGAGAACTGGTTTGGGAGCTAAACCTTGAGTCTGCCAGACTTTGCCGAAAATGGGCCGACCAGATCGGGTCTGACACGGGGAGAAAGCGATACGTTGCCGGCGCCATCGGACCGATGACTGTGTCACTGTCCAATTCCCCCGAAGCGGAAGATCCGGGATTTCGTGTTGTGAAATTCGATCAGGTTACGGAATCCTATCGTCACCAAATCCGGGCGCTCATCGAGGGCGGCTGTGACCTGCTCATGGTGGAAACCATCTTCGATTCGCTCAACGCCAAAGCGGCATTGGTGGCAATTCGGGAGGTCTTCGACGCCGAAGAGGTGGAGCTTCCCGTGATTGTGTCCGCCGCGGTCGGTCGTGGTGGCGAGACCATGATCTCGGCACAGAAGGTGGAAGCCTTGTGGAACGCGGTTGCTCATGTAAACCCGCTTGCCGTAGGGCTGAATTGTTCTCTCGGTCCCGACCTGATGGAACCCCACCTGACGGAGCTATCCCAGGTCGCCGAAACGTTCCTGTCGGTCTATCCGAACGCCGGCCTGCCCAATCCGCTGGCCCCAACGGGATTTGACCTGGAGCCATCGGACATGGGAGCCTATCTCGACGAATTTGCTTCGTTGGGCTTGGTGAATCTCATCGGAGGCTGTTGTGGAAACACCCCCGAACACATCGCCGAAATTGCCGGGGTGGCGGAACGACATGCTCCACGTGAGGTGCCCAGGCTTCCGCCGGTGATGCGTCTGAGCGGAGCAGAGGCATTCAATCAAACAGAGGAAAAAGGATTTCTCATGGTCGGGGAGCGAACCAACGTGGCGGGTTCACCAAAATTTGCGCGACTCATTAAGGAAGGAAAACTGGAGGAGGCTGTTGCCATCGCCCGGCAGCAAGTCGAAAACGGTGCGCCGGTGATCGACGTCTGCATGGACGAGGGCATGATCGACGGGGTGGATATGATGACTCGTTTTCTCAACCTGCTCGCAGCTGAGCCGGATGTTGCGGCCGTGCCCATCATGGTCGATTCCTCGAAATGGGAAGTCGTGGAGGCGGGCCTGAAATGTCTCCAGGGCAAGGGAATCGCGAATTCTATTTCGTTAAAGGAGGGAGAGGATAAATTTCGGGAGTCCGCCCGGAAAATCATGAAATACGGTGCGGCAGTCGTGGTTATGGTCTTCGATGAACGCGGTCAGGCGGACAGTTACGAAAGCAAAATCCGAATTTGCGAACGCGCCTATCGCATCCTCGTCGATGAGGTGGGGTTCAACCCCGAAGACATCATTTTCGACCCGAACATTCTCACCATCGCCACGGGAATGAAGGAGCATAACAACTATGCCCTCGATTTCATTGAAGCCACCCGCTGGATCAAAGACAATCTTCCGGGAGCCAAAGTCAGTGGCGGGGTCAGCAATATTTCATTCAGTTTTCGGGGCAACAATGTGGTCCGGGAGGCGATGCATTCCGCATTCCTCTACCATGCGGGAAAGGCCGGGATGGACATGGGCATCGTCAACGCCGGTATGCTGGAGGTCTATGACGAGATTAAACCAGAGCTTCTCAAGCTGGTCGAGGACGTGTTGCTCAATCGTCACGAAGGAGCGACCGAAGCGCTGATTGATTATGCCGAAGAATTGAAGAATCGAGGCGCCCACAAAAGTGCAAAAGAAAGCGCAGCCGATCTGGCCTGGCGGGAGGGCTCGGTGGGGGAGCGTATGTCTCACGCTCTCGTCAAAGGTATCACCGACTTTATCGAAGAGGATACCGAGGAGGCAAGGCAGCAACTGGGCAAGCCCCTCGATGTGATCGAAGGCCCTCTGATGGATGGCATGAAGGTCGTCGGAGAACTGTTCGGTTCCGGAAAAATGTTTCTTCCCCAGGTCGTCAAAAGCGCCCGCGTCATGAAAAAGGCCGTTGCCTATCTGAACCCGTTTATGGAGGCGGAAAAGAAAGAGGGCGATGGCGACAGCGCCCCGGTCTTTGTCATTGCCACGGTGAAGGGGGATGTCCATGATATCGGCAAAAACATCGTGGGCGTTGTCTTGGGATGTAACGGCTACAAAGTGATCGACCTCGGGGTGATGGTGGATTTCGATCGCATCCTGGAAGTCGCCAGAAAGAATCAGGCGGATCTGGTGGGCTTGAGCGGTCTCATTACTCCGTCGCTGGACGAGATGATCCACAATGCAAAGGAATTCGAGAGACACGAATGCCGGTTTCCTGTTCTCATTGGCGGGGCAACAACTTCGCGGGCTCATACCGCGATCAAAATTGCGCCACACTATTCGGAGCCCGTCGTCCACGTGGGCGACGCGTCCCTGGTGGTCGGCGTGTGCAATTCGCTCCTGTCGGAGAATCTCCGGGAGGATTTTATCGCCCGGCATCGCGCCGCCGAGGCTCGCGAGCGCGAGTTGTTTGCCGGGAAAGGATCGACCGCCGCTTACGTTCCCTTCGAGGAAGCGAAACGGGCCAGATTTGAGATCGATTGGGTAAAGACCCCTCTCGCCGAGCCGGAATCGATCGGCAGTCATGTCTGGGATCCCGTGCCCTTGAGAGACATCATCGAGGTCTTCGACTGGTCGCCTTTTTTCCATGCCTGGGAACTGCGTGGAGTGTATCCGAAAATTTTCAAACACAAAGCCCACGGCGCCGAGGCGAAACGCCTCCACGAGGACGCCGTAGCCATTCTCGAAGATTTGGTCCAAAACGAGCGCGTCCGTGCCCGAGCGACGTGGGGCGTCTGGCCGGCCCATTCCACCGGGGAGGATATAGATCTGTTTTCCGATACCGAAAAAACGACGAGGCTCGCCACCTTTCATTTTTTGCGGCAGCAGAAGGAAAAGGTGCGGAAAGGCACTCCCTTCCAGAGCCTGGCGGATTTTGTCTCGCCCGCCGATTCCGACCGGCTGGATTATATTGGTTTGTTCGCCGTGACCGCCGGTGAGGAAGTCGAGGAGTACGCCGCCGCCTGCAAGGCGAGCGGTGACGACTACGCCGCGATCATCATTCAGGCCCTCGCCGACCGTTTTGCCGAGGGTCTCGCCGAATTACTCCACAAAAGGGTCCGGGACTTCATGGGCTTTGGGAAAAATGAAAACCTCGGCGTGGGAGATTTCATCAAGGAGAAGTATCGCGGCATCCGTCCCGCCGCTGGCTATCCCGCCTGCCCCGATCATACAGAAAAGGCGGAGATCTGGAAGCTGCTCGATGTCGAAAATACCGTGGGTATCTCGCTGACATCGAGCTACGCAATGTTTCCGCCATCGTCGGTCAGCGGACTCTATTTTTTCAACGAGGCCGCCCGCTATTTCAATGTCGGCAGGATCGAGCACGACCAACTGGAGGACTATGCCCGCCGCAAGAACATCTCGGTGGAAGAAGCTGAAAAGTGGCTTGCGCCGATTCTGGCGGAATGATTGACTCTTCGTTAACTTTGCCAAAGTAAATTCTGGAGTCCATCAAATTTCAGGTGTAGTCGTAGGGCATGTTCTGGCTGCGGTTTTTTCTCTTTGCTCTGCCGGTGGGATTGGCCTTCCCCGCGACGTGGCTCTTCCAAGCGGTCCGGCGGCTGGACTATTCACGCAGCGATTCCGATCTGGTTTGTGTCATTCGTGAGCCCATCAAAATGCTGAATCCTCTGGTGCCTCTCACCGGACCGACGCGGGAGGTGACTGATTTGCTTTTTGAGCCAATCCTGATTCGTGATGACGACTTGAAGCTCCGCCCGAATCTGATGACGCAATGGAGCTACCTGACGGTTGTCACCATCCGTTGCGCCGGAGAAGCGGAGGCGAAAAAAGTGGTGGCAAAACTTCGCGCCTGGGAACCCACGGGAGATGGAGCGCTCGAAATCAAAGAGGCAGTTGTCAAGGGCCCCGTGGTGGTCGTGTCTTTGAAAGGGTTTGAGGCACAACTGCTTGACTCACTTCTCGAACTGATCCCCAAAGAAAGTCTGGGACAATTTTTGCAGGTGCGGCTGAGCTTGAAAAATTCGGTCCGGGATTCGTTTGAAACTTTTCTGCGCAGCTCCGTGGAAAAAACACAGATCAGAATGCTCGATTACCAGGGAGACCGGGTCGCCAATATTTTTCTCCAAAAAGGAGACACCGATCTGTTTTTGAAAGAGCTGAGACTCTACTATGAGTCCAACCGGAACCTGGAGCCCGCCATCGAGATAGTGGGAGACTCTTGTTATACCAGTTCGCACGAAATGGTGATTCAGTTTCGGAATGATGTGCGATGGCATGACGGCGTCCTTTTTTCAACGGACGACGTCATCTACTCCTACAATGAAATGACCCGTCCCGGTTCCATGCTTCCATTGGCCGAATCATTCCGTTTTGTGGACAGACTGGAAAAGATTGACCAGCGATCCATTCGAGTTGTGTGCCGGGGGACGCCGGCGATCATGCTGGAGAGTTGGGAAAAGCTTCCCGTTCTTCCGGCCCACATTTTGGAGTCCACCAGAAGTCAGGCAGAATGGCTTCAGTTTTTCGAAAAACCGGTGGGGAACGGTCCCTACAAGCTCGATTCGCGTCTGGATGATGGCGGAGTGGTTTTGGTGTCCAACGAAGCATATTTCCGAACTGCACCGAGGCAGAAGCGCGTCATTTACCGGACACT
>Ga0114931_10011536_pt1 | contig 10425 bp, 8 predicted proteins | sample 2SBtaG_FD_89579 | JGI IMG/M metagenome (GOLD analysis project Ga0114931, IMG submission 89579) | Deep subsurface microbial communities from Kolumbo volcano to uncover new lineages of life (NeLLi) - 2SBTROV14_V59a metaG | ecosystem: Environmental > Aquatic > Marine > Volcanic | place: Kolumbo... | reverse complement strand
TGCCATCTATTGGTCGCGATTAAATACGGTTTATTACGCCGCCAACCGGGAGGATGCCGCGGCTATTGGTTTTGACGATCACTTCTTTTACCAGGAATTCGGCAAGCACCGTTCCCAGCGCAGCATACGTATGATTGAGATTCATCGTAACAAGGCACTGGATGTGTTTGCCCGCTGGCAGGCCGTCGATGGCAGACAGTTGTACTAAGAATATTCATGCCAATTAGCCGCTTTCACGTTCGTTGGCGACAGGCGATCCCACTACCACAAACCGCGTTGTTATCGGTCGCCATATTGCTGTCGCTGCCTGTAAGCGGTCGGTCGCAGGCTTTCCAGCATCAAATGGATTACCGCTTTAGTTACGCCGATGTCGAGGACGGTATTTTGCGCCGTTCCCATACCTGGCAGTGGCGATACTACCGGCAGCCGCTGACAAGGGACGGCTCACCGTATGGGCTGGAAAATTTTTACCAACGGCAACGCAATTGGCATTTACATTGGACGGGGTATGACAGCCGTCTAACCACCGGCACCGGTGAGGGCAGGCAAGTGGGTTCGGGTTATGAGTTTCGCGACTTGCGAACACCGATAACCGTTGCCATGGCGGTGCGCTATCGGGAATTGAATGTGCATGTGTTGCAGCCCCTGAGCATTGCCTCGGAAACCTATACGGCCCGGCTGGGTATGTATTTGCAGGCCGACCATCATATCGAACTGAGTCTAACGCGGCGTCGCGATAGAACCGACAGCTTTTATGATAATGCCAGCACGGTGCGACTATTGGGTATGGGCTTTGTAAACAGGTCCAACGGCGGTAAGCTGGTGTGGCATGCCGGACTGGGTATTGAGGCGTACAGCGATGAATACGCTGTATTTCGGAAAACGACCGGTACCAACAATGAACGCAATGTTGCCCTGGATTATTATTTTCCCCGTCAATGGCATACGGGTGCTTATGTGGATTCGTTTGGTGATGGTCTTACCGGTGGTCTTCGAATCGGCCTGTCCGTTGCCTCCTACCTTGAAATCAATCTGGACTTGAGTCACGACGATCCGAAATCGGATGGCTTGAGCGCCGACGGTATGGAAATAGCTCTGCGGCTGCAATTGTAGAAAACGATATCGATTTACAAATAGTAAGTTACAGATGGTTACAGATGGAAATACTAATCTCCTGGTTTTGGCCGCCATATCGATGTACTTTTAACTTCGCAAAATTGATTACGCCCATATAAACAACGAAGGAGAAAGGTATGAAAAAATATTTCATTATGATGGCATTTTTAACAGTGCCGGTGATAGGCCTGGCGGAAAATTATCAGCATCTGTTGGACTATCAGTTTGTTCATAACCTGGATGACGAGTCCCCGTTTCAGGCCAGTGTATCGCAGTATACCTATTTCCAGCGTGCCGTCAGCACCGGTAAGCAAGCATACGGGTTGGAGAATTTTTATCAGCGCCAGAGTTATTTTACGTTTTTCGGGTTGCAAGGCAATGCCAACGCTGGATTCCGACAGTCAAGCTACGGTGTTGAATTTGCGAAAATGGCCGAGCGTTCACCGTTATTTTGGAATGCCGGGTTTAGTAAATCGGTATCAGAATACGGTCAGCAAGATGAAAAGGTTACGCGATACGGTATGGGGCTGGGCTACTATACCGGCCGGCATACGCGCTTGATGGTTGATTATCAATATGCCGACAGTACCTTCGTTGGCCGTGGTGAGCAATCTCGATCATACGGATTGTCCACAATACATGTTTTTCCCTTGGGCGCGAAACATGCCGTTTCATGGTGGGCAAACTTGCAAAGACATGAGGGTCGGGATGAGCAGACATTATCGCTGGGCGCCGATTACCATGGCCGTAGTTGGCAAACCGGTATGGGTGTTGTTACGACGGCCAAGACGTGGACGGTAGACGCGTTACGTCACAGTCCCGCGACAATCCTGCATGTAAGTACGGATATAACCGATGGTGTCCGAGTGGGTTTGTCTTATACCTATCAAGAAAATACTTTCGCGGCTAATCGTCGTTACCTGTCCGCTGGTATCGGCTTACGGATCTAGTGTTTCTCCTATAAAACGTTCATTTAGAAAGCCACTCAAAGGGCGAGATAGATTTTTTAGGCAACCATCAAGTCTATCTCGTCTAAATGTGTGTTTTATAGGAGACACTACACTAGGCTGAGCATTTGACGAAAATCCTGCCACGTTTGGCGTAGGCTGGATTCGGCCGGTGACAGGCCATGACAGGCTTGTTCGCATTGATCATACATCGTTGTCGCCATCAACTGGATGTGATGTAGATGTTCCCGTTGGCTTTTCAGCGCTTCAGCCAAGTGTTCAATGGCGGCGGTGGAGTCAGCCATGGAGTCCGACATGGCATTGATCAGCCCACCGGCGTTGCGCACACCGGCAACGCTTTCCCCCACATGCTCACGGCTGGTTTGCATGGCAGCGGTGGCATCCGAGGTACCCAGTTGCAGCCGCTCAATCATATTGGCGATGGTGGCGGTCGATTCCTGGGTTCTGTTTGCCAATGAACGCACTTCATCGGCAACCACGGCAAATCCACGGCCGCTTTCTCCCGCACGAGCCGCCTCAATAGCGGCATTTAACGCCAACAGGTTGGTTTGTTCGGCAATACCGCGAATGACCTCCACCACGGTACCGATTTGTTTACTTTCCTCGGCCAGGGTTTGCATGACCGAACTGGTCAGCTCAATGTCCTCCGCCAGCCTTTCAATAGCACCGACCGAAGTGCCGGTGGATTGCTGGACGTCGCGTAACTGCTGGTGCAAACCGTCATTGGCCGCCAGGGCTTGCTGGGTATGATCGGCGTTTTCAACCATAAGCTGCAGCAAAGAATCGGATGATTCGGTGAGCGGCTGCAAATCGGGTCCGTCGTCGTTGTTTTGCATGGCTAACACCGTGTCCATATCCTGTTCCAACCGGGAGGCGTGTTCAAGCAAGTTTTGATGGCGTGCTTTATGGCGGTCCTGCAGGCGGTTAAATGCGTTGATCCATGCATCGGTTTCCTTGTGCTTTGGCGTGCTCAAATGCGTAAACGGGTGCCGGCTGTCTTCGGCGATGGTCTGCAGTTGCTTAACCGGCGCCGTCCATGCTCGCGAAGGTCCGCGCCTTGTCAGCAGAATCGTCAACGACAGCAACACCACTGCGGTAATCAAAAGGCCGGCTACCGGCGGTTTTTCCCGGTTGGTCTGCATGTCCGCGACATCGGCTAAGCGGGTTTGTGCACGGGCCCATTTGGCCTGGGCTTGATGCAATTGCCATTGACCCAAGGCTTGCAGGGATTGCCGCAGGTTTTGTTCGATAACCATTAATTGTTGTAACAAGTGCGCACCGGTATCTTTCTCGGTTGGTGCCTGGCGTGCTTGGGGCAAGCGGGTTCCGGACTGACGAAGTTGGGCGGCAAATGTGGCCAGTTGCGCCAGCACGGCCTTTTCCGGTTCAACCAGTGTGCTGTCATCCTTGAGAAGTGCCAGACGCTGATCAACGGAAGTCTGCAATAGTTGTGCGCTATCTAAGCTGTTTTGATCACCGGTGGCGGCATAGCTAAGAAGTAAATACTGAACATTGATCCAGGAACGGCGTAACTGCAATAAACTGTCAACCAGTGCCTGGTTGTTTGGACCACGCTTGGCTGTTAACAGTGTGGTTATGGCGTCGATCGCTTTATGGGTCGGCGGGGAAATTTTTCTTCGCCAATGGTCGATTGCCGCTTGCTGCGCGCTTTTTTGCAGGCGTGGACCGGGTATGTTTTGTTGCCAGGACTGCAGCGCCGCCAAATCTTGTTGGATTGTCTTAAATAATGCCTTGACCTTTGCGTGATTACCCCAGGTTGGAATCTGTCGCAGATCCGCGACAGACTTTGTTAATGCGTCGATACCTGTCTGTATGGTGACTTTGCCGTCGGCCGGGCGGGTCGCAACCGCGAATGCCGCTTGTGTGACGGTGGTCGCGAGTTGCTTCAGGCTGGCCAATGTGGTCTGGTATGCGTTGTTTTGCTGTTGCAGATCGGTGGGTATGGGAGCCGAAAATGGTAACCGCTCCGGAATTTTAAGTAGTAACACACCGAGAACGATAGCCGCTGTGGTAGCAGATAACAAAAACAAGCGTAGAATCCAGGCGGACCGCAGCATAAATCACCCGTGGAGCGTTTTACTGATGGTATTCATATTAACGGTAGTGTGGATGCAGGCTTGAATGCGGGCCAGTTGGTGCATGGCATGGGTAGAAACCCGTGGCCGTGGTAAGGTATTGAAAGCAAACGCCCGGTTGGACTTGACAAGCACTCTTATCAGTTTCTGGGCGGCATTCGCCCGGTATTTTCACAGCGTAGATCAAGCGTAGATCAATAGTCTGTCTGGATTGTACTTTTCCGGCTGGCCCGTTAACAAGAGCGGGACTTATCAGGGCTTGCCATTCATGTGCTGTTCAGGCGGTAGGCAGCACAATAAAACCGTCCCAATGAACCGTATGTTGCTGATCGCGACCCACGGGAAAACCTTAACGGGAGGGTATCACCATGGAATCCAATTTTTACGTGATTATGCCGCCTATCCGCCCGCCTATCCGCCCGCCTATCCGCTAAGCGAACGATTGATACACACGGTTGGGAAGGCGTCTGCCGGCGGGTGACGAATAATCGTTTCGATGCCGTTAATGACGGTTAGCCGTTGTTTCAGTTATCATAAAGGCACCCGAAATATTGAGTAACGTCGGGTGACACACGAAAATAACCAGGTTTTCGCGATAAATTTACCATAATTTTCGTTAAAAGTCTTAGCCGTGAAGCCGATTTCAATGTGTGCCGCCTCAGGGGTGACCTAAATGAATAAACTGGAAATAAATCGCGACAACATCCGCGGACAGCTTTCCACCCTGCTTGTATGCAACGTATGACGAACCGCCACGGTGCATGGCATCGGGCATGCGTGCTGCCCGCCGTGATGCTGTTTTGCGTGAGTGTGGATACACCGGCTGCGGTCGAACAACAACATAACAGCGAGAAAAAAACCGAGCAAGAAGGTAAGGCCAACGTTGTGCGCGACGACTCAATGATGGGTATATCGCATCGTTTTATTTCCCATACCTTGGAAAGAACCGTGCGAACCATTGACAAATTCTTCGCCAATGAAGACGTCTATGATGAAACCACCAAATCGTATGCGCGGTTGCGCATGAACACGGCCTATAACTCCGACCATAAAGTTATTTTTGACGCCGGGCTTAATGTCAAACTGGATTTACCGGAAACGGAAGATCGATTCAATTTCCTGTTGGAAAGTGAATCCGACCAACAATCCAATACCGAGGAAGGAAAACCGGTGCAGAATACGGCATCGCAAGCCTTGGAGGGTGATGACTATTTCGCCGGTTTGCGCAGGTATATCCGCAATCGAACCAATTGGAATTTAAGTGCGGATGCCGGTATACGCTTGCGCAACCCCATCGATCCGTTTGTCCGTGTTCGGTATAGGCGACGCTATGACTGGAAACCGTGGCACATCGCGTTTCGCCAATCGATTTTCTATTTTCGGACGACAAAAATCGGTTCGGAAACCAAGCTGGAGTTTAACCGTTATATTTACAATTCGTTGTTGATGCGCATGTCCAGCAAAGCGCGTTGGACGCAAGTCGTTGACAAGTTTTCCTTGTCGCAACGTTTTTCCTTGTACCACACCATTTCCGATCGCAGTGTTTGGGCTTATGAAGGCGGTGTTTTTGGGCGAACCCATGTCTGGCAGGCCACGCTGTTTGAAGCACGTATTCGCTATCGCCACCGTATCAAGGGACGGTGGTTGTTTTTGGACACCGGTCCGCAAGTGTTGTGGGGAAAGGGTGTTGGCTACCGCCCGATACGGTTTTTTTGGTTTGGATTCGAAGCGGTATTTGGCGACAAATACCTGCAAACAGCCGATAGAGGCGACAAACTTTTCGGTCGTAAACGATCGCAAACCGCCGCCGCAAGATAACGGGGGCGGCAATCGGCGGCATTACCCGTTAGTGGCGCGGAGTCAGTTTTTTGGCGCCCTAAATCGGCCTATTTCTTTTGTGATTTCAATGGCTTGGCCAAATGTCAAGCGATGGCCGTCGAGATCCTGCAGGGAAAACTGGCGCATTCCCCAGGGCTTGGATTCAATGGCCTCGATGATCTGGGCGCCGTGGTTTCGGTAGCGGTTAAAGCACTGGTCAACGTCGGTTACCCTTATATAGAGACGATGGGCCGGCACCGGTGATGGGCAGCGATAAAAAAGGATTTCAAGGTTTTGCACGATCACCGCGCCATAGCTACCGTCTGGCCAACACCAGGCAAACCGGCAGTCAAACAGTTCGCCGTAGTAGCTTTGGCTTGCGTGAACGTCATTCACCGGAAGTTCAGGTATCATCGACTGCCATTCGGCCGGCATGACCACCACCTGCGTAACTATATGATAAATAAGTATTTTATGACCAGCGTAGGGTGCCGTTGGTTTTCAGTTCGGCATGGCGGACCGCGTCATCCTCGGAATGAAACGGGCCGGCCTCTTCGCCTATGGTGCCTGGATCGCCCAGGGCTTCAAAATGCACATAATACAGCGCTTTCTGGTCGGATTTCGGGTCGTCAGAACTGCTCACGATAAAGACCTTCACAGGTACTTTGTATTCGTGATACCAGCGGCCTTTTTTTAAAACTGTAGCCATGACGTTACCGGTGTGTCATTTGTTAGTTCGCCCGGTGTTACTTTTCTATCGGGCGTCCGTCACAATTAAAAACTAATATTACCAGAATTAGTGATATACAGTACACGTACTTGCGAGGCAAGTATATACGAGCTTTATTTTGACATGGTCGAAATCATACTTACAAAATCGCCGCTGAAAAGGCAGGCCGGTTCTCGATCCTTTGCAATCACCGCAGTCATTTCAATACGGGCTTTGCCGTAACGTTGCAGGGTTTTCATAAATTTCCGCCAGAGATGACTTTGCGGCATATGGCAATCCGCGTGAAATTCACCGTCCAGGGGTCGCAGATAGTCGATACGGTGGTGTTGGATGACAATACGGTTGGCGATAGATTGCCGGTCGAGGCTGACAAACAACAAGCTCCAGGCCGCCAAAGTCGCCAACGCACTGGCACTGCCCCCAAAAACGGTTTGCCGGTGGTTGATATTCGGAGCCAAGGGAGCAGCCAGCCTGATGCTGTCCGGTTCCAGCTTGGTAACCTGCACTTGCATGGCCCGGCTTAGCGGGATGTTCTCGTATAAATAGCTTTGTAAATGGTGCTGCCAATGTTCGAGGGTCATCGTGTATACCAAGTAATTCCGGGGCCCAATGATGCGGGGCGACGATTGGCCGCTTATTGTAATTTATTACAGACGGTATGGGAATCAGGGCATGAAGTTTGGCAACGGATGCATGCGCTGCTATGTGGTATCTTTCATTGAGTGCAAACGAAAAATAAAATGGATGCGATCCCCGCCGTTTAATAAAAAATCATATTTAACAATGGGTTGGCATGTGTCGCGCGCAGAAAATGGTTGCGCGTTGTTATACGAGCTGCGCTTAGCCTTGCGACGAGGTTTATAAAATAAAATACCTGGTGCTTGCCAAGGGTGTACCGTTGGCGTTTTTTCTGGTTGGTATAGGGAGTATGGTTGCCGGTATCAAACAGTATGTCACCGGACGTGCTTCGGGTAGCCGGGACCGGGTTAATGACTGAACCGAAAAAGCCTTCCGTGTTCCAGGTTTAGAACGGGCATCCATGGGATGCCCGTTATTACGCCGTTGGGTCGCGCTGTTACGGTGTGAAGGTGGGTTCAAAAACACCATCCCAACTTTCGAATCCCAGCGGATAAACCGATTCCAGATAATCCGGTTTGGCCAGGGCGGTAGCGCGCCAATCGTCGGGCAGTTCACCTTGATTTTTCTCCTGGTCACCGAAGCCGTTTTCAAAGAAGGCATTCAACAACTCGTTACAGGAGTCGCCGATGTCGGCGCATAATCCGGGGGTGATAAAATAGTCAGCGGCCAGCGCGCCTTTGTCACGAATCAAATCCAACGACGGATCATTGGGCCAGCTACCGCCGGTTTCCGGTGTATTGCGGGCCACTGTGTAGGTGGATGCGACGATGGATTTGTGGATGTAATCATAGTCACCGTCGGCATCGAAAAAGTATCGGTCATCATTGTCAAAAATATATTCACCAAAAAAGTTGTCAAGATTAAAGGTGATAGGCAAGGCGACGTTGTTCAGCGACGCGGCGGCGGCTCCTTTACCAAAGGCATTGGCCACGGTGTGCATTTTCAGATCCGGCAATTCGCCGCTGCTGACATTGGGAAGAAATTGCCGGTTCATGTCCATCAGGCCCTTGGCGGTGAATACCTGGGTCAGAGGGTTGGCGGCCAATTCTTTCACCACCTGGATGCGAAAACCGTTGGCCCATGGACTTTCGTCAAAGGCCAGATACATATCCACCCGTTTTTCAGCCGCGGTAAATGTAAAGTCCATACGCATACGGTCCGGATCTTCGGCTTTGTCCTTGGGGATGCGGCCGGTTTGGATGATCAGGCGGCCGTCGATATCGCCGTTTTCCCCGCTCAACCAGGATACAAAGATATCCGGCGCGGTCTCGTCAGTCGGCGGTGCTGCACGGTCATACCCATAGTAAGTACGAACCGTGATCTGATGGTCGGCATGTTCGGTAACACTGTAATGGGTGGGTTCGTCGGCATCGTAATTTTCCGATGAAAAGTCGTTGTCACCTTCTTTGATCTTGCCGTCATGGGGCAAAAAATCCACGATGGCAATGATGTTTTCACTGATGCATGTCCATGTCGCCACCACCGAGGTCATAAATTTTGTCATTTCATAGCCGTTGACAAACGGATTGTCATTTTCATTGCCATGAAACGCACACGGTTCACCGGTACCGGCAGCACGAAACGTGAGTGCTTTGGCGGCGGGAGTGGCATTACCCGTCAGGCTGTCGGGCAGTTCCAGATTTAGTTGGATGGCGTCGCTTTTAGGCGATGCTGTCTGTTCTTCATTGCACGCCCCCAAAAACAAGGCACTTGCGCCCAGGGTGATACCTATAAATAGGCTTTTTATGGATGATTGCATAATTTAACTCCTTGATGTCCTGCAGTGATGATCGATGGGGTAAAAAGACAGCGTTTGTCCGCGTATTTGAAAAAATCCATGTACTGAGTCAGTATTTCCATGGGCTTCAATAGCTTCGTCACAAACGTCTGTGCAACGGTTACCACGGGCGTAAGCTTGGTCCGGGGACGGGTAAGTATTATTCAAATCGCGGCCTTTACCCCGTCTTATGGCATAAAGCACGATGAAACAGGATCACGCGATGATAAAACCGGTACGCTTATTTATATGTGCATTCGGCGGTGGCTGCGGTTGGATGCTATGGGCATTGGCTGTCGCGTGGGTGCCGGGCCCATCCGTGGCTGCGCCGAGCCTGCTCCCGCCCCAGGACCCACGGGAATCCATTCATTACTGGAAACCCCATATTATCGCCGCAGACGCGGATGAGCGGGTGGCTACCGCCCACCGTGTGTTCCGGCAGTTATTGCGGGCATGGGACACCCAGCGCGTGGCACCGGCATTGCACGTGGTCAAATCCGAAGGCGGTGCCTGGGCGGCGGCCCTGGCTGACGGCCATATCTTGTTATCACGCCAGGCTATCGATACCTGCTATACCATCGGACCCGGGCATGTCGAGGATTTACTGGCCTTTGTCCTGGCCCATGAATTGTCCCATCAGCGCGCCAATGATTTGTGGCATTTCCAGTTTTTGCGCTTAGCGCATCAAAATCCCGAAACCCGGCGGCAATTGATCGGAAATTTGCGTATGAATACCAAGGCCCTGGGTGATTTGCAGCGCCGCGAAGCCCAGGCGGATCACAGTGGCGTGGTATTGATGGCTACAGCGGGCTTTGATCCTTACCAAATCGTGGCCGGTAAGGACTTTTTCACCGCCTGGGTGGAAAGCCTTTGGCGTGAGACTTGCGCAGACAGCCGGGATCCAGCCTGTGCCCAGGCGCAAAGCCGTGCCCTGCGGACCAAGGCCCAGTTGCGCAGCCTTGCCAATCAGATGTCACTGTTCCAATTGGGCACCCACGCCTTTGCCGCCGGTCGTTACGCGCAGGCGCGGGGGTATTTTGCCGCTTTCGGCAGGGATTTTCCGGGTCGCGCGGTGTACTACAATATCGGTTTGACCCATCTGGCCCAGGCTGTCCGTGTCAACAAGCAGTTAATAGCCATGGGTGCCATATCAAGTCCGTTGTTTATCTATCCCTTAAGCCTCGACGATGACCTGGGTGTGTTGCAAAAACATGCCCGGAGTGGCGACATTCGTGGCTTGGACCAGATGTTGGTTGAAGAAAAAACCCGCCTTCGAGATCA
>Ga0114931_10011535_pt1 | contig 10425 bp, 9 predicted proteins | sample 2SBtaG_FD_89579 | JGI IMG/M metagenome (GOLD analysis project Ga0114931, IMG submission 89579) | Deep subsurface microbial communities from Kolumbo volcano to uncover new lineages of life (NeLLi) - 2SBTROV14_V59a metaG | ecosystem: Environmental > Aquatic > Marine > Volcanic | place: Kolumbo... | reverse complement strand
GAAAACCATTAGGATCTTTCACGGCAAAGAGTCTGGTCTTCTCTCCATCGCGCATCATCACAAGCAAACTATAGGCGCCTCGCACTCGAGAAAGGGCGGCTTCTAATCGTTCAGACAAACTTCCTTTGGCTCGTGCCAGCAGATGAACAATGACTTCGGTATCAATATAAGATTGAAAAACACTTCCCGATTCTTCCAGCTCTCGACGAAGAGCCGTGGCATTCGTCAGCGTTCCGTTATGCGCAATCGCCACATCCCCATCGGAACTTTCGACCCAAAGCGGTTGAAGGTTTTTTGAAATACTTCCGCCGGCTGTGGAGTAGCGCACATGTCCAATACTTCGCTCGCCTTTGAGTTCTTGTAAAATTTCTTTCGAAAAAACATTATACACTAAACCTTGGCCGCGATAACCCGTAAAGCGACCGTGATCAGAGCTGATAATACCGGCGCCTTCTTGCCCTCGATGTTGAAGGGCAAAAAGTCCGAGATAAGTAATATGCGCTGCTTCTGGAACGTTCCAGATACCAAAAATTCCACAATGATCTTTAAATGATTCCACTTAAACTTCCCGACCAACTTTCGTAGAGCTCTTTGACGGATCCATTCATCAGCGGGCGGATGCGAAAGATGGGTTCCTTTAATACCGTACCGAGCCGCTTGGTTTTAAGCCCCCATTGCATACCTAATTTCATCAATTCGGCTCGGCGCTGGGGTTCAATTTCCACAAGCACTCTAGCACCAGATTCCCCAAAAAGCAGCTGGTCTCGCCTTTGCCGGAATTTCGACCAATCGCCTTCAAAACCAAAGCACTGATGCTCCAAAAAGCAGCTCTCGGCAATGGCAACGGCCAAGCCCCCATCGGTGACATTTTTGCAACTTTGAAAAAGCTTCGCCTGAAGACCGGCCGAAAGGGCTTCTTGCAATTTCTTTTCGGACATCAAATTTAAATAAGGAAGTTGTTCGGCCATTTTTGTCTGTGGGAAAAACATCCGTGCATAAACACTGCCCATCGGAAGACTTTGTGTATTTCCTGGAGCTTCAATCAACCAAGCTTCATTTCCTTCGGCTTGAAATCGATCGGGAACCGCTAAACGGACATCTGGAACAACACCGACCATCACCACAAAAACAGAAGGCTTGATATCTCGTTTTTCTTCTCCCAAAAGAGTCTGGTTATAAAGAGAAACGTTTCCAGACACACAAGGCGTATCAAAAATTTCGATGGCTTCGTTTAAGCCTTTCACAATTTCGGAAAGAGCGGTCTGTACTTCTATTGTTTTGGGATTGCCTAAATTCATTCCATCGGTAATGCCCAAAGCTTTTGCTCCCACACAAGCTAGAGCACGATAACATTCCGCCATTGCATATTTGGCACCAAAACGTGGGTGGTTCTTATAAAGACCCTCATCACAAGCCCCCTTAAAAGCCACTCCTAAATGAGGCTGTTCCTTGGTTCCGATCCACTGCAGAGCCGCCGCCGCTTCGGCGGGGCCAAAAATATTTGCCGCTCCAACACTCGAATCATAGCGCTCATAAACCACTTTTTTTGAAGCAATCCGTGGAAGCGAGAGTAGCGTTTTTAAACTCAACCATTCTTCTTTGACATCTTCCAGCGTGCTTTCTTCTTCCAACGACGTTTGAGAAAAAAGACCGGCTCCCTACTCTTTCCACTGAGGAGCAGGAAGATCGGCCAGAGGAGGGTCCATCACTCTTGAAACCGGCAGGTTTACCACTTGCTCCCCACGGTAAGTAAAACGGAGTTGCTCATCTTGGGTGGTCGTTCCAATGACGGCCGCCTCGCAATCCCATTTTTTCAATTTTTCCACAAAAGCCTGTTCACTTCCTTCTTCGACAATGGCCAACATTCGTTCTTGAGATTCCGAAAGGAGTAATTCATAAGCCTCCATTCCCGTTTCGCGAACAGGAACCGCATCTAAATTAATTTTCATTCCAATTTTAGATTTGTCGGCAATCTCCATGGTAGAACAAGTGAGCCCCGCCGCACCCATATCTTGAATGGCACTAACTTTTGATCCCAAATCTTCCATGCACTCGAGTGTGGCCTCCAACAAGGATTTTTCTTTAAAGGGATCTCCGACTTGAACGCGAATTTTTTGTTCCTTGCTTTCTTGTTTGTCTTCTTGAACATCGGCCGAAGCCAATAAGGAGGCCCCATGGATTCCATCTCGTCCCGTTTTGGCCCCCCAAATCATAATGGATTGATTGGCGCGAGCGGTATTGGATTTAAAAACACAAACCTTATCGACCAGGCCTAGGGCAAAAACATTCACCAAGATATTACTCTCATAACAAGCGTCCGTCTGAAGCTGCCCCCCCAAGGTAGGAATACCCATGCAATTTCCATAATGAGAAATTCCCGCCACTACGCCATTCAGGAGAAATTGTTGCTTCGCCGAATTCAATTCACCAAAACGCAAATAATTTCCAAGCGCGATGGGTCGAGCCCCCATCGTAAAAATATCTCTCAAGATCCCGCCTACTCCGGTTGCCGCCCCTTGAAAGGGCTCCACAAGACTGGGGTGATTATGACTTTCGACCTTAAAGGCCACCGCGCGTTTTTCATCAACAGAAACCAGGCCGGCATTTTCACCCGGCCCTTCTAAAACGGCAGGGCCTGCCGAAATTAAATTCTTCAGATGACGTTTTGAACTTTTATAACTGCAATGCTCACTCCACATCACCCCGATCATCTGCAACTCTTCTGCCGATGGAGTTCTCTCAAGAGTTTTCGTAAGATGTTCCCATTCTTTTTCATCTAAACCAACGGCCTTGGCATCTGCGAATGTGGTTTGAAGAGGAGCATTTTTGAGTTCTGCGCTCATGCTTTCAGCACCTCCAAAGCATTTTGCCAAAACAAAGAACCATCGCAATGTTTTAAGTCCGCTAAAGAAGCTCGCTCGGGATGAGGCATCAAGCCCATCACACTTCCCTCACCCATCTTTCGATAAATGCCGGCGATATTTTCTTTTGAACCATTGGGGTTTTCAACATATTTAATCACGGCTTGGATTTCCGATCGATCGACCGGCGAAAGTTGATAATTTCCAAAACCATGAGCAATTGGGAGTTCGAGTTTTTGATGGATGTCTTTTTTTTGAAACCAAGGAAAGGCTTTTTCCGAGATTTCACATTCCACTCGTTTGGAAATAAATTTTAAATTTTGATTCACTTGCAAAACACCCGGCAATAATCGTGATTCCAAAAGAATCTGGAAGCCATTGCAAATCCCCATCACATGACAGCCCTTTTCAATCGCTTCGGGTAAAGAACTCATTGCATGAGAAAGCTTCGCAATGGCTCCGGCTCGCAAATAGTCTCCAAAACTAAAGCCGCCAGGAATAATCATCACCTGGTATTTTCCAGCGGAAATCTTGTCTTCATGCCAATGCATCTCGGGACTGACGCCTTCGAGTTGTTCAAAAACGCGGTAAGCATCCCAATCTGAATTTGAACCTGGAAATTGAAGAATTCCCCAAGTGGACATTTTATTTGACGATCTCCACTTCAAAGTTTTCCATCACCAGATTCGCCAAAAGTTTATTGGCCATTTCGCGGCCTAAAGTCACCGCCTGGGATTCGCTTTTGGCTTGAAGAGAAAGCAAAAACAGTTTTTCACACTTTAGACTCTCGACTTGAGAATAGTTCAACTTATGAAGGGCCGATAAAATCGCTTCCGCCTGGGGGTCTAGAAGTCCTTCTTTAAAACCAATCCGAACTTGAACTTCAAAAGTTTTCACGCCACAAGCTCCCGCTGAAGACGCTCCCAAATTTTTCGATAACCCGTAAGCAAATCGCCGAGATCAAAACGAAAGCGATCTTTGTCGAGTTTCTCTCCCGTCTCCTGATCCCAGATCCGGCAAGTGTCAGGAGAAATTTCATCGGCTAAAAGAATCTTGCCTTTTTTATCTCGGCCAAATTCCAATTTAAAATCGACAAGCTTTAAACCGACTTTTTGAAATAAGTCGGTCAAATGTCGGTTCACCTCTAAAGCCAGTTTCTTGACCTGCTCGAGTTCTTTCGAGTTCTGATGAACATCTTTAATGAGTTGCTCCTCGCTCATTTGAGGATCGCCTTTGGCATCATCTTTTAAAAACCATTCCACCAAAGGCGGTTCGATCGGGGAACCTTCGGCCTTTCCGCTTCGCTTGGCTAAGGACCCAGCCACAAAATTTCGCACAACGACCTCGGCCGGGATCATCTCAAGCTCCATAATGCGGTGGATGTTGGGTTCCACAAAAGAAAGCAGATGCGTTTTCATTCCCTTCTTTTGGAGATAATCAAAGAGAGCCGCGCTCATCCGCGCGTTGAACTCGCCCTTTCCCGGAAATTCCGCCTTTTTTTGACCATTAAAGGCCGTTGCAGAGTTTTTAAACTCCTGCACAAGAACGCCTCCGTCTTCACGGTAGAGTTTTTTGGCCTTGCCTTCATAAATGGGAGATGGATTTGTTTGCATGAGTAGCCCAAGAAAAGCACGAAATCCCTGGGGAAGCCATTAAAATAGAGCCTCTGTTTTGGGCTTAGAGAGCTTCCCCTTTCGATCGCATTTTTGATTGCCGAGGGCTAAGAGCAATCGTTAGCATGAGCGCTCAATGTCCCTATCGGCTGCTCCACAAAAGACGAAAACTGGCTCGAAGCAAACCCCGATGATGCAACAATGGGAGGCGCTGAAAGCCCAGGCTGGAGACAACTTGCTCTTTTTTCGGCTGGGGGATTTTTTCGAACTCTTTGGAGAAGACGCCATTCAAGCCGCCCCCATTATGGGCGTGACTTTAACTTCTCGAAATACCAAATCCTCTCACGGAAATTCTCAGGCTCTATGTGGCGTTCCGATCGGAAACTTTGAGCCCTATCTCCATAAACTTTTAGATGCTGGCCGTGCCGTAGCCTTGGCGGAGCAAACAGAGGAAGCGGGACCAGGAAAAAATTTAGTACGCCGAGAAATTGTTCAATATTTCACACCCGGAATTCGTCTACTTCATCAAGATGAGCGAGCGCATTATTGTGCCGTCGTCACGGGTCGAGAAAATTGCTGGGTCTTGGCCGCCGCCGATGTGGCCACGGGTCATGTCGTTTTAGAGCGAGGAAATAATCTGGAAGTTTTAGAGGATATCATTGAACGACTTCCCATCGAAGATCTGCGAATCCCCCAAGGCGAAAATTTTAACTTAGTGCGCGTCTATGAAAAACCTTGCCAATTTCTTTCGGATGCCAAAGCTCGCCAATTGGTCATGGAGGATCTTGGCATAGTTGATTGGCAGGATAGTCCATGCCAATCTCATTTGGAGACCCAATGTTTAGGAAGTCTTTTTTCGGTTTTGCACAAAGCTCATCCGGGAACCAGACTCAGTTTCGTCAAACCTCAGCTGGAAAAAGATAGTCTCTGGATCTCATCGAGTACAAGTCGGAATCTTCATCTGTTTGAACCCCAAAAACAAAGTCTATTTGATTTTCTTAATCAGACTAAAACCGCATTAGGCCGACGTGAATTAAAAAATATGCTTGCCCATCCAAGCACTCGATTGGAAATCATTTCAGCGCGACAACGTCTGGTTCGATCTTTTAAAACTCAAAACGCAAAGAGACGAGACTTTCGTCAGCGACTTTCTCAAGTTCAAGATATTCAGCGATTGCTCCGAAAAAAACCCAGCCCTCGTGGTCTTTGGCAACTTTCAAAAAGTTTATCCGCCGGTCTCGAAGCGGCACATTTGATTTCTGGTGAAGAAGAAATTATTCTCCAGTTTCAAAAAACAAGTCTTCAACTTGGGGCACTTTATAATCGTCTGGATCAAAGTCTGCAATGGAGCGAGCTGCCGGAAACGGGATGGATTCAAGAGGGAGTCAGTGCCGAGCTCGATGAGCTTCGTCATTTACAACTCAATGCTTCAAAATTTCTTGCCGATTTAGAAGAAAAATTGCGAGCCGAGACAAAAGTTTCGAGTTTAAAAATTAAATTTCATCAGGTCTTTGGTTATGTCGCAGAAGTCACAAGCCTGCATAAATCAAAGATTCCAGAAACCGCAAAGCATATTCAAACGCTCGCTAATTCCGAACGTTTTAAAACGCTAGAACTGGAAGAACTGGAAAAACAAATCCTGAGTTTAAAGACTCGAATTTCAGAAGCAGAAAAAGCTGAATATCAAAAACTCTACCAAGCGGTCGATGAACATCAAAAACTTTTGCAAGACTGGGGCGGCTGGGTCGCAAAGCTGGATTGCTTTCAAGCCCTTGCTGAAGTTTCAGAACGCTATTGCTGGAACACCCCAATTACTCAAGTGTCAGAAGATAAAATTTTAGATCTGGAAGAAGCTTCCCATCCTTTAAGTTTAGAAAACTTTGTCCCCCTCAATTTTTCGCTATCTTCAGACGAACTCCAAGTCATTTTACTGACCGGACCCAATATGGCAGGAAAGAGCACCATTTTAAGAGTGGCCGCTCTGATTGCCCTCCTCCATCAGATTGGAAGTGATGTTCCGGCTCGACGAGCCGTGCTTTCTATTGTTGATCGGATCATGTGCCGTATGGGAGCACAAGACGATATGACTCATGGCAAGAGCACCTTTTTTGTAGAGATGAAAGAAGTGGCTACCATGCTCCAGGGAGCCACGGCTGCGAGTCTTTTGCTCTTTGATGAAGTAGGACGAGGCACTTCGACTTACGATGGGATGAGTCTTGCTTGGGCCATCACGGAAGCCGTTCATGATTTGGGCTCATTAAGCATCGTGGCAACTCATTATTTAGAACTCGCGCAGCTTGAAAAATCATTGCTTCATTTAAAAAACTTTCATGTGGGGGTGAAAGAAATAGAGGGACAGCTTGTTTTTACGAGAAAACTAATGAAGGGCCCAGCCTCCCAAAGTTATGGCATTCAAGTGGCACGTTTAGCCAAGATTCCCGAAGAAATTTTGGAGCGAGCCGAAAATAAATTAAAAGAGTTTGAAAAAAAGAGAACAAAGCCGCCCCCCCTCTTTGATTTTATCCAAAACGACAATGCCTAATGCCAAAAAACCACGCTTGGGGAATACCTACGATTTGCTATCGCTCTATGATCGATTAAATCGTCGCTATTTTGATCGACAGCTTAAGCTTGAAATTAAATGGAGCAACCGTCGTCCCATGAGAGCGCGCTGCTCGGTGGAACTGGGAAGCTATCATCATAGAACAAAGAGTATTACCATTTCTTGCCGATTGGATAATCCGCGCGTCCCCCTTTATTTTTTAGAACATGTGATTTTTCACGAGATGCTGCATTCCGTTTTTCCTTCTGAAAAGCATCGAATGCACACCCAAAAATTCAGACGTTTTGAAAAACTCCATCCCGACTATGAACGCGCCGTTCAATGGGAGAAGGATTCCCTCCATATTCTTTTTTCGGCCGCCCAAGGCAAGCTCTGGGCTTAAGCTTGATGTGATGAATTTGAATTCGAGTTTGAATCAGAATTGGAATCCTCGGATTTTTTTTCTTCTTCGGATTTCTTTTCTTTATCGGGAGTGACGTCAATCGCATCGGGCTCTTTTAAACTCTTCTTGAAGTTGCGAATTCCTTGACCAATTCCAGATCCCAGTTGAGGAAGCTTTGACGCTCCAAAAAAGATCACAATGATTCCAAGAAGGATAAGTAATTCTGTTGTGCCAATTCCAAACATATTGATTGAACCTCTTTCTCTATTGTACTTACAAAGTTCAGTTTTTACATAGGATGACTCCAAGCGCAAATAAATTGAATAAAAACAGCCAATTCTGCTGCGCCGCAATAATTTAATTACTCCAGATTGTTGAATCTTTCTATTAAACTAATGCCTGGGGGGATTTTCGTTGATTCAAAGCCCATTACGTTCTCATCAGTCGCCGCAGCCTGTAATCGGAGTGTGTCTGATAACACTTTCGTTATTTATGGCCCTCAGCTTGGTCTCCTATTCGCCCCAAGACCCCTCCTGGAATATGGCCCAATCAAACCTCCAGCAAATCCATAACTGGGGCGGCCAAGTGGGCAGTTGGCTCTCGGACTTTCTTTTACAGTCGTTAGGCTTGGTGTCTTATATCTTGACGATCAGCCTCTTGACGATCGGCCTTAGAAAACTTCAGGGCCGTGAAATCAGCATGGATGAGCGAAAGCGAAAGCATTATAAAGGCATGAAATGGAAGCAGCCCCTGGCTCTTTTACTTAGTATGCTGTCTTTTTCTGGTCTAGTTTCCCTCCTTCCTTGGAAAATTTATTCGTCTATTTCCTTTGGAGGATTTATCGGCTATCTGACTGCCCACTTTGCGGTGATGGCTTTCAGTCATGCCGGGGCCGCTTTGATTTTCTTAGGAGGTATTTGGATTTCGGCGGCACTTGTCTTTGAACAAGCGGGATGTCTCCCCCATTTTTCAATTCCCAAAATAAAATTATTTTCATTTAAATCTGCTTTGAACTTCATCCACATAATTTTTGATAAGCGCCCGCATTTTTCTTTTAAAAAACTCGTTTCTCTACGGACCGGTCCGAAAGAAGAAAAATCGGTGTCGGATAAACTCGATGAACTATTTAAAAAAAGAAAGCCAGATCTTCCTGTTCTAGAAACATTTGACGAACAAAAAAGAGATAAGAAAAAAGAAGAAGAGAAAAAAGATTTATTTCCCCTCTTCTCTTTTACCAAAGCTAAATCTAAACCCCTTGCTGGCGAGAGAAAACTTTTGTTAGACTTTGTCCCCACCAAAAAATATAAAAAAATGAACTACTCGGATTTTGAGTTTCCTTCCCTTCAACTTTTGGATCGCGCTCCCGAAGAAAATTACGAAATTTCCAGAGAGGAACTGATTGAAAATTCTCGAGCTCTTGAACAAAAACTTTTTGATTTTGGCATCCAAGGGAAGATCACCGATATCCGGCCTGGGCCCATTATTACGCAATACGAATTTGAACCTGCCCCTGGAATTAAGGTAAAAAATATCCTCAGCTTAACGGACGATTTAAAACTCGCCATGAAAGCGGTAAGCATTCGAATCGTAGCGCCTATTCCAGGAAAGGCTGCTGTTGGAATTGAAATTCCAAATCACTACCGACAAATGGTGGTTCTCAAAGATATTTTGAAATCTCCGATTTTTCAAGCTTCACACTCCCCTCTGACCATCGCGATGGGAAAAACCACTGGCGGAGATGCCTTTATTGCGGATCTTGCGAAAATGCCTCACCTTTTGATTGCCGGCGCAACGGGCTCGGGAAAGTCCGTAGGCCTTAACTCCATGATTGTGAGTATGCTCTATAAATCCTCACCCGATGAATTGAAGTTTATTATGATCGACCCGAAGATGTTGGAACTTTCGGTTTACGAAGGCATCCCTCATCTTCTATTGCCCGTCGTTACGGATCCGAAAAAAGCTTCTCGAGCTCTTCAATGGGCGGTGAAAGAAATGGAACGGCGTTATAAACTTATTTCTTCCTTAGGCTCTCGAAATCTTCGCTCGTATAACGATAAGGTTGAACGTTTGAGTCGTGAGGAATTGGAAAAAGAAATTGAAATTGCCGCTAAAGAACAAGCGGCCACATCCGCTCTTATTCAAGATGAGATCGCCGAGGATTCCAAAACTAAACAGTATCTATTCCTTGAAGAAATGGGAATGGATCACTATGTAAAACTCCCCTTGATTTGTATTGTCATTGATGAGTTAGCGGACCTGATGATGGTAGCCGGACGGGAAGTCGAAGAATCGATTACTCGCCTCGCGCAAATGGCTCGCGCTGCCGGGATTCATTTGATCCTTGCTACTCAACGTCCATCGGTCGATGTCATTACAGGAGTGATCAAAGCAAACTTCCCCACTCGAGTGGCCTATCAAGTGGCTTCTAAAATTGATAGCCGAACGATTATCGATGGCAGCGGTGCGGAGAACTTGATTGGGGATGGAGATCTACTTTTTCTTCCACCAGGAACAAGTCGATTAGAGCGTTTGCACGGACCTTTTGTTTCGGAAGACGAAATTGATCGAGTGGTTAGGCATCTAAAAACTCAAGGTCGTGCGGATTATTCCGTCGCCATTGATCTCGAAGAGAAAATGAAAAGTCTTTCAGAGTCTCGAATTTCGGACGATCCGGATGATGAGCTCTATGATCAAGCTCTTCAAGTCGTCTTTGAAACCAAAAGCCCTTCCGCAAGCATGATTCAGCGACGCCTCCGTGTGGGGTACAATCGAGCCGCTCGGATGGTCGAGCGAATGGAAGCCGAAGGAATTGTCTCGCCCCCCCTTGGCGGAGGCAAAGGCCGAGAGCTTTTAATCGAAAGCTCTGCTCAGGATTAAATTAAATAAATTAATTTTGCCGATCCAGAAGGCTTTGAATGCGCTGGGCCTCTTCTTGCCAAAACAAATCGACATCCCTCAGTCGTCCGGCAAGGCTGCCATCATCACGTCTGGCTTTTTGAAAGTCTT
>Ga0114931_10011534_pt1 | contig 10426 bp, 11 predicted proteins | sample 2SBtaG_FD_89579 | JGI IMG/M metagenome (GOLD analysis project Ga0114931, IMG submission 89579) | Deep subsurface microbial communities from Kolumbo volcano to uncover new lineages of life (NeLLi) - 2SBTROV14_V59a metaG | ecosystem: Environmental > Aquatic > Marine > Volcanic | place: Kolumbo... | reverse complement strand
GGGTCAGATCAATCATGCCGGGAATTTGCTGGTTATGAATCCATTCCATTAAAGCATGGACTCGAAAACGTAAATTTAAATCCAGCACCATCGGTCCATATTCGATCAATAAATTATCATCACCTGAAGGACGATAAACCACCTTTACCTGATCCGGAACATCCAACGTTTTCAAAATGGCTGATTGCGGATTAACATTTTTAATCGATGGTTCTGGCGAATTGATCAATGAAGAAATATCTTCTTCCTGCTGGTTTTCCAGTTTTTCAGCATCGTTCAGTGAAACGGGAACGAATCTTATTTTATCACCCGGGTGTAATTGCCCCATCTTCCATAGATCAGCCTTAATGATCGTAGCAGGACAAACAAACCCACCAAGACTTGGCCCATCTGGACCTAAGATGACAGGCATGTCCCCGGTAAAGTCCACTGTTCCAATCGCATAAGCATTATCATGGATATTCGAAGGATGCAGACCGGCTTCACCACCATCAGAACGCGCCCATTCTGGTTTAGGGCCGATCAGGCGAATCCCTGTTCTGCTGGAATTGTAATGAACTTCCCAGTCTGAATTAAAGAAAGTTGTTATATCCTGATCTGTAAAAAAATCAGGTGCGCCATGCGGACCATAAATTGTTCTGATCTGCCATTCGTGTGTGTACCTGGGAATAAGCGATACAGGCATCGTTAGTTCATGATCACTCAGAGAGCTCTCTTCAATATGCAACACATCACCCGGTCTTAAAGCTCGACCGCAATGCCCTCCGAAACGACCCAGAGTAAAGGTCGATTTACTGCCAAGATAATCGGGCACTTTAAGTCCATCTCTGAAACACAGGTAACTGTGGACACCCGTATCACGTATTTTCCCAAACTTTAAAGTACTCCCTTTTGAAACTGAGATGACTTTCCAGAATGGAATTGATTTTCCATCCAGTTCAACATCCATTTCAGCACCTGATAAAACAATGACCGAGTTTGTATTAAATTTTAATGTCGGGCCAGTCAATGTGATCTCCAGCCCTGCTGCTTCCTTCTGATTTCCGAGTATCCTGTTTCCAAGACGAAATGCCAGACTATCAACAGGCCCTGATGGTGGTACACCAACATCCCAGTAGCCTGTCCTGCCAGGATAGTCCTGAATAGTAGTCTGGGTTCCCGCTTCAATCACATCAACCGTGTTCGCCTTGTATGTGAAACTATTCAGATATCGTGTGTAATGCCGTCCTTTTTTGAAAATCTCATCGTCGATCACCTGTTGTAAATATTGCAGATTAGACTCAACACCAGAACAACGAACCTTTGCCAGTTGATTTGTGAGTTCCTGTATGGCGTGTTCACGATGACCAGATTTGACAATTAACTTGGCGATCATCGGATCATAAAAAGGGGAGATTTCTACACCTGTCTCAACCCATGTTTCACAACGGATCCCTGCTGGCACAAAGAAATCTGTGAGCATATCGCAGGAAGGTTGAAAATCCTTACCCGGATCTTCAGCATAGAGACGAACCTGAATCGCATGACCTTCTGGCTGATGTACATATTCATCCAGAAAGTGTTTCTCACCCGCAGCAAGTCGAACCATCCATTCAACCAGATCAGTTCCGGTGACTTCTTCAGTGACACCATGTTCGACCTGCAAACGTGTATTGACTTCGAGAAAATAGAATTTTTCAGAGGCCGGATCGTAAATATACTCTACTGTCCCTGCTGACTGATAACGCACCGCGCTACAAAGCGTTTTTGCTGTCAACTGCATTTCTGCCCGGATCTGATCAGTGATCAGCGGCGCAGGTGTTTCTTCGACAACTTTCTGGTTTCTTCGTTGCAATGAACAATCACGTTCACCCAGAGCAACCACCTTGCCATTACCATCTCCGAAGACCTGCACTTCAATGTGGCGCGCATGCTCGATATATTTTTCCAGAAAAACACCGCTATTGCCGAAATTGTTTTCACTCAATCGCTGAACTGAATCGAAGGAATCGCGTAGCTCTTTTTCATTAAAACAAAGCTGCATTCCTATCCCGCCACCGCCTGCAGTACTTTTCAGCATAACCGGGTATGTGATCTGATCTGCCTTGTGGACGGCCGGTTCTATATCCTCAAGAAGCTCGGTCCCCGGTAAAAGTGGAATATGATTTTCATACGCTATTTTTCGTGCTGTATGCTTCAACCCAAAACCTGTCATGTGCTCCGGGCAAGGGCCTATAAAAACGATATTATTCTGATCACAAAGTTGGGCAAACTCAGGGTTTTCGCTAAGGAAACCATAGCCGGGATGAATAGCCTGAGCACCGGTTTTCTTTGCCTGATCAATGATCAGTTTCTGATTCAGATAAGTTTCGGCTGGAATAGCTTCACCAAGACAGATGGCTTCGTCTGCCTGACTCACGTGTAAAGACTGGGCATCTGCTTTGGTATAAACAGCAACGGAAATAATGCCAAGTTTTTTTAAGGTGTGAATAATTCGACAGGCAATTGCACCACGATTCGCAATTAAAACTTTTTCAAACATAAAGTTTTGCTTTGTAGTTATTTCGGGTCGTCCCGAATAAATAAAAGAAAACAGAGTCGTCTCTATTTACTTAAGGAGGCTCTGATTAAGTCCGGTTAAGTTTAGGTTGAGAAAAAATTGTTCTAAACTTCTTCGAAATGAGCAGTAATAGTTGTTCTATTGCAGCGATTTTCGGAGAAGTTTAGGGCGATTTTAGCCAGCCTAAAACAATCACGACTTAATCAGAGCCTCCTTAGGGAACCTCTGAAGCCCAGATCAACATTTCTACCGGTGTCGGGTTATAAGCATTGCATGGATTATTCAATTGCGGGCAATTAGACACCAATACAATCACATCCATTTCGGCACGCATTTCAACATATTTACCCGGTTCTGAAACTCCATCTTCAAAAGTTAATTTTCCTTCAGGTGTGACGGGAACATTCATAAAGAAATTAATATTGCTGGTCAGATCACGTTTAGTCAGACCCTGCCCCCATTCAGAGATAGCCAACAAAAAACTATCCCGACAGGCATGCATATATTTTTTTTCAATGGCGTAACGTACTGTGTTACTTTCCGTCGAGCAGGCACCACCCAGTGTATCGTGACGACCGCATGTGTCTGCAACGATAGTCAACATGATATTATCTTCTGTTGATAATATTTTTGTGCCTGTCGTGAGGTAAATATTTTCCTGTTCGCGAATGGTATCTACTGGACTATAACGTTCATCGAAATTGCTGGCACTAAAAAACATGGTGTCGGCGGCCTGGTTTCCCCCCAGATCGAGAATACGAAGAACCTGGCCGGCTTTAAGTTCTTTCATCCATGGATCACCCGCCAGAACCTTTTCAGAAAAGATCGCATTTTCAACTTTCAGTTTACTTTCTGTCAGAACTTGTGCTTGCATTTCTATTCTCCTGATCCTGTTTGGTGACACTGGCAGGTATAGGCTTCGGTATTGATCAATCCTCGTAAGTTTTCTTCTCGGGAAGTGATACATGGATCATTCTCCGTTGCAGGATCGGACTCATAGATCTCCAGTTTGACTGGCTTTGGTAAATATTCACTGGCAGGATCCATAGGGTGCTGGCAAGTATTCAGAACGACCAGACTATCCATTTCCGCACGTAGATCGATAAAATCCCCTGCTGCTGAATTGTTTGTATGAAATTGCATATTCCCCTCATCGTCAACTGTCACTTTGCTGAACAAATTCAAATTTGGAACCAGATCCTTTTTTTCAAGTTCCCATTTGGCAAGCTCAATCAAAAACAGATCGCGTCCATTTCGATAAAAATCATTACGTAAGTCCTGATAACTGCCCTGCCCATATTTCTGTTCTACGATCCTCGCATTACTACAGCCACAAATAGTGTCATGCCAGCCACAGGTGTCCTCTGTAATGGAAAATAGAATCCGCCCCATGTCGGAATAACAAACAAATCCTTTAGTCAAAAAGGCGGTATGTTGCGCCTTCAAGGTATCCGGCATATTGTAGCGTTCACTTTTTTCATCATTGTTATAAAACAAAGCTGAAACATTGGCGTTGCCTTCTCTATCCGTGAGACGCAAGGTATAACCTCGACGGATGACAAACGACCAGGCACGACCGCCATATAATTGCTCTTCATAGATAATTTTTTCAGGGACTCCTAAGGTCATAATTCTTCTCTCTGATCAGTTACAGTTGTACTTTTAATCTTGTTCAATATTTTTTCATCAGTCATACCAAGAGGAATGTCGTAGGTAATTGACGCACCATAACGATCCGGTGATTGTGGATCATGTCGTACCTTGTCAAAGACCAGCAACCGTGTTCCCAGAGAGAACCCTTCCTTCAGATCATGCGTGACCATGAAAACAGTTGTTCCAGTCTGATTCCATAAAGATAGAATCAACTCATGCATATCTGCACGGATCCCGGGATCAAGTGCACCAAAAGGTTCATCGAGTAATAAAATCTTTGGCTTTTTGATCAGTGACTGAGCGATCGCCAGACGTTGCTGCATTCCTCCCGACAAGGCACTGGGTAATTTATTCCTGGCATCTGAAAGACCAACCGCAGCTATCATTTCTTTTGCTTCATTTACGGCGATACGTTTTGCCTTGCCAAACAAAAAACCGGTAAATTTTGACTGCGCAAATTCCAATCCAAGTATAACGTTCTGAAGGACTGTTAAATGTGGAAAGACTGAATAACGTTGGAACACGATTCCACGATCATGCGTTGGTTCCTCAGGTAAAGAGGAATCTTCCAGTAGAATATTCCCGCGACTGGGAATTTCTTCTCCCAGCAACATGCGTAAAAATGTCGTTTTACCACAGCCAGAAGCGCCTACGATCGTACAAAATTCGCCCTCTTTCACACCAAGGTTTAACCTTTCGAGCACGACCGCATCGCCATACTCCTTCCAGACCTTACTGACGTTGATAATATTGTCAGCCATTACGAACCTGAGGTCTCTTTTTCAAACCAGGGAAAAGCAAAACGGCTTAGTGCTCTTAGTCCATAGTCCATAAGAAATGCAAGAAAAGTAATCCATGCCACATAAGGCAAGATCACATCCATCGCCAGATAACGGCGAACCAGGAATATTCGATAACCCAATCCATCCGTAGCGGCAATCGCTTCGGCTGCGATCAGGAACAACCAGGCTGCTCCCAGAGACAATCGGAGTGCATCGATCAGTCTCGGCAGGATTTGTGGAAGAATAATACGGATCATGATCTGCCAGGTAGAAGCGTCCAACGTTTGTGCCTTGATCAATTGTTCTTTTGGTATTTCCTGAACCCGTTGTTGTAGTTCGCGCATCACAAAGGGGGCGATTCCGAACACAATCAATACCACTTTGGATAATTCACCGAGCCCGAACACAATAAACAAAATCGGTAATATGGCCAGAGGGGGAATCATCGACAGGACAGATATAAAGGGTGATAGATTTGCCCTGATCACCGGAATCAACCCATTCAGGATTCCAAAGAGCAATCCTATCAGCGCACTAATCCCTATTCCCATTCCAAGACGTTGCAGGCTTGCTTTTGTATCACTCCAGAGCAAAACTTTACCGGTTCGGCGATCTTCCTTGATCGCGATTCGTTCAATTGCTTCTCCAAAACTACCGAATGAAGGTAACAATTTATCGTTTGGGTTAACTGCGAGCCTGGCATTCGATGCAAACAGATAGGTTATTAACACCAGAATAAATGGCAGTAGACCCATGATACTTCGCCAGCCTTTCCCGGGCTGGATATTGACTAAACGTTTCAATCAATCACTCCAATCTAATTGTTGATTAAAGCTTACCTTCCGCTGCCATCTTCATATAGCTGGAATCAAAACGTAATTTGAGATTATTTTGATCACCGAATGATTTTCCACCCGGGAAAGCCATACCGATAAAATCAGGGCTTTCGGCACCTTCTCCCAATATTCCGTGATCAAATGAAAACTTACTGACCAGCTTCATGGTTTCTACAAGCTTGTCACTGTTAACAAAATCTGCAGCATCCTGTGCTGTATAAAACATTTTGGTTGAGGCCAGCTGGCTTTCATAATCCGCTAGATCAGTACCTGAAGCCTTAGCCATCATTGTTCTGGCTTCAACACCCGTTTCATTATCACCCGACATATTCGCCATAATTTCATACCAGGCACCAACCAGAGCCTTTGCAAATTTCGGGTTGTCATTAAGCGTTTCTGTATTCACAACCGTCATATCAATGATCTCACCGGGAATCTGACTGGAATCGAAAACCTTGTTTGAATTCGGCATCGCCGTGATTTCACTCAATAATGGATTCCAGGTCACAACAGCGGTGACATCCGGGGTTGTGTAGGCTGCCACCATGTCGGCATCGGAAGTATTGACGACCGTCAGATCACGTTCGGACAATCCCACCGTTTCCAACGCCCGAGCTAAGAGATAATGCGAAACAGATAGCTCAACCAAATTGACCTGCTGGCCTTTAATATCAGCAAGATCACTTTTACCTTTGAGAACAACACCGTCATTTCCGTTGGAAAAATCACCAACGATCAGCGCAGTAGAGTCCAGGCCACCTGCTGCGGGTATGGTCAAAGCATCCATGTTGGTCATCGTACAGGCATCGAACTGACCCGCCGTATATTGATTGATTGATTCGATATAGTCGTTAATTTGCACGACCTCGATCTCGATACCGTATTTGTCGGCCCATTTTTTTACAATACCGGCATTGGCACCATAATCCCACGGCATCCAGCCAACATAGATAGTCCAGGCAATACGGAATTTATCTTTTTCAACTGCCTGTGCAGGAGAAAAAGCGACGAGTGCGATCAGGAGAGATAGGAACATCGACTTAATAAGCCGATTATTAATTGAAGATTTCACGTTTAATTACCTCTAATTTTTTGGTTACATTTCAGAATATTACACACAGGAGAATCAATGGTGATCTCCCGGGCTTTTATCCCTCCGTGTAACCTCTGGGCATTAGAGGTCGAAAACTCTCGGACCAGACAAGTGACATTTTTATATGCCAAATCGGAACCCTAGTTCTCTATTTGATAACAATTATTTTTGCTGTTTTTAGACAGCGCCATTGATCCTCAAAATTGTTGTGCTTTTCAAAGCACTTTATAAACACTCTCGCCGACAGGTTTTGTTTAGTACCTGTTCTACTTTTAGCATACGCTGTGAGATTGAGACACGTCAAGTCTCTGACTTTATAAAAACATCGCTGTCTTAAACAAGATCATTCATAATTATGCATATGACAACATACGCAATAGGTGATATTCAGGGCTGTTTTCAGGAACTGAATGATCTGCTTGATCTAATCAGTTTTTCAGAAACCTCTGATCAGTTATGGTTTACTGGTGATCTGGTTAATCGTGGTCCTGAATCCCTGAAAACTTTACGCTTTATAAAATCACTTGGTGATCGGGCGATTAGTGTGCTCGGTAACCATGATATTCATCTACTGGCAGCAGCACAGTCAAATAAGTCTCATCGCAAAGACACTTTTGATGAAATTTTTTATGCACCTGATCGTATCGAATTGCTGGACTGGTTACGACACCGTCCACTTTTTCATCATGATGAGCAATATGGTTATTCAATGTTGCATGCAGGTGTGGCTCCTCAATGGGATCTGGAAAAAATAAAACAGTTATCGAGTGAAGTTGAACACGTTTTGCGAGCCGATCATTACCCACAATACCTGACCCACATTTATGGAAATGACCCGGACATCTGGTCTGACGATCTACAGGGATGGGATCGACTACGTTGTATCACCAACTTTTTTACACGGGTGCGCTTTTGTGACGAAAATGGTCGTATGGAATTCAGTGAAAAAGGTCCACCGGGAAGTCAGGCTGATGGATTTAAACCCTGGTATGAAATAAAAAATCGGAAAAGTGTTGGTATGAAAATTATATTTGGTCACTGGTCAACACATAAACTGGCAAAGGAAGATGTACGTGAACACAACGTTTTCCCTATTGATACTGGTTGCCTGTGGGGAGGTGAACTTACGGCTTTCAGACTGAAAGATGAGGCGATATTCCAGATTCATTGTTCACATCATTCAGAAATTTAAAGGTATTTCAAAATCTTACGTTTCAATAAACTGGATATCCAGAAATGTGTTGCTTTTATGGGACTATTTCATCCCAGTCCAAACTTAACCAGAGGCTCCTTAAGGAGCCTCTGATCAAGTGCTGATTGTTTTATGCTGGCTGAAATCGCCCCAAACTTCCTCGAAATTCGCTACAATAGAACCACTATTAGCACTCATTTCGAGGAAGTTTGGAACCATTTCATCGCAACCTAAATTCAATCAGACTTAATCGGGAGGCTCCTTAAAAGATTTGCTCTTTTTCCTTAATGATTGTGACGAACTCTGCCTTCCAGTGTCACGAATGCAACGACATGCTCCCTCTCGTCTGAGAGACTGACATGGTAATGTCTGATATTTAATTTATCGGTTTCCTGTTTGGCATAATCAGTCAATATTAGAATCGGTCTGCCGATCTTGTTATGTGACACCTGGATCTGTTTAAAGGATAATCCACCTGTAAAACCCGTTCCCAACGCCTTTGCAAAGGCTTCTTTTGCTGCAAAATGTTTGGCCAGAAAGTTAACCTTTTTATTGTCAGTCAGATATTCCTGAAATTCAGTATCAGCCAGAATCTTTTTGGCAAATCTATCGCCATGTTTATCCATCGCCTGTTGAATGCGGGAGATCAAGACAATATCTACACCTATTCCATAAATCATGATCGAGCCTCACGCATAATTCGTTTCATTTCTTTCACGGCCTCAGTTAAACCAGTGAACATTGCTCGAGCAATCAAGGCATGACCAATATTCAGCTCATTAATTTGAGGAATTGCAGCCACATCTTCAACATTATGATAATGAAGGCCGTGACCCGCATTCACTATCAAACCGGCATTAACGCCTTGTTCGACCCCAAGAATGATGCGTTTCAATTCTTCGATAGCTTCTGATTTTTCTGTACAATCTGCAAAATGCCCCGTATGGATTTCTATAGCAGGCGCTCCAATTTCGGCTGACGTTTCGATCTGTTTTTCATCGGCGTCAATAAAAATGGAAACCTCAATTCCAGCATCAGCAAGTCTTTTGCATGCATCTTTTATCTTTTCCTGTTGCCCAACGACATCAAGGCCACCTTCAGTAGTTAATTCTTCACGTTTTTCAGGTACCAGACAACAATGTGCCGGCCTGATCCGCTCTGCGATAGCGATCATTTCATCGGTGGCGGCCATTTCCAGATTCATTCGCGTCTGTAAAACCCCGTTGAGTAATTCTACATCCCGATCCTGTATATGGCGTCGATCTTCACGCAGATGTATTGTGATCCCATCTGCACCAGCCTGCTCAGCCTCCAGGGCAGCTTGTACCGGATCAGGGTAACGTGTGCCACGTGCCTCTCTAATTGTGGCGATATGATCGATATTGACACCTAGTAATATTGGATTTTTCATTAAACTTGTACTAGTCCAAAGGAAATTGGCTATTTTACTCAGGAAGGGGTGTTGGTTTCCACCCAACGTGCACCATTAGTAGTTTTTTCTTTTTTCCAGAACGGTGCTGAGTGTTTTAGATCTTCAATTATATAGCGGCCAGCCTCAAAGGCTTCCTTGCGGTGTGCTGACCAGGCTGCGACCAAAACAATTGGATCATCAGGTAATAAATTACCTACGCGGTGGATGATCATAGCGTCGATAAGATGCCAGCGATCAATAGCCTGCTGGCATATTTTTTCCAGATGGCTCTCCGTCATTCCAGGATAATGTTCGAGCGTCATTTCCAGTATAGGATTATTATCGTTAAAGTCTCGCATTGTGCCTACAAAGACGGCTGTTCCACCGTATTGGCCCGGTGGAAGTTGTTTATGATATTGAGCAATCTCTTGCCAGGGATTAAACGATTCTGAAACAACAACGACTTTCATTGCTACCCTCCAGTCACCGGAGGAAAAAAGGCTACTTCATCATCGTCATGAACCTGATCGCCGGGTTTTGCATATTCCATATTTATCGCCATTAATAATTTCGGTGGGATTTCAGCATGATCAGTCGCTTGTTGCCAGACCTGTTCCAGCGTGAGATCACTGAATAATTCAAGCACCACCTCATTTTTGCCTAACTGCTCGCTTAAACTTGCAAAAAACTTTACCGTGATAGTCATCGTTTTGAATTATAATTCATATATAAAGAAATTAGGATGACTATGAGCAAACTTACACACTTTAATCAGGCAGGTGATGCCCATATGGTTGATGTTGGTGAAAAAGTAATCTCTCACCGGATCGCAAAAACCACTGGACATATTGTTATGCAACCTGAGACTCTGAAACTAATCACAGAAGGTAAGCATAAGAAAGGCGATGTGCTGGGAGTCG
>Ga0114931_10011533_pt1 | contig 10427 bp, 7 predicted proteins | sample 2SBtaG_FD_89579 | JGI IMG/M metagenome (GOLD analysis project Ga0114931, IMG submission 89579) | Deep subsurface microbial communities from Kolumbo volcano to uncover new lineages of life (NeLLi) - 2SBTROV14_V59a metaG | ecosystem: Environmental > Aquatic > Marine > Volcanic | place: Kolumbo... | reverse complement strand
CTTGGGGGCGTCATAATGATTTTCGCATCCATCGGTATGCTGATTGGCTACACTTCAAAATCTGAAGAAACCTCCATTTTAATAAGTATCGTCGTGAGTCTTATATTGTTCGTATTTTCAAATCTTCTTAATCCGTTAGAAACTATGACTCCTATTATTCGTGCAGTTGCTCAATTTTCTCCATTTAATATTGTAGAACTAGTTCTTCGTAAAGCAATGATTTATGGTTCAAGCATTAACAGCATAGGGATTGTTTTATTATCTGCATTCATGTTAGAAATGATTGTATGTATAATTCTAACGCTATACATTCATAACAAAACATTTAGTGAGAAAAATTGATGAAAAAACGAGATGTCTTCTGTTTCAAAAATCTTATAAAACAAAAATTTTTCTGAATTAATATGAAACCAACAACATCAGAATATGTCGTCTTGAAGCGTTCGAAAGTTCATGGTACTGGCGTTTTTGCAAAAAAGAACATTCCAAAAGATACAGACATAATAGAATATGTAGGAAGAAAGATTAGAAAAGCAGAGTCTGACAAAATATCTGACGTCCACATGAATAATCATAAAAAGAATACAAAAGATAATGGCGCAGTATATATTTTCACATTAAACAAAAAATATGACATTGATGGACAGGTTCCTTGGAACACTGCGAAGTTCATTAATCATTCATGCAATCCTAATTGCGAGGCAGATATTAAAAAAGGCCATATATGGATAAGTTCTGTTAAAGATATCGAGAAAGGTGAAGAAATTTCATACAACTATGGTTACGACTTAGATTGTTATGAAGAGCATCCATGTAGGTGCGGCTCAAAGAACTGTGTTGGATACATTGTTGTGGAGGAGGACAGGCCAAAGTTAAAGAAGATTCTTGCTAAAAAGAAAGTTGAAAAAACAACAAAGAAAAAGACATTAAAAAGGTTGAAGAAATAAATTTCTTATTATTTTTTATTTATCTCAGCATATATTTCGCTGTATACGGTAACTAATAAAGGCATGTTTCTTGCAAAGAATAAATTTTTTTCTTCCCCAGAATACATATTTAAGAAGCCAGAATACATTTTTAACACAGGGGACAATAGCATAATCCCTTTATATGTTCCTTCTAAAGAATTATTTTTTGGAGTTATCTTATCCATGATAAATCCAACTTTTGTATTTGTATTTGTGTTTTCTATTATATTATCCAGAAGTATTATTCTTGAAGAGTTATTCTTTCTTATTATTCTCCCCTCCATTGTTAGCTCTGATTTTTTTCTTTTGTTAGGTCTCAAGAATACGAACGGGTCAGCACCCTTGAGTGTTTCCATCTCCATAAAAAAATGCGTGGTTGGTTTTGAATTGAGATATTTTCCGTTTATTTCGTAGTAATTTATTTCTGTTTTAAGATTATTCATTATGCCTACATCCTGCTTATATGTCCTGGCTTTGGACTAAATAAATCTCCCTTTCTTTTCAGTCCGTCTATAATTTCTTCAGTTTTTGACTCTGATATTCCTTTAATTTCTGCTTCTCTTACAACATCATCTATAGGTATTATTTTTGAGCTTAATGCTTTTTCAAGTTCTATTATTATTCCTTTTATTGTGTGCATGCTGCCTCTTTGTGAAGCCGTTATTCCTGTTGCTATTCTGTCAATATCGAATTTTCCCGTTTCTGTATCCAGTCCTATTAATGTTAAGCAATGGTGAAGTAAATCAATCGCTCTTTTGGCATCTTTTTTAGTTACTGTTTTTGATAATCTGGTTTTTGCACTTGCTTCAGATAATCTGACGAGTCCTTCGAGCTGTCTTGCACTTATTGGAATGCTTTTAATTTTATCTTCTCCCGAACCTGAGTTTCTCATATTTACGAAGTATTCCTGAATCTCTTTTAGTGCAGGGTCTGTTAGTTTTGGATGACAGGTTTGTTTTGCATATGCGACATAGAGTTTTATCATTTCTGTGTCTAGTGCCACTTTTATTCCAATTTCTTCTTTGTGAAGTTTTAATATGAATGATGCAAGTTTTTCATCTTTTTCTCTGTTAGGTAAATCTTTAACTGGGAATATTAAATCAAATCTGTTAATTAATGTTGGTGGCAAGTCAATTTGCTTTACTAAAACATCGTATGGATCAAATCTTCCAAACTTCGGGTTTGCTGCTGCAAGAACTGTTGTTTCTGATTTTAGTGTTGCTTGAATATTTGCTTTACTGACGTTAATGGTCTGCTGTTCAAGTGCTTCGTGCATTGCAGATGTATCGTCCTTGCTCATCTTGTCAAGCTCATCAATACAAACCATTCCTTTATTTGCAAGAACTAATGCTCCTGCTTCAAGAGCCCAACCTCTTATGAATTCATCTCTTACTACTGCCGCCGTAAGTCCTGCACCACTTGCTCCTTTTCCAGATACAAATCTTGATTTTGGTGCAACGTGTGATATTCTTTTTAGAAGCTGGGAATTATGAACCACAACGCCATTAGCTACAAAATTATGCGTTGTATTTACCTCCAAGTCATATACAAATTCTTCAGAAGCGACTTCTTCTATACTTATTACGCTATCCCAAAATACATCTGCAGCTGCTATGTTTATTAATATTTTTACTTCGATAGAATAGAATCCTTTTCTGTAAAGATGATTTGCTATTTTTTGTATACTCTTTCTGCTAGGCAATCTGTTCTCTTGTTCATAGTGTGCGTACGAGGATTTTACAATACCCATCTCGTTCTGAGCAAGTCCAAATTTTTTTCGTATATCTAAAAGAAGTGGTTTTAAATTAGGAATCAAATCTGTGTTCGTATTATTATTAAAATTTAATATGCTTAATAATTTATTTTTTTTCTGACTTGAAACATATCCTATTTCAGAAGCATAATCTTTTAAAAATTCTCCTGATATTATTACTTCATAAGATAAAATTCTTCTTTTGTTCTTTGTGTTTGTTGCATATTTATTCTTTTTCTTCAAAAATGAGTGAACTCCATGTCTGATAAGCAGATGTTGTACATTTTCTGCCAAGTCTTTACTTATACTAGAATATTCTATTTGTCTCTTGTTAGTATTTACATGACTATCGCACTCAAAAAGGGACTTAACGAATTCCGCGGTGATGTTCAATTTTGATTTCTGAATCAGCACAGGCACATCTTTATAAGGTGCCTTTCTAAAAATCTCTAAAAAATTATCTTTGAAGTAATTGAATATGCCTTGACTTGAGACAAATATTTCAGTTGTACTATTTTTTGTCCGCTTAGAATTTATTGCGCCAAATAAAATACGCATCAAGTTGTTATAATCATCTATAACTTCTTTGTTGTTGTTTGTAAAACCAACACACCTTGCTGTTTTTCTTTGCTTTAAGTATCCATCTCCAACAAGATATCCGAGCAACCTTGCGAGTTCTTTTGTAAGAATTTCCGGATATTTATATGTTTTTGAATTATTTGAAACTTTCGAGCAGATTGTTTTCCGTATTGTTTGTAGTGACCCTTGTATATTAAGACGCCTTGGTGTCGCAATATACTCGCCTTTTGAAAAGTCTTTGGCTTCTTTTGCATATATAATTCCTGAATTTGTGGTAAATAATGGGTGGTTTTTTGTGCAAATAATTTCTTTTCCAGATCTCAGAATTATTTTAATAAGTTTTTCTTGTGTTCTCCTTTTCCACACTTTTGACGCTGTGGATTTACTCATTTCACCATCAAGATACAATGAAGATACATTTTCAGATATTGTGGACCATTCATTCCTAAACTCTCTTTTCTCTGCAAGTTCCTTAATTCTTAGTATCCTGCCCGACTGAAGCTGTATTTTAGTTTCTCCTGACAAGCATTTTCCGCTTCCAGGATCTCCTATCAAAAGGACGTGTATATCTCCTCTTCTTTGAACTCCGTCATCCTGTGTTTTTTTTTGTCCACCAAACATTTGAAGAAGTAACGCTTCTTTTATTCTTTCGTGACCATATATTGTTGGAGCAATGCTTGTGACAAATTTTTCATAAATGAGTGGGTCTTTTGATAGCTCCAGAATTTTTTCTTTTTTCTTGGGAGAAATTTTTAGTGAGGTGAATTCTTCGTTAAGTGGATCGACATAATTTGCTTCAACCATCAAATCGTATCTTGTGCTTTTTCCACCTGTTTGCAACACCATTGGTACTTCTTTTATTATTCCTATAACTCTTATTTTGCTTCCCGGGTTTGTCTTTTTATTAGACATTGGACTTACTAAGTCGTTTTTTAGAAATACGTTGATTCTCTTTGGCTGTTCTGCACCCTCCATGTCTTCTGGGTCTTCCTCGAGAACTATTTTTTGTGCGTCAACTAGTTCTTTGTTTAGTAGTGTAAATTTTCCTTTTCTTCCGCAGACATTACATACGCTGGGTTCCTTAAACTTTTGGTCAAGCTGAAGAATTGGTATTATGTTTCCGCAACTCGGACACTCAAATTTTGCGCTTGTTACTTGAGGTCTTACGTCACTTTTCTGCCTTACTAGTCCTTTGAACTCAAATACTTTGTTTAGATGTTTGCTTCGAATATCTCTTATTAGAAGATATGATGACGCGGGCAGATTATTAAATCTTACATTTATTTTAACATCATCAACACCTAAATCAAATCTGGAGATTGCATATTCTGCTGCTTTTGTAACATCTTCAGGATTTTCAAGAAATGAATCTGCCAAATCCGGGTCGTATTTTGCGAGCTTAGAAAAATCAACAACGATGAATTCTTCACTTTTACTTACCGCTGTGAGTAGGTCGTCCTGATAATTCAGTTCAAAGAATTCCTTGAATTTATCTACTTGATCTTTAGCGTCCAATTAGTATCCTCACATTTACTTTTGCAATTTAATTAAAGAAAAAATATTATAAAAAAATGAAAGCGTTTTACTTCTTAAGTTTATTGAGGTTTTCAAGAAGCATATCTACGGCTTTGTGAACCATTTCTTCGCTTTTTGTTCCTGTACATACAATTTTTCCGTTGCTAAATAGAAGGAATGTTGCTTTTGCTTCCATTAGCTTGTATACTAAGCCTGGGAACTGTTCCGGTTCATATTCTGTATTATCAAGTTTCATTGCAAGCGTGTTCAAATTTAAATCCGTTCCAAGGTTTCCTGATGCTACAATGTTTTGTACATTAATTTTTGGCTTGATTTTTATTTTTATGTCTATTTTTTCTAAGCTTTCTATTATTTTTTGTATGCTCTCGTCTACTTTTTTAAGGTTTCTTGCTCCTGTGCATACTATGTTTCCTGAGCTGAATATTAGCGCAGATGTTTTTGGTTCCTTTATTCTTATTACAAGACCTGGGAACTGTTCCGGGTTGTATTCTGTGTTGCTTAATGTCGCAGCCATTTTTTCTAATGGTATGTCGTGTCCCAGACTTGAGCTAACAACTATGTTTACCACGGTTATGTTTTCATGCGGGTTGAAGTCCTTTGCTACTTTTTTATTTGCGGGCATTTTTTAACCTCCCTGTTTGGGTTTTACTACAAATGTGCTCTTTGCTGCACAGTGTAATAGCCGGAAATTAGATGTTTGTTGAGCCATCAAATTTTCCTTTTGTTTATAAAGGAAATGACCCTTCATTTATAAATGCTTTTATCCTAACATATACATTTCAGAACATAGATTTTTGAACAACTAAACCCCCTTCATTTCCTGTGGAAGTTTGCTTTCTCAGGGCTTTAAGAGGAGAAATTAGGTGATGGAAGTATCTTAGTATACGAAACCCACCCCTTCATTTCCTGTGGAACTATGTGTAAAATATCAACAAAGAGCACACAAACTCGCGAGGCGTTGAAATTTAGATGTTTCAAAAAGAAATTAGATAATTTTAGCAAATAAAAATTAAAAAAATAAATTTGTTGAGCTTAAGACAGTATTTACGGTATTATGCCCATCCTTTCTGCCTTTTCCCAATAACCTTTCCTCCCTTCATCGAAATGGAAGAATGTGAGGAACTCAGTTAGGAGCGGCTTGCTCACATTTATTTCTACAAGCCAATCAAATATGTGTTCTGTGTAACAATATGTGCAGAGATCCATTCTTCTTCCTGTTACAATACATGTATCCTCCCCTTGTACGCAAGGAATTATTTCTTCTGACTTATTGTTTAAAGCTTCAATTAACTCTGGCTTTGTCTCAACTAACCAAGTTGTCATTTGCTCGGCCAGTCTTTCTGGGCTTAACGGATTCGTTATTTGTTGCCCACACATAACACATGCTCCCACTTTCATCACCTTTTGTTTGTTTTTTCCGTAGGTGCAGAACTCTATCTATTTTGAGTTTACAATACTTCTAGAAGTTTTTTCCTTGACGCATCGCAAACCCAAAAAATTAATGGAGTTTACAACACCCAAGGATTTTTAATTTTGCTATCCTTGAACATTGTTCTAGCTAGATCTGTGCATACTACGTGATACAATCTAGTTAGGTTTGATAGCATATTTGACATTATTAAAGAACTTTTATTTAAACTTTACGAATTATTGGCTTTGTCCCAAATAGTGTTTGTATATTAAAAATATTAATGTGGAGTTCTACTGATGCTTCGCAATCAGGCTTTTCGTCGAGTACCCTGCATAATCGGGTGTTCTTTTGATTTTACTCCAAGACATCAATACATATTTTTATTCCTTTTGGGACAGAGCCAAATTATTATTTTTGCAAAGGATTTATAAAAAGATGAGCATTCTCAAGACATATGAATTACGAGGATATGTTAAAAGAAGCAAGAGAAAAATTGCCTGAACCTTCTAAAAATACTGAACGATTTGAGGTTCCTAAAGTTAGAGGCCAGATTGAAGGAAATAAAACAATCATCAGTAATTTTTATCAAATAGCAGAAACCCTAAGAAGACCTGCCCCTCATCTTTTGAAATATATTCAAAAAGAACTTGCTACACCTGGAATTTTCAGAAAGCAAGCAGTCATTTTTGGTTCAAAAATTTCTGCTTCAAAGATTAACGAGAAAATTTCTGCATATGCTGGTGAGTTTGTTATCTGTAAAGAGTGTGGCAAACCAGATACAAAAATGACTAAAGAAGGAGACATTTATTATTTGAAATGTCAGGCTTGTGGTGCAAGATATTCATTCTATTCTAAGATATAATTGTTAAATTCAATCGTTGATGTGTTTAAATCAGATTTTGTCGACAAGATATATAAAATTAATTTCAGCAATATATTTTGGAAATCCTGGTAAAGACGAAATTGAGCGCGAAGGTTTTAAGAAAAAGATATTTGTTTAGGCTTATGAAACAAAGAAATTTACATAAATTTTTTCTAAACAAACGCAGATAGGCCTGTTTGTATTTCTTTTTCTTTTCCAAACACAGATTCTATTCTTCGTTTTGTAAGTTCTACCATTTGACGCGTATAAATATCTAAGTCGTATTTATTAACTAAGTCCACACAATAATCTATATATTTTACTATTGAGCCCTCACTTATCGTAAATATTATTTTTCCGTTGCACTTTGTGCATCTTCCAGTTAAGGGAGGTCTTCTGTATTTTTCGTTACAAGCAACACATCTAAATTGTTGAAGAGAGAATTTCCTTAAATTACCTTTTGTATCTCTTATGAAATGTTTGTTGATTATTAGTTTTGCAACGTCTTGCTCATCTACTGCACGAAGTTTTATTGCTAGGTCCATTTGTGCTTCAACTTTTTCACTCATGCTGGGAAGCAGCTTGTATGCAGAACATAAAACTCCTTGATTAAAATCTGCAGTGTCGTGAGTAAAGCCCATATTCTCATATTGATTTTTTGTATCAAGAACATTTCCTATTCTTCTTAATTTGACTTCGAATGGCATTTTGTATTTTTCTGCTGCTCTGTAAAGTGAGAGCGGATATTTCCATGCAATATCCATATTGAATACCATGTCATCTACTTCCGAAGGAAGAACTACAGACGTCAATACTAATGGTGCATCCATTACACTTCCTCTGCTTGACGGGAGATATCTTTTTGAGAAATTTAAGAATGCATCTAATAAAAGCACGATGCATGATTCGTCCCCGTCACAGTCTCTTCTCATCGCTGCGTGAATGAATGGATGTGCGAAGAATGCTTGTGTTTTTGAGAATCCCACTATTCTTGTTATTATTCCTGCAGAGGTGTGTGGTGCAAGACCGATTGCTAATTGTCCAGCGAGGTCTTCTTTTGATTTTAAATTATAGTATGGTTTCATACCATATAGTGTTACTAATAATTCGTCCACAAAATTTGCCGTCCTGAATAAAATTTCGTCTGCTGGCTCGTCCGGACTTGATGGCGCACAGGGGATAACGATGTCTTGAACTTTTAATTCGAGAATTTGGTCTTCTCTTTCAAGTAATTTTCCAGTTATGTCTTCTGTGTAACCTAATTCTTTTAGTTTTTCTATGCTTGTTCCTATTTCTTTTGGTTTAAAATGCGTAAGTGCGACTTCAGAGCAATCGTATCTTATTGTGCCATCTTTATTTACAGATATGTTGTGTTTTGCTCTTAGTATTCCTTTGAGGAGATGTTCTGATACGTGGTCTTTGTTACTTGTTCCTCTAACGCCTTTAATTAAATCTGGATATATTGATGTCTTTAATTTTTTTTGAAGTAATGATTGAAATGCCGCTCCAATTTCTATTCTCATTTCCTTGTGGTCATAAAGTCTTGAATTGCATTCTTTTCCATTGTATGTGTGTTTAAATTTTCTTTTTCCTTCGCTGTCTTTGTACTCTATTTCTTTTGTGCTGAATGGTACGAACCCGCATTTTTGGCAGAATTTCATCGGTTCTGTTTTTGAATCGCAGGTCATACATCTTGAAAGGGGCGATTCTTTTTTGCATTCTTTACAATAATATATTTTGAATTCTGATATCACTTTTCCTGATTTCATTGACGACTGAAAGCTTCTTAATCTCCCTCCTTGTTCTCCTACTGGAAATAGTACATGGGGGCTTCCGGTCAGTTTTCTCATTTTTGCTTTTTCTGGTCTTCCCATTCTTGAACCTATGAATGTTCCTGACTTATCTTTTATTATTACTGGAGAAATTTCATTTATTATTTCGAGTGTTTTTTCTTTTTCTTCAAAAACTTTCTCTGCGTCTTTTTCTATATTTAATGTGAGAAGTATTGCTTCAGCCGCCTCTTTTTCTATTACTACATATGTTTTACTTGCTAATTTGTGTGGAACTCCTAAAAGCTCAAGTACTCTTTTTGTCGGTTTGTTTTCAAGAATTATTTTTCCTTCTTCTTTTTTTCCTGTCTTTATCCACTCTCTTAATTCTTTTAATTGTTCCTTTGTGATTTCTTTCCAGTAAAATGTAAAATTTGGATGGAGTGCTATTTCTAGTCTTTCTGATATTTGCTTCGCTGCAGATAAACTTATTTTTGTTCTGATTGGATTTTTTATGAGGAGTTCTATTTTTTCGTGGTCTATGTCAAGTATCTCTGATAATTTTTCTGGGTCAAGTGTCCAGAATAATTTTGTTGCAGCTTCTTCAAATTCCTGAATCCATATTTCTTGACAGTATCCTGATGGAATTAATTTGTGTGCTCTGTCAAAAAAGTCTCCGTAGTTTATTAAAACATCTCCAGAATATAATATTTCTTTAACATCGTCTTTATGATTTTTAGCTTCTGCTTCGGTTTCTATTTTTATTACATCGCCGTTTTTTAGTTTTATTATTGGACCGTCGATTGTGTCGCATACAGAATATGCTGCCGCTTTTCCTGGTCTTTCAACTTTTAGTTGAGTTCCTGTTGCGACAAAACTATTTAGGATGTGCATTGTAGCTGGGTGTAATGATTGTCCTGAAAATCCTGATGTTCTTGAGCGACCATATCTTAATCTGAATGCTCCGGATCTTAATGGGTGCCCAAGTACAGGCCTTCCACCAACGAGGTCTTTGATGTAGGTATAATCAGGATATATTTGTTGTGTGTCTTCTTTATTTTTTCCTTTTGATTTTGCTTTGGGCTGAACTTCTTTCACGAATTTTTCCATGAAGTTCCATTGCTCCATCCCCATTTTTGTTTCCCATTTAGCTAAGTTTTTCCATAGTTTGGGGGCTTTTAGTGGAATGCAGGAGCTGTGAATTAGACAATAACCACTTCTTAGCAGATTTGTTGGGATTCTCGGAAGGTCTTTTAGTGCTGCATTACTTAATTCTCTTTTTTCTGATGGGTCTCCTGATATTTCTACAGGTATTCTTTTTAGCAAGAATTCTGTTTCTTCTTTGCTTGGAAAATATTGTAAATTTGCAACATATTCGTGATAATCTTCAAGTTCTGAGTAGCATCTTTCTATTTCTTTTTCTGTTGGGTCATATTCTACATAACCCATATTTTTTCTTACATAGTCTGCTATTAGAACGGATACTGCTGCACCCGTTCCTCCTGCTGCTCTTACTGGTCCTGCGAAGTTTATACACATGTATTTTCCT
>Ga0114931_10011532_pt1 | contig 10428 bp, 7 predicted proteins | sample 2SBtaG_FD_89579 | JGI IMG/M metagenome (GOLD analysis project Ga0114931, IMG submission 89579) | Deep subsurface microbial communities from Kolumbo volcano to uncover new lineages of life (NeLLi) - 2SBTROV14_V59a metaG | ecosystem: Environmental > Aquatic > Marine > Volcanic | place: Kolumbo... | reverse complement strand
GTCAGGCGGCCGCCCTCCGCGATCTGATCGAGCAGGTCGGCCGGAACCTCCGGCACCGCCCCGGCGATGAAGATCAGGTCATAGGGCCCCTGGTCGGGCAGCCCCCGTGGCAGCGGCCCCTCGACCACCGCGACGTTGTCGATATCGAGCGCCGGCAGCGTCGCGGTCGCCCAGGCGGCGAGTTCCGCGTCGGCTTCCAGGGCGACGACGCTGGCCGCGAGCCGGGCCAGAACGGCCGCCGAATAGCCGCTGGCACAGCCCAGATCCAACACCACGTCGTGCGCCGCCACCCGGGCTTCCTGCAGCAGCCGCGCCAGCACCATGGGCGCCATCAAGTGGCGGCCGGGCGCGACTTCCAGATCCCGATCCAGGTAGGCCACGCTTTTCAGCGCCGCCGGCACGAATGCCTCGCGCGGCACCTCGGACAGAACCTGGATCAGCCGCTCGTCGGTCAGGCGGTTGGGCCGCAACTGACTTTCCACCATGTGGCGCCGCGCGATCGAGAAATCGCTCTGTTCGGACATCGCGCCCTAACCTCTTGCCGTCGCACTTAACGCCAAGGCGGCGCGATTCGCACCACCCGATCCCACCACCGAGTTATACGGCCCCGTCCCGGTCGGTGGCAATCATGACGATGCATCGTGCCTGGGCAACCGCTTGACCGGTTCGGGAAGGCCGGCATATACCACCGCGGGGCGGCGGCGGGCCCCGGTGGTGGGGCGCTCCGGGGCGCTCTGGGCCCCCCGGGGGAGGGCTCGATGGCGCGGTGGGAGAGTGGCTATCCAGTGGACTGCAAATCCATTCACACCGGTTCGAATCCGGTCCGCGCCTCCAGCCCCGCCGCGCCGGGGGCTTTACCCCGGTCCCGGCAAAGTCCATATAATGTCGGTCACCGTCGGCGGTGCCTGATCCTCGGTAGCTCAGCGGTAGAGCAAGCGGCTGTTAACCGCTAGGTCGTTGGTTCGAATCCGACCCGGGGAGCCAAATCTCAGAAAGGCCGTTGGAGACCTCTCCAGCGGCCTTTCGTTGCGCGTCGATCGCGGCGGTTTCGGCAACCAGATCAAAAGGTTGTCGTAAGGTGACCGTAAGCTCCCCGTCCCGCCAGGAGCAGTTCGAAACAAGAAAGTTGAGAAGCCTCCGTTTTTCGCGGGCAACCTGCTTTGCAAAAAGCCGCTGTGCGTCCTGTGCCAGTTCGATAAGGCGCACGCCGTCTTCGAGGTAGGACTGATCGGCGCTTTGATGACGCTCGATGTCCCCGAGGCAGCGTTCCGACGCGGCAAAGGGCTTCGAGGTCATCCCTCGGCGCTGGGTGGTCGAGCGAACTTTCGCCTGGTTGGGCCGCAACCGACGGCTCGCCAAGGACTTCGAAACCGCCGTCGCGACCGCCGAAACCTGGCTCTATCTCGCCAGCGTCCAACTCCTCACCCGCAGGCTCGTAAGACTTTGAAAAACCACGCTTCTGTTTCGAGTCAGACTCTCAGAGCATGTTGGCTCATGAAGAGCGCCTTTCGCACCACCGCCGCAGGCGCTCAGTCTTGTCCGGAAAAATGAAATGGCCTAAACTGCGATCTGGTTGCCGGTTCATATGGGGACTGTCGGGTCAAACAGGTTGACTGCGGTGATGACTTTACGCTCGATCTGACCCGAGTTGCCGTTCGGCGTCGGAAATAATCACCTGTCCATTCCCGGTTCTGAAGTTGACAATCGTTTCGGCGAGAGAAAGGCCTGCCCGCAAATCAGCAGGTAAGTCCATGATTTTCGACAGTTGTGTTTTTTTAGATACGGCTGATCCAGAGGTTTATTGATCAAAAGGTAGAAGAAAATTTGAACCAGAACTCTGGCTCGTCACTTTCCGATAGGGTCTCAGTTCAACAGAATCGGGGCCGGGGTGTTGTGCCGGGTGCCACTTATGACTTGTTACGCGGGCTGTTAGTCACCAAACACGCGTTGGAATATATCGTTCTGGCAATTGCATTCGCCTTCATCATTCTGTTTTCCATCTTCATCGACGGCTTTGCGACGCTGGGGAATCTTTCCAACATGGCGCGGAATTCCGCCGCCCTAGTCGTGCTGAGCTGCGGTATGGCGGTGGTCATCATCGCCCGCGGGCTCGACCTGTCGCAGATCGCCGTCATGGTCGCGGTATCCTCCGTGTTCGGCCTGTTGCTGAGTAACGGGTCGGGCTATGGCACCGCTCTGGGCGCGGCTTTCGTGCTGGCGATTGCCTTGGGCATCTTCAACGGCTGGCTGATCGCGTTCATCGAGATTCCGGCACTGCTCAGCACACTGGCAACGGCGATGCTGATTGCGGGCTTTGGTCGCTGGGGCATCTTGCGAGGCGAATATCTGGTGCTGCTCCCCAAGGATCTGCCGGTCATGATGTTCCTTTCGACGGGCAACGTCCTGCTCCTGCCAGTGTCGGTGATCCTGGCCGCACTGGTGCTGGTCGCCACGGCGGTGCTGTTGGACCGAACCATTCTCGGCCAGGCCATCCACGCCATGGGTGACAATTATATGGCGGCGCGTCTGACCGGGTTTTCGGTCAGGATCGCCATCATCTGGACCTATATATTTTCCGCTCTGACCGCTACCGTGGCCGGCTTGATCATTTCCAGCGCCAGCGGCACGGTGGATTTCCGCATCGTCACCAATGGCACCCTGCTGTTCGAGGTGATCATGGTGGTGGTGCTGGGCGGCGTGCCGCTGAGGGGCGGGCTCGGTGGCGTGATCAACGTGATCATCGGCGTGCTGCTGATCTCCGTTCTGCGCAACGGCATGACGCTGATGAATTTGTCGAGCCAGGTCCAGGATCTGGTCAAGGGGTTGGTTCTGATCTCGGCAATCGTAATCGACAACTACTTCAACCCCAGAGATACCGAGACAGACACACAAGGCGACCTTTGAGGGGTCGAAATTCCAAGGGAGAAAATGGAAATGAAACAGATCCTGAAACGATTGGCCGGTTGGGGTACCGCCGGGCTGCTGGTGCTGGGGCTTGCCGCGATCTCGCAAACCGCGACGGCGCAGTCATCTGTGTACAAAGGCAAGAAGGTCATCTTCGAACCGATCTCCATGGGCCTGACCTTGACCGAGGCCTGGGCGCGCGGGATGCAGAGACAGGCCGACCTGTTGGGGTTCTCGTTCGAAATCCGCGACGGCGGGTTCGACATAAAGGCAATGAGCCAGATTTTTGCCAAGGCAATCAACGACAAACCCGCTGTCATCGTGATAAACAACCCGACCGTACAGTTGCTGTCGCGTCAGATACGGCAGGCCGAGAAAGCCGGCATCGGGGTGTTGCAGATCAATCTGCAATCGAACCAGATATCGACGGCCTTCGTCGGCGCCAACTGGACCCTGATCGGCACCCAGATCGCCGAGGATATTGTGAAACAGTGCGGCCAGGGTAGCGGGCGTTCCGGCAAGGTGGCGATCATTCCCGGTCAGCTGACCGCCGCAGACAGCATAGTGATGAACGACGCCGCCTTCGCGATTTTCAAGAAGCACCCCGAGATCAAGGTGGTCTCCAACCAGGCCTCGAACTGGGAACCCGAGAAGGCGCGTCAGATCACCGCCACCGTGCTGCAGCAGAACCCCGATCTGTGCGCCATCTTCGGACATTGGGGCGTGCATACCATCGGTGCGGGCAATGCGGTCAAGGATGCCGGGAAATCCGACGACGTGACGGTCTATGCCACCGGCGGTGGCAACCGGCTGATCTGTAACGCCATCGAGAACGGCATCATCGACCGGTATTGGAGCTACAATGCCGATGGTCAGGGCCGCGATCTCGGCACCATGGTGCGGTTGATGTTGCAGGGCGCCAAGGCCCCCGAGGGGGCGATGATGACGGTTGACTCGCCGCTGATCGTGATCAAGCGGGCAACCTATTCGCCGTCCCAATGCTGGGACATGTAGACGAAATCCCGATGCCGAGCCGGCGTCGGGTTTAGCGAGCCAGTTACGGCCGGGCGCGCCCTGTGCACGGGGCGCGCCCGGCCTGTGATGGGACCGGGCCAACGTAAATGACTTCGATCGACGACAACGGAATCCCGGGCCAGGCCGCACTGGTGCCCCGACAACGTTTCGTGCTGTCGTTCTGGCGCATCGTCCCGGGTTTGCTGAACCACAATTGGATCGAAAACGCGATAGTGTTTCTGACCTTCTTCGGTCTGGTTTCGATCCTGCTGATCATCAACCCCGATTATTTCTCGCTGCCCAACCTGACCACTTTGGCGCAGTACTCGTCAAACACCGGCATCATGACCATCGCCATGCTCCTGGTGGTGGCGATCGGCGGCATCGACCTGTCGGTCGGCTCGTCATTTGCCCTCTCGGTCTTTGTCGCGCTGTATGCGTTCTACATCGCCAACCTGCCACTGACGGCGGTATTCGCGCTGACCGTCCTCAGCGGCACCTTGGTCGGCCTTGTCAACGGAGTCCTCACCGGAGTGCTGGGCTGCGGCGCGCTACTGGCGACGCTGGGGACGATGATCACCGTGCGCGGGATATTCGTGATCCTGTCGCAGGCCTGGCTGGTCGAGATCGCCAGTGGCCCGCGCACCGACGACATTTGGGATTTCATCGGCTACGAAAGCTGGCTTGGCATCCCTGTCGGGTTCTGGGTGCTGATCGTCGTCGCCGCGGCGATCTCTGTGATGTTCCGCAATACCCGCTTTGGTTGGCATATCCTGGCGGTGGGCGGCAACCGCAAGGCGGCGCGTCACGGCGGCATCCCGCTGAAATCCACGATCCTGCTGACCTATACGCTGGCGGGATCGCTGGTCGGGCTGTCCGGGTTCCTGTTCGCCGCGCGCCAGAACAGCGCCGGGTCCGACACCGGCGTTGGCTTGGAACTTTTCGTGCTGACCGGGCTTGTGGTGGGCTTGGGCGGTTTCGTGCCGGGGCGCGGCAAGGTTGGCGCCACCCTGATGGGCTTCGCCACCATCTTCATTCTGCGCAACGCGATGATAAACGCCGGCTACCACGGGGATTTTCTGACCGGTGCTATGGGGCTGATCCTGATCATTGTGCTGGCCATCGACATGAAGTACCGCAAGGAACGGCATCGGTTAATGGCGCGCGCCTATCTTGAGCCGGCAAAATTGAAGATCGACCCGGTGAAGGAGTTGGGCGCGCTCGCGCCGGAACATGGCATCGCGAAACTGGATGGCGCAGACCTGCTGGGTACCGGACAGGTCGATGGCCCTGAGGATGTGATCCTCGACCGTGACGGAAACCTCTATTGCGGCACCCGAAACGGGCGGATCATGCGGTTGTTCGCGCCCGATTACAGCCGTGTGGAAACCTATGCCAAGCCCGGGGGGCGCCCCCTGGGGCTGGCCTTTGACGCGGAGGGTCGGCTGGTGGTCTGCATCGCCGGCATGGGGCTCTACCGGATATCGGGCCGCGACAATATTGAGCGGCTGACCAGCCAAACAAGGCGCAGCTGGACCTCGCTGGAGGATGACCGGCTGATCCGCATGGCAGACGATCTGGATATCGCACCGGACGGGCGCATTTACTTCACCGATGCCACCAAGCGTTATGAGATGGAAACATGGGGCCTCGACCTGCTGGAGGGCCGCCCCAACGGCCGTCTGCTGTGCTACGACCCGACGCGAGGCACCACGCAAACGGTTTGCGACCACTTGTTCTTTCCCAACGGTGTCTGCGTCACCCATGACGGCAAGCACTTGCTGGTCTGTTCCACCTGGACCTGTTCGGTGATGATCTTCGATCTGGCCCGGATGCAGAACGGCCCGCGCTATTTCACGCGCGGCCTGCCGGGCTATCCCGACAACATCAACCGCGCGTCGGACGGTGGTTACTGGATCGCGCTGGCCGGGATGCGCTCGCCAGTCATCGACCTTGCGATGGAGGAACCGGGGTTCCGCCTGCGGATGGCCAAACGGGTGCCGCCGACCAGCTGGTTGTTCGGCAATCTCAACATCGGTGGGGTGCTGAAATCCGATGGTGCGGGGCGGATCGTCGACGCCTTTTGGGACAAGCCCGACGGGCCACTCTACATGATTACCTCCATGCGCGAACATCGCGGCGCCCTGTTTCTCGGTGGCGTCACCAACAATAAGATCGGGCGGATCGACCTCGACGGGGCCGATCCGGACTGGACCGGCCCCGACAGTTATTGGGCCGGGAGTGATTAGATCATGATTGGCCTGAAGAAACCCAAGCCCGCCCGTATTCTGCTGCTGGACGGCCCGCTCAGGCCGAATGACCTGCTGGATCAGGCCGACGCGCGGCCGCTGGACGACCCTGACGACATTTGCGTAGCCTCCGATGGGGCGCTGTTGGTCAGCAGCGGCACGCGCGTGCTGCGTCTGCACGGCTGGGGGGAGGATTTCGAAACCGTGGCCGATCTGCCGCTACCGGTCAGTGCGCTGGCTTGCCGCAGCGACGGCTTGATCGCGGTCGGGCAAGCCGGCGGCGGCATCCGAGTGTTGACGCCCGATGGCGCGGACGCCCCTGGCTGGCACAGGGGGGAGACCGATGCTCAAAACGTACGCGCCTGCCTGTTCGGGCGCGATCGCGCGTTGCTGGTGGCGAATGCCTGTACCGTGGTCGGTGCGCATGCCGACATTCGCGATCTCTACGCCCCTACGGGCACCGGGCGGATCCTGCGCCTGACCGAAACCGGTACATGTGAGACCGTCGCCAGCGGGCTGCGCTACCCTCATGGTCTGGTGGAAACCGGCGTCGGCGGGATCATGGTTGCTGAAAGCTGGGCCGCGCGGATCGGCCCGCTGGCCGGTGACGCCGTGCTGCGCGACGCTCCCGGCTATCCCGCCCGGATCGCCGCCACATCGGATGGCGGCTATATCCTGTCTCTGTTTGCACGGCGCGACCCGCTGATCGAATTCGTGCTAGGCGAACCGAAATTTCTGGCCCGCATGACCGCCGAGATCGACCCCCGGTACTGGATCGCCCCGCGTCTCGCCGCGGATCGCAACTACCGCGTTCCGACTCAGATGGGCGCCGCCCGGCTGATCGGCGAAATCAAGCCTTGGGCTCCGTCGTTTTCCTATGGTCTGGTGATCCGGTTGGATGGCGATTTTGCCCCCATCGCCAGCGCCCATTCGCGGGCGAATGGCACACGGCACGGGATCACCTCGGCGCTGGACTGGAATGGCGACCTGATCGCGCTATCCAAAGGCAGCAACGCATTGCTGAAGGTGACGGAAATGCAGCAGTGGACATGACCGCAACCCCGACCCTGACAGTACGCCACGCCACCAAATCCTATGGTGGCATCCCCGCGATTGAAGATGTGGATTTCGACCTGCGTCCCGGTGAAATCCATGCCCTTGTGGGCGAGAACGGTGCTGGAAAATCAACCCTGTGCAATGCGATTGCCGGGGTGATACGCCTCGATGCCGGTGAGCTGACGTTTGACAATGCGCCGCTCGTGCTGAAATCCCCGCGCGACGCCTTCGACATGGGCATCTCGATGGTGCATCAGGAAACCAGCCTCGTGCCGCAGCTATCGGTGGCGCAGAACATGGTGCTGGGCCGCGAACGGCTGTTCAACTCGGGCCGCGCCCTACGCAGCGAGACGCGCCAATTGCTGCGCTCGCTCAATTTCAACATCGATCCGGCGCGCCCGGCGGGCGCTCTCAGCACCGCGCAGCGGCAAATGGTCGAGATCGCGCGTGCCGTCTACAACAATGCCCGTGTGGTGATTCTGGACGAGCCTACCGCCGCCCTGACCCCGGAAGAAACCGACCACTTGTTTTACCTGATGAACGATCTACGCCGCAAAGGCGTGACGATGATCTTCATCAGCCATGCGTTGGAAGAGGCGCTGAGCCTCGCCGACCGCATCACGGTGCTGCGCGATGGACGCGGCATCGTCACCGGCGATGCCTCCGGGTTCGACCGCGGCCGGCTGATCCGACACATGGTCGGGCCGGATGTCGCGCAAGAGGCCCTCGATAAGCGCACCGCCCGCCTGCGCCGCCGGATCAACAAACCGGTGCTGCGCGTCGAGAATGTGCGGATGGGCAACATGGTCAACAATATGTCATTTTCGGTCTATCCCGGCGAGGTCACGGGCATTGCCGGGCTGATCGGCTCGGGTCGCTCGGAAGTGGCACAAGTGATCGTCGGGCAGATCAGGCGCAATTTTGGTGGCGGCAATATCTATCTGGGCGAGCGTGAAATCCGCTACCGCCTGCCGGCGCAGGCGGTGCGCGACGGTATCTCCTATGTCACCGAGGATCGCAAGATCAACGGGCTTTTCGAAGCCATGTCGGCGACCCAGAACATTTCGCTGGGCTGGCTGGCAAAATGGGCCAAGGGCGTCTTTTCCCCGCGCCGGTCCAGGTTGCGGGCCCGGGCGGCGGCGCTGAAGGACACGCTGTCAATTCGCGGGATCGGCGAGGATCAGTCGGTCATGCGCCTTTCCGGCGGCAACCAGCAGAAGGTGGTAATCGCCAAGACCCTGATCCAGAAGCCGAGCCTTGCCATCTTCGACGAGCCGACCCGCGGCGTCGATGTCGGCGCGATCCTGGAAATCCGGGAGATCATCGTCAAGTTGGCCGAACAGGGCGCCGGTGTGGTGGTGATCTCGTCCTACCTGCCCGAGATCCTGGAAATCTCCGACCGGATACTGGTGGCCAAGGGAGGCACCATCGTGGCCGAGTTTTCCCACGACGAGGCCACGTCGGAAAAAATCCTGCATGCCGCGATTCATTAGGGCCAGGATCCATTGATTTCATAAAATGCAGCTGGAGCATTTTCATTATGAGTGTTGATACCCTGCGGCCTGAAAGTAGTTGGCGCATTCGTCGGGGGTGTAGGTGTCGACGAGGCCGCCGATGGGGCGCCACAGGGCATCGATGGTGCGGGCCGGGTTCTCGCGCAAGGCGGTCTTGAGCTTGGCGAAGGCCATCTCGATGGGGTTCATGTCCGGCGAATAGGGCGGCAGGTGGAACAACTGGGCGCCCCGCGCCGTGACGGCCTCGCGGATACCGGCGACCTTGTGCGCCGACAGGTTATCCAGGACGACGAGGTCTACGTCGGCTGCCTGGTCTGGAACCGTCAGCGCTTCCCCAAGGACCCGATGACGGCCAAGCGCCAGGCGCGCCCCAACCCAGAGAGCGAATGGATCATCACGGTGGTTCCTAATTTGAGAATCGTCGAGGCCGATCTCTGGGACCACGTCAAGGCCCGCCAGGGTGCCCACAGCCGAGCCGTGGAACCGACCCAGGACGGCTTTCGTCTGAACGCAACGCATCGCCGGCGCTACCTGCTCTCGGGCCTGCTGAAGTGCGGTGTCTGCGGCGGGGGCTACACCATCGTGAGCCAGGAGCGGTATGGCTGCGCCAACCGCCGTAATCGCGGCAGTTGCGACAACGGCGCCACCATCAAGCGCCACGAGATCGAGCAGCGCGTCCTCGACGGCCTCGAACACAGGCTGATGGCGCCGGAACTCGTCAAAGAGTTCATCCGTGAGTTCCATGCCGAGCTCAACCGGCTCAACGGCGAGCGCGAGGCGTCCTATGCCGCGACCAGGAAGGAGCTCACCGCCGTCGGCGCCAAGATCGAGAGCATCCTCAACGCGATCGAGGATGGGATCTATACGGCCTCCACGAAGGACCGCCTGCTGACCCTGGAGGCGCGGAAGCGGGAACTCGAGGTCGTGGCGCCACCGCGGACGATGCCGCGCCTGCATCCGAGACTGGCCGATGTCTACCGCGACAAGGTCGCCCGCCTGCACGAGGCGCTCGACCGGGAGGCCAGCCGGGCCGAGGCCGCCGAGGCGCTCCGGGCGCTGATCGATGAGATCCGCCTGACCCCGGACCCGAAGACCGGCGGCCTCGAGGTCGAGCTCCAGGGTGAGCTCGGCGCCATCCTGGCGCTGATGCAGGGAGCCAAAAACCAACTCCCCGGCGATCTCCCGCCGGGGAGTCAAGTCTCGTTGGTTGCGGGGGTAGGATTTGAACCTACGACCTTCAGGTTATGAGCCTGACGAGCTACCGGACTGCTCCACCCCGCGTTATCAGGAATCAGGGATCAAGGATCAAGGATCGGATCGGCCGGGATCCTGGGCATTGGGGAGAGGATTTCTTGCTTGGTCCGACGCTGTCGCGCGGGTCTTATCCTTGATTCTTGATCCTTGATTCTTGCCTCCTGTTTTTTGCAGGCCTGGCGGCGACCTACTCTTCCGCGGCTTGAGCCGAAGTACCATCGGCGCGGAGGGTCTTTACGGCCGAGTTCGGGATGGGATCGGGTGGGGTGCCCTCGCCATGGCCACCAGGCCGGCAAAAAACAGGAGGCAAGAATCAAGGATCAAGAATCAAGGATCAGATGAGGCCGAGGCACGTGGCCCTGGTCCTCGGGATCGGTCACCGACCTGGTGATCCTTGATCCTTGATCCTTGATCCTTGATCCTTGATCCTTGATCCT
>Ga0114931_10011531_pt1 | contig 10429 bp, 12 predicted proteins | sample 2SBtaG_FD_89579 | JGI IMG/M metagenome (GOLD analysis project Ga0114931, IMG submission 89579) | Deep subsurface microbial communities from Kolumbo volcano to uncover new lineages of life (NeLLi) - 2SBTROV14_V59a metaG | ecosystem: Environmental > Aquatic > Marine > Volcanic | place: Kolumbo... | reverse complement strand
GTCCTTTCAAGCGCACGTAAAATCTGGCGGCGCTCAGCTGTATCGCGAACATCGGACAGGGTCTCGATTGTTGCCTTGCCGGTAGCGGAGGTGGTCTGGCCCAGTTCGGGGAAAAGATCAGACGGGCATAACCGTGCATCAGTAGCCAGAGCAACCGCCCGTTCTATGCGGTTGCGCAACTCGCGGACATTGCCGGGCCATTCATATGTGAGAGCCGCCTCCTGCGCCAGAGAAGACAGGCCAACACTTTCACGTGCCATGTCTTGGACAAAAAAGTCCACATAATAACTGACCAGGGGCAGGATATCCTGCTGCCTGTCGCGCAGGGCATGAATGTGAACGGGTATAACATTGATGCGATAATAAAGGTCGTTGCGAAAAGCTTTTTCCTTGATCAACTGCTCGAGATCGGCATTAGTTGCACAAATCACCCTGGCATTGAATCCAAGTTCTGTTTCGCCGCCAACACGCGTGAAGGTGCGCTCCTGAAGCAGTCGCAACAAGCGCGTTTGCGCCGGCAGAGGGAGGTCCCCAATCTCATCAAGAAACAATATACCGTCCATGGCCCGTTCAGCATAACCGGAATGCTGATCATGCGCACCGGTAAAGGCGCCTTTTTCATGACCAAAAAGTTCGCTTTCAATAAGTTCTGCAGGAATGGCTGCGCAATTGACGGCCATGAAAGGTCTGTTGTGGCGTTCGGAAATCTGATGGACAAAGCGCGCTGCCACTTCTTTGCCAACACCGGTTTCCCCGGTCAGCAAAATGGTGCTGTCAATATCCGCCACCCGATTTAACAGGCCCTCAACTTCGCGCATGGCAGGCGATGTCCCCAGTGAATCATTCGCACCCCCCATCCCTCCGCGCTGGGCCAGAAGAGTGTCAATCCGGTCAAGAAACTCGGGAATTTCAAATGGCTTGGTGACATAATCACCCGCCCCTGCCCGCATCAGATCAACGGCCTGATCAATATCACCATAGGCCGTAATAAACAGGAACGGCGGTGCACCGCGCCCAGAGTTCATTTTGCGAAAAATATCAAACCCGTTTAAATCCGGCAAACGCAAATCACAAATCACAAGATCCGGACTGGCGGCTTTCATGTTAGAACAGGCCTCTTCACCAGTCTGCCACCAGGCGGTTTTATAACCTTCCAGTTGCAGCCGCTGATTAAGCGATTCACCCATGATCAAATCATCTTCAATAAGACCAATGGTGCGTCCTTCATGCGGCATGATCCAGCGCCCCTGTTGTGCGATTTAATTCAATTATACAGATAATCAGGGCTCCTCCAAGCCTGGACCTGTCAATTTCTATCGTCGCGCCAATCTCCCGGATCAGCCTTTGCACCATCCACAGACCGATGCCCGAGCCTTCAACAACCGGAACAGCTCCCTCAACAGATCCGGTTAATAGTTTTTCTGCCGGTGCCGGCAGGCCACTGCCGGAATCTCCGACGGCAATTTTCAACGTGTCATCCCTGACCTCGACCTGTAAAGATATGGCACTGCCACCGGGAGAAGCAGCGGCGGCATTGAGCAGCAGATTGAGGGCTGCCTGGCGCACGGGCGAGGCTTCGACCGGCACTTCATTTTCAATCAGATTGTTCCAGTCCAGAGATAATTTTCGACGGCGCAATTCCGGCTGCAACAACAAGGCCAGATCATCAATATCCTTGGTATTGAGATTTCGTTTGTCCTGTTCGGGCCGGTAGGTGGCCAGAGCTGCCGAGACAACGTCACGAATACCGGATAATCCGCGTTCCAGAAGGTTGAGGGAGGATTTTCTGATTGATGCCGTGTCACCATGCCGTTTGAGAGTATCAACAGCATTGAACAATCCGCCCAGAGGATTGTTGATTTCATGAGCCATGCCAGAAGCCAGACGTCCGAGTGATGCCAGGCGTTCTTCCAGTGCCAGGCGCTCGGCAAGTTCCGAACGGTCGTGTACAGCCTTGGCCAGGGCATTGTAATTACGAAATAATCTGGTGAATTCACTATGTTTTTTTGGCAGCAGATCAAACGGGATGGTCTCAACCTTGCCGCTTGCCCCTTGTTCAAGATGATCGGAGAGTATTTTAACCGGCCGTAACATGCGCCGTACAGAAAAAGATACCATGGCTGCCAGAATCATGGCGAGGCCGAGGTTCGTCAGAACCAGTTCAAAAAAGACGGTACGTCTTTCCGCCATCAGGTGATGAATATCAAGGGTCGCATAAATTGTGCCGATAGTTTTTCCCTGATAGTGCAGGACCCGCCGCACATAGGCGCGTTGGTTGTCAGGCTCAAGCAGGAGGGATTTGTTATCTGAAAAACGCTGTTTGTAGTTGTCAGGTACGGGTTTTTGCGATGATAGTTTGCGCGGCTCTGATGATGCAATTATAATGCCTTTTTCATCAGCCACAATAGTCTCAACAGGGTGTAGCGCCTTGTATTTATTACGAGACCGGTCAAGAGCATCAAAGACTTCCCAGACATCTTTGCGCAGGACGTAAGGCGATATCGCCGCCGACAGACCGTCAAGATAGGCACTGGCCAGACCGGAAAGCTGTTCGGTCTGGGTTTTTGACAGACGCTGTAAAACCTGTTGCGAGGCAATAACAGCAACAACCAGCATCAGGCCGGCAACAAACAGGGGAACGCGGACGGTTACCGGCAGATTTCGTAATATGCCAAAAATGCCGGTCACTCACGCACTCCCGACGAGAGCAACTTTTGCGGCAATACCATCAAACAGGCTTGGCGGATAGGTGCCAAATCCGTCAAGCCCCAGCAGGTCAAGGACGGCGCGGCCTTCAGGCCGGCTGCGCATGTGGGTGAAAGCATTGATCAGAGACACAATCGAGTTCTGCCCCGCTGCCTGTCTGGTACAGGCGACAGGTGGGAAACCCAGCCATTCTGATTTTCGGATCACTCTGGTCTGGTTTATCAGCCCGGGTTCGCGCTGGCGCATAATTTCCCAGATATAGCCGTCAACACTGCCGCTTCCGGCGAGGCCCGAGGCAACAGCACGGATAACATTGCGGTGACCATAGGTGTAAAATGTTTTTGCAAAGAACGTTTCCGGGTTTTCATTCATGCTGGCCAAGAGCGCCCGCGTTACCAGAAATCCTGAATTACTGTCAGGATCGGAAAATGCATGAATATCACCCCGCAAAGAGACAAACTCATTTTCTTTCCTGTTTTTACTGACAATCACATATGACTGATACAGCGGTTTACCATTCCATACCGGAACCGCAACCAGATTTAATCGACTGCGGTTTTTGACGAAAGGGTAGCCGCAAATCCAGGCGGCATCAATTTCACCTGATATCAGCAGGGATGTTACTTCCTGATAGGTGCGCCGCCGGACCAACTCGATATTGTATCCGGTTGCAGCCGACAGATAACTCTCCAGTTTTTCCAGCAGATCGATATCATTTGTCAGAAACACCGGGGTAAGGCCAAAACGGATTGTCTTGTTTTTTTGCGCCCGGGCAAGGGTTGACGGCCACAGCCCCGTTGCCGATATCCCCGCCAGTATGCTGCGTCTGGTGATCTCATGGGTCATGACTGGAACCTAATTTGAATAAACTTTACGGTGATTATCATATATTAGGCAGCAGAGTTGTGGAGTTGCAAGCGCCTTATTCTTCAGTGCCGCCAATTTGATCAAGCGTTTTTTTCAGTGATAACCTGTCTATTGTAGCGAGCGGCAGATTATTAAAGCTTTCAATGCGGGTAAGTAGCTGGTCGTAAGCTGAGGAAAATGCGGCTTCTTTTTCTGCATCACTGCCCGTGACCGCTGCCGGATCGGCAATTCCCCAGTGTGCTGTCATCGGCTGACCGGGCCATACCGGACAGACCTCTCCGGCGGCGTTGTCGCAGACGGTGATGACAAAATCCATGCGCGGAGCATTTTCTGTATCAAACTCACTCCAGTTCTTGGAGCGCAGCCCGTCTGTTTCATATCCGAGATTTTTCAAAAGACTGATGGTAAATGGATTGACCTTTCCTGCCGGCAAACTCCCGGCGCTGAAGGCCTTGAAACGGCCCTTTCCTGATCTGTTCATGATAGCTTCCGCCAGAATGGAACGGGCGGAATTGCCCGTGCACAAAAATAAAACATTGTAGAATTTCGTATTTGTCATTTGTTTGTTTCCTGTAATTGGTGAGGTCCAGGTGTCAACCAGTGCTCCGCATAAATCAGGACGGCCATCACAACACCCTTCTGTCAGAAAAAGGACGAGTTCTTCAACTCCCGTTATTCTGGAGGCGTAAATTATTTCCCGGCCCTTGCGTTTTTTGGACACAAGCCCGCAGCGCACCAGATGGCCCAGATGTGTGGACAGGGTATTTTGCGGTGCTGAAAGCTTGCGGGCAATCTCTCCGGCCGACAAGCCATTCAACATGTGTTTCATTAACAGACGAAAAGCCTTGAGACGGGTTTCCTGCGACAGAGCATGTAGTGTATCCATCGCCCTCGAATTATCCATGCGGTGTCTGCCTGTCACCGGGTTGCTCCACGCTCGTACCAGCCTTTGCTGGCATTGACTATTTTAACCACTGACAACATAACCGGCACTTCAACCAGCACCCCGACCACCGTTGCCAGTGCGGCTCCGGATTCAAACCCAAACAGGGAAATGGCCGCAGCGACTGCAAGTTCAAAGAAATTACTCGCCCCGATAAGGGCTGAAGGTGCGGCCACGCAATGAGCAACACCGAAATGCCGGTTGAGAAGATAGGCAAGACCGGAATTGAAATAGACCTGAATAATAATGGGAACGGCCAGCAAGGCGATAATCATCGGCTGGGCAACAATCTGGCCGCCCTGAAAACCAAACAACAGGACCAGCATCCCCAGCAACGCCATTATGGAGATGGGCTCAAGAGTGCCAAGTGTTTTATCCAGAGCCGGTTGGCCGCCGGATGCCAACAGACTGCGGCGCCATATCTGGGCAGCAATCACCGGCAGAACAATGTACAGCCCTACTGATAACAGCAGAGTTTCCCAAGGCACAGTAATTGAGGAAATTCCGAGCAGGAAGGCGACAATCGGGGCAAAGGCGAAGATCATAATCAGGTCATTTAAAGCTACTTGCGACAAGGTGAAATTTGCATCTCCATCCGACAGATTGGACCACACAAACACCATGGCGGTACACGGAGCTGCAGCAAGGATGATCAACCCGGCGATATAGCTGTCGATCTGGGCGGAAGGCAACATATCGCGAAACAGCCAGCCGATAAAAAGCCATGCCAGAAGCGCCATGGAAAACGGTTTGACAGCCCAGTTGACAAATACCGTAACCGCCCCCCCCTTCCAGTGCTGGCGGACCTCTTGCAAAGCACCAAAATTCACCTTCAGCAACATCGGCACGATCATCAACCAGATCAAAACGGCGACCGGAAGGTTAACTTCTGCAATCTTCAAACCGCCGAGAATATGAAACATATTTGGGAAAAAGTGCCCCAGCGCTATTCCGGCAACAATACATAAAGCCACCCATACCGTTAAAAAGCGTGCAAATATACCCATCTGCTGGCGTGGTTCTATCGTAGCAATCTGGTCAGTCATTGTTTCGCCTCTGCATAGGTTAATGTATCGATATTTCTCGATATATAGAACGATATCGAGCCGGTCAAGGGCTAAATCCGCGACTGAATTTTTATTGTATATGCCCTTGACAGTATATGCGCTAAAACGCATATACAAGATATGAGACAGACAGAATTATTTCAGATGCTGAGTGATCAAACCCGTTTGCGGGCGTTGATGCTCATGAAGAATGCGGGGGCATTGTGTGTGTGTGAATTAATGCATGCCCTGCAGGTGTCACAACCCAAAATATCCCGCCATATGGCGAGTTTGCGAAAAGCAGGGCTTGTTACATCGCGACGCCATGCTCAATGGGTGTTTTACGGTATTAGCCACAATTTACCCGGCTGGCAGTCTCAAGTTCTGAGCGGTGCATTCAATGGCATCGCATCTGAAGCTGTCGTTAAACAGGATATAAGCCGTCTCGGGAAAATGAAGGACCGGCCGCCACATACTTTTGCTGCCTGAGGCAGTCTACGGAGATTATTTATGTTTAAAATATTTACCCTGTTGGCCGACTGGTCAGCGTATGGCCTGCTGCGCCTGCAACCCGGAACCCAGCTGGGTGAAGCTGTACATTTTTTTATTGAAGATATCACCAAGATATTCTTTTTATTGACTATTATTGTATTCGTCATTGGATTTTTCAGAGCCATGCTGACACCGGAACGGGTGCGCAAAATTGTTGCCGGACGCACTCGATGGGTGTCTTATCCCCTTGCTGTAAGCCTTGGCGCGGTTACCCCGTTTTGTTCTTGCTCGTCAGTGCCCCTGTTTATCGGTTTTCTGGAGGCTGGCATTCCGCTGGGTGTGACCATGGCTTTTTTAATTGCCTCACCAATGATCAATGAAGTGGCGGTTGTTGTGCTTGCGGCTGCCATCGGCTGGAAATATGCAGCCCTTTATGTTGCCGCCGGTCTGCTGGTCGGAATTACCGGCGGTCTGTTGATCGAAGTTCTTAAACTTGAAGGCTGGGTTGAAGAGTATGTCTGGAAAATCCGCATGGGTAATACCGCTGTTCAACAGGTTGGCCAAAACCTGAATGAGCGTCTTGCCTATGCCCGTGAACAGGTAAAGGAGATTGTTGGCCGCATCTGGCTATATGTGCTGATTGGCGTTGCTTTGGGGGCGATGTTGCACGGATTTGTGCCTCAGGAATTTTTCATTAAATACGCATCCGCCAATAATATCTTTGCCGTTCCCTCAGCCGTTCTCATAGGCATCCCGCTTTACTCCAATGCTACCGGTGTCATTCCCATTGTCCAGGCGTTAATGGGCAAGGGTGTTCCCCTTGGCACGGTATTGGCCTTGATGATGAGCGTTGCCGCTATCTCGCTGCCGGAAATGATCATTCTGCGCAAGGTCTTGAAACCACAACTCATTGCCACGTTTACCGGCATCCTGTTTGTCGCCTTTATTGGCGTCGGTTATCTGTTCAACTATATAGTGGTGTGAATTTTGCGGCAGCAAGTGAGCCTGAAATGAACACTGAAACAAGAGGACATATGTAAAATGAAACGTAAAACACCGGAATTTGACAGCTACCTGCAGCATTTTGACTATCAGGAGCGCAAAGACATGAAAATACAGCTTCCCGAATTGCTGGAGCTTTATGCCAGGGACGAGGTTCAACTGATTGACATTCGTTTCAATGAGGAATATGAGGCCTGGCATTTGGGAATTGGCATGCATATTCCGTTGAATGAATTACCCGGCCGTCTGGATGAAATTGACCCTGCCAAGACAATCGTGACCACCTGCCCGCACTATGATCGTGCCGAAATTGCCCGGCTTTATCTCAAGCTCAACGGTTTTAATGCCCGCTATCTAACCGACGGCATGCTGGGAGTGGTTGATTATCTGCGCGGCGACCGGGCCAGGGATTATATGGCAAAAGTTAAAGGAGACGTATAATGGAAGACCTGGCGAGGCAGGCTGTGCCAAGTGAAATGGATAATATCCGCATTAATATTGAAGAATTCATCAAGCTTCACAACAGTGGACAGTGCGTTTTCATTGATGTGCGCGTTGCTTATGAAACTGATGTCTGGGGAATTAATATTGGTTTGAAAATTCCGGCAGATGAATTGTCACAACGACTGGACGAACTGCCGCGCGATAAACTGATCGTATTGGCCTGCCCGCATTCCGATCGCTCAAATCTGGCCCGCGCTTATCTGGCATCCAAGGATTTTAACGCCAGATACCTGACCGGTGGTCTGCTTGGGCTGCTTGCCTATCGCACGGGCGGCAATGCCAAAAAACTGGAGCTATAGGAGATGACGCCTGACCTTCTCCATTACTCAACCTATTTTGTCCTGACGTTTGTGCTTTCAACCCTGTTTGCAATGGGAGGAGTGGGATCGGCAATCGAGCTGGTGCCTATTTTTTCCATGATGGGTCTGCCGATTAATCTGGCCAAGGCTGTCGGCCTGTTTATCAATTCGGCATCAACCATCACCGCTTCGATCCTGAACTATCTGCGCGGTGTTCTGGATATCAAATTTGCCATTCCGCTGCTGCTTGCAATCATGGTCGCAACACCGGTTGGAGCCTGGTTCAGCCAGTATGTGCAACAGGAATATATTGAATGGATGCTGGTGGCCTTTCTGATTACTGCCGCCACATTGCTGATTTTTTCCAAACGTGAGACGATGGTTGTTTATGACAAGGCCTGGGTGCTCTATCTGATCGGTGGCAGTGTTGGATTAATTTCCGGCATGCTCGGGGTGGGTGGCGGATCATTGATGATGCCGGCGTTGATCCTGCTCGGATTTGATGCCAAAAAAGCTGCCCATGCCATTAGTTTTATCATCCCGTTTTCATCATTAGGCGCCTTTGGAACCTATTTGTCATTTGTACATATGGACTGGACACTGCTTGGTATTGTGACAATTGCCGCCATTGCCGGAGGGTATCTGGGGGGCCGAATCATGAATGACCGCCTGAAACCCAAAGACGTCAAAAAGCTGATTGCTTTCGTGCTGCTGCTGCTGGCGGCCAAAATGCTGTGGAAGCTTTTAGCTCTTTAGAGTGAGGGGACCCATTGTGCCACTGCCCAGCTGGCCTGATACAAAGAGGAATGATCGTGAGCAATACCACACTGAGTGAAACTGATTCCGATAGCCCGCGCGGCCAGGAAAACCACTTTACCACCCGTATTGGCTGGTTGCGTGCGGCTGTTCTGGGCGCCAATGATGGTATTGTCTCCACTGCCAGTCTGATTATCGGTGTGGCAGCGGCGGGAACCGATCAAAATGAGATTTTACTGGCAGGCCTTGCCGGACTGGTTGCCGGTGCCATGTCGATGGCGGCCGGGGAATATGTCTCCGTCAGTTCCCAGTCCGACAGCGAGAAGGCTGATCTTGCCCGTGAAAAGCTTGAACTTGAGAGTGACCCGGAATTTGAACACAATGAACTTGCGGAGATTTATATTGAGCGCGGGCTTGATGCTGAACTTGCCAGTCAGGTTGCCACGCAACTGATGGAAAAAGATGCCCTTGGCACTCATGCCCGCGAGGAGCTGGGAATTTCTGAAATAACCCAGGCAAAACCTGTGCAGGCGGGTCTTACCTCAGCTGCAGCATTTTCTGCCGGAGCAGCCCTGCCGATACTGCCGGTGATATTTGCCCCTGTTGACCAGATCATTGCGATTACGACAATTACCTCAATCGCAGCTTTGGCTATTCTTGGCGCCCTGTCGGCTAAAACCGGTGGATCATCGGTTGTGAAAGCTGTTGCCCGCGTCACCATCTGGGGCATTCTTGCCATGGCCGCAACCGCCCTTGTCGGCCATCTTTTTGGTGCTGCAGTTGGATAATATTGAGCAAAACAATGCTAAAACTCAGAAACCCTACTTGTAAAAAGGAGAAAGACAGTGAAACACATTAAAGTTCTCGGTTCAGGTTGCAAAAAATGCGCCACGACTGCCGAGCTCATCGAGCGCACCGCCAGGGAACAGGGTGTAGAGGTCGAGGTGGAAAAAGTCACTGACATGGCCACTATTATGGGATATGGCGTGATGTCGACACCTGGTGTTATTGTCGATGAAAAACTCGTTCACGCCGGTGGCTTGCCAACGCCGCAAGCGGTAAAGGAATGGATTAAACAGTAACAAGACCTTCGTTTTTTTATTGATCACATAAAAACAGTGATCTTCTTCACCGCACGTTTAATGGTTGTGATCGCAAAGCGAATGATCGGCCAGTGCGCGGATTACATAACATTCGGAAATCGTGTTGGCATCGCAGCCTGATGCAATGCGTTTCAACTCCTTTTCAAGACTCTTTAAACGAGCAATGCGCTTTCTGACTGAAACAAGCTGTTCATTTGCTATGCGGTCAGCATCGGCGCAGGGTTGATCGGGATGATCGCCAAGAACGATAAGTTCACGGATGGCTTCAATGGGCAGGCCAAGTTCGCGGGCATGTCTGATAAACGACAGCCGCTCCAGCTCTTTATTGGTATAGCGCCGCTGATTGCCACGTGAGCGCTCTGGCGCATCAATCAAATTCACCTGCTCATAATAGCGAATTGTGGGAATTTTTACCCCGGTTAATCGCGAGAGATCTCCAATCGACAACATCATAAACTCCTTATAATTTTCAAGTGCGTATCACTAAAAGTGTGCACTTGTTATCGGCAAGTGCTCTAGTGAATAGAGATATTGGCTTACAATACACAATGTTCAAGGGGGATGCGGGAAGTTCTGGAATTACTTTTTCTGCCGCCATTTCTGAATGCGGTTATTGCCAAAATCTGTAATAAAGACACTGCCATCATCGGCAATAGCGCTGGACAGGGGATGGAAAAACTGCCCGCGACCGCTTCCCATAACTCCAAAACT
>Ga0114931_10011530_pt1 | contig 10429 bp, 4 predicted proteins | sample 2SBtaG_FD_89579 | JGI IMG/M metagenome (GOLD analysis project Ga0114931, IMG submission 89579) | Deep subsurface microbial communities from Kolumbo volcano to uncover new lineages of life (NeLLi) - 2SBTROV14_V59a metaG | ecosystem: Environmental > Aquatic > Marine > Volcanic | place: Kolumbo... | reverse complement strand
TTTCAAGCATTAATCAAAAAACCAGACCTGCCAAAAAAAGCAAGGCTGAAAAGAAAAAAGAAACAAATAGCAAAAGGCAAAGCCGAAAGACAAAAAAACAAAAACCGGCTACTGAAGAAATAAACAAAAAAACGCCCTCTCCCAAGGACAAGGAAAAAGAGCAAACAGCAAAGGCACCTGATGCTAAAAAAACTGCTGAAAAAGAAGAAACCGTAAAAGAAAATAATTTCATTGCCACCAAAGTTAATAAATTAACAGGGCCGAAAATTTTGGATAAAATAGTTTTGCCAACCGAAAACAAGCACAAGAAAAAACCGGTAGCTTCTTCCTCAGACAAAGTCCAGGGAAAGAAAAAACGACGTCGCATTCGTCCCGACCGCAAGGTTTCTGATGCCAACTCAACACAGCAACATAAAAAACCACAGAATGGAAAAACCAGGGGAAAGCGCAAAAACGTTCACACACATCCGGTAAAACATGAGCCTACGGAAGAAGAAATACAAAAACAAATCAAAGAAACACTTGCCCGTTTGTCGCCCACCGGAAAATCGAAATCATCCAAATACAGAAGACAAAAAAGAAGTCATATCTCACAGGCCCATGAAGAAGAATTAAAAAAACAGGAACAGGAACAGTCTATCTTAAAAGTAACCGAATTTCTAACGGCAAATGAAATTGCAAACATGATGGATGTAAATGTGAATGAAATCATCAAAACATGTATGCAATTAGGACTGTTTGTTTCAATAAATCAGCGTCTCGATGCTGAAACCATTGCAGTGGTAGCCGAAGAATATGGTTTTCATGTGAAATTTGTAGATGTGGAAGATCACGAGGTGTTAGATGTGGAAGAAGAGGAAGACGATCCGGCCAAATTAGTCAGTCGGGCACCTATTGTTACCGTTATGGGCCATGTTGACCATGGGAAAACCAAATTGCTGGACTACATTCGAAAAGCAAACGTGGTGGCCGGTGAAGCCGGTGGTATTACACAGCACATCGGTGCTTATGAAGTTGTAACCGAATCGGGAAAAAGTATTACTTTTCTTGACACGCCGGGACATGAAGCTTTTACCGCCATGCGTGCACGTGGTGCTAAAGTTACTGATATAGCTATTATTGTTATCGCTACCGACGACAATGTGATGCCCCAAACAAAGGAAGCAATAAACCATGCACAAGCTGCCGGTGTTCCCATAGTTTTCGCGCTCAATAAAGTGGATAAACCAACTTCCAATGTAGAACACATTAAAGAACAATTAGCCGCTATGAATATCCTGGTGGAAGACTGGGGTGGTAAATATCAGTCACAGGAAGTTTCTGCTATTACAGGACAAGGGATTAACGAATTACTTGAAAAAGTATTACTTGAAGCTGAAATGCTGGAATTGAAGGCCAATGCTGACAAACCGGGAAAAGGAACAGTAATAGAAGCCGCTCTGGACAAAGGCCGTGGTTACGTAGCTACTATTTTGGTTCAGGACGGAACAATAAGAAAAGGGGATTTACTGATTGCCGGCCCAATTTTCGGACGTGTAAAAGCCATGTTTAACGAAAGGGCAAAAACTGTGAATTCGGCAGGACCTTCGCAACCGGTACTTTTGTTAGGTCTTAACGGCGCTCCCCAAGCTGGTGATATCTTCAACGTGATGAAAGATGAAAAAGAAGCCAAAGCCATTGCTACCCGCCGCCAACAGCTTATCCGCGAACAAAATATGCGCTCTCAGAAACATATAACACTGGATGAAATAGGACGCCGCATTGCCATCGGCGATTTCAAAGAATTAAACATTATTGTCAAAGGTGATGTGGACGGATCAATTGAAGCGCTGGGAGATGCTTTATTGAAACTTTCAACACCTGAAGTCCAGGTTAATATTATACACAAAGCAGTAGGAGCCATTACCGAGTCGGATATTTTGCTGGCCTCGGCTTCCGATGCCATTATCATTGGATTCCAGGTAAGGCCTATGCCACAGGCACGTAAGTTAGCTGAATTGGAACAAATTGATATTCGACTTTATTCGGTTATTTATAAGGCTACCGAAGAAATTGCAGCAGCCATCGAAGGAATGCTCGCACCAAAAATGGAAGAAAAAATTACTTGCAATGTGGAAGTAAGGGAAACTTTCAAAATCACTAAAGTAGGTACCATTGCAGGTTGTTATGTATTAGATGGTAAAATCAACAGAAACACTAAAATCCGTCTTATTCGTGATGGCATTGTTGTGTACACAGGAAAGCTGGGTTCGCTGAAACGATTTAAAGATGACGTGAAAGAGGTATCCAGTGGTTACGAATGCGGGCTGAACATCGCAAATTATAACGACATTAAAGTAGGCGACTTCATTGAAGGATATGAAGAAGTGGAGGTCGCCCGTAAAAAATAATTTGAATAATATTTTTAAAACAAAAAGCATCGGCAAATTGCCGATGCTTTTTGTTTATTCAGTTAATACCGATTAAACATCAAAAAAAGCCGCCCTTTCGGACGGCTTCACAAAATAATTCACAAATATTAACCTCAAAACCTATGAAAAACCTTGTCTTGTTAAATTATCCCAACATTTTCTCAATAAGGTCAACAACGCGGGATGAATAGCCCCACTCGTTGTCGTACCACGAAAGTATTTTTACTGTTTTGCCCTGAACCATCAGCGCCTGAGAGTCATAAATGGATGAGTGGCTATTATGAATAACATCCACAGAAACAATAGGATCTTCACAATATTCCAAAACACCTTTCATAGGACCTTCGGCAGCTTCTTTCATGGCTGCATTAATTTCGTCTGCTGTAACTTCGGTTTTCAAGTTGGCAACCAAATCAACCAATGAGCCGGTGGGCGTAGGTACACGTACCGACATTCCGTCCAATTTCCCATTCAATTCGGGGATAACCTTGCCTACTGCAATAGCAGCACCGGTAGTAGTCGGAATTTGTGAAACAGCAGCTGAACGGGCCCTTCTTAAATCAGAATGGGGAGCGTCCAAAATACGCTGATCGTTGGTATATGAATGAATTGTTGTCATTAAACCGTTCTCAATACCAAAGCTGTCGTTCAAAACCTTTGCAATGGGTGCAAGGCAGTTGGTTGTACAACTGGCATTGGAAACACATTCATCTTCGTCGCGAAGGTCATTTTCGTTTACCCCCATCACAATCATATTATCAATCTTGTCTTTGGCAGGAACCGTTAAAACCACTTTTTTAGCCCCATTTTTCAGGTGATCGCCATAACCACCTTTGTTGCTCTCTTTCTGACGAAAAATACCAGTCGATTCCACAACTATATCAGGCGTTTGCGCCCATTTAATTTCGATGGGGGAACGTTCTGCCGTAACCGGGACCGATACACCATTTACAATAAGGTTATCATCATCGTGCTGAACCGAACCATTAAATTTTCCCTGTGTAGAATCATATTTCAATAAATGCGCCAGGGTTTTGGTGTCAGTCAAATCATTGATACCAATGATCTCCATATTCTCTCTTTCAAGAGCAATTTTGAATACATTTCTCCCGATTCGTCCGAATCCGTTAATACCAATTTTAATTTTTGTCATGGTTATATAGATTTTAATTTCTTTATACGTCCTTAAACAATAAGCCTTAACTTTGCTATCATATTTTATGGTTGCAAAAATAAATATAATAGATATTCCAAATACAAGAGATAAATTACAACATGAAAAAAAAATTCATATCCAAAGCACTTGAAGCTAACCTGGAAGAAACTCGTTATAAAGATATAAAAATACCACCTGATTATCAATGGTTTATAAACTTATCAAAAAAGTACTTCGGAATTCACAAACGCGCAAACGATTGCATTATTGAATATCAGCACCCGTTTTCCAATAAAAAATTTGTGGTGGAAGAGTTACGGAAAATCCTGATTACAGATTTTTGGTTTTATGTGAAACTGGAAAATGCCGAAAAAGCATTTGAAATTCCGCTTTCTTTGTTAAATCATCTGTTAAATGATGAAAAAGCAGATGTAACCTTAAAAGTTTTTTTGCTGCGGACCCTGCTTGAGTTTTCTCAAAAACTTTACCTCGAAGAGAGGGATTTCCAACATACCATTTCCACCTGCTGTAAAAACCTTCAACAGGCATTTGAGAAAAATAAAACAGCTTATATCGAAGCCTCGAAATACTTCAAAAGGTACCTGAAAGAACAAGCCGCAGACCCTGTATTTAAAGAAAAAGCCTTTCAACTCACAAAAGATATCTACCGTGCCAATATTGACTTTTGGGAAGAAGACAGCGAGGTAGAAAACTGGCTGAACCGGAATATCGCCATTCAAAAGGTAGAACCCAGCCTGGTTATTTCACAAATTGGGAAGCCCTATTTTTCAGGGTTGCGAAAACAGCTGAAAACTATCTCATCGTGGGAAGCCCTCATTAATCAAGTCCCCGATTATGATCATCTTGCCGAACGTTTTGCCCAAAGTATTGATATACTTCCTTCATTTATCGAGAAATTTTATTTCGTGTTTTATCTGCTCAATTTAAAAGGCATGCAGGATCACAGGGAACGCTTAATATGGAAATTAAACAAGATGCTGATTCAAACCATGGAAGAAATTGAGGTAGATCATATGAAAGCATTTATCGATCAGGTATTTGCTTATGCAGAAGGATTAAAGGGCGAACATGCTTCGTCGGTACTCGATATTTTCCTTACTGTGGGCAAAAAAGTAGTGGACATCGATCAAAGCGAAGAGAAAGCACTCATCAGGCATATGGAAAACAAACTCATCGACTTTGGTTTTGAAACACCGGGAATAGTTTATGTAAACGAAGACTGGCAACTACACATAAACGAGAACCACATCAAAAATATTAGGGTATGGCTCGAATTGATTGAATATTCACAATCGGAAATGGAAAAACTGTTATCGGCATTGATTGTGAACCTAAAACTCGGCGGTATTTTTATCAGTGACACCGACCTTTTTCAACGAGAAATCACAAAAATCCTCAATTCAAACATTGCTCCATTCTATAAAAAGGTAAAACAGCTTACGCGGATCTTTCCGGTTTATTTTAACGAAATAGGAGCCGAGGGCGATATCCGGAAAGTGACTACTACCATGGACGAAATTTCGAAACGTGAGGACAAGCTGATTCATTTTCTGCGAAAACAAGTACATACCGAAAGCAACAACACCCTTATCGAGCTGACTCGTAGGATTTTTACTTTTTGGTGTGATGGCAAGCTGGAGGCTCTTAAAGACATGCTTCCGCAAAATGTTTATGACACAATCCGGATTGATGGCCCCTGGTTCGCTCCCATTCATCAAATGGTGAAGCAGTTGTGTGATTTGGCAAAATGCACATCAGATAATTTACTTTCCATGGAAGAAGCCCCTTTTGAGGCCTTGCTGAATAAATTGCCGGGAAACAACGAGAAAGATATGGAACGTCTGCGCGACATCCGTAATTTATATGCCTTTTTGAAAGAAAAATATTCATTTGAAACCGTTGACATTGTACGTTTGCTGAAACGCTATTCATACATCCCCGATGAAAAAATTAATCATTTACAAAAAGCTTTAGAAGCCAACAATATTGAGCAATCGCTGAAGCTGATTTACAGCTTTATGAATCATTTGAAGGAAATAATTTTCAATCCAAAGCCGAGCCAAAGCTGGGAAAACATCTATCATAAACGCCATATTGCCATTGGTATTCCTTCGATGTACGGCGTTTATCGCGAACCTAAATTTGAAGCATTGGGACTAACCTTTCGCTTGGAGAAAGTAGCTACCCGCCTGATGGAAAAAGTGGTGGATAACATCAATTTAAATTATATCTCGGCACGTACCCTTAGCGAAATTTACGGTATCCTTGATTACTTTCGCGAAGGACTTGCCCTGGACGGAATTACGAACCAAAGTTTTAATTCCAATTTGCTTATGTTGAAATACAGCCTGGCTTCGCAAAGTTTTTCCTTTGATCAATACATTAATATCTTTCAGTTTGTGGCAGATAATGTAAAAAAAACCCTGGTGAAATATTTCCTGAAAACCTACGATATTCCTTTACAGACCATTGTACCCCAATTATTTGATAAAGAAAAAAAGCTGAGCGACAAAAAACGTGAAGAGCTTATCAACAGGGTTTCGGAAGAGTTTTATCGCGATACCATTGCCGAGGCTTTTCTCATGCAACCGTTGGATAATTTCATTTTAAAAATCCTTGAGTCACTTCGTAAAATGGCTGATAACCTGTCTCCTGACATGATCAGGGAAATTATGTCGTACAACTCCGATTTGATTGTTGCCCGCCTTGCAAAGTCGAACCCCAGTCTCGACAATCAGGTGTTTTTGGGTTCAAAAGCTTATCATTTGAAAATATTACGCATGGCTAAATTTCCGGTACCTCCCGGGTTTGTACTTACCACTGAAGCGTTCCGGCGCCATCAAGCAATTATGAGCCAACCTGAATTGCGTAAAGAATTTTACGATTTAATAAAACGTCATCTAGCGCTGGTGGAAAAATCGTCGGGTATGCAATTTGGGAACCCCAAAAACCCGCTACTACTATCGGTCCGTTCGGGCACAGCCATCTCAATGCCCGGGGCAATGGACACACTGTTAAATGTAGGGATGAATGATGAAATTACCGAAAACCTGAGTAAAACACCCGGTTTTGAGTGGTCGGCATGGGATTCGTATCGACGGCTTTTGCAAAGCTGGGGAATGGCATATGGCCTTACGCGCGACGAGTTTGACGAAATTATCAATCACTTTAAAGTTCGGTATAAAATTGACCAAAAAGGCGACTTTCCACCACGCATTATGCGTGAACTGGCTTTTGCTTACAAACAAAAGCTTACTGAATCAAACATATATTTTGAAGAAAACGTGTTTAAACAACTCACCACAACTATCAATTTGGTATTTGAATCATGGTCGTCAGAGAGGGCCATCGTGTATCGCGAACATTTGCAAATTGCCGACGAATGGGGAACTGCCGTTATTGTCCAGAAAATGATTTTCGGCAATAAAAAAAGCAGTTCGGGTAGTGGCGTTATTTTTACGCAAAAACCCAAAAACCAGCGACAAGGGGTTCACCTTTATGGCGATTTCACATTCCGAAGCCAGGGGGAAGACATCGTAGCCGGTTTGGTAAAACCTTATCCGGTTAGCAAATCGCAATTGAACGGGCAACGTGAAAACATGGTCTCTCTGGAAGAAATGTATCCCGATTTGTATAAACGCCTGCATGGCATTGCGGTAGAACTCACTGAGAATCTAGGTTATAACCCGCAGGAAATTGAATTTACATTTGAATCGGAAAACCCCAAAGATCTATACATACTCCAGATTCGCGACATGGATATGGCATCTTTTGGAACCGTACATCGCTTTACAGGGGCTAAAAACAAGATGAAACTCTCCGGCCGCGGTATCGGCATTGGAGGAGGCGCACTTAACGGGCGTGTGGCCATCGATATGGACGATATTAACCAATTACATAATGAGTTTCCGGGGGAACCCGTTGTTTTGGTACGCCCCGACACAGTTCCCGACGATATTGGAATGATTTTCGAAACCGATGGCTTGCTGACGGCTAAAGGGGGTGCCACATCGCACGCGGCAGTTACTGCAGTCAGGCTTGGAAAAACTTCGGTGGTTAGTTGTACCGGATTATTGGTGTTTGAGGAAAAAAAATATTGCCGCCTAAACAAAGATACTTTCAGGGTGGGCGATAAAATTGCCATCGATGGTTACCTCGGAAACGTTTATAAGGGTCATTACCCGATTGAAAGCGGAAAAGGCCATCGGGAATTCCAGGTTTAAACCATAATTTGAAATACGGAATCGCTCTTCCAACAAATTAGCTGCCGGCCGAAACCCATGATCTCTTGTTTCCACAAAGGGTATATTTTTTACCTTTGCAGCCTATGGAAAACATCAGGAATTTTTGCATCATTGCCCATATCGACCACGGAAAAAGTACACTGGCCGACCGCTTGCTTGAATTTACAGACACGGTCTCTGAACGAGATGCCCAGGCTCAGGTACTTGATGCTATGGAATTGGAACGTGAGCGTGGAATTACAATTAAAAGCCACGCCATCCAAATGGACTATATGCAGGACAAAAAAAAATATGTCCTCAACCTGATTGATACCCCCGGACATGTGGACTTTTCCTACGAGGTTTCACGGTCTATTGCTGCCTGTGAAGGTGCTTTGCTGGTGGTTGACGCCACACAAGGCATTCAGGCACAAACCATTTCAAACCTATACCTCGCTATTGAACACGATTTGGAAGTCATTCCCGTACTGAACAAAATGGATTTGGACAACGCCATGCCCGATGAAGTGAAAGACCAGATTGTGGACATGCTGGGATGCGATTATGAAGACATCATTGAAGCGAGTGGAAAAACGGGTTATGGGGTGGATAAAATTCTGAATGCCATTATAAACAAAATACCTTCACCAAAAGGTAAACCGGAAGCGCCACTGCAAGCTTTGATTTTTGATTCGGTTTTTAATCCTTTTCGCGGAATTATTGCCTATTTCAGGATTTTCAATGGTGAGATTCGCAAAGGCGACAGGGTAAAATTTGTAAATACCGAGAAAGAATATAATGCCGATGAAATAGGCGTTTTACGTTTAAAACAGGAGCCCCGTCAGGTGTTAAAAACAGGCGATGTGGGTTATATTATTTCAGGAATTAAAACTGCACGCGAAGTAAAAGTGGGAGATACAATCACACATGTTGAACACCCGTGTCGTGACATTATTGGTGGGTTTGAAGATGTAAAACCAATGGTGTTTGCCGGTATTTATCCCACCGATGCGGAAGACTATGAAGAACTCCGTGCGGCCATTGGAAAATTACAACTTAATGATGCTTCGCTCACATTTGAGCCCGAATCGTCAATGGCCCTGGGATTTGGTTTCCGTTGCGGGTTCCTGGGACTTTTGCACATGGAGATTATCCAGGAGCGCCTCGACCGCGAATTCGACATGAGCGTGATTACCACGATGCCCAATGTGTCGTACCGTGTTGTAACCAACAAAAAAGAAACCATAGAAGTACACAACCCTTCGGGTTTACCCGAACAAAAATATATCGATCACATTGAAGAGCCTTTTATAAAAGCCCAAATCATTACCCGAACCGAATACATTGGCCCTATTATTAAATTATGCCTCGACAAACGTGGCGAACTTAAAAATCAGGTTTACCTGACTACCAGCCGGGTCGAATTAACAGTAGATATGCCTTTGGGTGAAATTGTATTTGACTTTTATGATAAACTTAAAAGTATTTCAAAAGGTTATGCCTCTTTCGATTACCATATTTCGGGTTATCGCCCGGCAAAATTGGTAAAACTGGATATTCTGCTCAACGGTGAATCGGTTGATGCTTTATCAACATTAATCCATCAGGATAACGCATACACATTCGGTCGTCGGATTTGCGTCAAGTTAAAAGACCTGATTCCGCGCCAGCAATTTGACATTGCCATACAGGCAGCTATTGGCGCCAAAATCATTGCACGCGAAACCATCAAAGCCGTACGGAAAGACGTAACAGCCAAATGTTATGGGGGCGATATCACGCGTAAGCGTAAGCTGCTTGAAAAACAGAAAAAAGGCAAAAAACGAATGCGCCAGGTAGGTAATGTGGAAGTGCCACAACAGGCCTTTTTGGTAGTACTGCGGTTAAATGATTAAACTGGCCGATTGATTAATGGCAATTGATAATGTGTTGATTAGTTTGTAATTAGGGACATGTTAGAAGTGCAATTATTTGTAAGCCATGTAGAACGAAAGGGAAATTAATGTAGCGAGGGTGGCAGAGCCGTAATAAATCATGGCATAGCGAAATTTGGCATGGTCATTTATAGATTTGCTGGTGAAGACCTTCCCGATTTGTGCCAAAATAAGGGCAAACAACATCACACTGAAGTGCTCTACCGACCAAAAACGCAGCGATAAAATATGGTTGACCTGCTCCATGGAGTGAATTTCGTATTTGTTGGCAGGTTCCATAAAGAAGTATAAGATAAATCCCAGAACCAGACCCAAATAGAGCAAAATAATAAAGGCGTTTTCCAAATAAATAATTGTCCGGGTGTATTTTTTATTTTTGAAAAAACCTTTCACCACTAAAAAACTCAAAACCAGCGAAACCAGCAAAAACAGTGCACTGGTCCAAACGTGAGTATTTAAAATGAGGTTGTACATTTCTTTGTATTATCGCCCAAAAGTACAAAACCTATGAAATAAGCCGTCCGTTTAAATCGTTTTCGAGTACATGGCATCCGAGGTTTTCAACATGGGGTCAAAAGCCATGGCGATGTTACGCACAACAAAAAATCCTTCTTTGTGCACACGTACAACTTCGCCATCGATGCTTACTAAACCATCATCCATAAACATTTGAAGTTTATCCGG
>Ga0114931_10011529_pt1 | contig 10429 bp, 5 predicted proteins | sample 2SBtaG_FD_89579 | JGI IMG/M metagenome (GOLD analysis project Ga0114931, IMG submission 89579) | Deep subsurface microbial communities from Kolumbo volcano to uncover new lineages of life (NeLLi) - 2SBTROV14_V59a metaG | ecosystem: Environmental > Aquatic > Marine > Volcanic | place: Kolumbo... | reverse complement strand
CTCGAGGAACGCACGCTCTACGACCTGGAGATGCTGGAGCAGATGGGCCGCTGCAACGGCGTCGAGAACTACAGCCGCCACCTGACCGGTCGCAAGCCGGGGGAGCCGCCGCCGACGCTCATCGACTACTTCCCGCGGCCCTACCTCTGCATCCTGGACGAGAGCCACGTCACGGTGCCGCAGATCGGGGCGATGTACCGCGGGGACCGGAGCCGCAAGGAGACCCTGGTCGAGCACGGGTTCCGGCTGCCGAGTGCGTTGGATAACCGTCCCTTGAAGTTTGACGAATGGGAGCAGCGGATCAACCAGGCCGTGTTCGTTTCGGCGACGCCCGGCGATTATGAGCTGGATAAATCGGGTGGGGAAGTCGTCGAACAAATCATTCGCCCCACGGGCCTGTTGGACCCCGTGATCGAAGTCGCCCCGGCCCGCAGCCAGGTCACGCACCTGCTCGACGAAATCCGGCAACGGTCGAAGGTCGGTGAACGGGTGCTCGTGACGACACTCACCAAACGCCTGGCCGAAGACCTGGCGGCGTACCTGAGCAAGCAGAATGTCGCCTGCAAATGGCTGCATAGTGAACTGGACGCGTTCGAACGTGTCGAGTTGCTGCGTGATCTGCGCGAGGGGCGTTTCGAAGCATTGGTGGGCGTGAATCTGTTGCGTGAAGGGCTTGATCTGCCCGAAGTGTCGCTCGTCGCGATCCTGGATGCCGACAAGCAGGGGTTTCTCCGCAGCGAAACGGCATTGATTCAAACGATCGGTCGCGCCGCACGGAACGTCAACGCGAAAGTGATCCTATACGGTGATAAAATCAGCGCTGCCATGCGCGCCGCGATCGATGAGACTTCGCGCCGCCGCAAACGGTAGGCCGAGTATAACCAACGGCACGGCATCACGCCGGAAACAATTCGCAAGCATATCCGATCTGGAATCGAGGCGGATGCCGAAGCCCACCGGTCGGCCAATGCGGCCGTCGGGCAGACGCGCGAAGAACAATACATCACGACCGAGTATATCGCCGAACTCGAAGCCGAAATGATGCAGGCCGCCGAAGGGCTCGAGTTTGAAAAGGCCGCCGCATTGCGCGACCGGATCATGCAGCTCAAAGAACAAACGGGTACGAAACTCGCCAACGCGAAGGTGACTCCCTATCAGCCGCGTGGCCGCCGCGGGAAGAAAAAGGGCACGAAAGGAAAAGTCCCGCGACCCAGAAAACCCGCCTGACGATTCAACCACTTATTCTTCCACAAAGGACCCACACCATGCTTCCTGATCTCGATGCCTTGTTGGATCCGGTCCAGCAGATCGCGATTCGCGCGGGGCGAGTCGCGTTAGAGTACTACGGCGGCGATCACCCGATTGAATTGAAAGCGGATAACTCGCCGCTGACATTGGCGGACCGGGCGTCCCACGATTTGATCACCGCGGCACTTGCCGACCTGACGCCGGATGTGCCGATCGTCTCGGAAGAGTCGCCCCAGGGCGCGGCGATCAGCCGTGACTCGGGCGAGTTCTTATGGTTAGTCGACCCGCTGGATGGGACCAAGGAGTTCATCAAGCAGAGCGGGCAGTTCACGGTCAACATCGGTTTGCTTCAAAATGGTGCGCCAAAGCTTGGGATTGTGTATGTGCCGGTGACGGGCGTCAGTTATGGCGGCGCGCGCGGACCGCGCGAGGACGCTGCGTGGATACAGGACCCGGAAGGACCCCGGCAGCCGATCCACACGCGTACCGCGGATCTCGAGCATCTGACGGTGGTTGCCAGCCGTGACCATGCCGGGCCCGTCGTGACCGCGTTTCTGGACCGTCTGTCGAACGCCGAAGTGACCAGCATGGGAAGTTCGCTGAAAGTGTGTCTGGTCGCCGAGGGGAAGGCGGATTTCTATCCTCGAGTCGTACCGACCATGCAATGGGACACCGCCGCGGCGCACGCGGTCGTGGCGGCGGCGGGCGGCCACCTTACCGACTTGGACGGCCACACGCTGCAATATCGCAAGGACCAGTTGCGCAACCCGTCCATTCTGGTCTTCGGCGACGAGCGTGTCCCCTGGGCCCGGTTCTTCGCCGACGGCGATGAGTAGCCATGCTTGAATCATCATTCTTGTCTTGCGTCTTTGCGCCGGCTCGTTAAATTGCCCAGCTTCTCGCGGCGGATTTTTCGCATTGACGCGCGCCGATGGATTCGCTAGTGTCCGCCCGCTCGTCTTGGCGCGCTCCCTTGCGCGATGCGCCAATTCCTCAATCCCAATCAACAAGCCACGAGAGTGTGAAACCGTGCACAAGGCCCGATCACTCGAGAGGACAAGCCTGCCGGTCGCGGCAGTACTGGCTCTGTTCAGCTGGTCACTTGCCTGGGGCCAACAGACTAACACGGCCGAATATGTCGTCTATCCGTGTCGCTACAAGTCGGTGGCGGAGATCGAGAAGATGCTCATCGATCTTCTGCCGAACGATCCCGCGGTTCATCTAGTCGCGGACGCACGGACCAATCGTTTGCTGTTGCGCGGACCGGCCGAAGCGCAACGGATCGCCAAGAGTTTGTTGCAGTCGGTCGACCGGCCGACGGCGCGGAAGGTCACGACGGCACCGCCGGAAACACCGATTGTGCGCGCGTACCGGTGCCCGCCTGGGGAGCTGGATCGCTGGCTACAAAGCATCCGCGACCTGGACGGCGGACGCGGTACCTTACGCGCCACCGCCGCGCCGGAGACGGGCCAGCTATTGGTCTTAGCGACCCCTTCGGGTCACAAACGCGTCGAGCGGCAACTGGCGAGGATTACCGGGCAGACCAAGGCCCCGCCGGGCGACCTACGTTTACTGCCGCCGCCGACCGATGCGCGGGGCACGCCGGGACGACCGGCCGTGGATCAGGTGCTGCACGTACGCTCCGGGCATGTCGAACAGCTCGAACAGCACATCGTGGCGCTGTTTTCCGGCCGCCTCAAGCAAGTGCGCCGTGATACGCACGTGGCTTACCTGCTGGATATCGTGCGTGGGGGAACGCTTGAGTTCCAATTCGACCCGGGGCGCAGCATTGTTTTGGCACGCGGCCCGAGTTCCGCTGTCCAGCAATTTGGCCGCCTTGTCACCGCGTTTGATATTCCCAGTCGCCCGGGCGTGAAAATGCAGGCACTGCGCGTGGAACGAACCGAGCCGATGCAACTGAACCAGGCGGTGGACGCCTATCGCGGCAAAACCAAGACGCCCGCCGGTCGGACGCCGGCAACGCCCGCCGTGAACGATCAGTCGGCCGATACACACGCCGCACCACGGGACCGTCCGTCCGCGCGCGGCGTGCACCTGGTCAACTACCTGTTCCAAAACCAAGATACACCACCGACCGGCGGCGGCGCGGCGCCCAATGCCTCGGCCCCAGGTGACCAGATGATGCCCAACATCACCGGCCTCGAGGACCTGGATGTCCAGACACTCTCGGATCTGGACGTGATCATCCTGCGCGGCCGCAGCCAGGATGTCGAGCAACTGACGAAAATCATCCGCGAGCTTGAGAAACTGAGCGAAGAAACGAAGCCGGTTATCCACATTTACTACTTGAAGCACACGCAAGGCGAATCGATTGCCCAAATCATTTCGCAAGTTCAGGTGGACCTGATCGGCGGCCGGCAGGGCCGGGTGAGTGTCACGCCACTGACAAAGCCCAACGCCCTCTTGCTGATCGGCTGGGGCGAAGCCGTTGACTCGATCATCACGTTGATCAGCAAGTTGGACCAGCCGGTGGCGCCTGAATCACAATTCGCGGTATTTTCACTGCGGCATGCCCCGGTGTCCGTGGTTCAACAGACCGTTCAGAATTTTTTCGCAACGCGAACAGGTCTTGGACCGAAGGTCCAGACGGCGGTCGACGCGCGAACCAACAAACTGATCGTATACGCCGCGCCCCGGGATATGCAGGAAGTGAAACGCCTGGTCGACCAGCTGGACGTGCCCAAAAGCGATGCCGTGAACCGGGCACGCATTTTTCGGGTTAACAACGCCCTGGCCTCCGATATTGCACAGACATTGCAGCAGACTCTCCAAGCGGCCGGCGCCGGACAGGCCGGCCGGTCCGCCGTGCTTGAGCTGCTGACCGTGGACGATCGCGGCCAACGCATGCTCAGTTCCGGAATGCTGGACGAAGTGCGCATAACGCCGAACCCGCGTAACAATACGTTGATCGTCACCGGGCCGCCGGAAGCCATGGACCTGATCGCCGCGTTCATTAAACAACTGGATACCGAGGCGGATCGGGCCCAGATCAAGGTGTTTCGTGTCGTTAATGGCGACGCGTCAAGCCTCGTGGCCGTGCTGCGGTCGCTGATCCCCTCGCAGATCGGCCAGACGATTGGGCCGCAGTTGCCGAACGCTCCGGATGAGAATTCGCTGGTGCCACTCCGTTTTTCCGTCGAGGTGCGCAGCAACAGCATCATTGCGATTGGATCGGAAGGTGATCTGAAAATCGCCGAGGCCCTGTTGACTCGACTGGACGAAAGCGAGTCAATGAACCGGCGGAACGCCGTCTATCTGCTGAAAAACTCACCGGCGACGGACGTTGCCGCCGCGGTCAACGAGTACCTGCGCAGTCAACACCAATTGGAACTCGCCGCGCCCGGCCAGGCGAACCCGTTCCAGGACCTCGAGCGTGAAGTGATTGTCGTCGCCGAGCCGGTTGGCAACCGCTTGATCGTCAGTGCCACGCCACGCTACTTCGATGAGATCACGGCGCTGATCGAAAAACTGGACGAGCCGCCGCCCCAGGTCGTGATCCAGATCATGATCGCCGAGGTGACTCTGAACAACGCCGACGAACTGGGGTTCGAACTTGGCCTGCAAGATAGTGTGCTTTTCGACCGAAGTCTACTCGGCGATTTGCTCACGACGACGCAGACCAGTCAGGCTTCCGATGCGAACGGGATCCTGACCTCGACACAGGAGATCATTCAGGCGGCGAGCAACACGCCCGGATTCTCGTTCAATAATTCGCCGCTCGGCAATAGTGGCAGTACCCAGGCACTCGGCACGGCGGGAAGTCTCGCCGGCCAGGCACTCTCGCATTTCGATTTGGGACGTACCGATAACCAGATCGGGTACGGTGGGCTTGTGCTGTCCGCCAGCAGTCAGAACGTCAGCGTTCTGATCCGGGCACTGGAAGAAAACAAACAACTGCATGTGCTCAGCCGACCGTTGATTCGGACACTCGATAACCAACCCGCGTTCATTCAAGTCGGCCAGCGCGTGCCGCGGATTATCGGCTCCAATGTCAACAACTTCGGTCAGTCCAACTCGGTAACGTTGGAGAACGTCGGATTGATTCTCGGTGTCACGCCGCGCATCAGCCCGGACGGCAATGTCGCCATGGAGATCGACGCGGAGAAATCCGAAGTCGGTCCCGAGAGCGAAGGTATACCCGTCTCGGTCTCCATGGATGGCACGCTGATCCGATCGCCGCGCATTGATACCGTGACCGTTCAGGCAACCGTCAGTTCCGCCGATGGTGAAACCGTCGTAATTGGCGGCATGATCATGAAAAAGAAGGAAGTGATCAGCCGCCGCGCTCCCTATCTGGCCGACATCCCGGTCTTGGGGAATTTGTTCAAGTACGATTCCACCACCGCGCGGCGCTCGGAGCTGCTCATCATCCTTACGCCACACGTTATTCTAACCAAGGAAGACGCGGACCGCGTTAAGCAAGCCGAGTTCGCGCGGATGCACTGGTGCGCGGCGGACGTGTACGACATCTACGGCGATGTCGGCATGGACTACGGAGCGGACGTGAGCGCGTCCAGCGGCGTCGATGCGGATGCCCCCGTGATCTATCCGGACTCCAACCCACGAGGAGAGACGCAGGGACCGGTACGGAATCCGCAACCAGCACAACGCCAACTACCGCCCGGTCCACCACCAGCAAACACGCCGCCAAGTATCTACGGACCGCGCCCCGGTGCGCCACCCGCCGGACCCACGCGGAACACGCCGCCCATCGGCCGCGAAGCCATGCGCACCGTGCCGGTAATGCCCCAGACCAACGTGATCCGACAACCAAGAAGGTGAAGAAGAAGAAATAGAAAATACGGTAACCGCTCACAAGTATTGGCTCGATTCGAGAGAGCCTCTTATATGCTTGCCATTTTATATTCTTGCCAAATCTCCCGCGCGGATCCGTGGTCGTGCGGCGGCGTGGGAAGAGGGGGGCAAGAATATCTTGTGGCAAGAAAATGAAAGCCCGCTGCCATTCCCAGTATTGCGCGATTCAAAACAGCTCGTTTCATCCCCTTGATTTATCCCAGTGAGTCGAACATGACCAGCACGACCAGACAGATCAAATCCGCAGCGCTTCAACTGGGAATACTGGTTCTCCTGTGTCTCGGTGGCTGTGCCCAAATGGATCTGACATCGATGCATCTGCCGTGGCAATCGGATGATGACGCGGTCGTTACTCCGGAGAAGATCGTCGTCTTTTGGTCCGATACGATCTTGCATCAGGGCAGCAAGCGACCGGTACGCGGTTTTGGCGGCCGCGTGTTTTTCTACGGCAAGGACCTGGCCAAGTCGATCGAGGTGGACGGCACGCTCACAGTCTACGCGTTTGATGCGGACAATCAGGACCCGGCCAGCCAACGACCGCGACGGAAATTCGTATTTCCCGCCGCGAATATGGCACAGCACTTGAGCCATTCCAAACTCGGTCCTTCGTACAGCGTGTGGGTGCCGTGGGACGAGGTTGGCGGTCCGACACACAACATCAGTTTGGTCGTTCGGCTGGAGAGCCCCAACACGGGCGTTGTCGTGTCGGATCCGGTGAACAAGATCCTACCTGGCGTCGACACGGAGAACCACGTGCGGGTCCAGCACGGTTCACACAGCACGGGGCAGCCGGTGCGGCAGGCAACGTACGAGACGCCGGCCGGATCAAGCACTCGTGGCGCGGCCGATCTACCACGCACGCCGCGCGCCATGCAGACGGACTCGATCGATTTGCCACCGAGTTTCCTGCAGCGTCTGCGCCAGTCCGAGCGATATGAAAGAAGCACGCCGCCGGCTAATACGAACGCGAACGGGTATTCGGTTCCCACGACTTCGTCAGGGCCGGCTTCGTCGCGTGGGACAATGTCAACCACTTCTGGCGTCCTTCGCCCGTCGGCGTCATATTCCAATTCGCCGGCGACCGCCGGCGTGTCGGATGCACGGTTCGTGCGGCCGTCGCGTCCCCTGGCGTCGGACCCCCGAACGGATCGGCGGACGCGTCGCGTTGCGGATTCACCCGCAGCTCGTTTCGGACTTTCGAGATACCGGGCTCAAACGACACGAGCAGCGTCGCTAATTGACGATCCGATTCGGCGGGGACCACACCCTGCAGGATGGCTGTCCGCCCTTCCACCGACACCTCGATTTGACTGGCGTCGGACAGCCGCGGACAGTCGGCCAGCACGTCAACCACCCGTTGCGCAACCTCCGAACGGTTGACCCGCGGCGTGAAACTCAAGGTGATCCGCGGATCGAACAACGTGCCCGCCGGTGCCGGGGACCGCGGCCGGTTAATTGTTGTCGACCGGTCCGTCGGCGCGCGAAGATCTTCCGCCGCCGGTCGGACCTGGCGCCGCATGTTCGCCTGGATGTTGCCGATGAAACGGCTAAGCTCCGTAAGGTCCGGCCCCACAAAATCGGTCGGACGCCGATTGCGACGCAAGAATCGCTCATTTCCCTCGAGCGTTCCGGCACTGCCCGCCGCCGCCGCCGCCGCGCCCTGCCCATTACCAATTCGTGAGAAGCCCGGCTGCCGCGAAATCGGCTGACCAAACGTGCGCCGCGAGGGGCCAAACATCTGTGCACTTGCCGGCACGATGTCCAGACCAACCGCCAGCAGAATCGCCATAGGCCATACAAAACGCCCTGTTTTCATGGCGCGTCACCCCCGCATCCGCGTGCACAACTCGAAGAATACTGCCCCAAGATTGCCAAGACAAATCACCACAATCCATTATACGTCGAGATAGGCGTTTGGTGTTCGATTATCAGGCCGGCAGCGCCATTTTTCTTCGTTATCGTTGGAGGACCCCTGGCAAAGCCAGTGGCACCCTAATTTCTAACCGCTACAAAGCACTAGCACTGGTTAGCATCATCTGCGTTCAGCAGCGTTGATCCGCGGTTTTCTTTTCTTCTTCCGTCCGCTACTCTTCTCCCGGCAGAATCACAATCGCTTCCATTTCGCACAGCAGGTCCGGCCGACAGACGCCGGCCTCGACGAACGTGTTGGGTAGATTCCCCAACCCCCACTCCTTCCAGATCCGCTGGAAGATCGGTAGATACTCCGCGCTCTTCAAGTAGGTGATCGTCTGCACCGAATCGGCAAACGTGCTATCGTGCGGTTTCAGCAGTTCTTGCACGTTCAACAACATTCGCTCGATCTGTCGGGGCACATCGTCCAAATGGACGGTCGCGCCCTGTTCATCGACACTCGCCGTTCCGGAAATAAAGAGGACCGTTTTTTCCGGCAGGGCGACCTTCATCCCGCGTGAGAAGGCCGACCCGTATTCGTCCGCCTCATTCAATGTGGGCGTGTGCATCACTTCGGTCGGAATGCCTTCCGGATTGAGCAGTGCGTACAGGTCAAACGCACAGCCGGCGCCGGGTGGATGCAGCCCGGCCCGGATCCCGGTACTGGCCGGCAGCCGAGTGATCCCGTGCTTTTCGAAAAAGGCGTTTCGCGACAAGTTGAACTGGTCGTAGTCGCGGTCGATGTCGTCCAGATAGCACCACGTTCGCAGTACCTTTGAGAAAGGTGTGTCGTGTTGCTCCAACAACTGCGCCGATTTGGCGAACATGTTATCCGATTGGCGGCGAAAATCGCGCGGCAGCACGCCCCGGCTGTCAATGCCGTTAATGCCGGTGATGTAGAGATGCCGGAGACCGCCGATCTCGACCAACTTGGTGTTGGCACCACACGCGGTGGAGGGGAACGAGTGGATCCTCACATTGCTACCGGCATTCGGAACGATGGCCTGGAGCTGCCATTCGAAAGCCTGATCCGATTGGCAGGGTGGCTGATTGATGTAACTTGCCGCGGGCAACTCGGCCCCTTCGAGTCCGGCCGCGCGATACGCGCCGGTTCGGATCTTGTCGAACTCATCGTGGTCGCTGAACAGATCCCTGAAGAACACACGCTCGAGCACGATGTCCGAGTGCTCGATGCCCGCTTGTTCAAGTACTCCGGGCAGACATTTGTAGAACGCGATCGCTTGCTTGCATGGCGATTCACCTCCCACCGGTGCACAACGCAGGAACAGCTCACGCGTCAGCGATGTCGTGATGGTTACAATCTCCCCGTTGCCAATCCCATCACCTGGTGAGCAGTTTTGACAGTCCCGCTTCGGTGTCAACAGCGATGCCATACAGTTCCTCCGTTCAGTTCCGGTGCGCCGGCGGCGGCCGGCGATTCATGATTAAAATGTCCGGTGGACAAATTCAGTATTTCAAAGGCCGACCAAGTTGCTTACCCACAAATGCCCCACTTCTCATATTCTAATTGGCCAACGCAGCGCCGCGCCCGCCAAAAAACGTCGGATCCCGGTAATTCGCGTGCCCGGGAAGCACACGCGGCGATCTACAACGACAGGATGTAGACAGCCAGATCTTTCAGTTCTTGTGTGGAGAGATTCTGAGTTTTGCCGTGTTCGTCACGGGGATTGTCTTTCTTCAGCACATCCATGATCGTGCGGGCGCGACCGTCATGCAGGTAGGGCGCCGTCCGGTATGGCTCAATCAAACTCGGTGTATCGTAACGTCCGTCGGGGTCGGTCGGTGTCCGCGTCCCGACGTCGTGCATTTTCTGATCGGTCAGATACGGGCCGAGGTGGCAACCGGCACACGCCGCCTTGCCATCGAATATCTTCTTGCCGCGTACGGCCGCTTTGGTCAGCTTGCCGTCGGGTGTCAAGTACGGGCTCGGTTCCGGTCGGAGCGCCACGAGGTACGCCAGCAGGTCATCCACCTCCTCTTTGGTGGGGACGATCATATGCCCGTCGCGAAGTCCAGTGCGCGCACATTCCCGAGCGGTAGGACGCGTGGCGCGACGGCTGTACGGCGCGGTCTGGTCCAGACGCACGAGGTTAAGCGTGTCTTTCGGGTTGCCGATCCCATCACGCAGAAAATCCCAGCTCAGGCCATCCACACGTCCTTCATTCGGATGGCACGTCGCACAACTATACCAACGCTGGAACGCTTTCGTTGCATCGTGGAAAATATTCTCGCCGCGCCGCTCGGCGGTGCTTGGCGGTTGCGGCCCCAATGCAATGGTCCCTAACGCCCGGCGTGTCCCCGCATCAAATACTACGACGGAGCCGGTAAAGTAGTTCGCCACCAGCACTTGCCGGCCGTCCGGCGTGATCGCGATGCCGCGTGGACTGGATCCTCCCGAGGGAACGCGCGTGAT
>Ga0114931_10011528_pt1 | contig 10430 bp, 7 predicted proteins | sample 2SBtaG_FD_89579 | JGI IMG/M metagenome (GOLD analysis project Ga0114931, IMG submission 89579) | Deep subsurface microbial communities from Kolumbo volcano to uncover new lineages of life (NeLLi) - 2SBTROV14_V59a metaG | ecosystem: Environmental > Aquatic > Marine > Volcanic | place: Kolumbo... | reverse complement strand
GCAATTTGTTCTATAAGTTTTGCTCGGAATTCAACAACTTTATCTTTAACTTCTTCAGGAATTTTATCAGATATAGTATATTCAATTCCTTTTTCATCTTTATCCCAAATCATAGATTGCAATGTGATTAAATCCACAACACCTTTAAACGAGTCTTCTTTTCCAATGGGGTACGTCATGATGATAGGAGTTGCACCAAGTCGATCACGAATTTCTCCTACAGTACCTTCAAAATCAGCACCAAGTTTGTCCATTTTATTTATAAAGGTAATGCGTGGGACTTTGTATTTATCTGCTTGTCGCCAAACTGTTTCAGATTGACTTTGCACGCCTTCTTCGGCATCAAACACTACTACACCACCATCAAGTACGCGCAATGACCGCTCTACCTCTGCAGTAAAGTCTACGTGACCTGGAGTATCAATGATATTGATACGTACATTTTTCCAGAAGGTAGTAGTTGCTGCAGATACGATAGTAATTCCTCGTTCCCGTTCTTGGTCCATCCAATCCATCTGCGTATCACCATCATCGATGTCGCCGATTTTGTAGCTTCTGCCAGTATAAAAAAGGATACGCTCTGTTGTGGTAGTTTTACCAGAATCAATATGTGCGATGATACCTACATTGCGAATTTTATCCAAAGTTACATTTCTATCTTTGGTTGCTATTATATTTTGTTGTGCCATACATTTATTACCATTTTAAATGAGAGAAGGCTTTATTTTGTGACGCGAGTTTTTCTACTTGATGTTTTTTTGCCACAGCCGCACCTTGATTTTTTGCAGCCTCTGCAATCTCTTGGGTAAGCTTTGCCTCAAACGAATTGAATTCTTTGTTTGTTCGGGAAGTAGCGGCTTTTATGATCCAATTAAGCGCAAGGTGCAATTTTCGTTCCTCACGAACCTCAACAGGAACCAAATATGATGCACCACCAAGCCTCCGTGGACGCACTTCTTTTTCTGGAGTTGTATTTACTATTGCTTTGTGTAAGGTTGTCAAAGGATCATTATCTTCTTTTTTAAGATTTTCTAGAGTACGGTAAATAATACCGCGAGCTACTGTTTTTTTCCCATCAAGCATGATGTAGTTAATAAGTTTTGCCACTTCAAAGTTATCGTATATAGGATCTGATTGTGGTTGCTTACGTTTGTATTGGCGTCGTGGCATTAGTTAATTAGGTTAATTAAGTTAATTAGGAATTATTTTTTCTTGGGTCTTTTAGTTCCATATTTAGATCGAGATGTTGTTCGATTATCAACACCGTTTGTATCAAATTTATTGCGAACGACATGGTATTTTACACCGGGAAGATCTTTAACACGGCCTCCTCGCACAAGGACGATAGAATGTTCAGCTAAATTATGTCCTATTCCAGCAATATAGGCAGTTACTTCCATACGATTAGAAAGTCGTACTCTGGCAACTTTTCTCAGAGCTGAGTTAGGCTTTTTAGGTGTCATGGTGCGCACGATAGTACATACTCCTCGCTTCATAGAGCTTTTAGTATTTACATAGCGTCTCTTTACGGCGTTATAGTTGGTCTTGAGTGCTTTCGCTCTCGACTTGTTCAGCTTTTTCGTTCGATTCTTCCGTACTAGTTGGTTGATCGTTGGCATGTTCTTGTTGTGAAACTTGTGAATAATATTTATCAATTAATTGCTCTGTGACAGGGATTAACCTTCCAATTATAACATTCTCCTTAAGGCCGATCAAATGGTCTATTTGGCCCTTAATGGCTGCTTTGCTCAATACATTAGTTGTCTGTTCAAAGGATGCTGCAGAAAGCCATGAATCTGTGAAAATTGCTGCTCGAGTAATACCAAATATCGTTACTTTTCCTACTGCAGGTTTTCCACCTATTGCGAGTGCTTTCTTATTTTCTCTATCAAATCGAATATTTGAAACGACCTCATTTTTAGTAAACGATGTGTCTCCTTCATCATCAATAATTACTTTGTCACTCATCTTACGAATAATAACTTCAAAATGTTTATCATGGATCTCAATACCTTGAGATTCGTATACTGCTTGTACTTCGTCAAGCAGGTAATGTTGTGTATAGCGAAGTCCCTTAATACTTAATACATCTTTAATATTGAGGTATCCTTCAGAAAGTACTGTTCCTTCGGGAACAAGATCTCCATCTGCTATTTTTAATTTTTGAGTTGTTGGGATACTATATTCTTGTGCACGATCCTCATCGTTGGTAGGTGTTATTTTTACGACAAACATGTCACGTTCAGTATCTTCTGTAACTGTTACTTTACCTGAAACATCGGTAATAGGAGAGACTACCTTTGGATTACGTGTCTCAAAAATTTCCTCCACTCGAGGCAATCCTTGCGTTACGTCAGAAATAACGATACCTCCGAAGTGACGAACACGCATAGTAAGCTGTGTTCCTGGCTCTCCAATAGATTGTGCTGCAATGACCCCTACTGGCACTCCAAGCTCAACCTCCTTTTGCGAAGAAAGATCCATACCGTAACACTTCATACATATTCCTGATTTAGCTTCACAGAAAAGAGGACTACGAAGAACCATCTGTTCGACACCATTTTCAGCAATAATATTTAATTCTGCTTCTTGAATAAGTTGACCCTTTTCGATAAGCGTTTTGTTTCCTTTTTTTACAGGTTGTGCAGTATAACGACCATTTATTCGGAGGAGAAATTTATCGCCCCGATTACCTTTATTAGTAATAGTTATTCCTTTTTCAGTTTCACAGTCATCTTTTTTAATAATCATTTCATGAGCAACATCATGAAGGCGTCGAGTAAGGTATCCTGCGTCTGCAGTTTTGAGTGCAGAATCAGTTAGTCCTTTACGGGCTCCTCTTGCAGATATAACATATTCAAATGTGTTGAGTCCTTCACGATAATTTGATTTTGTAGGCACTTCAATAATTTTACCCATTGGGTCAACAACAAGTCCCTTCATGGCAGATAATTGCTTAAGCTGTTCACGAGATGCACGAGCTCCTCCCGATCGAATAATAATTTTTACAGGATTTTCTTCGTCAATAATGTCCCAAGTTTTATTTGCGAGATCTTCAGTAGTATCAATCCAAAGTTTATTAGTAATACGTTTCTTTTCATCAAGTGTTAAAAGTCCTTGATTGAAGTTTTCTTCGATTTTCCCAACTTCCTTTTCAGCCTGAGCAATAATCTTATTTTTATCTTCTATGATTTTACAATCAAAGATAGATACCGACAAAGCGCAAGCTATAGTTGCACCCCAGAATCCTAAGTCTTTAATTTTGTCTATAAGCTCACCAACCTCTTCTTGAGAAAGGTGCTTCATTGCTTCAACAATAATGTTCTTAATGCCTCCCGCAGTGATATCTTCATTGATATATTGAAGTATTTCAGGGAGGGTTTCATTAAACATGATGCGTCCAATTGAGGTGGTAATAATTTGATTTTTAATACGAACTCGAATGGGATCTCGTGTAGATAATCTATCCATATGATAGCTCCGCAATGCCTCTTGTGTATTTGCAAATACCTTCATGGTTTTTTCGTCAGCATTTTTATGTTTATCAATAGTTGTAAGGTAATATACTCCCAACGCCATTTCTTTATTTGGAAGCACGATAGGTGAACCATCTGCAGGCTTGAGTAAATTTCGATATGGCAACATGCGGGCCTTAACTTCCTCAATAGATTTCTCAGAAAGAGGAACGAATACTCCCATAGCATCTCCATCAAAGTCGGCATTATAGCCAGAACATACGGTGGGATGAAGCTTTATTGCGCTGTCATCGGTAAGTACCGGATAAAAGCCCAAAATTGACAATTTATGCAATGTAGGAGCGCGGTTCAAAAGGACTGGATGATTTTTTGTTATTTGTTCCAGAATGTCGTATATTTCTGGAGATCGCTCTTCTAAATAATTCTTTGCCCCTTTAATATTTGGTGCAAATCCACGAATAATTATTTCATGAAGCAAATATGGTTTAAAGAGTTCCAGTGCCATTTCTTTTGGCAGGCCACATTGATCGATTTTTAAGTCAGATCCTACAATAATAGTGGATCGTGCTGAATAATCTACTCGCTTACCTAATAAATTTTGTCGGAATCGACCTTGTTTTCCTCGTAGAACATCTGACAAAGATTTAAGTTTTTTAGCAGACCTGCGTGTTTGTGCACGACCTCGAGATTTTTGTAAATCAAGAAGTGAGTCTACAGATTCTTGCAACATATGTTTTTCATTCCGAAGTATGATTTCAGGCGCTCCTAACTCAATAAGTTGTTTCAAGCGGATATTTCTGTTGATGACTCTACGATATAAATCATTTAAGTCAGAAGTTGCGAATTTTCCACCAGGAAGCTGTACTACTGGTCGCAAGTCTGGGGGAATAACGGGAAGCACTGATATCAACATCCATTCTGGAGATAGCTTGCTTTTAATAAACGATTCTATGATACGAACCTTTTTAAGTAATTTACTTCGTTTTTCCCCACGTGTTTTAGATATCTTACTCATGGTTTCTGAAAGGATCTTTTTGAGATCACTGGTAGAAAGTAATTGTTGAAGTACTTCTGCACCCATTCCAACTTTTACAAAATCTTCAAGTTCATAATCTTTCAAGAAGAGATAGTCTTCTTCTTCAAAGACATCAAGAGGATTAAGGTTTTTTACTACTTTGATTAACCGATCATACATAGCGACAAATTTAGACTTTCGTTCAATAAATTTGTCTGAAAGTCGTCGGAATGATTCGCGCTCTTTCAAGTCGAGCTCTTGCAATGTGATTTCTTTCTGTTCTGCATTAGTGATTTTTCCACCCACCTGTTTTTTTTCTTTATCAAATCGTGCCTTGAATGCTTTCTTTTCTTGTTCATATTCTTCTTCTTTTTTTGCAATATCTTCATCTCGTATTTTCTCAAGAGTGCTGGTCACTTCTTTCTGTCGTTCGCGGTCTACTTTCGTAACTAAAAATAACGCATAGTACACAATACGTTCGAGTGTTTGTGTGGGAATATCTAAGATAATGCTTAGTGGAGAAGATGCGCCTTTAAAATACCAAATATGTGCAACAGGTGTAGCAAGGGTAATATGACCCATACGTTCACGTCGCACAACAGAAGAAGTTACTTCTACCCCGCAACGGTCACACACAATGCCTTTATATCGGATTCGTTTATATTTTCCACAATAGCACTCAAAATCTTTAGTAGGACCAAAAATACGCTCATCAAACAATCCATCTTTTTCTGGTCGGAATGTTCGATAATTTATCGTCTCAGGTTTAGTAACTTCGCCATGAGACCATCCTAAAATGTCTTCTGAAGAAGCAAGACGTATACGCAACCCAGAAAAATCAACTTTAATATCTTCATCCATAGTAAAGGTTAAGAAATATAATCAACTGACAACCCTAACGCATTCAATTCCTTTATGAGTACGTTAAATGACTCTGGAACGCTTGATTGGGGAATATCCAATCCCTTAATTATTGATTCAAATGATTTTTGTCTTCCTCGTACGTCATCTGATTTAATCGTGAGCATTTCTTGTAAGGTATGAGGAACACGATGTGCTTCAAGTGCCCACACTTCCATTTCTCCAAATCGCTGACCGCCCATTTGAGATTTCCCGCCCAGTGGCTGTTGAGTAACTAAAGAATATGGTCCTACAGAACGGGCATGGAATTTATCTTCCACCATGTGGATTAATTTCAATATGTATCCAATACCAACAAGCACTGGTCGTTCAAAGGCTTTTCCTGTTTTTCCATCGTATAATGTTGTTTTAGCCTCTGGTGGTAATCCAAGTTTGGCAAGTTCATTGAAGATATAGTCTTCTTTTATAGATTCAAATATTGGAACAGAAATATACTTATTATTTTTAAGTGCAATCCATCCCAGAATAGTTTCAAATAATTGCCCCAAATTCATACGTGCAAGAATAGAGAGTGGGGATATAATTACATCAACAGGAGTACCATCTGCAAGATATGGCATATCATATTCTGGTAGTATTTTAGCGATTACTCCTTTGTTTCCGTGTCGTCCTGCAAGTTTATCTCCCACAGTAACTTTACGAAGTTGTGAAGTTTGTACCAACATTCGTTTAATAATGCTTGGTTCAAGTTCGTTTGGATCTTTTTTAGAATCAATTATGCTAATATTTGTTACCACTCCACGATCGCCGTATGGCATCTTGAGTGAAGTATCTTTTACATCTTTTGCTTTTTCTCCAAATATTGCTCGGAGTAGTCGTTCTTCGGCAGTAAGCTCGCGTTCTCCCTTTGGAGCCACTTTCCCTATTAATATATCCCCACCTTTTACTTTTGTTCCTTTTAGGACCATGCCGTCTTTATCTAAATTTTGTAGTATTTCTTCTCGCACATTAGGTAAATCTCGGGTGAGTTCTTCTGGACCAAGTTTTGTATCTACTACATCTGCAACATATTCTTCGCTTGATATTGAAGTAAATGTATCATTTTTTAATAGTTTTTCAGATATTACAAACCCATCTTCATACCCAAGTCCTTGAAGAGAGGTATAGGCAATAACAAGATTTTGCCCTAAGCCGAGAACGCCATTTTCTGTAGTTGGCCCATCTACGAGTAATTCGCCTTTTTTCATTTTTTGTTTAGGCTCTACACGTGGTTTTTGGTCAAAAGAAACATCTTTATTTGTGCGAATATAGCGACCAAGATTATAATTAAATGTTTTGCCCGATTTACCTTTGAATATGACTTTTTTACCATCAACGTACTCTACAGTTCCTTCTTCAGGAGCTAAAATAGTGCGTCCTATTTCTGAGGCAACGACGCGCTCCATTCCTGTTCCAACTCGCGGAGCTTGTGGTTTTACTAATGGTACGGCTTGACATTGCATATGACTTCCCATAAGTGCACGACTTGCATCATCATTTTGTAGGAATGGAATCATAGCAGCAGAAATTCCTATAGCAGATCGAGGTGATATATCTATATAGTCTACTTTTTCAATAGGAACTTCAATCATTTCGCCTTTGTAACGAGCAACAACATTACTATCTGAAATAATGCCGTTTTTATCTCTTATTACGCTTGATGAAGCAATATAGTATTCTTCTTCATCATCAGCTTGCAGATAATCAATCGTATCTGTTATTTGCGAAGTAATTTTACCCCCATTTTTAGTATGGGTTATTTTTTTGTACGGAGCTTCAAGAAATCCAAAATCATTTACGCGTGCATACATAGCCATATAAGTGACGACGCCAATATTTGGTCCTTCAGGGGATCGGATAGGATCGATTCTTCCATATTGAGAAGATGCAATGTCTCGAATAGAAAATGATGCACGTTGCTTTTCAATACCGCCTGGCCCTCCTACTGTAATACGGCGCAAATTATCAAGCTCAGAAAGAGGATTAGTTTGATCGACTATTGTTGAAAGCTGATTTGTTTTATAAAAGATATTTATGGTTGCAATAAGTGGCTTATTGTTAAGTACTTGTGATGGAGTAGGGTTTGTGTCGCTTGTGATCAAACTCATTCGTTCTTTTACTTCCTTTTCAACACGGATCATACCGGCTCGAATACCATACATTCCGATAAGTTCACCAACGGTTCTGAGCCTTCGATTGCCTAAATGATCAATATCATCAAAAGACCCTTTCCCTTTAGTAAGGTTTATCAAATACTTTAAACCCTCAATCATATCCTCTTTTTGTAGAAGGTAGTTGTTTTTTGATTTTTGCGTATTAAGTCCCAATTTCTTATTTATCTTATATCTTCCCACTTTACTCATAGAGTAACGCTTCGGATCAAAAAAAAGCGTATTTAGCGTCTTATATGCATTTTCTAAAACAAGTGGCTCTCCTGGTTTTACTTTGCGATAAAATTCAAGAACGGCCTCATCTTTATTGGATGTTTTGTCTTTCTTTAATGTTGGAGTGATATATTTGTCAATTAAGTCTTGGTCTAAATCTCGGAAATAATTCATGAGTTCATTGTTACTTTCCCCATCAAAAAGCTTAAGAAACACCGATGCATGCATTTTTCTGCGCTTATTAATCTTTATTTCTATGATGCCGTATTTATTGATACTTACGTCAATCCATGATCCGATATATGGTCGAATTTCTGAATTATAAATAGTAAGTCCGGTAGCTTTGTCAATTTCAGCGGTAAAGTACATGCCAGGAGATCTAGTTATTTGGCTGATAATAGCCCGCTCAATACCATTTATGATAAATGTGCCTTTATCAGTCATAATGGGAAGGTTGAAAAGGTACACGTCTTGGGACTTATTTTGTCCTGTTTTTTTGTTTTCAATCGTCAGATTCAGATAGATTGGTTGATCGTAGGTGAGTTTTTTACTTTTGCAAAGTTCCAGATCATATCGTGGTTCGCCAAATGAGAGATCATTATAATGGAGTGTTAATTTCTTTCCAGTGTAATCATCTATAGGGAAAAATTCTGAAATAATCTCTGTAAGATCATTTTCAAGAAAGGTTTTCCAAGAGCCCCTTTGTACTTCTATAAGATCAAAATTTTTGATATACGCTTCTTCTGTGCCGAGTAGTATGTGATTTTTGGCGTTTGAATTCTTGGATTTAGATGGCATTGTTTGTGTTGCTAGAAGCTATACAAATAAAAAAATCCCCCAAACAGGAAATTAAGGGAATTTGATAATGATACTATACCTAAATATAAATGTCAAGCATGTATTAAGGCTTCTTTTTTTTCTGCTTTGAATCTGATTGTATAAAAGCAAGAAGATCCTCTATGTTATGCTCTAAATCGTCCGAATGATCAAGCAATTTTTGAATCATTGCACGTCCACGTTTGGTAGTAAACGCTGCAATTATGACACCACCAGATATAAGTCCAAGTGCATATCCAGACCAAAAGGGATCGGAATTATTTTTATTATTTACCATTTTTTGTAGATTTATATACGTCTATAATACGAAGTATTGTTTTAAATCCATTGATAAATCCAGTTGCTTCACCTAATCCATGTTTGAGTCCTGTACCAATTGAGTCTAATCCTTTGACGGCTTTATGCGCTATGGCTATTGTTTTGCGAATCTGATGGAGAACCAATATGATTTGAATCCCGACTATCGTCAAAAAAATGGTGGAAATAATGAGTACGATTAAAAGTAATATTTGAATAGTATCCATGATTATTAAGAATGATGAGCGTTTTTTTGAGCCCAATAATTATTTGCTCGTAATAAACTATCAAATGTTCCTGCATCTTCCCAGGCGCAATCGATTTTGGTAACTTTCAGTTCATTGTGTTCTAAATATTGATTATACACATCAGGAATTTCTAATTCACCTCGTTTTGATGGTTTTACGTTTTTGGCAAATTTAGAAACTCTGTTATCGAAAATATATATTCCAGGAACAGCATAATTGCTTTTTGGATTTTCGGGCTTTTCAACAATAGATACTGCCGTATTTATATCATCAAATTCAACAACAGCATATCGTCCAGGATCAGCTACTTTTTTGGCAAAAATAAGACCACCTTTTTCAAATTGTTGAATTTCTTCAGTAAAATCATAATCAAATAAATTATCTCCCAATATCATGGTTACATTATCCTTCCCTATAAAATGTTCTCCTATAATAAAAGCATCAGCAAGACCACGAGGTTCTTTTTGAATTTCATAGGTAAATTTTGCTTTGAAATTACCTCCAGTACCTAAAAGATTTAAAAATTGACCTGCATAATCAGGAGCAATAATGACAAGAATATCAGTAATTCCTGCCTTGGTAAGAGTCTCGATGGGGTAGTAGATCATGGGTTTGTTATAAACAGGAAGGAGCTGTTTGGATGTAATTTTTGTAAGTGGCCGTAAACGAGTAGCTTTACCGCCTGCCAAAATAATTCCTTTCATAACAAAATAAATTTATGGAAGTATAAGAATTTTAATTAAAAACAATAGAGTAAATCCAATGAGTATATATTCTAGCACAACTTTAAAATGAAGCGAATTCTCAATGACATGATGATAGACTCCCCAGATGATATAAAAAGAAACAAATGCTAGGAGTATGACAAATTCAACCAAGCGTTCCCCACGGAAAATATTAAGTGCTAATAACATAAATATGCCAACAGTGATAAACAAGAGGTAATCAAATAAGTGTTTTTCGATCTCAGTATAGATATGTTTTAGTAAGTTCATTATTAAAGTATAGCGCCATTTATAATAATATAGGCTCCTACAAGAATAAATCCAAGAAATAGTATGTGTACTAACTGTTTTCCTTTAATGTGGATGAATCCTAGTTTTGCTGCAAAATAAAAGTCGAGTATCAGTGTAATGATAAGGAGTCCTATAAATAATGCACTTCCTTGAATGTATATAGGATAGAATAATGGCTTTGTATCCTTCTTAGCTTGCACTACTTGCTTTATGGGTTGAGGTTCTTGAACGGCTTGGACCGCGGGTTTTGGTTCTTG
>Ga0114931_10011527_pt1 | contig 10430 bp, 10 predicted proteins | sample 2SBtaG_FD_89579 | JGI IMG/M metagenome (GOLD analysis project Ga0114931, IMG submission 89579) | Deep subsurface microbial communities from Kolumbo volcano to uncover new lineages of life (NeLLi) - 2SBTROV14_V59a metaG | ecosystem: Environmental > Aquatic > Marine > Volcanic | place: Kolumbo... | reverse complement strand
TCCAGGCGATAGCTGTCTCCAAGATTGTTGAGATAGGTCGAGTTGCCAGGTTCCTGGGCGAGAGCCTGCTGGTAATACTCAATGGCTTTGGCGTAGTTTTTTTCTATCTTGTAGATATTGGCGATGTTGTTAAGCGCTTTCGAGTCGTTATCCATTTCCTCGATTGAGATCGCGTGTTCCCATTGCTCACGGGCCTTATCCGTTTTTCCCTGGGCGTAAAAAACCATTCCCAGGTTGATGTGGATCTGAACATTGTCCGGCTCTTGGGAGAGAACCTTTTCAAAATCCTTGCGGGCGTCGTCGTATTGTTTGAGGCCGAAATGCACGAGGCCTTTTTTCCGCTGTGCGTTGAGGTTGTCGGGATCGTGTTTGAGAGCCAGGTCGAATTCTTCGAGGGAATTTTTGTAAAGCGACATTTTTGCGAATTCCAGGCCCAGGTTGTAGTGTGACTCTGATTCTTCAGGATCAACCGTTACTTCACCGGAGGTGCAGGAAAACAGGAAAATCGACAGGAAACAAGCCAGGGAAAGGAGTTTCATTTTGGTAAGATTCCTTGAAGATTGGGAGAAAAAAAGGGGCCAGCCGGGACGGCTGGCCCCTCCTGAAGAGGATATTATCACAAACGGTCAGTTGATTCCACGACCAGCACCGGTGAACTTGTTAACTTCGTTGGGTGCAATACCGTTGCTTGTGGCCCCTATGGTGGAATCGTGGGCGTCGCCGACAAACTCCATGGCAAACCCGGTTCCGCTGGAGGGGATGAATACAATGCCCCACATATCCAACTGCGACACGTTGTCATATTTTGCCGTCGAACCCACGGTGGTTGCGCCTGATGGGTCTTCGTTGATTCCCACAACCCGGACGTTGCCAAATTGGGCGGAATTGGCGGTTGTGATGATATGGGTTCTGGAATCGCTGAATGAAGGATTCGAGGCATTGATGGTATTGCCTGCGTCAACAATGAAAACCCGGTGCGTTTCCCCGGCGTCCACGGTAAAAGTGACGGATCTTCCCGCCGCGTCATTTGGCACGGTGGTCATGCCCAATACTTCAAGAACCACACCGATTTGAGTCAAGGCAGTGTCCAGGGACGGGTGGCTGAAACCCATAAAAGTGTAACTGTCATTGGGCACCGCTTGAGCGTATGGGGAAATGGCGACCCGGGCGCTGTCAGTGGTAGCCGGCGCCGATAATATTTGAGCCTGAACGGTTGAGGCCGCGGCCGCAAACCCAATCAGGGGTAGCATAATGGCTATAAAAAATTTTTTCATCAGTCGTTCTCCTTAGTCTATATGGCTGAATTCGTGTTCGTATTTTATGGTTTGCTTACGGAGCTCCTACGCCGCTCACCCCTTTATTCACCTGGTTGCCGGAGGTAGTGGCGCTGTCATGCATGTCTCCGATGAACTCCATGGCGAATCCGGTGGTATTGGTTTCGATAACTACTGCGCCCCAGTAAGAGAGCATGCTTACATCACGGAATCCATCACCATCACCACTGCCAAGCCCGGCAAATGACGTACTGGTTGCTGGATTAGAGGCCACCGGTTCAAATCGAACGTGACCGTGCTGGAAATTGGTCGTTCCGGAAATGAATGCCGCGGAGGGGATGCTCGTGGGATTGATGGCCGTCTGGTTGGTGCGGACGATAAAAACCCTTTTAGTAGTTCCCGAGGAAATGGTAAAAGAAGTCGCCGTCCCGAAAGCCGTTTTATCCTTTTGGATAGCGTTGACGGTCACCCCGATTTGCGAGGCCATGCCAGACAAGGAAGGATGGGTTACCGCAATGAAAGTATAGGATGCGCTGTCGGACTGCCAGTAAGGTGATACGACACGAGATTTGTTTTCTATGGCAAAAGCATTTCCTGCGCAAACCGCGATTAGAATTATCAGAGCGGTTGCCTGGGAAAATCGCGTAAAAAGCTTGATTTTCATTATTTTTAACTCCTTATATGCAAATTGATTTTGGTTTCATTTTTGAAGATCGCAATAAAGCCACTTTTGTGGACAATCACCTCCCCGATTTCATCTGTTGGTAATTTTTTGAACGTTATATGCCCATAATGCCAGCATTTAGTGCATTTCTACTTGGCACGACAATTTTTGATCAATTTAATAAAATTCCGGTAATGTTAAGGTAGTCAAGGTAGAGTATTATTCGAATGCCAAAGTTTTTGTAGCATTACCTTTTATGTGATCTAAAATACAACTCCTCGTTCACGATATCGGCAGGATTATTGTTTTCTTGAGCGTTATTTGTTTATTATTAGGACGGTATGGACTTTCCCTGGAGGTAAAACGGTTTTAAGACTGGTTGTGAAATGAAACACTTTTTGTTATAATTCCCTGTTTTGAAACTGGCATAACTTTCTGAAAGTTAAATGGTTATGAATAAAATAAAGATGAATTTCCCCTTCAGGAATACATGGTTTTTGATATTTACCGGTTTATTGCTTGCGGGATATTTGGGTGGCTGTGCCAGCGACCCGGTCAACGGTATCTCCCCGGCCCAGACAAAATTCCGGGAAGGATTGCAATTTGGGTCTAAAAACGACCCGGAGGGGATGATCCGTAGATTCCGTGAGGCCGTGGAACTTGAACCTGAGAATGAACCTTATCGCATTTATTTAGGCAAGGCCTATTCCATTACAGGGGATTTGAAGAATGCGGAGAAAGAATTCAAGCAGGTTTTGAAAATCAATAAAGATTCCAAGGAAGCCTACCTCCAGTTGGGCCGCCTTTATATGCAGACGGGGGATTGGGACAACGCCGCGAAAAATTTCGAAGAGGATTTGAAAAGGCCTGGAACCATAGAACCCCATCGAGTTTATAACTGGCTGGCTTTGAGCTATTATAATCAGGGAGATCACGATCAGGCGGAACGTCAATGGTTGAAAGCTCTGGAGTTGAAAGACAACGCCGCCATTCGCCTGAACCTTGCCCTCGCCTATAAAGATGAGGAACGTTTCGATCAGGCTATGGAGTCACTGAAGAAAGCCGTGGTTCTCAACCCGGCATTTCCACAGGCCCACTATGAAATGTCCCAGTTGTTCCTTCTCAATAAGGAAATGGGTCAAGCGGTGAAACACTTCAAAAAAGTCATTCGGCTGGCGCCCAAAAGTGAATGGGCCCGGTTATCCCAAAAATATTTGGACCTTATCCAAAAGCCCAACAAATGAACGACCCCGCTGTAAGTGGACGGGGTGGGGTGCATCCGATAAGGATTTTTATTTAAAAGTCGTAGCCAGCGTGACGCTGGACCCAAATGGCAACAACTTTTCCTCCCCGCGTTGCGGGGCCCACTGGTGGGAATTAATCATGGTCGAAAATTTTGGTTTGTATTTGAAGCAGGAGCGGGAGCTGAGAGGCGTCGCGCTGGGGGAAATCGCTGAAACAACCAAAATTCATATTCGTTATCTTGAGGCGCTTGAAAATAACGATTTCGACAATATGCCCGGGGAGGTTTTTGTCAAGGGGTTTATTCGTTCTTACGCCAGGGCTATCGGGATTGATTCCGAAGAAATCGTCAACGCCTACGATGAGTCTATCGGGTGTGACCGCAAGGAAAAACTTGAAAAAGTTCAAGTCACCAACAATAAGATCCGGTCCAGAAAAAAAACGGCGGCAGGGTTTGTCCTTGGAGGCATTGCCCTGATTGTCATTAGTTTTCTTGGATATCTGGTCGTTGGCAATATAATTGATGAAAATGAAAAACAGGGGGTGGATCGGATTCCCGTGGAAGAATCTTCTCCCGAAACAGAAAATCCACCCACCTCCTCAGAAACCATTCCCCTTGATAAAATTGAAAGTGATGATACCGAAAGTTCAGACAATGCCGGCAATCTAAACGAAGAACCCCAAAAGGAAAGTTTGCAAAACGAGCCTCCTTCAAGCAATGTCGAGAATCTATCCAAAACCCGGTCCAAAGTCACATTGGAAAAACCCTCATCATCCGCAACCGCCGATTCCATCCCCGCAATCAGCACGGCAAAGGTCAACAAACCCGCCGCCGCGCGTTCAGAACCGCGGGCCACAGAAATAAAAACGGAGCCATCCGAGAAACCTTCTGAGCCTCAGGATGATAACAAGGTAGCATTGGAAACCCCGATAGAACCGGCAGTAACGCAAAAAGATTCTGATTTATCAGAAAAACCGGTTATAATTCAACAGGTTATAGAAAAACTAGAGCTGTCGGAGGCCACCGGTCCGAGTTTGCCGAAACCCTCTGCCAAGCCGTTGCATTTGAAAATTGAGGTGCAGGGAAATTCCTGGTTCAACATAACGGTGGACGGCAGTAAGGAAGAGGATTTTATTCTTCCCGGTGGTTCCAGCAAAAATATTTATGGCAAGGAAAAGATTCGATTGACCATTGGCAACAGGAGTGGGACGAGTCTTTTTTTGAATGGAAAAGCCATCGAACTACCTTCTGGGACAAATGATGTGATAAGGAATTTTGATGTGACCGCCAACCTATTGGAATAATTCATGACCCCGCAGAAAGCGGACGGGGGTTTCGATAAGGATTTTTATTTGAAAGCCGTGGCCAGCGTGACGCCGGACCCGAATGGCAATCATATTATCTGCAAACAAACTTTATTTCGACCCTACGAGTTTTTGACCGTTGCTCCTACGGCTAGTAGCCAGCGTGACGCTGGACCCGAATGGCGACAACTTTCACTGTTAACTAAGGTTTTCCGGGGCTCGCGAGCGAAACGAGCGTCAGCCCCATTTTTCCTCCCCGCGTTGCGGGGCCCACTGGTGGGAATAGACTATGGCAAAAATAGACGCGTTTTTTAAATTGATGAATGAGCAGGGCGCTTCCGACCTGCACCTGGTCGCGGGGTCTCAGCCCGTTCTCCGTGTGCATGGGGATATGGAGCGGGTCAAATACAAGGAACTCGACAACGACGAACTGAAAGGTATCCTGTATGAAATCGCCCCTGAAGACAAAATAAAAGTTTTTGAAGAAACCGGCGATATCGATTTTGCTTATGAGATCCCCAATCTGGCGCGATACCGGGCCAATTATTTTCAGCAAAAATGGGGGGTCGGAGCTGTCTTTCGGGAAATTCCCAGTGAAATTTTGACGGTGGAACAACTGGGACTGCCTTCGGTCATTTCAAAATTGTCCATGCTTCATAAGGGGATGGTGTTGGTCACAGGACCCACGGGAAGCGGAAAATCGACCACCCTGGCGGCGATGATTGATTTCATCAACGCAAGTAGAAAAAGCCACATCATCACGATTGAAGACCCTGTGGAGTTTGTCCACAAAAACAAGAATTGCATCATCAATCATCGCGAGGTGGGAATTCATACGCAGGGGTTTAAATCCGCCCTCAGAGGAGCGCTCCGTGAAGATCCCGATATCATTCTGGTGGGCGAAATGCGTGATCTGGAAACCATTGAGCTGGCGCTAGAAGCGGCCTCCACAGGGCACCTTGTTTTTGGAACCTTGCACACCCAAAGCGCCGCTAAAACCATCGACCGCGTTATTGATGTTTTCCCGGCTCATCAGCAGGCGCAAATCCGCACCACTCTTTCGGAAACGCTTAAGGGGGTGGTGGCGCAGAATTTGTTTAAACGCGTCGATAAAAAAGCCCGGATGGCGGTTCTTGAGGTTTTGGTGGTGACTCCCGCTGTGTCCAACCTGATTCGTGAAGGCAAAACGTTTCAGATTCCTTCGGCGATTCAGACCGGCAAAAAGTTTGGCATGCAGTCTTTGGACGACGCCATTCTCAAGGCTCTGGAAGCCCGGAAAATCGGCGCTGAGGATGCGTTTGAAAAAGCAATCGTAAAAGACAGGTTCATTCAGTTTTTAAGCAAGCCGCCGGAATTTATATAGAGAAAGGTCTTATGAGAAAAGCTGAGATTGACCATATCCTGACCACCATGCTGGAGTCTTTTGGAACTATTTCCGACCTCAACATAACGGCGGGAAAACCTTTTCAGGTGGAGTCAGCGGGGCAGTTGACCGAGGTTTCCCTGGAGTTGGCCCGTCCTGAAATCACTCCCTTCCAGGCGGAAACCTTTGCGTTGAACCTGATCAATTCCGACCGCAGGTTGACCGAAACCCTGATTCGCGAAGGATCGTGCGACTGCTCTTATTTTCTGGTTGGGAAGGTGCGGTTCAGGGTCAATATATTTTCTCAACGAGGCAATTACAGCACGGTCTTGAGAAAACTTGAAACGCGCATTCCCTCTATTGAAGACCTGAAACTACCTCCGCAATTCGGCAAAGTGGCGGACGAGAAAAATGGATTGATTCTGGTCACCGGCGCCACCGGCAGTGGTAAATCGACCACTCTGGCGGCTCTCCTGGACAAGATCAACGATGAAAAATCCATCCACATCATTACCCTGGAAGACCCGGTGGAATTTGTGCATCCGCACAGAAAGGCGACCTTCAATCAAAGGGAGTTGGGAAGTGATTTCGACGCGTTTTCCAACGGCCTCAGGGCGGCGCTCCGGCAGGCTCCGAAAGTGATTCTGGTGGGTGAAATGCGTGACCGGGAAACGGTTGAAATCGGCCTCAGCGCTTCCGAAACGGGCCATCTTGTCATGAGTACTCTGCACACGGTGGATGCGGGCCAAACCATCAATCGCATCATCGGCATGTTTTCCAAAGAGGAGGAACAGCAGATTCGTATCCGGCTGGCGGACACCCTGCGCTGGATCATATGCCAACGTTTACTGCCGAAGGTAGGAGGCGGAAGAATTGCCCTGCTGGAAATTCTTTCCACCAGCCTCAGGATCAAGGACGCGATCATCAACGGCGAATCGGAAGGAAAAACGTTTTACGAGATCCTTACCACTGGAGAAGCTTATGGGATGTGGACGTTTGACAAGCACATTCTCAAATTATTTGTAGATGGAATGATCACCGAAGATACAGCCCTGGCCTATGCCTCCCGAAGGTCTGTGGTGGCGCGGGGGATTGATACCATCAAAGCCACCAAGGGAGAAAAGACCACCGATATTGATGAACTCATCATGGATGAAGAATACGAAACGCAAGTCAAATGATCTTTTTATAGGATAGGGACTGAATGCAAATCAAATGCACCGAGTGTGAACACGGAATAAATATTCCCGATGAGAAAGTTCCTCAAGGCCGGGTTTTTTCCATTGCCTGCCCGGGATGCCGGGCGAAAATTCGGATCGATCAGCACATTTCTTCCGAGCCGGTGGAAGAACCGAAGCCCTTTATAGAGGAAGAACCCGAAACGGAACGGGATAACTCTCTGGGAATCATCCTTTCCAGTGAGAGCGAGTTCGATGACGAGGATGAAGAGTTTTCTATTTACGATGAAAACGACAAGCTTGCCCTGGTTTTGGATGAAACCAATAAAAACCTGTGGATGGATGTTTTGGAGGAAAGAGGATTCAAGGTGCAGTTTGCCAAATCTCCCGAGCATGCGGTTCACAAGATGAAATTCACTCACTATCACTTTGTGATTCTGCATGAAAATTACGGCAAGGTGGCTCTCGAAAAGAACCCGGTTTACCGGGGTTTGGTGGAAATGCTCATGGCGACCCGCAGGCATATTTTCTTCGCTGTTGTAGGCAAAAATTTTAAGACCTTGAACAATATGCAGGCATTCAGCACCAGCGTCAATTTAGTCATCAATGAAAAAGATTTGGATAAGTTGGCCAGGATTCTTAAAAAAGCGATCTCCGAGCATGAGATGTTTTACAAGGTTTTTAATGAATCTTTACAGGCAATGGGAAAAGTATGAGCTTATTAAAAGACGCGTCCATCGTTCAGCGTTTTTCAGACGGTGAGGTCATCATTTCTGAAGGGATCACCAGCAACAACGCCTACATCGTACTGCGCGGCAGGGTGCGGGTGACTAAAAAACTGGACCGCAAGACAGTGGTGATCAGCACTCTCAAGGAAGGCGATATTTTTGGTGAGATGGGACTGATTTCAAAATCAGTGAGGAGCACTTCTGTTTCCGCTCTGGGAGATGTCGAAGTGGGTTTTATTGATAAAGAAAAATTTGACGAACTCCTGGATACGTTACCGGAAGATGTTCGCACCATTATCCATGCCCTCGTGCATCGGTTGCGTAGCACCACGGACATGATGATTCGAATCGGGTCGGAGTTGGAGAACACCAGGAAACAAATCAGATCGATGTAACCTAGAAATAAAAAGGAAATTGCCAGTGTCGACGTTTACTTATAAAGCCAGGGTCAGAGGTCAGGTCAAATCGGGCGAAGTGGAAGCCGAGGACGAAAAATCCGCCATCGCCAAACTAAGATCGCAGAAAATCCGCACCAACTCCGTCAAAAAGAAAGGCGCGTCGAGTGATTTTTTTAGCCCTAGAAAACAAAAAATCACCGGACGGGATATCGTGGTTTTCACCCGTCAATTTTCCACCATGGTGGACGCTGGGTTGCCCCTGGTTCAGTGCCTGGATATCCTGGGAAGGCAATCCGAGAATAAAACGTTCGGAGAAATAATCATCAATGTAAAGTCCAATATTGAGACCGGCAGTGATCTTTCCGCTTCCATGCGCAAGTACCCTGAAACGTTTGACAACCTGTATTGCAATCTTGTAGAAGCCGGAGAAGTGGGAGGAATCCTCGACACCATTTTGAAGCGCTTGGCGGATTATATTGAAAAATCCGAATCTCTTAAAAAGAAAGTAAAATCGGCCATGGTGTATCCGGGCGTCATCGTCACGGTCGCTGTGAGTGTCGTGGCTTTTCTGATGATTTTTGTGATTCCCGCGTTTGCCGGTTTGTTTGCAGGTGGCGGTGTGGAACTGCCCGGTCCGACTCAAATCGTCATGGCGGCGAGTGATTTTTTCCGTACGAAATGGTACTTCCTGTTTGGCGGCATGGCGGCGCTCTTTTTTCTCATCAAAAAAATCTACTCTACTGAACGGGGACGTTTTGAAATCGACCGGCTGTCACTGAAGCTACCGGTGATCGGGATGCTGATTCGCAAGGTTTCCGTGGCCAAATTCACCCGGACCCTGGGGACGCTGATCTCAAGCGGTGTGCCCTTGATCGAGGGCCTGGAAATTTGTGCCCGCACCTCCGGCAACAAGATCGTTGAACGGGCGGTGTTTAAAACCATTGAGGCCATCAAGGGGGGTGAGAACATCGCCACGCCACTTTCCAGAGAGAGTATTTTTCCGCCCATGGTGATTCAGATGATCGACGTCGGAGAGAACTCCGGTTCTCTGGACATCATGTGTCATAAAATCGCGGACTTTTATGATGAAGAAGTCGATAACGCCGTTTCCGCATTGACCGCTCTGTTGGAACCGATGTTGATGGTTTTTCTGGGCATCGTCGTGGGTTTCATTGTGGTGGCCATGTATTTGCCAATATTCAAATTGGGCGACGCGATTTAACCGTCCAGTTCCTTCATACCCGGCGCCGGTGGGATGGTAACGAACCCACCGGCATTTGCCCATACCCGCATGACACGCATCAAAAAAAAACTGGACGAGGATGAACTTCGGCAGAGGCTCAAAACCATCATGGTTCTGCGGGTGGCCCTGCTGACGGGGTTTGTCGCGCTCCTTCTGGTTTTAGCGTCACGCCTGAAATTTTTCGCCTCCATAGGTCCGCTGACCGCCGTTATTTGTTCCGGTTACCTGCTTTCCATTCTGTATGCCCTTCTTTTTAAATTTTTGAAACCCTCGTTGGGGGCTTCTTTCCAGATCGTTGGCGACCTTTTTCTGGTCGGAGGAATTATTTACACAACGGGAGGAACTCAGAGCCCGGTTTCTTTTTTATTCATTTTTGTCATCATTGTCGCCAGTTCCATTTTTTCACGCGCGGGGTGCTATTTTGCCGCCTCGGGAGCAAGCATCCTCTATGGGTCGCTGATCGACCTGGAATTTTATGGATTCATCCAGCCATACTACCTGTTTCATCAGCCGGATAACCTCATTGCGGGGAGCGGTTACGCTTTTTATTTGATATTTTTGAACATTGGTTCTTTTTATTCCGTGGCTTTTCTGAGCAGTCTCCTCAACCAGCGCTTACGGGCGATCAAGAAAGAACTTGCTGTGACCAGCAAAAACCTCATTGAACTGCAAGCCTTTCATACAAATGTGGTTCAGGATATGGGATCGGGCCTCATCACGGTTGATGCCGGAGGCCACATCACCTCCATGAACCGCGCCGCAGAAGAAATTACGGGTTATTGTCTGGCGGAAAATCTGGACCAGCCCGCCGCCGCATTATTGTCGTTTGCAACCTTCAAAAATTTTTTAAAGCAACCCGACAACAATTCCCTGCCTTTCCAAACAGAGGGAGAGTGCCGGCGCAAGGATGGGAAAACGATTTTGATTCGCGTGAAGGTGAGCCGCTTCTCCGGCCCCGAAGACCCGCGCAAGGGTTTCATCTGCGTGTTTGAAGATCTCACTGAATTTCAGGAATTGCGCGAGAAAATTTCGCAG
>Ga0114931_10011526_pt1 | contig 10432 bp, 10 predicted proteins | sample 2SBtaG_FD_89579 | JGI IMG/M metagenome (GOLD analysis project Ga0114931, IMG submission 89579) | Deep subsurface microbial communities from Kolumbo volcano to uncover new lineages of life (NeLLi) - 2SBTROV14_V59a metaG | ecosystem: Environmental > Aquatic > Marine > Volcanic | place: Kolumbo... | reverse complement strand
ATCAGCGTGCCGACCACCGCCGAAAGAGCAATGAGACTGCCAACCGACAAGTCGATCCCCGCCGTGATGATGACCATGGTCATGCCGATCGCGATCACGGCAATGACGACGATTCGATCGACGATCGCCAACAGATTGGTCCGTTTCAAAAAATCAGGCCACAAATGGGGTTGGGGGGTCACTACGGCAAAATGGGTGGCAACCGAACAGAGTGCGGGAACCTGCTCAACCACACGCCATTGGGCGACCTCGCCGGCCGTGGCGATCGCGGCCAGTGGCTGGCCCGAGTGTGCCAGACGCGCAACCTCGCGGCGCACATCTCGGGGCGTGCCAACAATGATGTGTACGTTGGTGAATCCCTGTTTCGCGAGCAGGTCGCCAGCCATCGTCGCCAGGCGCGCGGATTTCTTGCGCGCCGCGCCAATGGCGATGATCGGGTCACTCTTGGCGCACGTCGCACCGATCTGCTGGACCAGTTCCGCGGCGGCAGCGGCCCCTTGAGGTGTCTGTTCATGCAACGTCAGCACGCTGAACAAAACGCCCAGTGCGATCAGCACGAGCACCATGCCGTAGTCCGTCAATATGTGCCGCATACGAATATTCTCTCCCCCGCGCCGGAAGCGCGCGCCCGCGGGGAGATCTATCCTCCGTCGGTCGCGTACCCGTTGCGCGCTCCGAAACATGCGCGCACGGAGCGCGCATATGGCGGTCATAATTCCGCACTACCCGCGTCGACAACCCATCCACGTTCCCGCCCCCACCGAGCTTGACTCGGTGGAGCGCATGATTCCGCACGTGTCATGCCATCGCCATCGACAAGATGTCCTCTTGGGTCGTTTCGGCAACGTCCGTCATCTCACCCTTGACCTGCCCTTCATGCATCACGACGATGCGATCGCTCATGCCGATCACTTCGGGCAGCTCGCTACTGATCATGATCAGGCCCTTGCCCGCCGCCGCCAGCCGGTTCATCCAGACGTAGATATCGTACGTGCTACCGACATCGATGCCGCGTGTCGGCTCATCAAAGATGATCACGTCGGCATTCCGCGCCAACCATTTGGCCAACACGAGCTTTTGCTGATTGCCACCGGACAGATTCCCGGCCAGCTGATCCGGGCCAGAAATCTTGATCTTGAGTTCGTCGACATACGATGCGAATTCGGTTCGTTCCCGGCGTTTGTCAAGTACTCTCCAGCGAAGATAGTGATCGAGATTCGGCAAGGCGAAATTGTCACGTACACCGTGGTTGAGAATCACGCCCTGGCGCTTGCGGTCCTCGGTCAATAAGCAGATACCTTGGCGTATGGCATCGCGTGGCGAACGGATCACAACCGGTTGGCCATTGATGCAAAGGGATCCCCGCTCGTAACGGTCCGCGCCAAAGACGAGGCGCACCGTTTCGGTGCGTCCGGAACCGGCGAGTCCGGCGATACCGAGTATCTCTCCGGCGCGAACGTGGAAGCTCACGTCCCGAACAACGTCGCCACGCCATAGATGTTCCACCCGTAAGCGCTCGTCACCGATCCGCACGTGGCGTTTGGGAAACTCCGACTCGAGTGTCCGTCCGACCATCATCTCAATCAGCTTGTGGCGGCCGACCTCCGCCACCGGCCGCGTGGCGACTTCCTGACCGTCACGCAAGACCATGACTCGGTCAGCGATCGCGGACACTTCTTCCAGGCGATGGCTGACATAAATAATCCCCAGCCCGCGTTGGCGCAGTTCGCGCACGATGGCCAACAGCCGGCGCACCTCGGGGGCTGCCAGCGCGGCGGTTGGTTCATCCATGACAAGGATCTTGGCATCGATCGCCAACGCTTTGGCGATTTCCACAATTTGCTGTTGCGCCACGGCGAGGTCGCCGCAGCGGGTTTCCGGATCAACGGCAATCCCGATTCGCGCAAACAACTCGGCGACGCGTCGGCGTTCCTCGGCGGCACGAATCAGACCGCCACGGGTCCGCTCGAGCCCGAGAAGGATATTCTCGCGAACGGTCAGACTGGGAATGAGGTTGAACTCCTGATAGACGGTGGATATGCCGGCCTGTCGAGCAGCCGTTGGTGAACGCATTGGGCACGGATGTCCGTGCAGGCGAATCACGCCGCGATCCGGCCTCACGGCGCCACCGAGGATCTTCATCAGAGTACTCTTGCCGGCACCGTTCTCGCCGACCAACGCCAGAACCTCGCCCCGATTCAGCGTCAGTTCGATCTTCTGCAACGCGTGCACGCCCGGAAACGTCTTGTCGATCCCATGCATTTCGAGCAGAGGAGCGGACGCGTGGTCGAGCGGCGGGTTGGTGGTCGAGTTCATGGTGTAAACTAAGAATTTGGTAACCCTCATAAGAATATCGAGTGCAACGTGTAGTCCAACTACGACACGGGGACTATTCTACGCTTTTCGCGGCCCCGCGTCACTTGGGATCGGCATATCACTCGCATGGATCCATCACCCAGGTCCTCGTCATGCACCATTACTGTACGGACGACACGATCGTGGCGACGGCGACGGCGCCGGGACGCGGCGTGCGCGGTGTGGTGCGCATGAGTGGTCCCACCACGCTGTCCGCCTTGGCGGCATGCTTTGCCGCCGCGGATGGCCGGTCCCTGCGCGACATTTCCGCCGCGTGCTGTATTTCGGGGTCGGTGCAGGCAGCCGATGGTCTCGGACCGGTCCCCTGCGAACTACTCTTGTGGCCCTCGAATCGAAGCTACACACGTCAGGTTGCCGCCGAGCTACATTTGATTGGGTCGGCGCCGATTTTGCACGCGGTACAACGTGCACTGATCGACCGGGGAGCCCGACTGGCGGAACCGGGCGAGTTCACATTGCGGGCTTTTCTGGCCGGACGGATCGATTTGACGCAAGCGGAGGCTGTCTTGGGAATCGTGGACGCCGTGAACGATGCGGACTTGAACACGGCGCTGACCCAACTCGCGGGCGGCCTGCGTCAGCCACTGCAGCGCCTGCGTGCCACCCTGTTGGGCCTGTTGGCCGATCTCGAGGCAGGTCTCGACTTCGCGGATCAGGAGATCGAATTCATCGATCATGACACGCTGGGCACGCGTCTGCGTCAATTGGCCGACGAGATGGATCTGGTGCGCAACCAAATGACCCGTCGCGGACACCACGCGCACCATTACCGTATCGTGCTGCGCGGGTGGCCGAACACGGGAAAGAGTAGTTTGTTGAACGCGCTATGCGATGGCGCTGTGGCACTGGTCTCCGCGGCAGACGGGACGACGCGCGACTACGTCCGTGCGCGTGTTGTCTGGGATGGGATCTCGTGCGATCTGTACGACACGGCGGGACACACCGCGGCGGACGCGGCCACGGCCATCGAGGCCGAGGCTCAACGGTTGACCGACCAGCTGGTGGGCGACGCGGATTTAGAGCTATTCTGTCTGGATGCGACCCGACCGCTGAACGCGTGGGAGACGGCGATGTTGGCCCGCGCCATGCCGTATGCACGCATGATCGTCTTGACGAAACTGGACGCCTGCGGCGGATCACCGACCGCTCGGCCGGGCGCCGTGGCGACCAGCAGCCATACTCGGCAGGGAATCCGATCGCTGCGAGACGCGATATGCCAGCGTCTCCAGGCCGGCCCGGGGCGGGCGTCGATCGTCGCCGCCACGCTGGAACGTGGGCGGCAAGCGTGCACGCAGGCGTCACGATCACTCGGTCGTGCCATCGCGGTAACGGAAATCCGCGGCGGGGATGAGCTGGTGGCGGCGGAACTGCGGCTGGCCTTGGATTGCATCGGTCAGGTCGTCGGCGTGGTTAGCACGGATGAGCTGCTCGGCCAGATTTTCCGACGATTCTGTGTTGGGAAATAGGCGAAAGCCGACCGCCGTGCGCGCCGGCACGGGAACGGCGGGGTCCTGCCTCGTCGAGTTTCGCGCCAACCAACCGCGGTGATCTTCACCGACGCGGCCAACCATGCACTCGAAAAACCGCCCGTGACCAGCTACCATGTAGGCGGCACGGACCAACGAAGCTCTCGTGCGCTGGTAATCTAAGCTGGAGGGTAGGTAGACCAATGCGTTATTCATTTCGCTTGGCCGAGTTGCTAGGTCACGTCCCGGATCCGCGCAAACGTCCGGGGACGATCAAGGCCATTGTCGAGTACACGGGCCTCGATCGCCATCAAGTCGCCGCGCTGCTCAAGAACGAGGTCAAGTACATTCCAATGAAGGCGCTATCCCGCCTGTGTGATTACTTGATCGAATATGGTTACGTGTCGGCGGATCAACTGCCCGGCGCGTTATTCGCCGTCGAACCGGAACATTTCTGGGAACTGCTGGCACGCCGCCGGCGGCTGGAGATGTGCGTGGGCGTGCGTACCCATGAGTCGGCGGGCCAACACGAAGGGGCCTGGGTCATGGCGTCCGACTCGGTCTTGCTCGGTGAGCTGCTCAATGGCGTCTCGACCCTCGGCGGCACGGCGAAACATCAAATGTCGATGCATGCGGCCGGTAGCCTCATGCCGCAGCCGGAACACTTGAAGCAGTCCCTTGTTTGGAGCCCGGGACAGGTGGTCGATGAGCACATCGTCACGCGCGCGCGCGCTGTCTACGAGCAATTCACCGGCCCCGGCAGCGATAAGGCACTCATCTGTCTCGGGAGCATCAAGAGTAACCCCGTGGCGGAGCTCATTGTCGCCAGCGCTTTTGGCTGCACGCCGTTTCAGTCACAGGACGACATTGCCGATCCCACCCAACGCGGCTGCCCGTTCTTCCTGCGGTACCGCGGCACCGATCCGCACCCAGCTTCCTGCTGCGCCGGACTGCAACTCGGCTCCAGGCAGTCATCGGAATCCCCCGGCTACTACTTCGAAACAGCCCATGGCAAATGGCGGTATTGCGGTTGGGATCAGCCGGAACACGATACGGCACTCGTCTTCTATATCCATCGCGAATCGCAGGGACGGCTGGAAATGGTGTTGGGCGGCTTCTCGGGCCGCGCGACGCGTCTGCTCGCCAAGACGCTCGCATTGCGCGCCGAGGGGTTCTGGCCCCCCGTGTACTCCAAACACGGTATTCAAGTCGGCGCGTTTATCGTCCAGTATATCTTCGCTTCGGACGCCGCGGATCAGCGCGATCTGCTGCGCACCGATCTCATCGCCGAGACCAAGATCATTCCTCTGGATAGCCAGGTGCTGGCACGCCGCCTGGACATCGGACGCCTGGATTCCTGAATTGCGACCGCCCATCGACGCGTAAGACGCGTGGCACCACCTGACTGCCGTACGCCCCGGAATCAACTTCGCGGCCGGTTGCATCGCCAGCCATGGGTTCTATACAATCCCGTGTGGCGAATTGGCCACTTTTAACACGCGAGTTAACACATGGCTCATAAGTGGCGGGTGAATCCTGCGCGTGGCAGGGCTGCGTTTGCATGGCGCCGTGCCGCGGAGCCCCGGAGTGGCCGCGTGAATGGACGCCGTGAAACGCACCTGCGTGGCGCGGGTCCGGACGACGAAACAAGCAACGGGTGCCAACTGGATTAAACGGTGGTTTTTCATGAAACGAATCTTGATTCTCGGCGCGGGCACGGCCGGCACGATGATGGCCAACAAGTTGATCGGCACGCTGCCGGAAGATGAGTGGTCGCTCACGATTGTCGACCAGAATCCAACGCATTATTACCAGCCCGGATTCTTATTCATCCCGTTTGGCATTTACCAGCGGAGCGACGTGGAGAAACCGAAACGCGATTTTCTCCCGCCACGCGCGCGGGTCGTGCTTGGCGAGATCGACGTGATTAACCGGATCAGAACCGAGTCCGAATGCACGACGGCCAAGTGCTTGGGTACGACTATTTAGTCATTGCGACAGGGGTCAACGTTCATCCCGAAGAAACCGAAGGAATGCAGGGTCCGGGATGGCGCCGCAACATCTTCGATTTTTACACGGTGGATGGTGCCGTTGCGTTGGCGCATTTCTTGAAGTACTGGGAAGGTGGCCGTCTGGTGTTGGCCATCTCGGAAATGCCGATCAAGTGCCCGGTGGCACCGTTGGAGTTCGTGTTCTTGGCGGACTGGTGGCTGACCGAACAGGGGATTCGGGACCGCGTGGAAATCGAGTACGTCACGCCGCTCCCGGGCGCGTTCACGAAACCGAAGGCGTCCCAGGTCCTGGGAAGCTTCCTGGAAAACAAGAGCATCAGTCTGACGAGCGAGTTCGATTTGGGCGAGGTGGATGCCGAGCAGAATGTCATCAAGTCCTATGACGAAAACGAGGTGCCCTTTGACCTGTTGGTCACGATTCCCACGAACAAGGGCAGCGCGGTGATTGCGCGGTCCGGCATTGGCGATGAATTCAACTTTGTACCGACGGACAAGGAGACACTGGTCTCGAAGGTCAAGGAGAACATCTTCGTCATTGGCGACGCGACCGACTTGCCGGCGTCGAAAGCCGGATCGGTGGCCCACTTCGAAGCGGACATTTTACTTGAGAACATGCTGGCGGTCATCGATGGTCGCCAGCCGCGACATCGGTTTGACGGCCACGCGAATTGTTACATCGAATCCGGGTTTGGCAAAGGCGTGTTGATCGATTTCAATTACGACACCGAGCCGCTGCCGGGCAAATTTCCGTTGCCGGGAATCGGCCCGTTTTCGCTGCTTGAAGAGACACGCATGAACCATTACGGCAAGATGATGTTTCGTTGGATCTATTGGAACTTGCTCCTCAAGGGAGCCGAGTTACCCATCTCTTCGAATATGCTCATGGCCGGGAAGAAGTACTAGTCATGCCGATACTCACAATGGAACAACAACTCGAGGCCATTCAAGACCAGCTCGAGACAATCCGCATCAATTTGGCGGCGCGCGACCGGCGTTTGGCGGAATTCGAGGAACTGAAGGACGATTTAGCGCGGATCGTGAACGACTTGACACGCGCCGCCATCGAGGAACTCGACGATCTCACACCGTTCGTTCGGACGGGCGATTTCGCCGCGCTGGTGAAACGGCTCCTGCGCAGCACGAACCGGATCTCCGATTCCGTCACCACGCTCGAAAGCGCGGCGCGTTTCGTGGACGACGTTCGGCCGATCACCCATGATCTTTTCAACCAGTTCATCTTCAAACTGGATGATATGGAGCGGAAGGGTTATTTCCGCCTGGTCGGCGAGTTGCGGGACCTGGGCGATGTCACGGTACGGGCCACCGCCGACAGCAACATGGTACCCGCGCTGCGCAAGGCCGTGCAGACCGCGCGGGAGACCGACCTGGACCAGTTTGATGATTACTCGCTATGGAAGATGTACAAGGACTTCCGCAGCCCGGAAGTACGTCGCGCCGTTGGTCTATTGATGGTATTCCTGAAAACTCTGGGGCGCGAAATGCAGGCCCCGGAATCCCCGCAAGAATGATGTACCTAATCGGAGACGAGTATGCCCCAGAAAGAGATTGCTGGACAAGTCGTGGATTTTGATGACGAGGGTTTCATGAAGGAGCCTTCGGTTTGGAATGAGGAAATCGCCAAGGCACTTGCGAGCGACGAGGGAATCGAACTCACCGATCGCCATTTCCTCGTCTTGAATTTCATGCGTTCGGAGTATGCCAAGAACCAGAAAGTCCCTTCGCTGCGCAAGGTTAAGAATGAAAGTACGGTCGGGACCAAGGAGCTGTACAAGTTATTCCCGAAGGGCCCGGCCAAGAAAGCGGCCCGCATCGCGGGGCTCGGCAAGCCTGAAGGTTGTATTTAAATTGTGCGCGTGGGGGCGTTTGATTTTTCGTAACCGTCCACGGTTCGCAAAGTACTTAACCGCGGATGACCGCTGACAAACGCTGATACACACGGAGTAGCCGTGCACGGTTCGTAAGCCATTGAACGGCGGATGAACGCGGATAATCACCGAAGAGAGTTGTTTTCTCCCGTCGGATGGGATGCAATCACGATCGGTTGCTCGAGTTCGCGAATTACCCCGTGGATTGGTCTATCTGCGTTGATCCGCGTTGATCCGCGGTTTGTAGCTTTCCGATCCGTGAACAGTTACCACACGGGAAAGAGCGTTTTTCAGACTTTGTATCTGACGTGACAATGATCGCTTCTTCGACTCCGCAAGAAAACACCGTGCGTGGCGTTACCAGCGTTCATCCGCGGTTTTCCGCCTTCGGGGTCGTGTGCAGCTACGATTTTTCGTGCGCTCGCTCGAGTGGAGAAAATCTACTTCGGAACGGTACTTCAACCGTTGGTTCATTTTGATTCGACACCCCGCTCGGCAAGCGGGATCCCCTTTGCTTGCGGCCCTGCCGCGCTAGGATGTTCGTGATGAGTGACGATTCGATCAAAAAGGTTTCGATCGTGGTTTCCCGTGGTTCGCTGGACGGTGTCTATCCGGGTCTGATCATGGGCAACGGCGCGTTGATGGACGGGATCGAAGCGAGCATATTCTTTACCTTCTTCGGGCTCGACGCCGTGATCAACCGCAAGATGGACAAACTGAAGGTTGCCACGGTCGGCAATCCGTCCATGGGAATCCCCTCGGTCATTGGGGCGCTGCCCGGAGTGTCCGCGTTTGCAACGACCATGATGAAGCGTGAAATGGAGAAACTCGATATTCCGCCAGTGCGCGAATTCATCGAGATGATCCACGATGCCGGCGGGATGCTCTACGCATGTCGTGCGGCGATGGACATGTTCCATTACGCGAAAGAAGACCTGTGCGAACAGGTTGAGAGGATTCTGACGGTGGGCGAGTTTTACGAGGTTTCGGCCGGCGCCCAGATCATTTTCACGTAGCACCAAATGGAATGTAGCTTGAGTTGTAGCAAGTTTGGCATATTCCAAATGTAGGACGGGCACTCCTGCCCGTCTCGGATTTTGCGGGCACTCCTGCCCGTCCGACGTGAAAAACGGTTCGATCCCCATCGGAACATTCGCCACCATATTCCATTGGGTGCTAGGGAACGGGGGCGCAGCACGAAATCAGCGCTGCATCAGGACAAGCCCACCATGGGCGGACCGGACAGTAGCCGCGGCATGCGGGGCGCGCCATCCGTGTGCCGTGCGCGCATGACCCGCTCGACGATCAGCGCTCCGATACGTCCGATAGGTCCGATACGACTGCTTGGACCGATCTGTCCAGAGAAGATGCGTGGTACCCTTCGGACACCCACCACCACGAACACGCCAAGGACGCAGGAAATCAGTTGACGGTGTACCGCACTCTCCAGGAAGGTGACTGGACCAGTCAACGATCGAGGCCGCGCCATGTGTCACTTGGTTGGATGGACCGTCCGCAACCCCCGGCCGCTCGAGTCCCCGGTACGATGGACGCCCACGTCGGAGACTTGCACGACATCCATGGGACACGCTACGCTGGGAAATCTGGTTACCGCCAAGAACTTCACCGGGGGAGCGGGAGCATGCGAGTCGCGGGGATTTTGGAATCGTGCCTGTATGTCGATGATTTAGATGCGGCACAGAAATTCTACATCGATATTTTGGGTCTACAATTAGTCGAACGCCACCCGACACGTCATGTGTTCCTGCGCTGTGGGGCGCACATGTTGCTGATATTTCAGCCCGAGTCGAGCAATGTCGCCGGTTCCTCGGTGCCACGGCACGGGGCCACGGGGCCAGGCCACATCGCCTTCGCCGTTGCCGACGACGAGTTTCCCCGCTGGATTACCCACCTGCACGCGCACGAGATCGCGGTGGAAAAAACAGTCGATTGGCCGCAGGGTGGCCATTCCGTTTACTTTCGTGATCCGGCGGGAAACAGCCTGGAACTCGCGAGTCCACGCATTTGGCGGACCGAAGAATCCTGACACACCCGAAAAACTAGGCAATCTGTGACGGTTCCTAGGTTCTTGGCAAATTAAGTCCACCTGTTTTGCCGATGCCTTAGAGTGGCTGATCGGCCTGACCAGGATTTTCGCTCCAAGCCCGAGATCACAAAATGGACCGCGTCGAATTGCTCGAACAGATTCGCTCACTCATTCGCGAAGCACTCCACCGCCACGGCGCGGCGCCCGATGGCTCGGTCCATGAGGCCATGCTGATCCGCAACGGCTTTTTCTGCGGGCGCCGATTCGAGACCGATGGCTTTCAGGCGATCTGGTTTGTCGAAGAGAACGAGATCAAAATCTATGGGCGCGATGGCGCGATCGCGAAAGTCCTTGCCCTGGATCCCACTCAAATCGAACGGCGCGCGGCGGCCTAGCGGCCATGCACCGTAATTGACTTGTCACACGATCGCCAAATTGCCCGCGAGCCTGTTCATGTGCAGCTTAATGGTGCTTGTGGTGCAGGCGCCCCGCCTCAGCGTACTCTGCGTTTGACTGCTTCGCATTTGGCTTAACCGTCACGCAAATGCCCATTTCGTCTGCAACGCCGATTTTCTAGCCGGTCACGCCCGGCCTGGGCTGGGCAGTTGAAAAGTTGGCCTTGACCCGGGGATCTGATGAGGATTT
>Ga0114931_10011525_pt1 | contig 10433 bp, 9 predicted proteins | sample 2SBtaG_FD_89579 | JGI IMG/M metagenome (GOLD analysis project Ga0114931, IMG submission 89579) | Deep subsurface microbial communities from Kolumbo volcano to uncover new lineages of life (NeLLi) - 2SBTROV14_V59a metaG | ecosystem: Environmental > Aquatic > Marine > Volcanic | place: Kolumbo... | reverse complement strand
TGTTGCTCCCCCTGTTGCTCCCCCCTGTTGGCCCCCACGTTGGCGCGATCCCTTGAACCGATCGCTTCGGCATCGGTGCGCACCCTTGGAATATAGGGTCCGTCGGCGACCAAACCAATCGCGTCGCGCGATCGTTGCGCCAGACGCCCGCCCATTCCCTCGCTCCGAACTACGATTGGGCCGTGTTCCTCCCCGTCGGCACAGATCGTCCCCTGGCGCGCCCCACGCTGGTCAATCACGTCCTGATCGGCCTCAATGTCGCGGTCTACCTGGGCGAGGTCTTCGTCGCCCGCCTCGCCCCGGACCTGCTCGACACGCTCCGATCCCAGCTCGTGCTGGATCCGGGGCACAGCCCGGCCTGGACGTATCTGACCTACGCCTTCCTCCACAGCCACGGCCACATCCTCCACCTGCTCGGGAACATGCTCTTCCTCTGGGTTTTCGGGCCCAACGTCGAGGACCGCTTCGGGCGGATCGGGTACACGGCCTTCTACCTGGTCGGCGCCGTGGTCGCCGGGCTCATCCACGCCCTGTTCGACGGGAATCCGGTCATCGGCGCCTCGGGGGCGATCGCCGGCGTCACCGGGGCCTTCCTCATCCTGTTCCCCCGCACCCGGGTCCACATGCTCACGATCATCGGGCCGTTCAGCATCGCCGCCACCTGGTTCATCGGCTTCGCCATCGCCCGGGACATCTTCTTCCAGAGCACCGGGGGCGGGTCGGTGGCGTACGCGGCACACATCGGGGGCTACGTCTGGGGCGCGGGGCTAAGCCTCGTGCTGCTCTGGACGCACCTACTGGACCGGGAGATCTACGACTTATTCTCGATCATGCGTCAGGCCTCGCGCCGTCGGCAGATCCGCGAGGCCGCCCGCCACGGCGTCGAGGCGCGGGCCCTGCGACCCGCAACGCAGCCGGCCCGGGGCGACCCGCCCGCCAATGAGCCCCTCATGCGCCTCCGGGCCGAGGTAACGGGCCTCATCGCCCAGGGCCACCTCGACGAGGCCGCCGATCGCTACGAGCACCTGCTCACCGAGGGGGCCGCCCACCCATCGCTCACACTGTTGAACCGGCGCCATCAACTGGACCTGTCCAACCACCTGCTCCGAATCGGCCGCCACGCCGCCGCCGCCGCTGCATACCAGAAGTTTCTCGACGCCTATCCCACCGATCACGAGTCCGCCTCGATCCGCCTCATGCTCGGGCTCGTCAAGGCCCGGTATCTGGATGATCCCGACGGGGCACGGGAACTGATTACCTCGGCCATGGATGCGATCACCGACGAGCGGCACAAGGCCCTGGGCAGAACCCTCCTGGCCGAACTGGACCACGCACGAACCGCGTGAAGACGGACAGATCGACATGGGCAAGACACGGATCAAGATCTGCGGCGTGAGGGACCGGGACATCGCGCACGCGGCCATCGACGCCGGCGCCGACGCCTTGGGTTTCGTTTTCGAGCCCCGCTCGCCGCGGTTCATCGATCCCGCCGACGCGTGGGACATCCTCCAGCACCTGCCTCCTATGGTCACGACCGTCGCCCTGCTCGTGAACCCATCCCTCAACCGCTTCTGCGACGCCGAGCAGGCCTGTCCGACGGACTACACCCAGTTGCACGGCAACGAAACCGAGAGCCTGGTCCGTCGCTGCGGTCCGCGTGTCATCAAGGCCGTCCGATTCGATCCGAAGACGATCGACGAGCAACTGGCCCGCTGGGATGCGGTCGCCGAGGTGGACGCGATCTTGGTCGACGGCTCCCCGGGCGGGCAGGGCGTCGCCCTGGACTGGGCGCAACTGGGTGGCCGGATCGGTTCGATCACCACGCCGATCATCCTCGCCGGGGGCCTGACCCCGGACAACGTCGCCGACGCGATCCGCGCCGTCCGACCCTACGCCGTGGACGTCTCCAGTGGCGTTGAGCGGGAGCGTGGGACGAAGGACCCGGCCCTGATCGCCGCCTTCTGCCGGGCGGTGCTGGCCTCCGGCCTGTGATCAACCCAAGGTACGAGCCGCGACCGGCAGGGAGCGGTCCGGGGTGGCATAGGCCTCTGGCTTGTGATCAGCCCCGACATGACTCGAGCGGGATGCCCGTGCCACGCGGAGGTGAGAATGGCCAGGATCCCTCACCCCAGCCCTCTCCCCCAGGGAGAGGGAGCCGGACGAGCGTGATCTTCCGAGACGAGCCGCGAGTGCGAACGAGCGGGTTCTTGACGGAGCGTTGGCGTTCCTGTCCGCTTCCGACCGGGCGCAGCTCGTCTCCGGGTTGGGTGCGCCACGACGGAACAGACACCACCATGCTCGGCGCCAGGCCACCGGAGCCATTGATCTGTGCAAACGGAACGATCTGCGTCACACGCCATACCCGGTTTCGACACGACGGACCGGTCCCTCACAGTTAGCGCTCGTTGCGCACAGAGCGCCGGATTCCGGCTTTCCCGTCCGAAGCGAGCGCGATCTGGTCAAGGCGCGGGCAGCGATCTGCCGGTGGCGCCCGTCGGCGGTTGGGCCGCTGTTCCACGATGAACGCGCCGGCGACGGGCGGAAACGGCGTGCGCGCGCGCCCTACAATCCGCATGTGATGTCAACCGAACTACTCCCGATCAAGAGAGAAACAGGAGGCGAGTTTGCGGGGGTGGTGACGCTGGTCGTCGAGCAGCCAGGCAGGCGGGTGGTCGTGCTCGATCGTGATCTGATCCAGCGGATCGAAGCGTCGGTTTCGGCGCTGCCGGCCGATGCACGCGGGCTCGTGATCGCCTCGGGCAGTGAGCGGGTGTTCATCGCCGGAGCGGATCTGCACCTGATCGCGGAGTTGCCTGATGACCAACTCGACCGGTACTTGAGCTACGGTCAGCGCGTCTGCGCGATGATTGCGGCACTGCCGTATCCGACCGCCGCCGCAATCAACGGCGCGGCGCTTGGGGGTGGGCTCGAACTGGCGATGCACTGCGACGGGCTCGTGGCGGCGCCCTCGCCCACGGGCAGGCCCTACCCGGTCGGGCTTCCCGAGGCGAGCCTGGGGATCTGTCCGGGGTGGGGCGGGACGAATCTGCTGCCGGCGCGGATCGAGGCGGGCGAGGGGATTGAGCGAGCGGCCCAGGGCAGGCCGATGACATTCGACGAGGCGGTCGGCGCCGGTCTTTTCGACCGCGTGGCCGACACGCCGGTCGCGCTCCTGGACGAGGCCCGCCGCTGGGTGATCGAGCAGAGCGGGCCCGGTGCACGCCGGCGTGACGGCGCGCCGCTGCGGTGGATCGGTCGGCCGGAGGTGGCGTCGGAGGTGCTGTCGGCGCTGGACCGGGTGCGCGGCGGACTAGACCTGCCTGCGGGCGCGGCGGTGTGCGACTCGATCGAGGCCGGGCTGACGCGGGGGTGGGAGGCGGCGCTGGGGGCGGAGCGGCGTCACCTGTTGCACCTGCGGTCTCTGCCTCAGACCAGAGAGGGCATCGCGGCGTTCTTTGCCCGCGGCGCGGCCTCGAAGAAGTAATGCCGACCCGCCGCGACGATGTTCGTTCGCGCTGTGGCGAGCAACGGAGCAAGAGATGGCTGATCTGAAGACGATGAAGGGTGTCTCCGAGCAGGACCGCCGGATGATCGCCGAGGCCGAGACGCTTCTCGGGCCCGAGCCGGAGTCGATGGGCTTCGTCAAGAACCTCTTCTGGGGGCGGCTGCGCGGTGATCTGGCATTTCCGTATCCCGAGCAGGATCCCGAGGAGTCGGCGCGATGCGATCAACTCGTGGCCGAGCTCGAGACCTACATGAAGAACGAGCATCCGCGGATCCAGATCGACCAGGAGCAGGAGATCCCGGATTGGGTCGTCAAGCGCCTGTTCGAGATGGGCGTGCTTGGGATGACCATTTCCAGGGAGTATGGCGGGGGTGGATTCGGCATCACCAGTTACAACCGCGCCTTAGAGATGATCGGGCGGTACTGCGGCTCGACGGCCGTCATGGTCTCGGCGCATCAGTCCATCGGGTGCAAGGCGATCATGCTCTTCGGGACCGAGGAGCAGAAGAAGGAGTGGCTTCCCCACCTGGCGACCGAATGGCTCAGCGCGTTCTGCCTCTCGGAGCCGAACGTGGGGTGCGACGCCGGCGGGCAGGAAACCAACTGCGTGCTCAGCGAGGATGGCGAGTACTACATCCTCAACGGCGAGAAGAAATGGGCAACCAGCGGCGCGCTGTCCGGGATCTTCACGGTCATGGCCAACCAGATGATCCCGGACCCGAAGACCGGCAAGGAGGTCAAGCGGGTGACGGCCCTGGTCTGCACGCCGGACATGGAGGGCGTGGACATATTCCAGAAGAACCGGTCCAAGTGCGGGATCCGCGGGACCTGGCAGGCCCGCATCCGTTTCCACGACGTGAAGGTTCCCAAGGCCCACATGCTCCACCGGGAGGGCAAGGGGCTCCACGTCGCGCTGTCGTGCCTGAACTACGGGCGGTGCACGCTCTCGGCAGGCATGCTCGGCGGGGCGCGGATGGCGATGAACCAGGCTGTCAAGTGGTCGCAGACCAGGCATCAGTTCCAGCGCCCGCTGGCGGACTTCGAACTGGTTCAGTTGCGCTTGGCGCGGATGGCCGCGTTGAACTACGCCGCCGAAGCCGTCCTGTACATGACGACCGGCATGCTCGACCGCAACGACGAAGACATCATGGTCGAGACCGCGGTCTGCAAGGTCTTCTGCTCAGAGATGGGCTGGATCGTGGTCAATGACGCGATGCAGATCATGGGCGGCGAGTCGTACATGACCGAGAACGAGATCGAGCGGATCTTTCGGGACTCCCGGCTCAACACAATCGTCGAGGGGGCCAACCAGGTCATGCAGTCGTTCATCTTTGCCTACGGCGGCAAGCAACTGGCCGAGCAGATGCTCGGCGTGCAGGAGGCGGCGAAGAAGAATCCATTCAGGCCGGCGGTGCTGCGGGTGGCGATCCCGCTGCTGCTCGAACTGTACCTGGGCGTTCGCCGGCGCATGCCCCCCGTGCCGAGCGTGGATCCGAGCCTGCGGGGTCCGGCCGAGCGCCTCTGCCGGATGATCCAGGAACACGCGCACCAGTTCAAGCAGGCGTCGCGGCGCCACCAGGAAGAGATCATCACGCGTCAAGCGGTGCAGGCGCGCCTGGCCGACATGGCGATCTGGCTCCACGCCTGGGCGTGCACGCTCAGCAGGATCGACCGCGACATCCGCAGGGGCCAGGACGGGCCGGAGTTCGAGCGCGATCGGGCCGCGGCGATGCACTTCTTCGATCTGGCCGAGATCGAGATCCGCCGAAACATCCGCGGGTTGTACGAGAACGCGGACGAATCCATGCGCACCGCGGCCAAGGCGTCGCTCGCGTTCAGCGACACGCTGCCCAACTCGGACTACGTGATTCCGGAGCGTTCCCCGGTAGCGCAGGGTACCGGGCGCGTGCTCCGGCAGGACTCGATCAAGCAGTTCCCGGGCGACAAGCACGCCGGGGTCGCCTCGACGAAGGAGTAGTGACCGCGCCGGGGTTGGCCTGGATTCGACCGGGCCTGCCGGCTCGGAGATCGGGCCGCTACCCTGTTCCGGGGTTCCCGGTGCGGATTCGGCGCCGGGTGTTTGCCGGGACCCGGGCAGAGAGAAACGGAGAGCACCGATGCCGCGACGGACGGTCTACGAGACACAAATCGAGTCCCTCCAGATCCTGGATGAGAACGGGCGGTTCGACGAGGAACTGGCCCGGGACACGCTCGCGCCCGAGGAGGTGACGCCGCTCTATGAGCAGATGGTCATCTGCCGCGCGTACGACGAGATCGCCTTCAAGCTCCAAAGGTCCGGACGGATGGGGACGTACCCGCAGAACAAGGGGCAGGAGGCCGCCGCGATCGGGACGGCGCGGGCCGCCCGCAAGGGCGTTGACTGGTTCATCACCTGCTACCGCGAGAATGCGGCCTTGTTCATGCACGGGCTACCGATGCACAACATCCTGCTGCACTGGATGGGCGATGAGCGGGGGAACCAGATCCCCGAGGGCGTGAACATGACTCCCATCTCGATCCCCATCGGGACGCACATGCTCCACGCGGTCGGCGTTGCGTGGGCCAACAAGATCCGGGGACGCGAGGGCGTTGTCCTGACGTACTTCGGGGACGGGGCGACCAGCGAGGGGGACTTTCACGAGGCGATGAACTTCGCCGGGTCGCTCCAGGTTCCCGTCGTGTTCATCTGCCAGAACAACCAGTGGGCGATCTCCGTGCCGCGCGAGACCCAGACGGCCTCGGAGACAATCGCGCAGAAGGCGGTCGCCTACGGCATGCCGTCGGTCCAGGTGGACGGCAACGATCTGTTCGCCTGCTACAAGGCCGCCAAGGAATCGATCGATCGGGCCCGCGGGGGCGGCGGCCCGTCGCTGATCGAGGCCGTGACGTACCGGCTCGGCGACCACACAACCGCCGACGACGCCCGTCGCTACCGCGATCCGGAGGAGGTCGAGGCGTGGAAGGCGCGTGACCCGCTGATCCGGACTCGCTTGTTCCTCGAGGCCCGGGGGCTCTGGTCCGACCAGCAGCAGGAGGCGCTCCAGGAGCGAGCCAAGCGGATCGTCTCGGAAGTCGTCAAGGCGGCCGAGGGAATCGAGAAGCCGTCGCCCGAGGACATCTTTGACTCCACGTTCGAATCGCTGCCACCGGATCTGATTCGCCAGAAGCAGACGCTACGGACCGGCTCGATCGGTCAGAACCCGGAGCAGGCGGGGCTCAAAGCCACGCCGGAGCGCGTGTGATTCCCTCACGATCCGGACCCGTGGGCACGAGTGCCCCGCGTGCCTGCCCGAGATGAGAGCAATACCGAGTCATCCAAGAACCCCTGATCCGAGATTCCTCACATGGCTGATCTCACACTCGTCCAAGCAATCAACCTCGCCCTGGCACAGGAGATGGAGGCCGACGACCGCGTCATCCTGCTCGGCGAGGACATCGGCGTCAACGGCGGGGTCTTACGCGTCACCGAGGGGCTCCAGAAGCGGTTCGGCCCCGAGCGCGTCGTGGACACGCCGTTGGCCGAATCGGGCATTATGGGCACCGCCATCGGCCTGGCCATGGGCGGGATGCGGCCGGTGCCCGAGATCCAGTTCGAGGGATTCCTTGGGCCGGCGTACGACCAACTGACCAACCACGCCGCCCGCTTTCGCACGCGGACGCGAGGGGCGATCATGATTCCCCTGACGCTCCGCGTGCTCGTCGGCGGCGGGATCCACGCACCCGAGTTGCACTCGGACTCGCCCGAGGCGATCTACGCCCACACGCCGGGGCTCAAGGTCGTCATGCCCTGCACGCCCTACGACGCCAAGGGCCTGCTCATCAGCGCCATCCGCGACCCGGACCCGGTCGTCTTCTTCGAGCCCAAGCGCGTGTACCGCTCGTTCCGCGAAGAGGTTCCCGAGGACGAGTACACGATCCCGATCGGCTCGGCCAAGATCGTCAGTGAGGGCTCGGACCTGACGCTCGTGACCTGGGGCGCGATGGTCTTCCAGTGTCTCGAAGCGATGGACAACCTGCCCGAGGACGTGTCGGTCGAACTGATCGACCTTCGCACGATCTGGCCCATTGACACCGAAACCGTCGTCGAGTCCGTCCAGAAGACCGGGCGGTGCGTGATCGTGCACGAGGCGCCGCTGACGTGTGGCCTCGGGGCCGAACTGTCCAGCCGAATCCAGGAGGCGTGCTTCCTGTACCTCGAAGCACCTGTGCAGCGCGTGACCGGGTTTGACACGGTCATGCCCTACTACAAACTGGAACTGGACTACCTGCCCGACGCCGGGCGGATCGGGAAGGGAATCGAGGAATGTCTGGCGTATTGAGGACGCACGGCGAATGGCCAAGGCGAGCGGTCCGAGAGCGGAGGCATACCGGGACGCTGCGGCGGAGCGGAGCCAGGACGCTGTGGAGCTGTTTTTGGCTGGACGCTGTGGCGCCGCCATCTGGGTCGCTGGAGTCGCGTTGGAGTGCCTCTTTCGCGCGTACCATCGGAGGCGGTCGGAGCAACTGGACACGGGGCATGACCTCAAGTCGCTCTACAAGGCGTCGCGGTTTGCCGATCGGGTCTCTCCGCGGCATGTGGAGCGCATGGGATCGTCCATCGGCCTCGTCGCGGCGAGTTGGAAGAATCGGTATCGCTATGATCCGGAGGATGCTGTCCGGAGGTCTATCGGGATTCGGAACGCCACGGAGTTCCAGAGAAGGGCCACGGAGGTCGTGAACGCTGTCCAGGAGATCGTGAACCACGGAGTCAAGAGATGGCCGAGCAATCATTAGCGGGGCGAGTGACCGAGCTCATCGGGCGGAGTTTCCCAGGAGCGTCCGTCAACATCGAGCCCGGCGATGGAACCGGTCGCTTGGCCGGGTGGATCACCTGGGACGGCTTCAGGGGACTCGATCACGTCGAGCGGCAACAACGGCTCCGCGAGGCGATCGCCGACCTGCCGATGGACGACCAACTTCTCCTCGGTCCCATTCTGACGATGACGCCCGACGAGGCGTCCGACGACGAAGAGGCTGCATAGCGGGAATCCCATGGCGCACGCGAAAAGTACCGATCCGAACGCCTTCATCCTCCCCGATCTCGGCGAAGGCGTCCACGAGGCCGAACTGATCGCCTGGCGTGTCCAGGTGGGGCAGAGCGTCGAGGAGCACGAGATCCTCGCCGAGATGGAAACGGACAAGGCCCTGGTCGAGGTGCCCAGCCCGCGCGCCGGCGTGATCGCCGCGCTGCACGGCTCGCCGGGCGAGATCCTCAAGGTCGGGAATCCGCTGGTCTCCTACCAGGGCGATGACAACGGCGATGGTGAGGCCGATGCGGCGACCGGATCAGCGCCAGGGTCTCGAACGGAGCGGCCGACTCCATCGGATCGGCCGGGAGGCGACTCGCCGGAGCCCGGCGCTGACCGGAGCGAAGATGACGGCACGGTCGTGGGCGCGGTGCCCGGCGCCGCTGCGGGAGTCTCCGCGGCTCCGGGCAAGGTGCTGGCGACGCCCGCCGTCCGCCGGCTGGCCCGAGACATCGGCATCGACATCTCCACGATCCGTGGCAGCGGCATCGGGGGCCGCGTGACGGAGAAGGACGTCCGCGCCGTGGCTGGTGGGACGGGCGTCCGCGCCGTCGCTGGTGGGGCGCCAAGTGGGACGGGCGTCTCGCCTGTCGCGGCTCCAACCAGTGGGACGGGCGTCTCGCCCGTCATGGAGCGTGCCCCTGCAGGCCGCGGAGCGTCACCCGTCGCCCCGGCACACGTCCCTGTCCCGAGCACTTCTCCTCCCGCGCCCGCGCAGGCCTTGCACATCCCCCCCGGCGCCGAGACCGCGCGAATCCCCTTCCGCGGCGTGCGGCGAAAGATCGCCCAGCGCCTGCGCACCAGCGTGGACACCGCCGTCCACTTCACCGTGATGGATGAGGCCGACGTAACCGATCTGAACGCCCTGCGCAGGCGTCTGGCCTCGGCGTCCGGAGAGAAGGTCTCGTTTCTTCCGTTCGTCGCCAGCGCCGTGTGCCGAGCGCTGACCGGCGGCTACGGCGCGATGAACGCGACGGTCGATGAGGAGCGGGACGAGATCATCCAGCACCGGGCCGTACACATGGGCATCGCCACGGACACCGACACGGGCCTGATGGTCCCCGTCGTGCGCGACTGCGACGCGTTGGGCGTGCTCCAGATCGCCCGCGAGGTGGCTCGCGTTGCGGCCGCGGCGCGGGACAGGACCATTGCCCGCGAGCAGTTGACCGGCTCGACGTTCACGATCACCAACGTCGGCTCCCACGCCGGCCGATTCGCCACGCCGATCCTCAACCATCCCGAGGTCGGCATCCTGGGCGTGGGGCGGGCGCGCGAGGCGATGGTGGTCTCCGGCGGCTGGTTCCGCGTGGGCACGGTGCTGCCCCTGAGCATCGCCTGCGATCACCGCGTGGTGGACGGCGCGACGGCGGCCATGTGCCTGAGCCGGATCATCCAGCTGCTCCAGGAGCCGGAGCAGTTGCTGGAGCCGGCACGGGAGTAGTGCCTGCTTCGCCATCGTAACGTGAGACTCGGTGGTATCTTGGTTGCAATGGGCGGGACTTCACCACTCCTCGACTTGACGACCGCTGCCGACGCGATCCGTTCGGTGAATGCCCACGTGACGTTCCTCGCTGCAGAGCGGCTCATGCACCAGCATTTCCAGAGCGTGGGGCATGCGCTCGATCCGAACAGAGTCGCGGAGCGGCTCGTGCTGCTGGACGGCCTCTGGTCGACGCAGTTGTTCCGGGAACGGGGAGCGGCGTCCCGCATCGTCCGCAACCTAGAGGCGAATGCGAACCGGATGATTGATCGAGTCTGCGGCTTGCCTGCGAATGCGCTGCAAGAGAATCCAGAGCAAGTCGTTCAAGCAGCACGAGAACTGCTCCCCATCATCCTCGATGCCCCGGGCGATCACGGCAAGC
>Ga0114931_10011524_pt1 | contig 10433 bp, 10 predicted proteins | sample 2SBtaG_FD_89579 | JGI IMG/M metagenome (GOLD analysis project Ga0114931, IMG submission 89579) | Deep subsurface microbial communities from Kolumbo volcano to uncover new lineages of life (NeLLi) - 2SBTROV14_V59a metaG | ecosystem: Environmental > Aquatic > Marine > Volcanic | place: Kolumbo... | reverse complement strand
GGACCGAATCGAACCACGCCGGATAAAACGAAGACCCAAACCGCACAAGCTGCTGCAAGAACCGAGAATCGATGCCAGAAAACGTTTAATCGGAAGACGTTAGCCTTAACCGAGCGCCATTCGCTTCTGACACCTTTATTCAGTCTTAATTTTCAACAAGATGCAGAATTATTTCATAAAAATGGAACCTTTGACAGGTTGTCGGACTTTATATTGTTGTTTGGAGTTCGCTTCTTAGAGGGAGTTTTCTAATTGCTGAAATACCCGATTTTGGAGCTTGGAATTACCTTCACTATTTCGGGAAAACCTGAAAATATGGTATTTTCTGCAAATTTCACCGAGGCAAAATACGTTCAAAATCACAGAAATCTGAATTTGAAAACACCCTCTTAGTGAGAAAACAAGGTGAGTTTTGGATTTTTCACAAGGCACGGCATGCACAGATGATCAAATCACTGGAACTGACAGCAATTCCTTGTTTAAGATTGAGCAGCAAGACTCGACTTTCTCCAAAGTATATCAGGATCATTATTCGGCCATCGCCGAGTATTTGTATCGACGCACGGGTCAGGTGGCAATCGCTGAAGACCTCGCGGGAGATGCTTTTCTCGCGGCGTTTCGAAGCTATCACCAATTTCAGGATCGAGGAATACCAATACGACACTGGCTCTATCGCATTGCGACACACGAAGCCAATCGCTGGGCCAGACGACAAAAGCGACAATCGTTCGTCCAGCTGAAAAACACCGAGACGATCGAAGCAACAAACGTGCAAAACTCAAGGGGAGGCGAAATTGAAGAGGCTTTAACCGCTCTTCACTCACTTTCTCCCAAACATCAAACTGTACTGACTCTTCATTACTTAGAAGAACTGGATCTGAAAGAAATTGCCAAGCTTCTAGGGTGTCGCCTTGGCACAATCAAATCTCGTATTTCCAGAGCGCGTGACTCACTCCGAAAACATCTTTCTCGAACGAAATCAAAATGACAGATAATTCTGACAAATTCGAAAAGACAATCGAATCGCTTCGTTCACTCCGATGGGATTCACAACGTCGCAAAGAAAAGATCGAGGTTATCATTCAAAAACTCCCCGCGAAGTCTCGAAAAATTACCCCGTCTCACCGTCAAAGATTGATCACGTTCGCCGTAGTGTTTTTCCTGCTAATCGGAGCCAGCTATGCTACGGGCGGTTGGAAACTCGTTCGGGATCATTTCTTTCGAGTAACACTCCAAAGCCCCGATGGAAAAAAAATCGATGTTGAACTCCACCTAATAGAAGGTGGACGTTTCGAGAGTTCCGAACCGGACGGGTCAAAGAAGATCTTTGAAAAAGTTGACCCGTCTTTACCAGACAAAAACAAGCATCTCTAGGACGAGGCAACCAAGAGGAGTATAAATAAGTAACAGGCTCGTATCTGGATGCGATGCATCATGAACGATCACCACTCGAAAAAAAGGATTCCATTATGAAGTTGCGATACCAGAATATTTTATTGTTGATGATAGCAGTCGCGATGCCCACTATCGCAGCCGCTCAATCGCTGACCTCGAAAATAAATTGCGATAAAACAGCAATTAGCTGGATATTACCAGGGCATTTCAAAGATGCGCAAACACGTGCAAAGAATGAAAATCGCATTCTCATCATTAAAGGTCTTGGATTTGGACTCGATGAGGTCGGGGCAACCTGTGCCACGAAAGGCGACTGGTGACCGGGTGGCGAACCCATGAGGGCAGGTGCCTTCACCGAAACGCGGGTGATCGAATTACTCAACCAGAGGTTCGTACCTTTTTATTTCAACACTGGTGGCCCTGGGTTAGGCCGAGACTCCGCCGCAGAAGCGTTCGTCAAAAATAAGTTGAAAAACCCCTTTGCTTACCTTGCTGCATTCTCACCAGATGGCGAGTTCTTGGGGGAAACTGATATGTACGCGGATAAGGACGTCGTGTTTGAGTTTCTGAAAAAACTTCTCGATAAAAAACCTCAGTTCGCCAAGTTAACATCCGACGAGACTGAGGTTCTCCTGTCAACAAATCATACCACCCCGAAAGCCCTGTTGAAGGCGGCGCATCTGCGGGAAATCCTAGGCGAGTATTCTAAAGCCGAACCGCTTTACCGAAAAATTTTATCAGAGTCGATTTCCAAAACGCAGCAAACCGAGGTATTTCGAGCACTTGCCCGAATAGCCCGCTATCGAAAACGATGGGAGACATTGAAAACCGTTTTGCAAGATGCGATTGAAAAAAAGGTTGAAGATTTTGAAGCTGATGCCGCGATGGAACGAGCTTATTCACTACTGGCCACCAAAAAATACGTTGAAGCTCGAAAGCTTCTGGAAAAAACGATTAAAAAATATCCCGGCACTCTCAGAATGGGAGAGTTGCGATTCTACGCTGGCGTTTGCGCGTTTTTCCAGGATGATAAAAACAGCGCCTACTACCATTGGTGTTGGGTTGTCGAAAACATTCCAGAAGATCGAATGCAACGCCGTTGTTACATCGCAGCCGCTCATGAAGGAATGCCCTATCCGAACCCCGAACTCGGTGGTTATAAGAGCAATCAACGCGGTGGGAACACAAGAATCATTAAAAATGCCTACAACGAGGCGCGGAAAATCTACCAAAGGATCGAAGATCGTAGCTCTAAACAGTAGAGCAAAACAATTTTCATTTGTTTACAAGCCGAGAAGGTCATGCACCCCGTGCATGACCTACGCTACTAAAATCGGAGTTTTCGCAGACAACCGATTGTTGTCGACAACGACGGGGGCTTCCCCTCGGTCCAGACCCACGTCGGTTGCGAACGATACTGGTGTAACGGCGATAAGTTGCATATTATTCTGTAACAGTAAGGGCCTAAGTCGCAATCGCTTCGAGGTCATCGGTATGAAAATCGTTCTGTGGATTTCGGTCGGAATCGGTGCGGTCATTCTGCTCTATTTGATTGGGAGACTTTTCGACCGATTCTGCATTTATCTAGAAAACCGGGGCTTGTTGTTCTACAAGCACAAGCAATCGAGCAGCAGCGCGTCGAGTGCTATGGTCGGCTTGCAGAAATTCGTCGAACCGGGAACCAGACACGTCGTCGAAGCGCAGCAGAATCTAATTGTGAAAGAGGATGCAGCAGGCAACCCAGCGGAACCGGGGAAAGCTTCGGACGATTCGAGTTAAGCATAAAAAAACCCCGGCGCGAGAACGCGCCGAGGTTGGATTGTATCCGACAAAACATCTACTTTTCTTTCGACTCTTCGATGCTTTTCATCGCGTTACCCAGATCGGACATCAGTTTCGCGATTTCTGAATGACCTTTCTCGTTCTGCCGAACGATGAAACTCATTCCGATCAAGGTGAAGTCGATGGTTGCTTCTCCACCAATGGCTTTCCAACTATTGGGTTCTACGGAATTTTGAACGGCTTTCATCAGGGAATTGACAGTAACTGTATGTCAGGCACCGAAGATTGACCAACCGTGATTGGATGTTTTTCAATTTCGATTTTGTGTTGAGAAGTATTTCAGCTTAGACTGTGCCTGACCTTGGGGTTTCTGCACGCCGGTGGAAATCCCGATTCCCTTCCGCGGACAGGTCGTTGACGACTGCAAAGAATAGAGTGCCGCATGATTCGCCGGTTCGACGATGTTCTGACATGGGGTCATGTTACAAAATCTCACGCCAAAAGTCAGGCATGGGGATGCAGGACCTACAGTCTCTGATTTGAGGGTTACCTTGTAGACAGAACAAACACCGAAATGTTGGTATCATAGTTGAAAAAGGAGTTGCAATTCGCATGAGTCTGTTTCGTTTGTTGTCCTCCCTGGCATTTCTGTCGTTCGTACTTCTGGCTTCCTGCGTCAAACAGGAGGAAACCCAGGATCGTACCGGCGTTGGACAATCCGCAACTCTCGACAAAAGCTCGGTTTCGACCGAACCCTACATTGTGGTGCTGGGAATCGCGCAGGATGCGGGGTATCCACAGGCGGGGTGTCATAAAAAATGTTGCGAACGTGCTCATCGTGACCCGAAAGCGAAACGTTATGTCGTTTCTATGGCAATTGTAGACCCGAAAACGAAACAGCGTTGGTTTCTGGAATGCACACCCGACTTTCGCGAGCAACTTCACGATCTCGACAAAATCGCCCCATCCGAAAACTCGCCGGGAATTTCGGGCATCTTTCTCACTCATGCGCACATTGGCCATTACACCGGGTTGGTGCATCTGGGGCGCGAAGCGATGGGGACCAAGAACATTCCTGTTTATACCATGCCTCGCATGGAGAAGTTTCTCTCGACAAACGGTCCGTGGAATCAGTTGGTGAAGCTGAAGAACATCGAGCTGCGAAAAATGACCGAAGGAAAGCCGGTGAAACTGAACGAGCGGATTCGTGTGACACCGTTATTGGTGCCTCATCGCGACGAATTTAGCGAAACGGTGGCGTTTCGCATTCGAGGGCCAAACCGAACCGTGTTGTTTCTGCCGGATATCGATAAGTGGGATCGCTGGAAAACACCGATCGAAGACGTGTTGAAAGATGTAGACATTGCGTATCTGGATGGCTCGTTCTTCGCCAATGGGGAGCTGCCCAATCGCGATATGTCGCTGATCCCGCATCCGTTTATTGTCGAAAGTATCGCACGATTTCGGAATTTACCTAAAACCGAACGAACCAAAATACGCTTCATCCATTTCAATCACACCAACCCGGTACTGGATCCAAAAAGCGACGCAAGGAAAACCGTCGAGAAAAGCGGGCATGGTGTGGCGAAACAGGGCGAGAAATACACACTCTGAAATGAGACCGCACAAGCACCCCGTTAGGGACTGGAGATTTTCTTTCGCAAAGTTTCGAGGGCTTTCGCAATGTCAGCGTCTTTCGACCAGTCCATATCGCCACCCGCTCGGTAGAACGTTGAGAGATCCTTCTTGTCTCTCTTGACGACAATATCGGGTTTCACACCGATTTTACTCAGATTGAATCCTTTGGGAGAATAGAACTTGGCGGTAGTCAGTTTCAGTCCCGTTTTTCCACGCACCGGAAGAATGGTTTGCACCGACCATTTTCCAAACGTCTTGCGTCCAACAATTGTGCCACGGTGAAGATCGCGAATGGCACCGGCGACGATCTCACTGGCACTGGCCGAGTCTCCATCGACGAGAAGCACCAGTGGAATCTTCGTTGTGCCGAGTTGTCGAGCCGAGTAGGTCCAGTTTTGATCGCGGTTGCGTCCTTTGGTCGAAACGAGAATTCCTTTTTCGACGAAGCGGTCCAAAACTTCCACTGCCGAGGTTAACAATCCACCGGGGTTACTGCGTAAATCCCAGATGACGGCACGCATTCCCTGTCTCTGTAACTTTGCGAGTGCCTGATCCAGCTCTGCTGCCGACGTTTTTTGAAATCCGGTCATCTGGATGTAACCAATACCAAACCGCCGGTCGAGAATTTTCGCTTCGGGGATACTTTGCACCGTCACTTCTCTGCGAACGAACATTCTGGTTCTGGTTTGCCCGATGGCGGGGTGGGTGAAGGTGAGTTTCACATAGCTGAGTACGGGGCCGCGCAGATACTTGGAAGCCTCGTCGGTTGTCATGTTTCGACAATCGACACCGTCGATCGCCTCGATATAATCTCCCCGACGTAAACCCCCTTCGATGGCCGGACTGTTGGGGAGGATGTTCGCCAGGAACAAACCTTTGCCTTTTTCGGCTTTCATTTCGATACCGAGACCGACAAATCCACCGTCGATATTCCCGTAAAGGTCGGTCAGTCGATTTGGTGTTAAAAAGTTACTGTAATCGTCAAGGGCATGACAGCCACCGAAGAGGTATTCCAACACCACGGCAGACTTGGAGATTCCCAGAATCGACGAGGCTTTTTCCGCGATCGCTTCGACCTGCCGACGTGCATCGGCACTGTTGCGGACCGGTTTGTTCCAGTAGACATCTCGAAGTAGCATTCTGATTTGCGATATTCGATTTTTATCGACATTGGCGAGATGTTTTCTGTTGAACTTCCTGTTACTCAAGGCGAGGTAAAAACATTCTGTACCATGTGCGACGAATGACGTGAAACTGATGCGATCGACATATTGATTATGAACGAGTCGCAGGACATCGTCGAAATACCCTAAGAGTTCGAGATAGGGTTTCTGTAACAGCTTCTCCTCGAAACTACGATCTGCGTATCGACGGTCGATGCTGAAATTCACTTTGGCACGGCGCAAACCGTATTGGAATTCTCTGGTTTCGGGCCAGTTTTTCGAGGCTTTCTCGTAAAGTTGAATTGCGTCGATCCATTCCGCCGAGCGTTCCAGTTCCACACCTTTACGGATCGCGGAATCGATTTCCACTTTCGTGAACGCGGGGGTTTCTGCCTGGACTGTTTTTAAGTTCGCCGAAAAACCAAAGGCAGCCAGAGTGCAGACGATGACGAGGATGAGTCGTTTGTAATGTGTCACGAGAAGTTCTCCCAATGGTCGAACATGTTCGACCGCGATTGCGCGTACGGAGAGCGCAACAGGTGGTTTGGACAATTTTTCGCAGTCGAAGCGAATTGCAGTGAGTGAGACGAGTGATACCGATTCCTGCCAGCATGGCTCGCGTTCACAAGGAATATAAACCACAGGAGAAGTCTGTCAAACGGAGAGTGAATGACCTAAAAGTTAGCATCCGTAGAACCGATAAAGCGAAAACGACCAGTGTGAAACTCTAAGGATCGTCGGTGAGCTTGCGGGTACTTCGTAATTTTCCGGACAGAGAAAGTCGGTCAATTGGGTGTGTCGTTGAATGCTCTTGTGAGGGTTGTCGCATCGGAAAAATCGATGCACTTCCATTCGAGTTCGCAGATTACCTAACCCGAACTGTAAACTGCGAATCGAAAAATTCTGGCGCGTAGTTTCTCGTTCCTGAATTTCGCTCTGAAATTCATCCGCAACTGTAGTCCGATTCACACAACTCCTGCGACTGGAATGACGATCATATCGTTATCGAGAGACTACAACCCGCAAATTTGGAAGGCGCAAAATTATGCAAAACAAAATTATGTTATCGTTGGGAGTTCTTATTCTTTTCGCGACATCGGAGTGTGCCCACGCTCAGAGCGTGGCCTGGAGAAATAATTTACAACGGGCCGCTGCGGAATCATCCAAATCGCAAAAACCAATTCTGTTGGACATCACCGCAACGTGGTGTACCTACTGTAAAAAGATGAAGAAAACGTATGCCAATCGGGATATCTCCAGGCAAATCAATTCCTGTTTCATTCCTGTTGTGCTCGATGCCGACCAGAACCAAAAACTGATGAATACCCTTGGCGTGGAAGCACTGCCTGCGACGATCATTATTTCACCCAAGTTCGAAGTGGTGAAGAAGATTGTGGGATATCAAACACCCGCCGAGTTGAATCGCGAAATTGGGAAATTCTGTCGTCGAGCAGCGAAAAAAAAACAGATTGCTCAAAGAACGACTCGACCAGCCAGTTCGAAAAAACAGACAAAACCCGCACCGTTTGCCTTCAAGAAACTTTGTCTGGTGACGTTATTGGAGAAACGTGAGATGAAGTACGGCAATACCAAATTCGCATCGACTTTCAACGGACAAAAAGTTTGCTTCGCCTCCGCCGAAATGAAACGGAAATTCGATGCGAACCCCGCTAAATACTGGCCGGTCTTAAACGGTCTCGACGTCGTGAATTACGCCGACAAGCGAATGAAGAAAGCGGGAAATCCGGGATGGGTGGCAATCTATCGAGATCGAATCTGGTTCTTCGCCACCGATTCCGAAAGACAGCAATTCGCAAAAACGCCCAATCGATACACGGCCTACGGGTTGAGAAACATTGCCCGAAGTCGAACAGGAAACTCGATACGTCATTAAGGCAAATTGCGAGTCACTTCTTCGCCCAGTAGTCGAAGACCAGAACTTTTTCGACCCGAGGTCCGACCAGTTTCACAAATGCCCGATGTGCTGCATGAGGAAGATAGTGTTCGCGGCCTTTGGCGCTGGCGAAGGTGACGATAAATCCGTGCGTAAATCCAGCGGCTTTGTTTTCCACGCTCACGTCGGTGCCAAACTCGAAATCGACAATCGAATCGATCTTTTCGGGAAGCGCGGCGAAAGCGTCTACGACTTCGCGCACCTCGGTGGGACTCGTGGAATCTTTGAACTTGAAGAGTACGACATGTCGCAATAGCCTGTTCGTTTTTGAGGCACCTAAAGCATCCAACATGCAATCCGTTACAAAACGGTTTCCTGTTGCGTTCAAATGAACGCCGTCCACGGTGAGCACATTGCGCGGTTGGTTTTTGGGGTTGTTCTTTTTCAAGTATTTGAGGAACCGTTTCCTTAAATCGAGCATCGCGCAGGACTTCGCTTTGGCAACTTTGCGAGAAATGGCGCAGTATTCGTCGAGCATTTTATCGAGCTTGTTGGAACCGTCGGTTTTCTCGCCAATCACGCTTGGCGTACAAAGAATGACTTTGGCATTCACTTTCTCGATGCGGTCGATTAAGCGGATTAGCCCCTCCTCGTAATCTTTTTTCGAAGTTCCCCGTCCACTGAGCGAGTGCCAGACATCGTTGATCCCAATATAGATCACAACGACAGTTGGCTTTTTACTGATCACATCCCGGTCGAGACGTTTTTCCAGGTCGGGGACTTTGTGCCCGCTGATTCCCGCACCGATGACCTTCACTCCAAGTTCCGGGAAGCGTTCGTGAATGGCATTTCGTACCAGGCTGACAAATCCGTTGGGTCTGGCCCCAGCTTGTGTGATCGAATCTCCCAGGAAAACAATCCGATCCCCTTTTTTTATTTTGAAACCTTTTGCCCAAGCGTCATTCGTCGTCACACAGACTGAAGCGAGAAAAATTGGGAATGAGAAAAGTAAACGGCTTGTTCGAGAAAATTGTGACATTCTGTTTTCCTTGACGATGTTCTAAGAGAAAATTGAGATTGAAAAAAAAATGGGACATTACAATTGTTCTTCGGCGATTTGAACCGCCTTGAGTAACCCCCGAGCTTTGTTGAGGGTCTCTTGAAATTCGTTCGCGGGAATGCTATCCGCAACGATTCCCGCTCCCACCTGAATGTAGGCTGTTTGACCTTTCACAACCAGAGTTCTCAGGGCGATGCAGGTATCCATGTTGCCGGTGAAATCGATGTAACCCACCGCGCCGGCATACGGACCCCGGCGATGAGGCTCGAGTTCGTCGATAATTTCCATCGCGCGCACTTTAGGCGCACCGGACACCGTTCCTGCAGGGAGACAGGCACGCAACGCGTCCAGAGCAGTCGTGTTCTTGTTGAGCATGGCAGTGACATTGGATGTGATGTGCATGACGTGACTGTATCGCTCGACGTGCATCACATCGCTCAATTCGATCGAACCGAATTTCGCAACTCGTCCGACGTCGTTTCTGGCAAGGTCGATCAGCATCACATGTTCGGCTCGTTCCTTGGGGTCGGCCAGAAGTTCCTCGGCGAGACGTTGATCTTCCTGATGAGTTCGGCCACGTTGGCGCGTGCCTGCCAGGGGCCTGACGGTGATCTCGTCGTCTTCGACCCGAACCATGACTTCCGGCGAACATCCCACGAGTTTCACCGAGGGAGAAGACAATAGGAACATAAACGGACTGGGATTGACAACCCGCAATGCGCGGTAAATATCCAGCGGACGACATCGAATGTCACGTTGGAATCGTTGGCTGAGGACTACCTGAAAGATATCCCCCGCACGGATGAAATCCTTGCATGTTTCCACCGCTGCTTCAAAATCGTTCTGGATGAAATTGGAATTCCATTCCGAGTTCACATCCCCCGTGACGGAAATATCGGTGAGTTGTAAATCGGCAGCGGATTGCTGGAGCTTGCGACAAAGTTCATCAACTCGTTTGCAGGTGTTTCGGTATTCGAGATCGAGATTGTCGACATCGGTGCGGGCATGCGCGACAACCTGAACCGTTTTGTTGATCTGGTCGAAAACGATCATCCTGTCGTAGAACGCAAACGACATATCTGGAAGTTGCCGATCGTCTGTGGGAGCGTTGGGCAGCGATTCACTGTAACGAATGGTATCGTATCCGGCGAAACCCACCGCACCGCCGCAAAATCGGGGAAGACCGTCAATATGCACCGCGTGAAATCGTTCTAAAAGCTGTTGCAATTCCTGTAAAGGATCGTCAGCGGTATATTTTTTCTGTTCACCATTTTCGGTGAGAATGACTTCATTTCCGCAAGCTTCAATTTGCAGGAATGGATCGGTTCCCACAAAACTGAAGCGTCCGATTTTTTCTCCCCCCGTAACACTTTCGAAAAGAAAGGAATGTCCCGATTCTTGAATTTTACAAAACGCACTCACAGGAGTCAGCGTATCGCTCACCAACTGTCGATAGATGGGGACGAGTTTCCGGGCTTGCGCGAGTTTCTGAAAGTCGTCG